>Ga0114997_10000145_pt1 | contig 52043 bp, 52 predicted proteins | sample ArcticOcean_MG_C_2_FD_87045 | JGI IMG/M metagenome (GOLD analysis project Ga0114997, IMG submission 87045) | Marine microbial communities from western Arctic Ocean - ArcticOcean_MG_CB4_136 | ecosystem: Environmental > Aquatic > Marine > Oceanic | place: Arctic Ocean: Canada Basin | collected... | reverse complement strand
GCCGATCACCATCGGTGTTTGCCGCAACCATCGCTCGGTCCGCTTCGTCCAACAGCGTGCCGGCGTCGTCGACTCCGGTCGTCCGGTCATTTGTGGTCGGCTAGCGTCTCGGCAGCATGTCGAGACCCCCCACCTCGGAAGACCAAACCGTCAGCCGGGAGGCCTGGATCTCGCTTGGCGTGGCTACCGCGGCGGCGTTCCTTGTGGTCATCGATGTCTCGGTGGTCAACGTGGCGCTGCCGTCGATCACGGCCGACTTCGGCGTGGATGGAGCCGAACTTTCGTGGATCGTCTCTGGCTACAACATCACGCTTGCGTCACTGATGCTGCTGGCGGGCCGCCTTGCCGACCGCCGCGGTCGGCGGCGCATATTCATCACCGGGGTTGTGGGTTTCCTGGTCGGCTCAGCGTTCTGCGGGCTTGCACCGAATGCCCAGTTCTTGATCGGAGCGCGAATCATTCAGGCCGTGGGGGGTGCCCTGCTCACCCCCGCCTCACTGGCGATGGTCCTTCCGGCGTTTCCTTTGGCGAAGCGTGGCACGGCCATTGGTGTCTGGGGGGCAATGGGAGCGCTCGGCGCGGCATTCGGGCCGAGTGTGGGCGCATTTCTCATCGAGGCATGGGATTGGCGGCTGATCTTTCTGATCAATATCCCATTCGGCATCGCCGTGATCGTGGCGTGTCTGCGGCAGGTCGAAGAGAGCTATGGCGACCGCACCACCGGCCGGCTCGATGTCGTTGGGGTGCCGATCGGTGTTGCCGGAATCGCCCTGGTCATGTGGGGAATCGTGCGCAGCGAGAGTCAAGGATGGACATCGGGCGGCGTACTTCTCCCGGTCATCGTCGGTGTTGCCATGGTTCCCATCGTGATCTGGCGTTCGGGTCGCCATCCCGCTCCGCTCCTCGATCTCACGCTTTTCCGATATCGATCTTTCTCGGTGGCAGCCGCCGCGGTGTGGGTTTATTCGCTCGCGTTCACGGCCGGTTTCCTGCTCAACAGCTTCATGCTTCAGAGCTTGTGGGGAATGTCGGTGCTGGCCACGGGTTTCGCACTCACTCCGGGGCCGATTGTTGGTGCGGTTTGCTCGGCGCCTCTTGGCGGACTGTCGGACCGCATCGGGCATCGATGGGTCGTCTCGGCTGGTGCTGGGTTGTGTAGCGTTTCGTACCTTTGGATTCGGCTGCTCGCCGGCGAAGAGCAGGAGTTCGTGCGCGTGTTCTTACCCGCCACCCTCGTGCTTGGCCTCGGCATCGGCGCCACGATCGCGGGCCTCCAGTCAGCGGCCATGGCTGAGGTCGCTCCCCATCAATTCGCGAGTGCGAACGCCACTGTCCGGACGTTGCAGCAGTTGGGATACGCGATTGGTATTTCCGTGGTGGTCACCCTTGCGTCTGGCTTTGATCTCGCCGGATTCCGAGCGGGTTACACGTGGGTGGCGGGCGCGTATCTCGGTGCCGCGATCGTGATCGCGGTCCTTTATCCCTCCGGCAACGCGCAAGAGCGCACAGCCGCGGCGGCTAACTGAAGACGTAGTCGTCTGCTTCAGGCGACTTCGTCCACTGTTGATAGTTGTGGATCGGCCAGGGCGAGAGCGTGAAGATCTGACCACTCGAGTTCTTGTAGTGGGTGTGTTGGACGGACCAGTGAGACCACACCATCTGGTCGATCTCTTCACTGCGCCGGGCCTCGAAGGCGTCGTGCACCTCTTGCTTGGGCTCCATCAGCTGATGGTCCCCGGCGATGAGCTGTTCGATACAACCCATGATGTAGGTGATCTGGCACTCGGAATGAAAGATCAGGCTGCCGCCGTGGGCCAGGTTCGTGCCGGGGCCGTACATACAGAAGAGGTTCGGGAACTCGGGCACGGTGATGCCGAGATACGCGGTCGGCTCGTCGCCCCAATGGTCGGCCAGTGTCTTGCCGTCCCGGCCGCGAATGTCCATTGGCCAGAGGAACCGGTTGTGGTGGAAACCCGTGGCGTAACAGATGATGTCGACTTCGTGGAGAACGCCGTCTTCAGTGCGTACGCCGGTGGGCTCGATGCGTTCGATCCCCGTGCGGACAAGGTCGACGTCGTCGCGCTTCAGGCAACTGAGCCAGGAACCGTTGTCTTGCAGGGTGCGCTTGCCGGTGGCCGGATAGTCGGGGATCACCTTGTCGAGAAGGTCGGGTTCGTCGGCGAGTTGTTCGCGTAGCCAGCCCTCAAAGAACCCGCGGGTTGACTGATTGCGCTGGCTTACGGCAAGGCCATCGCTGTCGTCCCACTCGGGGTCAATACGCGAGCCCGATAGATCGCCGCCGGAGCCAGGCCAGAACTGGAGAAAGCGGAACCAGCGGCCGAAGAATGGAAGGTGACGGATCGCCCACTTCTGACCTTCGGGCACCTTCTCGTGATAGTTGGGGTTCGGGAACATCCATTGGGCGGTGCGCTGGAAAACTGCGAGGTGTTCGACGTCGGGCGCGATGGTCGGGGCAATCTGGAAGCCGCTAGCGCCGGCACCTACGAGCGCGAACTTTTTGCCCGAGTAGTCGACCGACTTGTCCCACCGAGTGGAGTGGAACGACGGCCCCTCGAAGTCGTCGATGCCGGGGATATCAGGGAGCTTGGCGCGATTGAGTGATCCGACGGCGCTAATCACGGCCCGGGCTTGGAGTGTGTCCTCGTTGCCCTCCGCGTCGCGAATGACGACGGCCCAGCGCCCTGTGGTCTCGTCGAGGGTGGCGGCAACAACCTCGGTGTTGAATCGACAGTGCTCGTCGACGCCGTGGTTCTCCATCACGTTCTGGAAGTAGCGCTGCAACTCGGGTTGCTGTGCGAAGTACTCGGTCCAATGGTCGGACGGTTCGAACGAGTAGCAGTAGAAATGGCTGCCTACATCGACCCGCGCCCCGGGGTACTGGTTCTCCCACCAGGTGCCGCCCGGGCCGCCGTTCTTCTCGATGATTGTGAAGGGGATGCCGGCTTCTTGAAGGCGAAGCCCGGCAAGTAGACCGGACTGGCCGCAGCCGATCACCACGACGGGGAAGTCGGCCCGCTTCTCGGCTGGCACATTGTCAGCCCAGGCAACCCGGTTCACATCGGCATCGCCGAGACCCATCTCATCGAGCATCATCGGCACAACGTCGTCGGGGATCTCCGCACAGCCGGCGAAATTCATCATCTCGTGGAGCAGCGCGGCGTCGGGCTGCTGGGCGGGGAGCATGCACCCGCCGTCGCGGTAGGCGAGGATTTCAGGCAGGGCGCGCTGGCGCACCTCGGTCTTAGCGTCTTCGTCCATGAAGCCCTGGTACTCGTTGAGGAAGAGCCCCGCGGGACGAAGGTCGCCCCGAACCCAATCGGGATCGCCGGTGATGTGCACCATCGTGCAGAGGAGGGTGGGAATGCTCACTTCTTCGAGCACCGCCGCGATTGCCTCATCGCTGTCGGTGAAGGGAAGTCCGGCATGGGGGTGACGTTCGGCCATGTGCCACTTTGCCCGCTGTTGATCTCGGATGCCGAATCAGGTCGTTAACCTCTCCCCGATGCACGAGATGAACGCTCCCGAGTCCACCGACAGAGCGGCGGACGACGATCAGGTCGAGGACGTGCCCGCGCCGGCTGAGGCAGTGGAACCCGCTTCGGAGGACGACAGCGTTCTCGACGGGTTTGAGAAGGATCTCGAAGATGTTGCGCAGGCGCTCGATGCGCTTGACGCCAATGATCTCGACGCTGCTGAAGCGCTCACCGTCGGGCTCGACACGCTGGACGAACCAGCCGCAACTGAGGACTGACATGCGCAAGAGGGCGGGTCTCTTCGGGCTCGCCTGCATCGTTGTTGGTGGACTGGCTTGGCGCCGTCGATCAGCCGACGGCCGTTCGCCCATCACCGCGCTGACCCGCAGGCAGCGGCGGGTCGAGATGGGGCGCCTCGTCGCTCGACGGGCCGCCGACCGCGGGTTCACCAAAGCACGCTCCAAGCTGGCCTCTGATGAGACCCGACGACGGCTTCAGGCCGACCTCGAACGCCGCGAAGCCGCCGACGTGGTGGGCGCGCTCGGCGAGATGAAAGGTGCCCTGATGAAGCTCGGCCAGATGGCGAGCTATCTCGACGAGGGCATGCCCGAACCAATGCGTCAGGCGCTGGCCAGTCTTCGCTCCGATGCGCCGCCGATGCCGTCCGACCTCGCCCTCACGGAGATTGAACGTTCGCTCGGCCAGCCTCTTCATGAGCTGTTCGCCACGATCGCAGCCGAGCCGATTGCCGCCGCATCAATTGGCCAGGTGCACCGGGCCACCACGATTGATGGCCGCGAGGTAGCGGTGAAGGTGCAGTACCCCGGGATAGCGGAGGCCATAACCTCCGACCTCGACAACTCCGAACGCCTCGCCATGCTTTTGGGGATGGTCTACCCGGGCCTCAATCCCGACGAGCTCGTCGACGAGCTGCGAGATCGTGTCACTGAGGAGCTCGACTACGAGAACGAGGCGCGCAATCAGCAGCTCTTTGCCGACTACTACGACGGTCACCCTCATATATGGGTGCCGGCGGTCCATTTCGACCTCTGCGCTCGCAATGTGCTCACCACAGAGTTCGTTGTGGGTCGACCGTTCGAAGAGATCTACGACGCCGACCGCGTGGAGAAGGAACGGGTCGCCGAGATCCTGTATCGCTTCGTCTTCCGAAGCCTGAATCGCCAATACGTTTTCAACGGCGACCCGCATCCCGGCAACTACCTCCTCGGCCACGATGGGCGCGTGGCTTTCCTCGACTTCGGTCTGGTGAAACATTTCGAACCGGACGAGATCGAGCAGTTCACCGTGCTGATTCGAGCGATGATCGATCGCGACCCAGCGCTTTTTCGGCAAAAGGCGGAAGGGGTCGGGGTTCTTCGGCCCAACGCGCCGTTCGATGACCAAGACATCTTCGACTGGTTCGCGGCCTATTACGAGCTCATCCTCGACGATGCACCGTTCACGGTGACGACGGATTTCAGCGTTGGACTGCTTTATCGAACCTTCGACGCGAAGACCCACGAGATACTGAGGCATACCAACGTGCCGCCCACGTTTGCCCTGGTCCAGCGGATCAACCTCGGACTGTTCTCCATCCTTGGGAAGCTGGGGGCCACCGCCAACTGGCGTTCAATCTCCGAAGAACTTTGGGTGTGGACCAACGCGCCGGCGAGCACGCCGCTCGGCCACGAGGAAGCCGCCTGGGCGGAGTCTCGTTAGCCCGTCAACCCGTTGCGTCGAGCCCGTTGGTCTCATCGGGGTTGTTGGCGAACGCGGAGAGGTCGGGCGAACCCTCGCTCACGCGATCGATTCGATCGCTGACGGCCATGAGATAACCCGTGGCGCGCTCGGAGAGCGGGTACCGCTTGAGAATCTCATGGAATGCGGGCGAATGATCAGGCACGACGAGGTGCGCGAGTTCATGAATGATCACGTGGTCGAGCACCCACGGCGGCACGTCGACGAGTCGATTGGAGATGCGGATGTCGCCGGAATGCACCGAGCACGATCCCCATCGTTGTTGTTGGGTTTTGGACCAACGGATGGAGTCGGGGACGGGCAGCTCGTATTGCTCGGCGAGGCGCTGGGCCCGGGTCGCGAGATCGATCGCGTGAGAGCGGCGCTCTTGCTCGATCTTGTGGACGACCTCGCCGACAAACTTGTCCTCGTCGCCCTTCGACATCCAGGACGGGATCCGGACCCGGATCACGCCATCGATGATGCGAGCCGAGACGGTCTTTACTCGGCGCTCAGACCGAATGACCTCGACGGGGTATCGCGAAGACATCATCAGACGATGTCCTGGCTTTCGATGGTGGCATTGTCGGGCGCCAGCATGGCTCGTACGCCGAGCCGCCAGCCGCAGTCGTCGTAGTGAAACCAGCGGGCGCCGAGGTTGGCGATTCGATCGTGGCCCGCGCCGAGCTTTGCTTCGAGGCTGTAGATCACGCCACCGTGTGAGACGACGAGGACATCGCCCGAGCCGATCTCTTCGATGATGCGGCCGAGGGCATCATGCACTCGTGCTTGCACGTCTTCGTCGGGTTCCCAACCGGGGGGCCAGATGCCGGCGTCGAGATTGCCAGGAAACTGGGCCTCGATGTCGTCTCGGGTAAGGCCCTGGTATTCGCCAGCGTGGCGTTCGCGGAAGTCGGTATCGACCAGCACGGGCCCGATACCGATGCCGTCGGCGATGATCATGGCGGTGGTGAGGGCGCGATCGAGGTCGCTCGCGACGATCGCATCGAAGGCTCCCAGCTGAGAGACGGCGCCGGCTGCTTGGGCGCGGCCGAGGGCGGACAGCGGCGGGTCGGCCTGACCTTGCCACTTCCCCACGGCGTTCCATTCCGACTGCCCGTGGCGAGCGATGAGCACATTCAGCATGATCAGAGCCGACCGTACCGGCGCCCACTGACAGTCGGAGGGATGGGTGAGACGACCATTCCTCCCCGGCCGGTACCGTGGGCGCTATGGCCCAGATCCGTTTGTTTGCCTCCGCCCGTGAGGCCGCCGGGACGAAGTCCGATGTCCTTCCGGGTGCAACAGTCGGCGACGTCCTCGACGCTGCGGTGGCCAAATACGGCCCGGTCTTCGCCGGGATTCTCGACACCGCAGCCGTGTGGTGCAACGGCGACCCGGTCGATCGAGGCCATCCGGTCACCGATGCCGATGAAGTCGCTGTGTTGCCGCCAGTTTCGGGAGGGTCCGACTCGTCCTTCGCATACCGGTAGGCTGCGTCGTCGTTCTGTAGTGAAAGTAGTGAAGGTCGAGAGAGAAACGATGATCCCAGATCTCCAACGCGTGCTTGAGCCGGTGTATCTCGAAGGGCTCAGCGATGTTGCAACCGAAGACCTACGCAAAAAGCGTGGTGAATGCGCCGATCTTGAAAACGGTGCGTCCTACGTCCGGCGCCTCGCACAGGGGCGCCTCGATGTCATTTCGGCCGAGATCCACCGTCGCGCTGAGGGCGGTGGCGGTGATCTTGCCGATCTTGTGGCCCGTCTGCCCGAGCTGCTGAGCGACGGCGTTCGCGCCCCTGGATCTGGCCGCATTGATCAAGAACTCGATCCGCCCGAGGACGTTGTTGTTCCGCTGAATGAGCTGCTCGACAACGTTGTTGGTCCGTCGATCATGACCGAGGTCACCACTCTGGGCGACGACGAGTTGTCCGCGGCCGTCATTGTGCTGCGTAACTTCGAAGAAAAGCTCTCTGCGAGCCGTCGCTCCCTGCACGGTGCGATCGATGCGCTCAACGACGAGGTCGCCGGACGTATCGCCGGCGGAGAGACACCCACCGCTCCCGCATGACGATCGTCCCTGTCTTCGTTTGCTTCGGCAGGGAATGTTTTTCGTTACCCGCGCGTTGGAGATTGTCGTGAGTCGCGTCGCCGTTCTGTCTCTTCATACTTCTCCCCTCGTTCAGCCGGGGCTTGGTGATGCGGGTGGCATGAATGTCTATATTCGCGAGCTGGTTTCCTCGCTGGCGCAGGCCGGCGCCGAGGCCACCGTCTACGTCCGTCGATGGACCCACGATCTTCCCGATGTGGTTGAAGTCGAACCCGGCTTCCGTGTGGTCCATATTGATGCCGGTCCAATCGATCTTGCCAAAGAAGATCTTCCGGAGATCGTCGATGAGTACACCGAACGGGTTGGTCAGCTCCTCGCCGAGCAGCCGGCCGATGTGATCCATGCCAACTACTGGCTTTCGGGTGTGGCCGGCCACCGGCTCAAGCATCAGCTCGACCTCCCACTTGTCACTACCTTCCACACTCTGGCCCGGGTGAAAGCCGAAACGGGCGACGCTGAACCACAACGCCGCATCGATGCCGAAGCCGAAGTCATCCGCTGCGCCGATGTGATCACCGCCAACTCGATCACCGAGCTCCACGAGCTCGTCAACCACTATGGGGCCGATCCCGACCGGGTCGAAGTCGTGCCTCCAGGGGTTGACCATGCATTCTTTTCGCCCGGCACCCAAGATGGTGCTCGCCAGGCGCTGGGGCTCGGCCCCGCACCAATCCTGCTGTTCGTGGGCCGCATCCAACCGCTCAAGGGTGTCGATGTCGCCGTCGAAGCGCTGGCCGAACTCGGCCTGCCCGATGCTCGCTTGCTGATCGTGGGCGGATCCAGCGGTCTCGAGGGCGACGGTGAGGTGCGCGAGATCGAAAAGCTCATCGCCGAGCGCGGTCTCGTCGATCAGGTCACGATCATTCCGCCGCAGCCGCACCATGTGCTGTCCACCTATTATCGAGCCGCCGATGTTTGTTTGGTGCCGTCGCGCAGTGAGTCGTTCGGGCTCGTGGCGCTCGAGGCTGCGGCCTGCGGTACGCCGGTGGTTGCTTCCGATGTGGGTGGGCTTCGCACGCTCATCGAAGAGGGCCGCACCGGCTTCCGGATCTCGGGGCGCGACCCAAGAGACTTTGCCGCGGCCACTCGCCGTATCCTCGACTCGCCGCGGTTGGCCGACGAGTTCTCACGAAACGCGGCTGCCTCAGCCCTGTCCTATACGTGGACCACTATGGCAGCCCGCCTGCGTCGCGTTTACGACGACCTGAGCTTGCGCGAGCCGGTTGACTGTCTCGCCTAGCGCTGTGCATTCTCCACCCGCCACAGCGGAAGAACTCGCCGCCCTCGAAGCCCACATCGATGTCTGGCTGGCGGCCGAACAAGAAGAGAACCCGGCCATCGAGGCGGTCGAGCGGTCAGACGACGACCTCACCCGCTGGTTCATCCGGTTGCGTGGCGAAGAGAAGGACGTGTGGACCGCATGGTGGACGCTCGGCCAGCGCACGCTCTCGTTTGAGACCTATCTGATGCCAGCGCCGGAGGAGAACCGGCTCGAAGTCTTCGAGCAGCTCCTTCGCCGCAATCGCAAGCTCACCGGTCTGCAGCTCGAGATCGGGGAGGGAAAGGCCATCTTCATTCGCGGCTCGCTTCCGGTTGCTGCGGTCACTGATGCGGAGCTCGATCGAATCCTGGGCTCGATGTGGGCCGCCGTCGAGCTGGTGTTTCGTCCCGCGATGCGCCTTGCGTTCGGCGACCGATTCAAAGGGTAAGAAGCTCGCGCTAAGCATTAGTTGAGTTTCATGTTATTACATGTATATTCATTCTCGAACCCGATGGGGGCGCGGCGCTCGGGGAAGTGTGCCGGTCTTGCCTCCATCGGGTTTTCTGACTTGCGGAGCGTTCACGGCGGAATACGGTGCTGGCGTGACGAAACTTCAGATTATTGGTGGCGGCAAGATGGCCGAGGCGCTCCTCGGCGGTCTCCTTGCCAACTCGTGGGCCCAGGCAGACGAGGTACACGTCGTCGAGCCGGTGGCCGAACGGCGCGACGAACTCGTCGCTGCCTATCCGGGACTCTCTGTTGGTGAGGCGCCGGTCCCGAGCGCCGATGCAGTGCTCGCCGTAAAGCCCAACATCGTGCCGCTGATCCTCGAGGGTCTCGCCAACGCGGGTGTGTCGCGAGTGCTCTCGATCGCTGCGGGTGTTCGCACCGACGCGATCGAGGCCGGGCTGACCGCGGGTGCGGCCGTAATTCGGGCGATGCCCAACACCCCTGCGCTGGTCGGCCAGGGCGCCGCGGGGGTCGCCGGAGGTGCTGCCGCCGACAGTGCCGATATCGAGTGGGCGTCGGGCATTCTGTCGGCCGTTGGTCATGTCGAAGTTGTCTCCGAGCCCGATCTCGACGCCGTTACTGGGCTCTCGGGTTCCGGGCCAGCGTATGTATTCCACCTCGCCGAGGGCCTGATCGCGGCGGGCATCGCCGAAGGACTCGATCCCGCCACCGCCGACGCGCTTGCTCGCCAAACCCTGCTGGGTGCCGCCACGCTGCTTTCGCAGTCCGGTGAAGATCCCGGCACCCTGCGAGAGAATGTCACCTCGCCCAACGGCACCACCGCCGCGGGACTCGCCGTCTTCGCCGAACACGACTTCGTGGGGTTGGTAGGCAAGGTCGTGCACGCCGCGGCTGAACGGTCACGCGCACTCGGCGCCTGACCCGCCTACGCCTGCGATCCATCGCGCCGATAGCGTGCCTCGTGTGACCGGCCGATTCGACACTGTCTCCTTCCTGTCCGACTTCGGACACGGCGATGAATTCGTCGGAGTTGTGCACTCGGTGGTTCGTTCGATTGCGCCGCACGCGGCCGTGGTCGATATCACCCACGGGATCTCCCCCTACGACACGCGCGCCGGTGGGCTCGCGCTGGCGCGTGCCGCGAACTATCTGTGCCCTGGCGTAGTGATCGCCGTGGTCGACCCCGGTGTCGGCACCGACCGACGACCGATCGCGATCGAGGTGGGCGACGGTGCCTCCTACCTCGTCGGCCCTGACAATGGTTTGCTCGCTCCGGCTGTGGGGCTGGTTGGTGGCGCCACCCGCGCCGTCGAGCTCAGCAATCCCGACTTCCGTCTTGAATCAGCCGGCGGCGCAACGTTCGACGGACGCGACGTGTTTGCGCCCGCCGCCGCCCACCTCTGCAACGGCGTACCCCTCACCGACCTTGGCCCCGAGATCGAGCCGGCCGGCCTGATTCCGGGCATCTTGCCGGTTAGCCAGTTTGAAGATGGCCGCCTCGTCGCTGAGGTGCTCTGGGTTGATCGGTTCGGCAACTGTCAGCTCAACGTCGACCCGCTCGACCTGGCCCAGCTCGGCGATCAACTGGCTGTGACCGTCTCCGGCGACGAGCGCATGGGGCTGCTCGCGACGGCTTACGACCAGATTCCCATCGGCCGCGTCGGGCTCGTAATCGACTCGAGCGGGCTGCTGTCGATCGCCGTCGCCCGGTCGTCTGCGGCTCTCGAATTCGGATTGGCCGAAGGTGACGAAATCACAATATCCACCCTTGAAGGCAATCCCAATCCTGGGGCCGTCACTCCGGTTGAGCTTGGAAGGCGCGACGCATGAGAAGCGGCACCACTCTGGTTATCGCACTCCTATTGATGGCAATTCTGCTCGCTGGCGCGCTGCAGTTTTACCTGCTTGCTCGCTGACCTCAGCTGTTGTCGGCTGCCCGGTCTCGGGTGAATTGGGTCGCACTGCGCCATACGAGAAGCAGGGCGACGCTCCAGATTACTGCGCCGATCCCCAGCGCGATGGGTGCGTCCACGAGTAGGAGTCCGGTCGATTGGCCGACCGCCGCGAACACCAGCGGCAGGATCACGACGCCACCGAGTTGATTGGCTTCCTGCGTCGTACGGCATCACGCCGACACCCGAACCATGATTCCAAGACCGAACGTGGCGACAGCTGGGGCAACCCAGAAGATCACCACGAGCCAAAGTGTGTTTGGCACGAGCAGGCCGTCGACGATCCCGAGCGACACAAGGTTGGCGACAACGCAGAAACAGGCAAAGCCAATCCACGACACGGCGATCGCTGGAATGAAACAGGTCAGGAACTTCGCTGTAAACAAGTCGCGATCGCTGATCGGCAGGTGGAGCAAGGTCTCTATCGTGCGGCGTTCTTTCTCGCCCGCGAACGCGTCGGCCGCGAGCACGGCCGAGACCATGAGCGGCACGATCAAGAAGAGCGGCGCAAGCAGGAACCCCAGGACAAGCGTCAGTAGCTGCTCCTCGGGCGGGAGCGCTTGGATCGGCTCGGCGAGGCGAGACGGCAGTGTGTCGAGAAACTCGATGCGCCCGCCGGTGCGGCTGGCCTGACGAGCAGCGAAGCCGACGACGAGCGGGAGCACGACCATGAGCAGCGTCGGCATGGCCAACATCGGGAGGACGACGGCCTTGCTCCGGCGCACCGCTCGAAGGTCGCGGGCGATGATCGCCCGGATCGCCGGGATATTAGGACAGCGATCGCTCGCGACAGATTTCTCGACCGGAGGCGCAGCCAGCGTGGTCAGGCTCGCTCCGCCGCAAAGCTCGACTCGAGGGCGAAGTAGACGTCCTCCATCGAGGCCTCACGGATGGTGGCCCCGAACACGTCGATGTCGCGATCAGCGAGCGCGCGAAGGACGAGGGCCATGGTCGGCCGTTCACGAATTGCGATCGTCGCGCCAGTGGCGTGGGCTTCGGTCCGTAAGACACCAGTGATCGATGCGATGAAGTCCAACACGGCCTGAGAAACCGGACCGCCGAGATCGATGTCGGCGAGCACGCCATCCCAGAGTTCCGCGGCGAGGTCGTCGGGTTTACCGATGGCGCGTAGGCGACCGCGATCGAGGACTGCCATGCGATCGGCGACGCGACCGGCCTCACCGAGAAAGTGGGTGGCGAGAAGAACGGTGCGTCCCTCTTCGCTCGCCAACGTGCCGATCAGGTCGGTGACCTCTCGGGTTGCGGCGGGGTCGAGTCCAGAGGTCGGCTCGTCGAGGAACAGGATCTCCGGATCGTGCAATAAGGCGCGGGCGAGGGCGAGACGCTTGCGTTGTCCCGTGGAGAAACCAACGGTGCGGAGGTCGGCCATCTCGTTCATGGCGAAGCGGTCGAGGTGGTCGCCGACGCGTCGACGAGCCTCGGCGATGGTCAAGCCCCGCATTCGAGCTGTGTACTTTAGGTTCTCGCGGGCGGTGAGGCGATCGTCGAGTCCGGCGTTCTCGGTGAGCGCGCCCGTGAGTCGCCTCACCTCATTGGCGTGAGTAGCGGGATCGAGACCGAGAACCGTGGCGCGTCCGCGGTCAGGGGTGAGGACTCCGTTGAGCATGCGGACCGTCGTGGTCTTTCCGGCACCGTTCGGCCCGAGCAATGCGAGCACTTCGCCGCGCTGGACATCGAGGTCGAGTCCGTCGACAGCGATACGTCCGGCAAATGACCGTGAGAGCGATCGGGTGGAGATCGTCGATTCCGGGACCATTGTCAGGTCCCAATTGCGTGGAGCATCTCCAACAACACCACGACACGCGCTTCGGTGATAGCGGGGGCCGGAGGCGGAGGGATCGTTGTGCTTGTCGGCGTGGGGGGAGCAGTCACCGGTGGGGCCGTAGGGGCGGGGGGAGCGGTGGTTGTCGGAGGGGCACCAGGAAGTTGGAGGAATCGATGGGTGGTGCAGAGCGCAGAGTCTTTCCACACGACGCCGACGCCGATCTGCGTGAACGCCGGATCGATGATGTTGGCGAAGTGGCCGGGACTGGCAACTAAGGCGTCGACCAGCACGCTGACGTTCGCGCCGACGCCAACGTTCTCGCCGAGTTTGGCCCACGAGCCGGTGTAGCCCGCACTAATCGGACTGGCGTGGAAGATCCCGCCCGCATCCGCCATCACCTGCGCGTGGCCCCGGGACAGTGTCGAGAGTTCGGAGTTCATGCTGAAAGCCGGAAGGCCGTTGGCGGCGCGAACCTGGTTGAGCGCAGCGACAAACGCGGCCTCATCGTTCGCGGTCGCAGCCGCAGGCTGGTCCGCATGCGCCACGAGCGAACCAAGGGCTGCAAGGGCGGCGATCACCACGAAGACGGCGCGATGAGGATGACGCTGTCGGCGAGTGTCCGGGACGCGATTCATGACCTCCCTCCTGTCGGCCGGTAGTGGGCAATCCTTGAGGCCCAGGCCCCGATCTCCCTAGAGTCGTGGCATCATCAGCGGGTGAACTTGGCCACGCTTCTCGAAGATCATCCCGGCGACCGCACGGCAATCGTCGCGGCCGGTGATCGCATTGGCTACGGCCGACTTCGTGACGAGATCGACGCCACCCGCGGCGTGCTGTCCGGATTGGGCCTCGAGCCCGGCGATCGCATCGCGATTTTGTGTGGAACGAATCCCCGATTTGTCCGCGCCTGGTTTGCTATTATTGGCGCCGGATTTGTTGCCGTACCGCTGAATCCGCAGGCGCCGGGCCCCGAGATCGAACGAGAGTTGGCCGCCGTCAACGCCCGAGCCGTGATCGCCGGTCCCGCCGGCATCGCGCCGCTGCGGGATCTCGATCGCTCAGCGGTTCCCGACCTTCAACACGTGCTCGTGCCGACCGGAGCGGAGCTTGAGGGGTCGGTTGACCTCGACGAAGCCATGGAACTCGATAGCGGGTCCCCTATCGTCGAACGCAGCGAATACGACCTTTGTGCGCTGCTCTTCACGAGCGGCACGGCCGGTAGTCCGAAGGCGGCGATGCTGTCACACGGCAATTTCGCGTCGAACATTCGCCAGATGTTGTCTCGGCCCGATCAGGTCACGCGCCCCGACGACGTCTCCATCTGTGTCGTGCCCATGTTCCACGTGCTGGGGCTCAATTCGATTCTCAATCTCTCGATGTGGGTCGGCGGCACGCTGGTGCTCGTCGAACGATTCGATCCGGCCTCGATGGTCGACCTGATCGAACATGAGAAGGTCACCGTGCTCGCCGGGCCTCCCACTATGTGGTCGGCGCTCACACTCGTTGATGGCATCGGTCCCGAGTCCTTCGCCTCGCTGCGACTGGCCGTGTCGGGTGCCGCGGCGATACCGGACCGCGTCGTGCGCGACGCCGAGGAACGACTTGGCTTTCGTATCTATGAGGGCTACGGCCTGACCGAGGCGAGCCCCTCGGTAACCATCGCCTCAGGCACCGATGCCCCAGTTGGTTCGATTGGCCGTCCTATTCCTGGTGTGGAGGTGCGCCTCGTCGACACCGATGGCGACGACGTTTATGTCAGCGACGCGGGCGAGCTCTTGGTCCGCGGTCCTAACGTGTTCCAGGGTTACCTCAACGACCCCGACACCACCGCCCGGGTGATCGACGCCGATGGCTGGCTCCACACCGGCGACATGGCCGTCGTCGACGACGATGGATTTCTGTTTCTCGTTGATCGCGCCAAGGACCTCATCATCGTGAGCGGCTTCAACGTGTACCCCGCAGAGGTTGAGCGCATCCTCGTCACCCACCCGTCGGTCGAAGAAGCAGGTGTGGTCGGCGTGCCCCATCCACATAGTGGCGAAGCGGTGAAGGCCTTCGTGGTCGCGGCCGAAGACCGGACTGTGGAAGAGGACGAGCTCATCGAGTGGTGCGCTACCGAACTCGCCCGTTATAAGTGCCCAACCAAGGTAGATGTGGTCGACGAGATCCCTCGCGGCCTCGGCGGCAAGGTGCTCCGCCGCGAGCTCCGCTAGCTCCAAACAGCGCTCGTCCGCTTGTGCGCTTGTGAAAGTGATCACGTATTCCGTACCGTGGGGTCGTGGCAAGTGGACACATCCCCGAAGCAACGGTTGCTCGTCTCCCGGTTTACCTCCGGAGTCTGAGCGAGCTTGCCGCGTCTGGGGCGTCCACAACCTCGTCTGATGTGCTGGCCGAACTCGCTGGTGTTAATGCCGCGAAGGTGCGCAAGGACCTCAGCTATCTCGGCACACATGGCACTCGCGGTGTGGGTTACGACGTCCGCCATCTGGTGTTTGAAGTCAGCCAGGCCCTGGGTGTTGCCAATACGTGGCCGGTCGTCGTTTGCGGTTTGGGTAACCTTGGCCGTGCCCTAGCGAAACATACGGGTTTCACCGAGCGTGGCTTTCCGGTGGTTGCCGCGATTGATGTCAATCCCGAGCTCGTCGGTAGAACCGTCGACGGGGTGCCCGTCCACCCGCCCGCCGCGCTCGCCGAAATTGTTCGGACCCTCGGCATTGCGATCGGTGTTGTCGCCACCCCGTCGGCTGCCGCCCAGGGCACTGCCGACCGGCTCGTTGCCGCTGGCATTCGTTCGATTCTCGATTTCAGCCCTGCCGTTTTGAGCGTTCCACACTATGTCGAGGTGCGCGCCGTCGACCTGTCGACCGAGCTTCAGATCCTCGGCTTCCATCTCCAGCGAGATTTACCACCACTGCCGCCGGTGTGACGCTCGTCCCGTCGCGAGCCTAGGGGTTGGCAAAACCCCCTTCTGTCCTCCAGTCTGGAGGCTGTGTCAGTCGTCGCAATTGGTTGCAACCATCGATCAACGCCGCTCGCCAAGCTCGAGCGGATGACCGTCGCGCCCGACGACATAGGCAAGGCACTCTCCGGTCTTGGTGAAGCCGACAACCTTTCCGAGGTCGTCGTGCTGTCCACCTGCAACCGGATCGAGATCTACGCCTTCGCCGAACGATTCCACGGCGGCTATCAAGACGTGCGCGAGTTCCTGGCCCGTCACGCCGGCCTCGCACCCGAAGAAGTCGCCGACCACCTCTACGCCCACCATGACGCTGAGGCGGTGCGCCATCTCTTCTCCGTTGCCGCGGGCCTCGATTCTGCAGTCGTGGGGGAGCACGAAATCCTCGGTCAAGTTCGCGATGCGTGGACTCGTGGGGTCGACGAAGGCACCGTCGGCACATCGCTGGGTGGCCTGTTTCGCCACGCGGTTGAAACCGGCAAACGAGCCCGCACCGAAACCTCCATAGCTCGCGGCATAGCGTCTGTCTCGCAGGCGGCTGTCGCTCTCGCCGACGACCGGATCGGCGGTCTCAAGGACCGCACGGTCCTCGTGATTGGTGCCGGCGAAATGGCCGAAGGCACCGTGAAGTCTCTGGCTAAGGCCGGCGCCGCCGAAGTACTCGTCGCCAATCGCACCTGGGAACGAGCCGTAGCGCTCGCCGCGGCGTGCGACGGTGAAGCCGTGCGCCTCGACCAACTTGGTGACGCGCTGCGACGCGTCGATGTCTTGGTGACCACCACGGGCGCGCAGAACCTCATTCTCGAAGCGGCCGACATCTCCGTGCTCGCCGCCGATCGCGGTGGCCGCAATCTGGTCATCGTCGACGTGGCCGTTCCCCGCGACGTCGACCCCACCGCCCGCCAGATTCCGGGCGTCACGCTGCTCGACATGGACGACATCGGCGCCTTCATCGACAAGGGCCTCGAGAGTCGCAACGGCGAAGTCGAGAGCGTGCGCGCTATCGTCGATTGCGAAGTCGACCGTTATCAGGCGATGGTCTCGGCGAGAGAAGTTGCACCGCTTGTTTCTGCCCTGCGCTCGAAGGCCGAGAACCTTCGCCAGACCGAGTTCAGTCGTCATGAAGCCAAGCTGGCGGGTCTCGATGATGCGCAGCGTGAAGCGGTTGAAGCACTCACCAAGGGCATCATCAACAAGCTGTTGCACGATCCAACGGTGCGACTCAAGGACGCCGCTGGCCGCCCCCGGGGCGACCGACTCGCAGAGTCGTTACGCGATCTCTTCGATCTCTGAGGCGACTGCGATGACCCTGCGCGCCGCCACCAGAGGGAGCGCCCTGGCGCGCTGGCAGACCCAACACGTGGCTGAGCTGATGGCCGCTTCGCCGAGCGCCTCTGTGGTGGAGGAAGTGATCGTCTCCACGGTTGGCGATCGCGATACGACTACGCCGATCCACGCAATGGGTGGCAAGGGCGTATTCGTGAAAGAGGTGCAGGCTGCCGTTCTCGATGGCCGCGCCGATCTCGCCGTGCACTCCGGTAAGGACCTGCCGGCCGAAACGACCGACGGCCTTGTCCTTGTCGCTGTGCCCCTACGGGCTGATGCGCGAGATGCCCTGATCGGCTCCTCATTGGAAACCCTTCCGACCGGTGCCCACATCGCCACCGGCTCGGTGCGGCGTCGCGCCCAACTCGCTTGGCACCGCCCCGACCTGCGCTTCTCTGAGCTCCGGGGCAATATCGCCACCCGACTGGAGAAGGCCGCAGACTTCGACGCGATCGTCATGGCCGCGGCGGCCCTCGACCGTCTCGAACTCACGGTCGCTCACGTCGATCGCCTCGACCCCGCAGTGATGGTGCCGCAGGTGGCCCAAGGTGCATTGGCGATTGAATGCCGCGCTGATGATGTCGACACGATCGCGGCGCTGCGCACAATCGAACACGGCCCGAGTCGTCGAGTCGTCGATGCCGAACGGGCGTTCTTGTCAGAACTCGGCGGCGATTGCGACTTGCCCGCCGGGGCTCATGCGGTACTGGCCGACGACGGGTCGATCGAACTCGTGGGCGTGTTGTCGTCGCTCGACGGACGAGTGCTCATTCGCGAACGGCGGGTCGGCGACGATCCCGACTCGCTTGGGCGAGGCATCGCCCGGTTCCTCCTCGATGACGTCGGCGGCACTGACCTCCTCGCCGACTCCCGATGAGCTCGCGGCGGCTGGTCGGCGTGCGGGTCGTCGTCACCCGTACCCGCGAACAGTCCGCGAGCCTGGTCGACGCCCTCGAAGCAGAGGGCGCCGAAGCGATCGCGGTACCGGTAATCGAGATCATCGATCCGGCCGACGGCGGTGCGGCCCTCCGCTCGGGGTTGGCTGGCCTTCTCGACGGTGACTGGGTCGTGATCACGAGCCCGAACGGAGCGGCCCGCGTCGGTGCGGTTCTCACCGACGAGCCATTGGCTCCGGGTGTCTCTGTTGCGGTGATTGGGCCGGGCACCAAATCACGGGCCGAAGCGGCCGGCATCACCGTCGACCTTGTCCCGAAGGCATCGATCGGGGAAGGCTTGCTCGAACTCCTGCCTGGCCCTGGATCGGGCGGCGGGACGATGTTGCTGGCCCGAGCCGAAGAAGGTCGCGACCTTCTCCCGAAGGGGCTGCGAGAGCAGGGCTGGACAGTGCTCGATGTCGCTACGTATCGCACGATCGCTGTCGAGGTGAGCGATGAGGATCGCGAACATTGCCGTCACGCCGATGTCGCCGCGTTCACCTCCGCTTCCACCGTGCGCCATCTTTACGCCGGGGCGGGGGTCGACCACCTCCCGCCCGTGCTCGCCGCGATCGGGCCCGCCACCGCCGATCAGGCGGCCGCACTCGGGCTTGAGGTTCACATCACCGCCGCCGAACACTCAATCCCCGGTTTGGTCGACGCACTCTGTCGTTCCGTTCCGGAGATGGTCTTGATTCGTCCGGAGGATGCCGCGGCGGCAGAGTCGCAGTGGATGCTCGAGCAGTACTACGCCGAGATCGATCAACGCTTCGAGCCCGGACTTGAGCGCGGCGCGGTGTTCAGCTCCGAACCCGAGGAAGTCAGCCCCCCGACCGGGCTGTTCCTTGCCGCTCGGCTCAACGGAGATCCGGTTGGATGTGGCGTTCTGAAGATCATCGAACCGGGTGTCGCCGATATCAAGAGCATGTGGATCAGCGACAAGGTGCGTCATCGTGGGGTTGGGCGTCGACTCGTCGAGAGTCTTGTCGAAGAAGCGCGCATTCTCGGACTCCGGCCGGTGCAGCGGGAAACGAACCGGCCGCTCGGATGACTAACGCCATTGTCTTCGACTTCGACGGCACCATCGCCGACACGGAGTGGCCGATCTACGAGGTCGCTCGTGATGCGTTTCAGGCGCACGGGTTGGACTTTGCCCTCACCGATTGGGTGAAGGGCATCGGCCTCGCCGACAACAAGTCGCTGCCCGAGTTGTTGGCCGATGCGTTGGGCCATCCGCCCGACGATGCAATCGTCGCCGAGGCGGCCCGCACCCGGGAAAACTGGAACGACCGGATGGACACCTTTCCCGGTGTCCTGGCCGTGATTACGGCAGCCAACGCGGCGGGCGTCCCGCTCGCGGTGGCGAGCAGTTCGCCGACCGCGTGGGTCGAGCCCCACTTGAGGCGCCTGGGTCTGATCGAACACTTCGTCGCCGTGCGCACCCGCGACCATGTCGATCGCGGCAAACCGGCGCCGGACCTTTTTCTCGCGGCCGCCGCAGCGCTCGACATCGACCCCACGGGTGCAGTGGCGATCGAAGACTCCAAACACGGATGTGCGTCCGCCAAAGCCGCGGGCATGACCTGTGTGGTTGTCCCCAACCGCATCACGGCCCTCGACAAGCCGACCAACGCCGACCTCATCCTCGACTCCCTCACCGACTTCCCGTTCGAACGTTTCGGCCTCCCCCGCAATGTGGAGTGAACGGAAACTGTCCTATGCGTGCAGTTTCCGTTCACAGAACCTGGGTGGATTCAAACGGCGGCGCGAAATGGGCTCGGGACTGGTCATGGGTAGCCTTACGGGGTGAGCTTTCCTCAACGGCGTCTGCGCCGACTCCGACGGACCCCCGCCTTGCGCCGGATGGTCACCGAGACCCGTCTCCACCCCGACGACCTGATTGCGCCGCTCTTCGTGCGCGAAGGCATCGATGAAGCCCGGCCGATTGATTCGCTGCCGGGCCAGTTCCAGCACTCTCGGGCCTCGTTACGTGAAGAGGTGCGCCAACTGAAGGACCTCGGCGTTCCGTCGGTCATCCTTTTTGGTGTGCCGGGGCGCAAGGATGCCCACGGTTCCGAAGCCTGGAACCCGGATGGCATCGTCCAGCTCGCCCTGCAGGATCTCCGCGACGACCATGGCGACGACTTGGTCTTGTGTGCCGATCTCTGCGTCGACGAATACACCGACCATGGACACTGTGGAGTGCTCGACGGATCGGGTCAGCCTGACAATGACGCCACGCTCGAGCTCTACGAGCAGATTGCCGTGGCCCAGGCCAAGGCCGGTGCGGACATCGTGGCTCCCAGCGGGATGATGGACGGCCAGGTCTTCGCGATTCGCGAAGCCCTCGATGAGGAAGGGTTCGACGACATCGCGATCCTGGCGTATGCCGCCAAATACGCCACCGCGCTCTACGGCCCGTTCCGCGATGCGGTCGACGTCACGATCGCCGACGGCGGCGACCGGAAGGGCTACCAACAAGACATTGCCAACGCCCGTGAGGCGATGGAAGAGATCCGCGAAGACATTGCCGAGGGCGCCGACATCGTAATGGTCAAGCCGGCGATGCCCTATCTCGATGTAATCGCCCGGGCTCGCGCCGAGGTCGACATTCCGATCGCGGCGTACCACGTGAGCGGTGAATACGCGATGGTCCACGCCGGCGCCGAACGCGGCTGGCTTGATCTCGAAGCCGTCGCCTTCGAACACACGCTGGCTATCAAGCGGGCCGGCGCCGACCTGATTCTCACCTACTTCGCTCGGCTGCTCGCCGAGGGAATGCAGTAGGCGTCTTCATGAGCAACACCAACGAATCCCTTTTCGAGCGCGCCCAGGCGGTTATCCCAGGTGGGGTCAACTCGCCGGTACGAGCCTTTGGTTCCGTGGGAGGCACGCCCTATTTCGTGGCGAAAGCGGAGGGTGCGTATATCGAAGACGTCGAGGGCACTCGTTATATCGACTACGTGATGAGTTATGGACCGGGCATTCTCGGCCACGCCCATCCCGTGATTACCGCGGCGGTTCGCGACGCCGCCATCCGGGGCACGAGTTATGGCGCGCCCACTGAGGGCGAGGTCTTGCTCGCCGAGGAGATCTGTCGCCGGATCGAGGGCATCGACATGGTGCGAATGGTGTCGTCGGGCACTGAGGCAACCATGACGGCTATCCGTCTCGCCCGCGGTGCGACGGGTCGCGACCGGATCGTCAAGTTCGCGGGCAACTATCACGGCCACTCCGACGCCCTTCTTGTAGCCGGCGGCTCAGGCGTCGCTCAGCAGGGACTGAAGGGCTCCGAAGGAGTTACCGCCGGCGCAGTGGCCGACACCACGGTGGCGCCTTACAACGTGATCCCTGAGCTCAATGACACCGTTGCCTGTGTGATTGTCGAACCAGTCGCTGCCAACATGGGACTGATCGAGCCCGCCCCCGGATTCCTGCAGGGGCTGCGCGATGCCTGCGATGAAGTGGGTGCCCTGCTGGTATTCGATGAGGTCATCACCGGCTTCCGGCTGGCCTTCGGCGGGGCGGCCGAATGGTCGGGCGTACAGCCCGACGTCTGGTGCTTCGGCAAGGTGATTGGCGGCGGTCTACCGGTCGGCGCGTTTGGCGCGTCGGGCGAGATCATGTCGCATCTCGCGCCGCTCGGTCCGGTGTACCAAGCCGGCACCCTCTCGGGGAACCCGATCGCGATGGCGGCCGGCCTGGCCCAACTCGAACAGCTCACCCGCGCGGCCTACGCCCAACTCGAAGCCACGGCCGCACAATTGCAGGCGGGCCTGGCCGCCGCCTTTGCGGACGCCGGTGTCACGGCGACGGTGCCGCGCGTGGGGCCTCTCGTCGGTCTGTTCTTTGGCGCCACGTTGCCGACGAACTTCGATGAGGCGAAGGCCATCTGTGAGAACGGCGTCTACGAACGTTTCTTCCACGGAATGCTCGATGCCGGGGTCGCTCTCGCTCCCGGTGCCTACGAGGCGCTGTTTCCATCGCTTGCCCACGGTAAGGACGAGATCTCGGCCACGATCGATGCCGCGCGTTCTGTCGCAAAGAATCTCTGATTTCTTACCAAAGTCGCGAACCGCAGCGCTTGACTTCACGAACGGGCGTCCAACAAATCTCTCAAGGAGCAACGATGAACAAAAAGTATCTACTCAGTGGCGGAATTGTGGGTGTGGTGATCCTTGCGGTTGCCGTGTGGTTCCTGTTCCTGAAGGGCGACGCTCCCGACGAGGCCACCAACTTGGCCGCGAACAACGATCTCGATCAGGTCTTGGCTGAAGAGACGCCAGCCGATGATGTTCCGGAGGTGACGACGGCTCCTACCGTGCCGGCCGACGGCATCAATGGTGTGTGGACGGTCGATGCGGAGATCGGCAACTTCGACTTTGAAACCGCGAGCGGCAGTTTCGCCGGTTTCCGGGTCGAGGAAGAACTGGTGACGGGTGACACCACCGCCGTTGGTCGTTCGGGCGGAGTCACCGGCTCCGTCACGATCGAAGGCGACCAGCTGAGTGGCGCGGAGATCACTGTCGACATGACCTCGATCTTGTCGAACGACGGCCGCCGTGAGAACGCCATCCGGAGTGCCATTGGCGCTTCCGACTTTCCCACGTCTACGTTCACCTTCGATGGCGGACTGGATCTCTCCGGCCTTGAGGTCGGCGGTGCCGCTCAAACCTTCTCGATCGAGGGCAACCTCACCGTGGCGGGTGTCACCAATCCGGTCACGTTCAGCATCGATGCCAATGTCCGCGACGATGGCTTTGGCGTGATCGTTGGCAGCACCGAGATTGTTTGGCAAGACTTCGGTATCACGCCGCCATCAGCGTCGATCGTTGTGTCGGTCGCCGACGAGGGCATCGTCGAGTTCCAGCTCATCGTCGGTCGCTAAACCGCGACGAACCGTTCAGAACGGCGGCGCACGAGTTCGCGCCGCTGTTCAGCGACCCCGCATCGCTCGGTAGCGGCTGATGAGGGCATTGGTCGACGTGTCATGGGTGAGGGCGGGCGGGACGGTGTCGGCGAGCTCGGGCACGATCGCGGCGGCCAATACCTTGCCGAGTTCGACGCCCCATTGATCGAACGAGTTCAGGCCCCACACGACCCCCTGGGTGAGGACCTGATGCTCGTAGAGGGCAATGAGTTGGCCCAGAACGGCCGGCGTGAGCGCGGGTGCCATGATCGTTGTCGACGGACGGTTGCCGGGGAACGTGCGGTGCGAGATGAGTTCCGGATCGGTCTCGGTTTCGGCGACTTCAGCGGCCGTCTTTCCAAACGCCAGGGCTTCGGATTGGGCGAAGCAGTTCGCCGCGAGCAGGTCGTGATGATCCCCGAGGTCGGGGAAGTTGTCGTCGACATGGTCGGGAGTGCCCATCACGATGAAGTCGGTCGGCACGATGGTGGTGCCCTGGTGAAGGAGCTGATGGAACGAGTGCTGGCTATTTGTGCCCGGCTCACCCCACACGATGGGTCCGGTCTCGTAGGTGACTGGTTCGCCGTCGGCCCGAACGCGCTTGCCGTTGCTTTCCATGTCGAGCTGCTGGAGGTAAGCCGGGAATCGATGGAGGTAACGCAAGTAGGGGAGGACCGCACGCGTCGGCAGTTTGTTGAACGTCCGATACCAGACCTCGATGAGCCCGAGAAGGGCGGGGATGTTGCGGTCGAGTGGAGCGGCCGCGAAATGTTCGTCGACGGTGCGGAACCCCCCGAGGAATTCGTCGAACGCACCAGCGCCTATCGAGAGCATCAGTGATAATCCAATAGCGCTGTCGACCGAGAAGCGGCCGCCGACCCAATCCCAGAAGCCGAACATGTTGGCGGTGTCGATACCGAAGGCGCTGACCGCGTTGGTGTTGGTCGAAACGGCGACGAAGTGTTTCGCAACGGCATTAGGGCCGAGCGCATTGACGAGCCAGGTGCGCGCCGAATGGGCGTTGGTCAGGGTCTCCTGCGTGGTGAACGTCTTTGAGGAGATCACGACGAGGGTGGTGGCCGGATCGAGATCGGCGAGCGCGGTAACGATGTCACTGCCATCGACGTTGGAGACGAACGTGCAGCGCAGGCGCGGGTGGCGGAACGCGGCGAGCGTTTCGTAGGCCATCACCGGGCCGAGGTCGGAGCCGCCGATTCCGATGTTGACGATGTTGGTGATGGGGAGCCCGGTGTGACCGGTCCAGTCGCCGTCTCGCACCCGGTCGGTGAAAGCGGCCATTCGACTCAGCACGACGTGGACGTCAGTGACCACATTGTGTTTGACGCCATCGGGACCGTCGATCTCCACCACACGGTCTTTCGCGGCGCGCAAGGCGGTGTGGAGGACGGCCCGGTCTTCGGTGCCGTTGATCTTGTCGCCGCGGAGCATCGCCTCGATGCGGTCAGGAAGCCCGGCGCATTCGGCCAGCGCGACGAGGTCGGCGAGGACGGGCGCGGTCACCCGATGCTTCGACATATCGACCACGAGATCACCGACGGACAAGGTCATAGCGTCGGCGCGACCGGGGTCGTCAGCGAACAGCCGTCGCAGGTCCAACCCGTCGAATCCTGTGGCGTGGGCCGTGATCGCAGCCCACTCTTGCGTTGTTGTGATGTCCACGCTGTTCACCTTCGGAGGAAAGAATCGCCGCCATCAGTCTCGCGGCTGAAGCGGCGACACGGGTGCCATTCCGCGGACGAGCGGCATGAGTGGTCCAGATGACTCATGGAGAGGAGGGCGGTGCAGTCTCTACTCTCTGGAGTGGACGGAGAACATGCTTAGTAGACGTGCTTGGATCACTGGACTTGCGGCAGGTGTGGGACTTGTCGCGGCGGTGAACATTGCCGCCCCGTGGGACAACGATGTGCCGGCGACACAGCTTGGCACCGCAGCGGTGGAGCTCGGCAACGACACCGCCCGCATTGTTGAGAGCGTCTCCTACCGCCAAGTGGTTGGGCGCGTCGGGGATGTGGTGATCGTCAACGGCGAGCTTGCGGCGATGTGGGCCATCGTCGACGCCTCCTGGCCCGCTGATCAACGCGATCGGCTCGCCCAGCTCTCCGTAGTTCGCGAAGAGTCACGCGGGCTTGCCGGTGTGGTCCATCCTTCAGCCACGGGGGGCTGGATCCTCAGTCTCGACATTGCCGACATCGACGACCGACCGCTCATCGAAGAGACAATCGTCCACGAGCTCTCCCACGCGATCACGCTCGACCGCGACGTGTTCACGTTTGGTGGGGTCGATGCGTGTTCGGGCGTCGCGATCTCGTTGGGGTGTGCCGAGGCCGACACGATCCTGACCCGATTCGCCGAGCGGTTCTGGCCCGAGGACGTGGCGAGCACCCTCGAGGATGACTTTGCCAACGACTACGCGTCGACGGCCGCTCACGAAGACCTCGCCGAGACATTCACGGCGTGGGTGCTTGGTTGGCCGATCGAGGACGCGACGGCGAAAGCGAAGATCGAGATGTTGACGAGGGATTCGGAGCAAGCGGCGATGGCCGACACGCTCCGAGAACGACTTACGCCTCGTCGTTGAGCTGGCCGCGAGCGATCTGAAGAAGATCGTGGATCTCGGTTTCGCTCATGCCCAAGAAGGTGTCGATGCCTTCTTCTTCAGCGACATTTACGAGTTCTTCGAGAACCTCAAGTTCTTCGATTACTTGGTCGGCGTCGATGAGTTCGCCGCCGAACTGTGCGCGTTCGTGGAAGACAACGGCAGCAATACCTTCAAGGCCGAGTGAACCAAACGCGCCCATGGCCCCGTCTTCACCGAACACGTGGGCGCCATTCTCGCGATCGGGGTCGCCGTAGGTGTTGCCTTCGGCCAGCACCCGGGTGCCATCGGTGCCGTTGGCAACCCAGGAAATGTGGCCAGCGAGACCGTCGTAGCCGCCCTCTTCAAACGCGGGGAAGGTGCGAAGCACTTCACCGTCGTTGAGCTGACGACCAGTGCCGCCGCTGCCACCACCACCGTGGCAACCGGCACAACCGCCGGTTACGTAGACTTCTGCGCCTTCGAAGGCGAGGCCTCCGGTGACAGGCGGGTTCTCGAGATAACCGACGTAGTAGATCGCCCAGATCGGCAGGAACAACAGCACGGGCATGACCCACACCGGGATGGTCTTGCGCGCCTTGGCAGCAGCAACCAACTCGTTGTCGGGGATTGGCTCAGGCTTCGGCTCCGGTTCGGCCGGCAGCGCAGCGGCTGCGGGAACAGGGGAGGTAGACGCCGGGGCAGCCGCGGCTGCAGGGGCGTCGTCGGTGCCAGCGGTATCGCCGCCCACGCCGGTAAGGCGGAGTCGGGCTGCTGCGGACATCTTGAGCAGATGCTCGGGTACTTCGGTCACCGTCGTCTCCGGTGCGGGGTCATGGCTAGAAAAGGGTTGTGCCCGACGCAGAACGAATCTACGCGGCCACAGACCGTGTCAGGATAGAGGCAGTGTCCCACGTTGGAACAACTTGGGGACGGAACCTGTCGATGTGTCTGAATTCTCACCCGCCGGATTGGGTTCTCTGACATTTTCGCGTGGTAAAACTTCACCCAACCCGAGGGCCATGCTGGTCCGGGTCTACACTTGTGCGTGGATTCACGAAGTTCTTGAATCCGCGACTGCCTCAGGAGCCGATCGTGGTCGCCTTCACTCTTTCTGTGATCATTACCGCCCTACTCGTCTGGGGCATCGTCGCGTATTCGAAGCGGCGTCCAGTTGGTCAACCCCATACGTGGGGCGAGGCCATGCTTGGCGCGTTCGTCGTGTTCTTCCTCATGTTCTGGGCGTATGGCGTCGTGCCCCACCAGTGGTTGGTGTGGGCTGAAAACGAACTCAACTGGCGAACCGACAAGTTCCTGCACGGCCCCGGCGGCTTCTTGAAGCCCCAGCCCGAGGGCTGGAACCCGGTCACTCTCAACTACCAAGTGATTGAGCACCTGATCGCGGTCGGCATCTATGGCGTCATGCTCGGTGGCAACATCTGGCTGTGGGGCGTCTGGCAGAATCGCGGCAAGGCGCAAGAAGAGAAGGCGCCCGCTCGTTCGGCCTTCGGTCGTCCTCTGGTGAAGGAGGGGAGTTCGTCGTGACCACGACCGACGCAAACCCGCCCATGCCGGAGTTCCGCGACGATTACATCCTTCAGGAAGTCGACGCGGCGTGGCTGAGCCAAGCGGTAAAGCCCAAGCAGTTCATTCATATCGACCAAGCCGAATGCATCATGTGCGAAGGCTGCGTCGACATTTGCCCGTGGAAGTGCATCTTCATGGTGCGCCCCGATGCGATCGACGAAGCGATCGGTACGGAGCTGCCCGGGCTCGACCCCAACGATCATGTGATCTTTACGATTGACGACGACGTGTGCACTCGTTGCGCACTCTGCGTTGATCGTTGCCCCACTGGTGTGATCATCCTCGGCAAGATCGGCGATCCCGCCGCGGCCGGCGACTCACACCAACGGACCAACACCCACGGCTACGGATACGGAATGCGCCTCGGCTAGTGCCGGGCACCGCAGGAGAACTGACGCATCATGGCGACTGACACCGACGACGAAATCCAAAAACCGCTCCCGCAGCGGATGCAGGATTTCATGTCCCAACTCGGCGAAAACATCGTTTCCAGCCAGGCCTGGAGCTCAATCTTCCGTCCGGGTTCGGTCTTCCGGAAGGGCTACACCGATAGCCCTCGTAACCGCTCGTACGTAATCATGAACTCGGTCATGTACCACCTCCACCCGGTGAAGGTGAAGCGCCACGCAGTGAAGGTTTCGTACACCCTCTGCCTGGGCGGGCTGAGCTTCTTTCTCTTTATTTTGCTCACGGTCACGGGCATCTTCTTGATGTTCTTCTACCGCCCTACCGCAGCTGCGGCCTGGGACGACATCTATACGCTGCAGACCTCCGTTACTTTCGGTCTGCTCGTGCGAAACATGCATCGTTGGGGCGCGCACCTCATGGTGCTCACGGTGTTCTTGCACATGGCACGCGTCTTCTACCACGGCGCCTACAAGCCGCCGCGTGAGTTCAACTGGGTGATCGGCGTCATCTTGTTGATGCTCACCCTTCTGCTTTCGTTCACCGGCTACTTGCTGCCATGGGATCAGCTGGCGCTTTGGGCGGTAACGGTGGGAACGAACATGATGGGCTACACCCCTGTCTTTGGTGATCAAGTGAGATTCGTGCTGCTTGGCGGCGTCGAAATCGGCACTGACACTTTGTTGCGTTGGTACGTGCTCCACGTCCTCATGCTCCCGTTTGTGCTCGTCATCTTCTTGGCGATTCACTTCTGGCGGGTGCGCAAGGACGGCGGAATCTCGGGTCCGTTGTAGGCCAGGGGAGATCACGACATGACTGAAGTACCCGAACACCTGAGGAAGCGAGCCGAAGAGGCCCGCGCTAAAGCCGCTGCCGCCAAAGAGACCGGAGAGGCGCCTGCCCCAGCCGAAGCCGAATTGTCGGCTGAGCAGGAGAAGGCCGCGTCAAAGATTCCGGCGCACCTGCTCGAACGTTCGAAGGCAGCGAAGACCAAGGCCGATGGCGACGCCGGCAGCGCCGTGGTCACCGCCGCTCCGGCCGCCGCTCCGGTCGCCCCTGCTGCAGCCGCCCCGCTTGTCACTGGTCCCGGCGGCCACACCCAGCGCCTCCTCACTGTCGTCAAGTCGGGCTCGATCCAAGATGTCAAGTCCAAGCCGATGGACAAGGTCCATGTCTGGCCTCACCTTCTCGTTATCGAGTTCGCCGCCGCGCTCTTCATCACGGCCTTCACGCTGATCTTCTCGATCTTCGTGAATGCTCCGTTGCTCGAGCTCGCCAACTTCAACGAGACCCCGAACCCATCGAAGGCCCCCTGGTACTTCCTTGGTCTGCAGGAATTGCTCACAATGTTCCATCCGATGGTCGCCGGTGTGACCATTCCCGGGATTGGCCTGTTTTTGCTGATCCTGGCGCCGTATATCGACAAGAACCCTTCGAACAAACCAGAAGATCGCAAATTTGCGGTTTCCCTTATGACGATTCACCTGATGTTCTGGGCAGTGCTCGTCATGATTGGTTCGTTCTTCCGTGGACCCGGATTCAACTTCGTCTTCCCTTGGGAAGCCGGACTCTTCTTCGAGCTGTGATGGAAAACCGAGAAGGCAACTAAATGGAATTCACAATCGGAATCATCATTATCGTCGTGCTGGCGGTTGTGGCCGTGGGTGCTGTCATGCGCTCGCGTCAGGCTGACGAAGCCGTTGGAATGCTCTCCCGTGAGACGCAGAAGCGCGACGCGGCCAGTGCCGCTCTTGGGTCCGAAGCGGAGCTCACCGGCAAGCAGGTCGAGAAGGCTGCAGTCCTCGAACGCAAGAACGTCTCGAAGGAGCTCGTGCTTGCCGCACAAGGCCCTCCGCTGGCGCCGTTTGTGCCACTTGACCCTGAGCAGATTGGCGTCACTCGTCGCCAGTTCTTCAATCGCTCGATCGTGCTGATGTTCGCCCTTGGTCTCAGCGGCTTTGGTGCGGCCTGTATTGCCTTCTTGTGGCCGCAACTTGGCGGCGGTTTCGGCTCGGCCATCAAGGTTGGCCAAATCCCCGATCTGCTCGGTCAAATCAGGGCGAACAACGGTTTCTTGTATCGAGCCGACGGTCGCCTCTGGCTCACCGAGTACCCCAACGGCTCCATCGAAAAGGCCGAGTCCGTTTACTCCACCCCCGAGCTTTCCGGCATGACCGTCGGTCCTAAGCTCGGTCTCGACGGTGGCATCGTTGCCCTCTACCAGAAGTGCCCTCACCTGGGTTGCCGAGTGCCGAGCTGCGACACTTCCCAGTGGTTCGAGTGCCCCTGCCACGGTTCGCAATACAACCAGGTGGGCGAAAAGCGAGGCGGCCCGGCCCCTCGCGGTATGGATCGCTTCGCAATGACCGTCGGTGCCGACGGTTCACTTACTGTCGACACCGGCACCATCATCCAAGGTCCCGCTATCGGCACCAACACGACTGGGCAGGAGGCCGAAGGGCCGAACTGCATCGGTCAATCCACCCACTAGTAACCTCTTTCCGTTCCCGTCCAGACACTCTCGAGACTCATTTCTTCGCGCATGCTGCTTGCCGCTTCTACACAACGAACCCTCGGACTCGTCATTTTGGCGATCGTCTTCCTCGGTGGGATCGCCTACATCTTCTTCAACATCCGTTCGGCGAAAGCCGAAGTCGGGTCAGAGATCGAGTTGGCGGCCAACCGCAGCCCTGCGCTGCTCGACGAGGACCTTGAAGGTCGACGTCTCGACCTCGCACTCATGGCCAACCTGGTCATGCTCACGATCATCGCAGTCGCCTTGCCCTTTTACTGGCTGGGCGAACCCGGCCGTGAAGAAGGACTCAACGTCGACACTGCCCGCATCTTTACGAATCGCGGGGAGAGCATTTACACCGAAGGTGCTCAGTGTGTGAACTGCCACGGTGCTGGTGGCGTCGGCGGCTCGGTCACCACCTCACTCACCGATGACGACGGCGGCTTCATCGCTCAGGTCGTGTGGCGAGCACCCGCGCTCAACACGGTGATGTCTCGCTTCTCAGACGACGAGATCCTCCACACGCTCAACTTTGGGCGTAATGGCGTCATGCCCGCCTGGGGTGCTGGCGGCGGCGGCCCGCTCACCGACCAGCAACTCGAAGAAGTGATGTTCTACCTCCGGTCGATCGCCCTCGATGGCGACACCATGGCGGAACAGGTCGAAAGCGGCCTCGTCACCCAGGCCGAGGACTATGTCATTAACGGCACCGACGACGCTGGCGACTATGTCTTCACCGGCGCTCACGTCGACGCGATTCGCGACGCCGACACTGATCAATTGGAAGCCACGCTCGCGGTCGAGGGTCCCGATGTCGACTGTGACGACTATCTCGGTGTGCCGGCCGAGGATGCCAACGAGGCCACGATCGCCGACCGGTCTGAATTCGAAGCGGGGGCCGACGCGGAAGCGCTTGAAGAACTCGCCCTCTGCGACACTCTCGGTACCGCCGCCGCTGCCGTTTCGGCCGCGTTCCTAGCGGGCGGCGATCAGGTCAGCGCCGATGCCGCCGAATGGTTGGCCGAAGCGCAGGCCACCGCCGACACCGCAACCATGATGGCGCTCGACGAGAATCCTTCTCTTGGTGGCGAGGGTCAAGAGGACGCGCTTCGTTGGGCGGCCCTCACCATGCTTTCCGACGAGGAAAGCACCGTGCCGAACGTCGAGAACTACCGGATCTACGGAAGCTTCTTGTTTAACAACCCGGCCGCAGCCGGCACCTACAGTTGCGCTCGCTGCCACACTTACGGCTTTAGCTTCGGTGCCGCCGAACGGTTCACCGTCCGGGCGAATGGCACCACCAAGTCGGTTCTGCCCGATGGTTATGTCGACGGTGGCGGCTTCTTCGGTAAACGACTCACCGGTGAGTCCACCAGGGATCAATTCTTCACGGTTCGCACCCACGCCCAGTTCATCGAAAACGGCCAGGCCATCGGTCAGCCGTTTGGTCGTGGCGGCTCCGGCGGTAACGGCCAGATGCCCGGCTGGGCTGCTCGCTCCGAGTCAGCGGCCGTCGGCCCGGGCATCGCCAACGATGCTGAAGCCCCTTATGACGCTCAACTCAACTCTGATCAGATCGATGCCATTGTGGCGTTCGAGAGGAACCTCTGATGCAGATGCTCGACCTTATCGCTGGGCTCGCCTGGGACCCTGAAATTCGCGGCTTCATGGCCGTCCTGACGGGCATTGTCGTCCTTATGGGCTCGGTGTGGCTGGTCCTATCGACGAACTCCGGCCCCCGTCTTGGCACCCTGCTCTCGGGCGCTGCCTTCTTCGGCTGGATGGCGATCATGGGATCGGTCTGGTGGATCTACGGCATCGGCTACGCCGGTGACCGCCCTGTCTTTGAAGAACTAGAGATCGTCGATGCCAACGACGGAATCCACCTTGATCTCGCCGCGACCGATGTTGCCGAGGACCTCCAGTCTGAGAACCTTCCCGTGGCCTTCGAAGTGGTCACCGTCGCGCATGATGATCTTGTCGAAGAATTCGGCGAAGCCGTCTTTGCTGATGGCTGGGAATCGTTGGTCACCGTCGCTGACATCGGACGAGTCAATGAGATCCGTACCGCCTGGGTCGAGTTCGGTGCTGTCACCGTTGCCGATTTGACGCCCGATCAGACGCAGGGTTTCGACAACCCGGCCGATATCGAGGCGTTCGCGGCGGAAGAACACGCCAAGAACGAAGCCACTACCCTCTCTGAACTCGCCGCCGTCGCGCCGGGCTTGGTGCCTGAATACGACGAACTTGGTCCGTGGCGCTTGCTCTCCACCGCCGAGATGGGTGAAGCGCAGGCATCGGCTATTGCCTTCATCATCGAAAGCGGCGACTACGACTTCCGCGGCCAGGGCGAGTTCCGTATCCTCAACGGCTTCGCCTCGGGCGGTAAGGGCAGCCTGCCCGACGACCCAAGTCGATGGGACCGAATCTCGCAACAGGTCACTTCGGCACTCACGATCAAACACCCGACGGGTTACGCGATCATCCAACTCCAGGCCGTTACCGCGGACTCCCTCGACAACCTTCCCGGCCAAGCACCGCAGCGCACCGTGGCCGACCGCGACGAACCGATTGTGTCCGTCGTGATGATCCGCAACCTTGGCAACCTTCGCCAGGTTCCCGCCCTCGTCACCATCGGCTCGCTGCTGATCTTCCTCGCTTTGTGTTACATGCTCCACGAGCGTGACAAGGTCTCCATGGCCCGCCGAGCCGAACTCGACGGGGCTCAGTAACTCATGCTCGGCCAGTACCTCCCGCTGCTGGCGCTCTTTGTTCTCGCCGCAGCATTTGCCGCCGGGAGCTTCGTGGCGTCCGGTCTCCTCGCACCCCGAAATCCGTCCGAAGCTAAGCAAGCGCCTTACGAGTGCGGCATCGTTCCCACCCGTGAAACCCCCGAACGTTTCCCGGTGCGGTTCTTCCTTGTTGCGATGATCTTCATCGTCTTCGACATCGAGATCATCTTCTTTTACCCTTGGGCCGTGGCCTATGGCGGCCTCGGAGTCTTCGGCCTGGGGTTGATCCTGATCTTCTCGTTCGCCGTGTTTGAGTCGTTCATCTACCTCATCGGCAACGGCGCCCTCGAATGGGGTCCGCTGAAGCAGACAAATGCCCCCTCGGGGATGCTGTCACCCGCGCGCACGACCGAAACGACGATTCGCCGAGTTGGCCTTGAAGACCGCGGCCCGGCCCCGATGGCCAACGACGCTGACGAAGTCGACGCCGGAGAAGCTGCCTGATGCCGCGTCTACCAATCATTGGTGACACCGCTGATATCGCCAGCGACGGCCTTGAGGGTCTTGAACACAACTTCATCACCGGCAATGTCGAATCGCTGATCCAGTGGGCTCGGAAGCGCAGCCTTTGGCCCGCCACTTTCGGTCTCGCTTGTTGCGCGCTTGAGATGATGGCGAGTGGCGCGGCGCACTACGACATTGGCCGTTACGGCATGGAGACCTTCCGGGCCTCACCTCGCCAGGCTGACCTCATGATTGTGGCCGGCCGTGTGTCGCAGAAGATGGCGCCGATTCTTCGTCAGGTCTACGACCAGATGATGGAACCCAAGTGGGTCATCTCCATGGGTGTATGCGCCTCCAGTGGCGGCATGTTCAACAACTACGCCATCGTGCAAGGCGTCGACCAGATCGTCCCGGTTGATGTCTACGCCCCCGGCTGCCCGCCCGGTCCCCAAACTCTCATGCACGCCATCTTTACGCTGCACGAACAGATCGGTACTGGCGAGATCCTTAACCGTCGCGAAGCGACGGGCGCCGGCGCCGGACTCGTCATCGAACAGCGCGACGGCCAGAGTGCCAGCCTCACCATCGGAGGCTGACGATGAGTGACGAAGACCGCACGGTGGAAGATGCCACCGACGACGCGGCCGAAGTTGCCGGCCCCGACCACGAACTCCGCTACGGCGCCATCGTTGATTCCGCCGCAACCGATGTCGTGTTGCACTGCACCCGCGCGTCCTATCTCGATACGGCCACCGCGGCCGAAGCCGACGGTTTCGATCAGCTCATTGATCTCACCGCGGTCGACTATCTCACCTTCGCTGCTCCTCGCGCGCTGCCCGACGGACTTGCGGCGGAGCGGTTCGAGATCGTCGCCCAGCTCATCAACCACACCTCCGGCGAGCGCATCCGCCTCCGCGCGCAGGTCCCCGTCGACGACACGGTTATCCCCTCACTCTTTGATCTCTGGCCTGGCTCCGAGGCGCTTGAGCGTGAGGTGTTCGACATGTTCGGCATCGAGTTTGCCGACCACCCCGACATGAGCCGCATCCTGATGCCGGAAGACTGGGTGGGCCACCCGCTTCGGAAGGACTACGCCGTGGGTTCGATCCCCGTCCAGTTCAAGGCTGCGAGCAACGTCCGATGAGCCGTGCGGTGCGCAGCCAGAAGGCGAGAGTTCAGCCATGACCGCCGAACGCGTCCGCCGCCGCGGTGAAGATTCTGCTGTCCTTCGTCTTTCCGAGGCCGAAGCCGCCGAGATCGGGAACAACCCCGACACCGCCGACGACGACGAGCGGGTCCTGCTCAACATGGGCCCGTCGCACCCGTCCACCCACGGTGTGCTTCGCCTCATGCTCGAGATGGAAGGCGAAACCGTTCTGCGGTCGAAGCCGGTAATCGGCTATCTCCACACCGGGATGGAGAAGCAGGCCGAGCAGCTCACTTATCTTCAGGGCGTTACCAACGTCACCCGCATGGACTACGCCGCCCCGCTCTTTAGCGAACTGGCGTTCTCGCTCGCCACGGAGAAACTTCTCGGCATCGAGGTGCCCGAACGGGCCACCTGGATCCGGATGCTGATGTGCGAGCTCAACCGCATGTCGTCGCACCTCCTCTTCATGGCGACTAACGGCATGGACCTTGGTGCTGTGTCGATGATGATCTATGGCTGGCGTGAACGCGAAGAGGTCCTGCGCTTCTTCGAAATGGTCACCGGTTTGCGGATGAACCACAACTACATCCGGCCCGGCGGTGTTGCCGCCGATCTGCCTGATGGTTGGGAAGACGAAGTCCAGCGCATCCTCGATATCACCGAGCCCCGGCTCGCCGAATACGACATCTTGATGACCGGTCAGCCCATCTGGCGTGAGCGGTTGCAGGGTGTGGGTGCGATGAACGCCGACGAGGCCCTCGCCCTCTCGGCGACAGGTCCGTTGCTGCGGTCCACCGGTTACGCCTGGGACCTCCGTCGCGACGAGCCCTACCTCGCCTACGACCAGCTCGACTTCGACGTCATCGTCGGCACCTACGGCGATTGCTACGACCGCTTCGCTATCCGTCTCAACGAGATTCGCGAGTCCATGAAGATCGTGGCGCAGATTCTGGCGAAGATGCCGTCGGGCGACTATCGGGTGCAAGACAAGAAGGTCACCCCTCCGCCGAGAGTGCGCATCGATCAGTCGATGGAAGCGCTTATCCATCACTTCAAGATCTTCACCGAGGGGTTCAAGGTTCCGGTCGGCGAGGCGTATGCCTGTGTCGAGTCGCCTCGGGGCGAGCTTGGTGTGTACATCGTGAGCGACGGCACCTCCACCCCGTACCGCATGCATGTCCGCGGTCCGTCGTTTATCAATCTGCAGACGATGCCCCACCTGATGAAGGACGGCCTTGTGGCCGACGGTGTCGCAATTATTTCATCGGTTGATCCCATCATGGGAGAGGTTGATCGCTGATGTCACGTTTCTCTGATGCCAATGCGGCGGTCGCCGCGGACATCATCTCCCGGTATCCGCGTCCGAAGTCGGCCCTGATCCCGCTGCTGCACCTTGCCCAAGAGCAGAACGGCTGGATTACCGACGAGGCCATGCGCCACATTGCCGAACTCACCGACACCACTCCGGCTGAGGTGAAGGGCACGGGCACGTTCTACGAGATGTTCAAGTTCCATCCCGTGGGCAAGTACGTCGTCAACGTGTGCACCAACCTCTCGTGCCAGTTGCTCGGCGGCGAAGAACTCCTTGCCCATGCCGAGAAGACTCTCGGCGTGAAGGCCGGCGGCACCACCGCGGACGACATGTTCACCATCGAAGACGTCGAGTGCATCGCCGCCTGCACCGAGGCGCCCTGCCTGTCAGTCAACTATCGCTACCGCCTGCGTGTCACTGAATCCGACTTCGACGCGCTCATCGACGACATCCGTCACGGCCGCACCGACGACATTCCCGAACACGGCACTCTCGGCGCCGTGCGTCAGACGATCCCCGCCGATCGCCTCGCCGGAATCGTTCCGCCGGAACAAGCAACTGCGGAGCCGGTCTGGTTGGCTCGAAATCGCGCCGATGAGGCTGTGGGGTCCGTCGACGGCGGCGACAACAAAGAAGGCGACGCCTGATGCCTACGCACGCCTACGTCCCTCACGCTCCCGGTTATGTCGACAACGACGGGCCGAAGATCGTCACCTCGCGATTCCCGCACGAGGATTCCTTCACTCTCGAACGGGCCGAAGCGACGGGTGCCTACGACGGGCTCCGTAGTGCCATGGACCGCACCCCGGCCGCCGTGCATCAAGAAGTGCGCGACGCCACGGTGCTCGGTCGCGGTGGCGCCGGTTTCCCGGCGGGTGTCAAGTGGGGCTTCATGCCTCCCGGCAAGTTCCCTTACTACCTCGTGGTCAACGGCGATGAGTCCGAACCGGGCACCTACAAGGATCGCCTCCTCATGGAGCGTGACCCCCACCAGCTCATCGAAGGCTGCCTGATCGCTTGTTACGCGCTCGGCCTCGCCCAGTGTTTCCTCTATGTCCGGGGCGAGATGGCCTTGGCGCAGGAACGCATAGCGATTGCCCTCAATGAGGCGTACGCCAAGGGCTATGTCGGCAAGAATATCTTGGGCACCGAGTTCAGCGTCGATATCACCCTCACCTGGGGCGCGGGTGCCTACATCGTCGGCGAAGAAACGGCGCTCATCGAGTCGCTCGAAGGCAACCGGGGCATGCCTCGTCTCAAGCCCCCCTACTTTCCGGCCGCGATTGGCCTCTACGGCCAACCGACCATCGTCAACAACGTCGAGACCCTGGCCAACCTGCCCTGGCTCATGAACAATGGCGCCGACCTGTACAAGACCTACGGCTCCGAGGCTTCGCCGGGAACCCGTCTTATTGCGGTGTCTGGCCACGTCAACCGGCCCGGTGTCTACGAGATCGAACAGGGTGTCACCACCTTCCGCGACCTCTTCTACGGTGACAATTTCTGTCGAGGAATCCGCGAGGGTCACGAGCTCAAGATGTTCGTGCCCGGCGGCGGATCCGCGCCCTGGTTCTTCCCCGAACAGGTCGACCTGCCCCTCGAAGCCCGCGCCGTTGGTGCGGCCGGCTCGATGCTGGGCTCTGGCGCCATCATCGTCATGGACGAGACCACCGACGCGGTGAAGGCCGCGTTGCGGCTGGTTCGTTTCTACGCCCGCGAATCGTGTGGCAAGTGCACCCCGTGCCGTGAAGGCACCACCTGGCTCGAGCGGGTGATGCAACGTGTCGCCGACGGCGAGGGTCGTCCGAGCGATATCGACATGCTGCTTGATATAGGCGACAACATCTCGCCCGGCCCCTACCCCAACGCGGCCGACCCCAACCAGGATCTCGAAGCGATTCCGTTCCCGCCGAAGCAGACCACCATCTGCCCACTGGGCCCATCGGCGGTTGCGCCGATCACATCGACAATCCGTCGCTTCCGCCATGAGTACGAAGCGAAAATCACCAAGCGCGACACCATTGCCGTGTCCGCCGCCCCTGTGATGGCTCAGACAATCCGTTCTGAAACAATGGAGCGCGAAGCGTGACCGATACCCACGAACCTGATTCTCTCGAGGCAATCTCGACCGTCACGGTCACGGTCAACGGCATCGAAATCGCCGCGAACCCCGATGAATTGCTGATCGACGCTTGCGAGCGCACCGGCACCTACATTCCGCGCTTCTGCCACCACTCCCGCATGAACCCAGTGGGTATGTGTCGTATGTGCCTGGTTGAGGTCGACACTGGCCGCGGTCCAGCCCTCCAGCCGAGCTGCATGCTTCCCGTCACCGAGGGCATGACGGTTGAAACCGAGACCGAGGTGACGAAGAAGGCGCAAGACGGCGTCCTCGAGTTCCTGCTCATCAACCACCCGCTCGACTGCCCGGTCTGTGACAAGGGTGGCGAATGCCCGCTCCAGGATCAGACCATGGCCTACGGTCCGGGCGAGTCCCGGATGGTTGAAGAGAAGCGTCACTACGAGAAGCCGATCGCCATCAGCGACACGGTGTACCTCGATCGTGAACGCTGCATCCTGTGCGATCGCTGCACTCGGTTCGCTGATGAAGTGGCCGGCGACCCGCTGATCCACTTCATGGATCGCGGCAACAACACCCAGGTCAATACTTTCCCCGACGAGCCCTTCGCGTCCTACTTCTCGGGCAACACCGTGCAGATCTGCCCGGTGGGAGCCCTCACCGCGAAGCCATACCGCTTCAAGGCTCGCCCCTGGGATCTCGAAGAAACAATCTCCACCGCGTGGACCGACTCCGTGGGCTCGCGCATCACGGTGCAGTCGTCGCGCAACCAGGTGCTCCGGGTGCTCGGCGTCGATGCTGACCCGGTCAACTGGGGGTGGCTGTCCGACAAGGAGCGCTTCTCGTTCGAGGCGCTCAACTCTGAAGCTCGTTTCGTTGCGCCGATGACCCGCGACAACGTCACCGGCGACCTCGTCTCTACCGGCTGGGCGGGTGTGCTCGGCCGGGTTGTCGACGCGTTTACCGACGTCGACCCAAATCGGGTTGCTGTTCTCGGTGGCGCTCGTATGACCAACGAGGCGCAATACGCCTGGGCCAAGCTCATGAAGGGTGTCATCGGCACCGACCATGTCGACGCCCAACTCGGCGATGGCCTCCCGCCCGAGGTTGTCCTCGGTCTGCCTCGCGCCACGATCGACGACGCTTGTCGCGCTGGTGGCACGATCATTCTTGTCGGCCCCGATCCGAAGGAAGAGCTCGGCGCGCTCTACCTCCGTCTCCGTCACGCAGTGGTGGAAGACGGGGCAACGCTGATCGAGATCACGCCGCAACGTGGTGGCCTGAGTCGCATCGCCGCCCACTCGCTCCACGCTCGCCCCGGCGAATCCGGTGGTGTCGCCGCGGCTCTCGTTGGTGCCACCAATGGCGCCGCGGTCGACGCCGGCGGAATCACGGCCGACGCCATTGCCGCGGCCGCTGCTGCGATCTCTGGTCCCGTCACCGTCGTACTCGGCCGAGCCTCGCTCGCTGAGTCCGCCGATGCTGCGCTCGCCGCCGCCCACGCTCTTTCCGGTCTCGCCAATGTGAAGTTCTTGTCGGCCTTACGTCGCGGCAACGTCCACGGCGCCCTCGACATGGGCCTGGCTCCTGGTCTTTTGCCGGGCCGCACCACGTTGGCCGCAGGCCGTGCCCGCTTCGCCGACGCATGGTCGTCGGTCCCGAGCGCCGTGGGCCTCGACGCCGCCGGAATCTTGGCGGCCGCCAAGGCGGGTGAGATCGACGTGCTCGTGCTCCTCGGCACCGACCCCCTCAACGACTTCCCCGATGCCGAACTCGCGGCGGCCGGACTGTCCGGAGCGGACACCGTGATCTCGGTGGATCTCCTGCCCAACGACTCGACCACCTCTTATGCGGATGTGATTCTCGCCGCGGCCGCTCCCACCGAGTCGAGCGGCACCTTCACGAACCTCGAAGGTCGCGTGAGCGTGATGGAACAGAAGGTCACCCCCGCTGGCACGTCCCGTCCCGACTGGATGATTGCGGCCGAGATCGCTTTACGTCTCGGTGCTGACCTCGGCGTCGATTCGCCGGAAGCCATTCGGGCCGAGCTGGCCGCCGTCTCCACGGTCCACGCCGACCTCACCGAAGAAGCCCTCGACGACGGCCGCGTCGACGGTGTCTTGATCTCCGGCCGTGGCGATATCAGCGCTCCCGATGCGGCGGCGGCCAATGGTCCATCCAACGACGCCTACTCGTTGCGGCTCGTTGCGGCTCGTCGCATGTACGACGATGGTGTCGCGCTGCGACACAGCCCGGCTAGCGCCGGCCTCGCCCGCTCGATTCAGGTGCGGCTCAATCCGGTTGACTTCGACAAGATTGGTGTCGAGTCCGGCACGGTCGTCAAGATCGAATCGAGCCGAGGTCATCTCCTCGCTCCCGTCGCGAGCGATACGGGTGTCCCCGTCGGCTCCGCGGCTATTCCGTTCACCGTCGATGGCTGGGCGGCCAACACGCTGATCGATAGCTCCACTGTGGTCACCGACGTTCGGGTGGAGCGACCATGATCTTCGCTCTAGATCCGCTCTTCACCGATGGTCTGGACCTCGGCGACTTCGGCTGGGTGATCGTCAAGGCCGTTGTGGCTTTCGTGTTCCTGCTCGTGGCCGTGATGCTGAATATCTGGTTCTTGCGGAAAGTCATTGCCGACTTCCAGAACCGCATCGGTCCGAGCATGGCGGGAAAGTGGGGCATCCTCCAGTCGCTCGCCGATGGCATCAAACTTTTCATGAAGGAAGACCTGATTCCGGACAAGTCCGACCGGTTTGTCTTCAAGCTTGCTCCCTACCTCTCACTCATTCCTGCGTTCCTCGTCTTCGCGATCGTGCCGCTCGGCGGCAATTTCAACGAGAGCCGAGTGATGGAAGACGGCACCACTCAGACCGGCGTGTTCGGCTGGGGCGACAACTTCACGTACCTGCAGGTCGCGGATCCGCCTGTCGGCATCCTCTTCTTCCTCGCGATGTCGTCGCTGGCGATCTACGGCATCATGCTCGCAGGCTGGGGTTCGGGATCGAAGTACCCGCTGCTCGGCGCGGTTCGCGCTTCCGCGCAGATGATCTCCTACGAGGCGGCTCTCGGTCTGGCGATCGCCTCAGTCGTTCTCTTCTCCGGAAGCCTCTCCACCCACGACATCGTGGCCCAACAAGCGGGCGAAGGCTTTGGCGGAATCATCCCCAACTGGAACCTCGTCCTTACCGGCGTCATACCGTTCGTTATTTTCCTCATTGCTGGCACCGCCGAGCTGAACCATCCGCCCTTCGACCTCGTTGAGGCGGAGCAGGAACTCGTCGGCGGTTTCCACACGGAGTACTCCTCGATCCGGTTCGCTCTGTTCTTCCTGGCGGAGTTCATGAACCAGATCACGATGTCGGCGATCGCCGTCACCCTCTTCCTCGGCGGTCCGGCCGGACCGGTGCTGTTCGGCCCCGACTCCGTCGCCTGGGTCTGGGGCATTGTCTGGTTCTTCCTGAAGCTGATGTTCTTCCTCTGGGCCCTGGTCTGGGTACGAGCCACCCTGCCCCGGTTCCGCTACGACCAGCTCATGGATCTGGGCTGGAAGGTGCTCATCCCGGCCGCCCTCGGCTGGTTCCTGGTTCTTGCTGGCCTTCGAGTCGGCGATGCCAACAATTGGGATGGCGGCCAAACCGCACTCTTCCTGATCGCCTGCGCCGCTGTCGGCCTCGTCCTCTGGAATCTCCTCATGTTGGCGGTGCGTGCGGCGCGCCAAGAACGCCTCGAACAAGAAGGGGTTGACCATGGCTGACCCGCTTGACTACTTCCGCGGCTTCGCTGTCACGGTGAAGAAGCTCTTCAAAGACAGTGAATCGGGTAAGACCGTCACCGTTGACTATCGAGGTGGCTTCGGCAAAGAAGGCGCACCCGATGAGAAGCGTGAAACGACGGAGCGACTACATGGTCGCCACGTCCTCAATCGTTACGAAGACGGCATGGAGAAGTGCATCGGCTGTGAGCTGTGCGCGGGTGTATGCCCGGCCAACTGCATCTATGTGCGCGGCGCCGACAACGATCCCGAAGAACCCACTTCACCAGGCGAACGCTTCGGCTACGTCTACGAGATCAACTATCTGCGGTGTATCCACTGCGACCTCTGTGTAGAGGCCTGCCCCACGCAAGCCATCACCGAGTCGAAGCTCTTCGAGTTCTCGTTCACGAATCGTGACGACGCGATCTACACGAAGAACGAGCTCCTGGTGGGCGACGATGGCATGCCTCAAAAGCTGCCGTGGGAAGACTGGCGTCTCGGCGACGACGAAATGACATCGGGTTGGATGCGTGCCACGTCATCTGCCGGTGATCATCGCTACGAAGGTGTTGTCCACTGGGCGGGCGAACTTGGCTACGGCGTTCGTGCCCCGGAGGCGGGCCAGTCGGCGACCGCGGAGGACGAGTCATGACCGGTCAAACCATTACGTTTATCTTCGGCGCTGTGATCATTCTCACTGGCGGTATTGGTGTAGTTGCCTCCAAGAACCCCGTGCACTCGGCTCTCTTCTTGGTGCAAACACTGATGGGCGTCGCCCTGCTCTTCGTGGTGCAAGAAGCGCACTTCCTGGCGGCTGTGCAGATCATCGTCTACGCCGGCGCCATCGTCATTCTGTTCCTTTTCGTGATCATGCTGCTCGGCGTCGATCAGTCTGAGGAGTGGCAACTCAAAGAGTCCATCGCGGGCCAGCAGCCGCTCGCCGCCATCATCGGCGCTTCGCTGCTCAGTTTGGGTGTGGTGATCGTTGCGATTGCCACCGACACCATCACCGGTCAGGTACAGGTCTCGGGGGAACGGGCGCTCGACAACCAGTTCACCGATATCGAACGGATTGGCCGCGTTCTGTTCAGCGACTACGCCATGTCGTTCGAGATCACTGCCGGCCTTCTCACGATTGCCGTGATCGCGGCCGTGGTGCTTACCCGCACGATCGGCCACGACGAGCTGCTTCCCGACCTCGAGCCCGGGCCAATGGCACTGCCCGATACATCGCCGTATGGCGGTAACGATTCCGACTATGCCGAAGCTGCCGATGTATCCGGACCGGAAGTGTCCGGCGAAAGCCAGGGGGGCGACTGATGGAAGTCTCCACCGACTGGTATCTCATTCTGTCCGCAGTGCTGTTCTCGATCGGCGCCACTGGTCTCCTGATCCGGCGCAATCCGCTGGTGATGTTCATGTGTGTTGAGTTGATGCTCAACGCCGTCAACATTTCGTTCGTGGCGCTCGGCACCGAACTCAACGATGTGAGCGGGCAGATCGCCGTCTTCTTTGTTCTCGTGGTGGCCGCGGTTGAGGTCGTGGTTGGTCTGGCGCTCGTCGTTGCGATCAACCGCCGCCGCCGGGGCGCAACCGCCGACGACATTTCGGTACTGAGGGGTTAGGGCCATGGTCGAAGCAGCTTGGCTGATCCCCGCGTTCCCGCTGGCCGGGTTCCTCCTACTCCTGTTGGTAGGTCCAAAGCTTGGTGAGCCGCGGTCGGGCTGGATCGCTACCGCCGCGATGGGCGGCTCGTTCGCCGCCGCCGTTACCACCTACATCGGTCTCCTTGGACTCGATGCCCACGGCGATGCGGACAATGATCGCCAATACGTCCAGACCCTCTTCGAATGGGTGCCGGCCGGCGATTTCCAGGTCGACATTGGTTTCCTGGTCGATCCGCTGTCGGTCACGATGACCCTCTTCATCACCGGTGTTGGTGCACTGATTCATCTGTACTCGATTGGGTACATGCACGGTGATCCGAAGTTCTCGAAGTTCTTCCTTTACCTGAACCTCTTCGCCTTCTCGATGCTCATGCTCGTGCTGGGCGACAACATGTTGCTCACCTTCCTTGGTTGGGAAGGCGTGGGTGCGTGTTCCTACTTCCTGATCGCCTTCTGGTTCGACGACGAGGCCAACGCCTCGGCCGGCAAGAAGGCCTTCGTTACCAACCGCATTGGTGACTGGGGATTCATGGTCGCCATGTTCCTGATGTTCACTACGATCGGGTCGATCCAATACACCGACATCTTCGCCAACGCCGCCGGTATTTCAGAGTCGACGGCTACGGCTATCACCCTGCTGCTGCTGGTCGGCGCGGTCGGTAAGTCAGCGCAGATCCCGCTCTTCGTTTGGCTGCCGGATGCCATGGCCGGTCCGACTCCGGTTTCCGCCCTCATCCACGCCGCCACGATGGTCACCTCCGGCGTCTACCTACTCACCCGAATGAACGGCGTGATCGACGTCTCGGCCTCGTGGGCGCCGACCACCATTGCGTGGGTTGGCGCCGCGACCGCCTTGTTCGCGGCCACGATCGCGGTGTCCCAAAACGACATCAAGAAGGTGCTGGCCTATTCGACCGTCAGCCAACTCGGATACATGTTCCTGGCTATCGGCACGGGTGCATACGTTGCGGCGATCTTCCACATGATCACCCACGCCTTCTTCAAGGCGTTGCTCTTCCTCGGTTCTGGTTCGGTCATTCACGGCATGGACAACGACCAGGACATGCGCCACTACGGCGCGCTGCGCAAGCTCATGCCGATCACTTCGGCCACGTTCATCATTGGCTGGCTCGCCATCGCCGGCGTGCCCCCATTTGCGGGCTTTTGGTCGAAGGACGAAATCCTTGCCTTCGCCTGGGAAGAGAACAAGCTCCTCTGGGCCGTCGGCTTTATCACGGCAATTCTCACGGCGTTTTACATGAGCCGCCAGGTCTTCATGACCTTCTTCGGCCGGTACCGGTTTGCCGATGTGCGGGCTGAAGAGCTCGAAGAGCTCGCCGCCATGAAGGTCGCCGCCGCGGAAACCGCCGTCACTGAGGCCGAGGCCGGTATCGGTGATGCCGAAGCCGCCGTCGCGAAGGCCACGGAGAAGCTCGAGAAGGCCAGCGAAAAGCTGGTCACCCGCGAAGCGGAAATGGCCGACGCCGATGCGGCCGACGAGAAGGCCACGGAGAAGGCCACCAAGAACCTGGACAAGGCCCGCGATGGTGTGGAGAAGGCTCAGGTTGCGGCCGACGAAGCCACCACTGCCGTTGAGGCCGCTCGCCGCGCCGTGTCGGCTGCGCAGGCACAAGTCGCCCATGTTGCGGCTGCTTCGATGGGTTCCGGCTCGCTTGAGTTCGACCTCTTTGTTGCGCCCGACCTCGGGGATATCGCCGAGGAGGATCTGCCGGAAGCGGCTCGCGCTCGACGCGAGTACCACCCCCACGAGTCGCCCTGGACAATGACGCTCCCACTCGTGATCTTGGCGGGCGCCGCGATCGTTGCGGGTGGCATGAACCTGCCGTTCGCCAGTGATCTGCACTTCCTCGACCACTGGCTCGAGCCCACGCTCGTCCACCCCGCTCACCTCACCAGCTCCGCGAGCGTGAAGTGGATCCTGGCGATCGTGGCGGTGATGGGCGGCGCCATCGGTATTGCCGCTGCGGTGATGATCTACCTCAAGGGCCGTTTCCCAGCTTCGAAGGTGGAGCTCCCGATCATGGCCGAGGGCTGGCGCTTCGACGAGTCGATTGCCAACTTCATGGGTGGTCCCGGCCGGAAGGGCTTCGACTTGGTCGCCTGGTTCGATGCCACGTTCGTCGACGGCGCCGTAAACGGCGTTGGTCGAGTGGTCCGAGAAGGTGGCGGTCAGCTCCGTCGTCTTCAGTCGGGCCTTGTGCGCTCCTACGCCGCCATGGTGGCGATAGGTGCCATTGGGTTGATTATTTGGTTCCTCTCGAGGGCGAGTTTCTAGATGTCTGCACTACTCCTCGCCACTGAGGCGGCCGGCAACGAAGCCGCCGCATCGTTCCCGGTGCTCTCCGCACTGGTGGTTCTGCCGATCCTTGGTGCCCTACTTCTCTTGCTCTTACCGAATAGCCGGCCCGAGTACTTCAAGCAGGTCGCATTCCTGGTCTCTGCCGCCGTTGGCGGTATGGCGATTTGGGTCCTCACCGATTTCCAGACGGGTGTTCACGCCGCCGAATTCCAGCTGCAGAACTCCCATACCTGGATCGAGAGCATGGGGATCTCCTGGCATCTCGGCATCGACGGCATCTCGTTGTGGTTGGTCGTTCTCACCGGACTGATCTTCCCCATTGCGATTATTGCCATCGACGCCGAGCATGAGCCGAAGGCGTACTACGGCTGGCTTCTTGTTCTCGAGGCTGGCTGTATGGGCGTCTTCTTGGCGCTCGACCTCTTCGCCTTCTTCGTCTTCTTCGAAATCGTTCTCGTGCCGATGTACTTCCTCATCGGCAAGTGGGGCCACGGCGAGCGGGCCTACGCGGCCACGAAGTTCTTCATCTACACGATGTTTGGCTCGGCCCTAATGCTGGTGGGCATTTTGTCGCTTGCCTTCTTGAACGAAGCCGAGACCGGCATCCTCACCTTCAATCTGGTGGAGCTCGCCGAGTCCCAGATGATTGCCACCACCACGGCCCGCTGGATCTTCCTGTCGTTTGCGCTCGCGTTCGCGGTGAAGGTGCCGCTGTTCCCGGTGCACACCTGGCTTCCCGACGCCCACACCAATGCCCCCACCGCCGGCTCGGTCATCCTGGCGGCGGTCATGTTGAAGCTCGGTACCTACGGGTTCTTGCGCTTCGGCGTCTACCTGTTTCCCGAGGCCGCAGTGTTCTTCGCTCCGGCACTTGTGACCTTGGGCGTCATCGGGATCATCTATGGCGCCATTGCCGCCACGATGCAGCACGACCTCAAACGACTCGTCGCCTACTCATCAGTCGCTCACCTCGGCTTCATCGTGATCGGCATCTTCTCGCTGAACACCGAAGGCATCGAGGGTGGCATCCTGCAGATGGTCAACCACGGTCTCTCGACCGGTGCCTTGTTCCTCCTCGTCGGCTGGATCTACGACCGACTCCATACGCGTCAGATCAGCGAGCTTGGCGGCTTGCAGAAGCCGGCACCGATCTTCGCGGGCGTGTTCATGGTCGTGATGCTTTCGTCGATCGGCCTCCCGGGCCTCAACGGTTTCGTCGGCGAGTTCCTCATCCTCCTCGGCGCCTTCTCCGCCCATCGCTGGTGGGCTGTCGTCGCCGCGACGGGTGTCATCATTGCGGCGCTCTATCTGCTGTGGGCCTACCAACGGGTCTTCCACGGTCCGGCTGAAGGCGACAACGCCAAGATGAAAGACCTCACCCTTCGCGAGGGTCTGATCATGCTGCCGTTCTTGGTGGGCATTGTGTTCATGGGCGTGTATCCGAAACCGGTAATCGAACGTATGGAACCGGCCGTTGACGCGCTCATCCAGCATGTCGAAGATCATGTCGACGACTTTGACGAGCCGGTCGCCAACATTGGGGTGGTCGTCGAAGACCACAGTGAAGACGAGACGGAGGGCGATCACTGATGCTCGTGCAAGAACTTCCCGCCCCGCCCGTTGTCACTCCTGACGTCGTTTGGTCCGCCCTCGCCCCGGTGATCGCGTTGGCCCTTGGCGCCATCCTGTTAATCATGTTCCGCTCCGTTGTGAAGCGGATGCCGGAGGAATACAACTCGATCGCCACCATCGCCGTCGGCCCCGTCACGGTGCTTGGCATGTGGATCGTCGGCGGTCTCGTCGGCAATGACGTGCCGCTCTCCGGTGTTCGAGACGACATTGGTGAGCCGCTCTTCTACCTCGGCCTCATTGCCATTCTCTTCTTGTCTGGTGCGTTTGTGCGATCGCTAGAGATTGGTTTCGACGCAGCGTTCACCGTCGGCGTCGGCCTTGTCTCCTTCGTGAGCACCGTCGAACTCTGGTCCGACAGATTCCGCGTGCCCGTGCAGACTGTCAACGATCAGGGCGAGGTGTTCATCAGCGAGGTGGGCGCGCCAATCGCGGCGATCGGCAATCAGTACGGCATCGATGGCTTCTCGCTCGTCTTTGGCGGTGTGATTGCGTTGGCCGTCGTGCTTACGGCGCTCCTGCTCGACGCCTATCTGCGTCGCGAAGGCATCGACGGCCCTGAGATGTATGTGCTGCTGATGCTCTCCGCCACCGGTGGCGTGATCATGGCGGGCGCCAACGATCTCATCGTGCTCTTCCTTGCTCTCGAGACACTCTCGATCGCCGTATACGTAATGGCTGCCATGCACAGTCGTCGGGCGGAGTCGCTTGAGGCGGGGTTGAAATACTTCGTACTCGGCGCCTTCTCGTCGGCGTTCCTGCTCTACGGCATGGCTCTCGTCTATGGCGCCACGGGATCACTCAACCTTCTCGAGATTCGGTTCTACCTCGAGCAGGTAGTCATCTTCGATAACGCGATGCTGCTCGCCGGCTTCGCCATGCTCCTGGTCGGCTTTGGATTCAAGGTCGGCGCCGTGCCGTTCCACGCGTGGACTCCCGACGTGTATCAAGGCGCGCCCACGCCCGTCGTGGCCTTTATGGCTTCAGCGGTCAAGGCCGCCGGCTTCGCGGCTCTCGTCCGCGTGTTCTACGTCAGCTTCATCGACTACGCCCCCGACTGGCAGCCGGCGGTCTACGCCCTGGCCGGGCTCACCCTCATCGTCGGTGCGGTTCTTGCCATCGTGCAGCGCGATGCGAAGCGCATGCTCGCCTACTCGTCGATCTCCCACGCGGGTTTCATCCTGGTCGGCGTGCAGGCGGCTTCAACCCGAGGCATCTCATCGGTGGTCTTCTATGCGGCGGCCTACACCTTCATGGTTATTGGTTCGTTCGGTGTGCTCTCCGTGGTCAGCGGCAAGGGCGATCGTGGCACGGGCCTCGATGACCTCAACGGCCTCGGTTCTCGCAACCCGGGTCTCGCCTTCGCCCTCACGATCTTCCTTCTTGGCCAAGCCGGTGTGCCCCTCACGACGGGCTTTGTCGCCAAGTTCGGAGTCATCGGCGCCGCGGTCGAAGCTCGCTCCTTCTGGCTGGCCATCATCGCGATGATCACTGCGGTGATCTCGGCCTTTCTCTACCTGCGCATTGTGCTCTCGATGTACCTGGGCGCCGCGGCAGAAGATGACAACGAGAAGATCGCCGTGCACCCCACTGCGGTGCTTGCCATTGGCGTGGCCTTGGCTCTCACGATCGGCTTCGGTCTGGTGCCGGGTCCGATCGACCAACTGGCCAACGACGCTTTACTCACACTGGTCGGCTGATCGGTGTCTCGCCCCGGGCCGAATGACCGCGGTCTGGACCTTGTCCCATGGGACGAAGCGCGAGAGGTTGTTGTTGTCGTTCTCACGCTTTGCGCGGCGTCGATGGTGCTGGCACCGATCTTGTTTGGTCTGGTTGACGGACAATACGATCGCGCCGGTTTCGCCTCATCGCTGAGTGGCCTTCGTCCGCTCACGGGGTTTGTCGTCCTCGGCGCGGCAACGTTGACCGCCACAACCCCAGCTGCCGATGTGGTCCCCCGACTTCGCTCGGCCGTTGCTGGTGTGGCCACGCTGATCATGGTGATTGGGGTTCTCTCGATCTTCGAGATTCTCTTCTCAGATTCGGCCGGTGGCGTCCGAAGGTTCTTCCTTCGTTTCCCGACGATCCTCACGTTCAAGGGCCCTGCGACTTTGATGGCAGGCTGTGCAGCCTGGCTGGCCCGCCGCGTCATCCCGTTTCCGGACGGCTGATGTGCGGCGCTTCCTTCTCGCCTTCGTGGTGGTGCTCCTTCTCGCCCCACCCGTTGCGGCGCAGGACGAAGTGCCACCGATCGATGCGGCCACCTACCTCTCGCTCTTTGACGACGCGACGTTGCGCGGCGTCGAGCGTCCGGCCGATGAGGTATACGACCTGTTCATCGACATCGCGGGCGACGCTGACACGGACCAACGGATTCGAGAGGCGGCGGAGGCGCGCGGATACCGGCGTCAACCGGTTGCGGCTATTCCGCTTGTGCCGGTCGATGGTCGTGAACTCCAGGCCCCGGCGGCCGAAGCCTGGTTGGCGATGAAGGCACAGGCGCGGGCCGAAGGGGTGTCGCTCATCCTCACCTCGGCCTTCCGGGATCTCAACGATCAGGCGCAGCTCTTTCGTGGTCGTCTCGCTGGGCGATTATCGGATTCCGGCATCGACTCGGCCCTGCAGTTCTCCGCTCCCCCCGGATACTCCCGACACCACTCCGGCTTTGCGATTGATGTTGGGCAGGGTGGCGAATCCCGCAGCGGCTTTATCGACACGCGTGCGTACGCCTGGCTTTCGGCGAACGACTTTGCGGCGGCGAAGACCTTCGGATTCATTCCGTCGTATCCCGAAGATGGCATCCTGATGGGCCCCGATCCCGAACCCTGGGAACTCGTGTGGGTCGGCACTGGTCGTATCGCGTGCGCGCTTGGCGCGGATTTTCCGACCGGGTTCTGTGATGTCGGCCCCGGTGAGCGGGCCGACGATGTGGCGTGGCTTGTTGATCTCGGCGTGACGGTTGGATGTGCACCCGACCGGTATTGCCCCGACGATGCCATACGCCGCGGCGAGGCCGCGTCAATGTTGTGGCGCCTCCATGGTGCGCCCGCAACCGATCTGTCGACTCCCTTCGTCGACGTCTATCCCGAGGACCATTTCGCCGAAGCGGTGGCGTGGCTTCGGTCAGTCGATGTCGTGCTAGGCACCAGCACGTTCTCGCCTAACGACCTCCTCACTCCTGACCAGGCGTTTGCTCTCGTCGTCAGGCTGGATGCTCTTGGGCTCAAACCCGCTGGCCTCGGTGGCCCGGTGGCCGATTTCGCGGCGGAGACGGTGGTGCTCGGCGACCTCGGCGCGCAGGTGAGCCGCGGTGAGTTCGCTTCTGTACTTCGCGCCGTTGCTACGGCCTGAACTACCGTCGGCGAGATCGCGACAAAGAATGGTCTGATGTCTGAGCTTCCCCTCCCCCTCTCCCTCTCTGCCCTCACCCCGGAGTTCATCTCTGAACGCTTGGCCGCAGGCGGTCGAGATGTCGACGTCGCCTCAGTGTCCGTCAAACCGTTGGGTGGGTTTTCCGGCTTGATGGGAGAGGTCGCCAATATCGAGCTCATCTACGCTGGCGATGTTGATCTGCCGGCGATCATGATCGGGAAGTGCCCGCTCGATGACGATATGGCCCGGATGTACAACCAGGTCATGAACTCTTACAAGCGAGAAAACGGGTTCTACCGAGACCTTGCCGATGAGGTGCCGATGACGGTGCCGGAAGCGTTCGTCAACGAATACGACGAGGAAAGCGGACGCGGGGTCCTCCTCATCGAGAAGATCGAGGGGACAGCGGGAGATATTCTCGACCCGCCCGATATCGGGATGTACGAAACCCTCGTCACGCAGCTCGGCACGATGCACGGCCAGTTCTGGCTGTCGCCGATTTATCGCGATCTTGACTGGGCGATCGACTGGACGTTGCCCTCGCTGCGCCTGGGCATCCCGATCATCCAGGAGGCCTGGCCTGGCATGCGGGCCAAGCAACCCGACATGGCACCGGTCGAAATTCTCGACTTCTTCGAGCGAACCTGGGTCTACGACACCGAGAAGTGGCTCGACATTGTCGCGGAGCGGCCGTGGACGATGATCCACGGTGACTATGAATTTGACAACATCGTTTTTGGTGCCGACGGTCCGGTCATTCTGGATTGGCAGACCCCGATGATGAGTATGGCCGGCGGCGACCTCGCGTGGTTTCTGGGCCTCGGCGCCTCCGACGAGTCGATCGCCGAAGAAGATGCGCTGCTCGACGCCTACCTGGGCGCGTTCACGGGCGCGGGTGGTCCTGCATGGAGCCGTGATGAGCTGCTCGACGACGCAGCCTCGAGCTTGCAGTTCCATTGCACCTCTGCGGCCGCAACGCTAAACAGCATGATCGACGGCGGCCTGCCGCCTGAAGATCGAGGTCGTCGTCGGTTCGAGAAGATGCTGAGCGGGATGATGGGCTGCGCGGTTCGTTGGAACGTGCTCGACCGCGTGACCGATCCGGGTTGAATACCGGCCCGGCGGCCGTGCAGTGAGATGAGCGGACTGCGGAGAGTCGATCGAGACGACACATACCGTCCGGATTTCGTGTTTCACCGTGGTGCGGTTGCCGACCGTTTCGGCGGCGCGATCACCCCAAGGTGCGGTCTTTCGCAGGACCGATGAAGAGCAGCCAGGGGGTGTGTCGTGAAACAAACATTTCGAAAGCGACGAAACCCCAACAAGGCGCCTGGTCGAATCGACAATTTCCTGACCGAGTACTTTGCTCGCCGCCGCGGTCGCCAGGCCTCGCTCGGGGCGGGCACGCCGACCGACAATCTGCGCCGAACTCTGCGCCACGTTGGCGGCTATTACATTCCGCTTCCAACCTCGGG
>Ga0114997_10000141_pt1 | contig 52514 bp, 50 predicted proteins | sample ArcticOcean_MG_C_2_FD_87045 | JGI IMG/M metagenome (GOLD analysis project Ga0114997, IMG submission 87045) | Marine microbial communities from western Arctic Ocean - ArcticOcean_MG_CB4_136 | ecosystem: Environmental > Aquatic > Marine > Oceanic | place: Arctic Ocean: Canada Basin | collected... | reverse complement strand
GAGCTGGGGCGGGAGCGGGAGTCGGCGCGGCGGTGGGGACCGGGCCGTACTTCGCAGTTTGGCCCGGGGTGGACCAGTTGTCGGTCGCGGCAACTGTTGCGGGTGTGACTACGCTCGATCCGACATCGATTGGCTCGGGCGCGGTGGCCTCCGCCGGCGCCGCGGCGCCGTTAGCTCCGCTCTCACCATTCTCGAAGACGGCTCGCCATTCGGCATCGACCGAGCTTGGGTCGGCGACCCACTGGCTACGCATCTCGTCGACGAGCCAAGCGTTCGGGCCGAGTTCCGGTGAGTTTTCTGTGGTTGCCACACGGCGAGTCTATGGCCATCTCCGTCTCCATCAAGTGGAGTAAAACCAGCCCTCTTTCGCCGAGTATGGTGCCGCCGTGCGGATTGTTACCTGGAACGTCAACTCACTCAACGCTCGCCTCGGCCGTGTCGAACGGTGGCTGCAAACGTTTCAGCCCGATGTGCTCTGTCTCCAAGAGACCAAGCTGGCCGACGATGCCTTTCCTACCCTCGCCTTCGCGGGGCTCGGATACGAGTCGTTTCACCATGGTGAGGGCCGGTGGAACGGCGTCGCGATCCTCAGCAAGGTTGGGATCGAGAATCCCATATCCGGTTTCGGTGATGGCGAGGAGCCGGATCTCGAGGCGCGCCTGGCGTGGGCCACCTGTGGCGGCGTACGTGTCGCCTCCTGCTACATCCCCAATGGTCGCTCGCTCGACCACGAGCACTACCAGTACAAGCTGCGCTGGCTCGATCGTCTTCGGGCTGATCTCGACGGTCAGTGCGCGCCGAGCGACGACATCGTGGTGTGCGGCGACTTCAATGTGGCGCCCGATGACCGCGACGTCCACGATCCGTCGAAGTTCGTCGATCAGACCCATACGAGCGCGGCCGAACGCGAGAAGATCCATAACCTCATCGACTGGGGTCTCACCGATGTCTTTCGCGAACATCACGACGAAGGCGGCCTGTTCTCCTGGTGGGATTATCGGGGCGGCAACTTCCACAAGAAGATCGGCATGCGAATCGACCTTCTTCTGACCAGCCGTTCGGTCACCGCCACGGTCGACGCGGTGTTGGTCGACCGCAATGAGCGCAAAGGTCCCAAGGATGATCCGCCCAGCGACCACGCTCCAGTCCTGATCGATAGCGTGGCCTGAACGATGCTCACCCCGCTCGACGAACATCAGCTTCTGATCTTTTGGACGCAGCTCCTCGTCCTCGTTGCCATGGCGCGTATCTGCGGTGAACTCATGCGCCGCATCAACCTGCCGGCGGTCATCGGCCAGCTCGCGGCAGGCGTCATCTTGGGGCCGTCGATCTTCGGCCGCGTCTGGGAAGACGGCTTCCACTGGTTCTTGCCCGAGGAGGAGATCAGCTCCGGCGCATTGCTGGCCATTAGCTGGCTGGGTGTTGCCATGCTCCTTGTCACCGCCGGATTTGAGACCGACCTCGCGCTCATACGCAGACTCGGCCGCGCCGCCGCGCTCGTCACCGGATTCAGTCTGCTCGTCCCGCTCGTGGGCGGGCTCGCGGTTGGATTCCTCTTACCCGAGTCGTTCATTGGGGCGGAGAGCGACCGCACGGTGTTCGCACTCTTTGTCGCTGCCGCATTGTCGGTCTCCGCGCTCGCCGTAATCGCGAAGATTCTCTCGGAGCTCGGACTCATGCGCCGAGACTTCGGCCAGATCACTGTGGCCGCTGGGATGGCGAACGATGTGGTTGGCTGGGTAATGCTGGCGGTCTTCGCGGGCTTCGCAGCGTCCGGCTCCGTGTCGATCGGTGCTGTGCTGCAGACCGTGCTCGGGCTCGCCGCATTCCTTGCACTGGCGATGACCGTTGGTCAGCGCGTCGTCGACCGGGCCCTGCGTTGGGTCCGCCGTGATGGCCCCAACATTCCGGGCGCGATGAGCGTTGTCGTGTTCACGATGCTGATCTATGGCGTCGCCACCCAAGCCCTCGGGATCGAAGCCGTGTTGGGCGCCTTCGTCGCTGGTGTTGTGTTGCACCGGTCTCGTTTCCAGCAGCCCGACGTCTTGCACCACATCGAGTCGGTCACCACCACGTTCCTCGCGCCGGTCTTCTTTGCCACCGCCGGTTTACGGGTTGACCTCGGCCTACTCGCCGACGGCGAAGCGTTCTTCTGGACACTCGTGGTTATTGGCGTGGCGATCGTTGCCAAGTTCGCGGGGGCCTTCCTCGGCGCTCGCCTCGCGGGCCAGTCCAACCGAGCGGCCGCGGCCCTCGGTGCGGGCCTCAATGCTCGCGGTGCGCTCGAGATCGTGATTGCGTCCGTTGGGCTGTCGCTCGGCGTCTTCAATGAGACGGCCTACACGGTGATCGTGATTGTTCCGCTCGTCACCTCGATCTTCGCCGCGGTCAGCCTCCGAATCGCAGTACGCGATTGGCGGGGGAGCGAAGACGAGCAAGAGCGCCTCGGGCGTGAAGAGGCACTCAGCCGAAACCTCGTGGTGAAGTCGTCGCGGATTCTGCTGCCCTCACAGGGTGAGCCAGCGTCGATTGCGGCGGCCCAGATCGTGCAGTTCGCATGGCCTACCGAAGCGCCCGCAACGGTGGTGTCGGTCTGCCCCGACAATCAGTGGCCCGACATTTCGGTCGTCAAAGCGGTGCTCGACGAACGCGAGGTCGATCATCGCCAGGTAAAGGGCGACGACATCGCCACAGCGATCGTCACCGAATCGCTGTTGGGGTATGGCGTCATTGCCGTCGGTGTGGCGGCCCGCCACGAGGGCCAGCTCTACTCACCGATGGTCGACGAACTCTTGCTCAACGCCACTCTGCCCGTTGTGATCGTTCGTCGGGCCCGAGGCCTCGACCGGCCGCTGCCGCCCGCGTTTTCACGAGTGATCGTGCCGGTCACCGGAACCCGCTCCAGCCGGGCTGCGCAGGAAGTGGCGTTTGCCATCTCCTCCACCCTAGGCACCGAGGTGGTTCTCACCCATGTCCTCAATCCCACCAATTCGTTGCCCCGGATCTTTAGTCGCCGGGCCCGTGACGATGACCCCGCAGTGGCAGTGGCGGGCCAACTCATCGACACGGCCACCTCGCTCGCCTCGGAATCCGGTCTTGATCCGCGCACGCTCGTGCGGGAGTCCGCGACCCCGGGCACTGCGCTGGTTGAAGCGGCTCGCTCAGAGACCGCCGACCTAGTGGTCCTCGGCGCCCAGCTTCGTAATGTTGATGGTCGGCCGTTCCTCGGCCACACCGTGGAGACGGTCCTCGACGAGTCAGACGCCACGGTGGTGGTGGTCGCTCATCCCCGCACCGTCCGGTCCAACGGCGACAGTCACTAGCGCTCAGTAGTTCGGCGCGCTGATTTCGATCAATCGCGGGCCGAAACGCCGGGCCTTGCCCGGGCCAACGCCAGCGATCGCCGCGAGCTCGTCGACTGAGGCCGGCCTCTGCTCGGCGATGCTTTGGATCGCGGCATCGGACAACACCGCGTAGACATCGACCTTGGCGGCATTGGCGGCCGTGCGACGCCAGTGCTCGAGCGCCTTGACCACTGGTGTGACGAAGTCGGTCAGGTTGATGTCGGGCTGAGGCCCAGCGACGTTGTCGCGCAACAGTGCGAGATCTGGAGTGATGGACGGTATCGCTGCGTCCGGGTCAACGAAGGCTTCGAGCCAGGGCGATGGCGGTCGAGCGAGGAGCCGGTCGCCGATCGTGCGATGGCTTGGATACGACACATGGAGCTCGCGCTCGGCTCGTGTCGCGGCGACATAGAGCAACCGTTGCTCCTCGTCTCGAGCGGCGCGGGTGCGAGCGAACGCGATAGGTACGAGACCATCCTCGAGGCCAACGAGATGCACGATTGGCCACTCGAGGCCCTTAGCCGAGTGAAAGGTGGCCAGTTCGACCGCGTCGGCCGCGGTGCCGACACGATCATCGAATCGAAGGGCGGTGACGAACTCGTCGACGCTGGCCGAAGGCTCGAGCACAAGGTGATCGCGGGCTAGGTCGAGAAACGCGTCTCGCATCGCGGCCCGCTCGGGATCGAGGGCGGGTACGTCGGCGACGCGTTCGTCGGCGAGCGTGGCTGATAAGGAGCCGGCTTTGGGCCAGCGGTCGAGCAGGTCGACGATCTCGGGTCGGCGCAGAAGGGCCCCCTCGCCGCGGCTCCGACACGGGATACCGGCGGCATCAAGCGCGGTCTTTATAGCGGGGAGCTGGGCGTTGGTGCGGGCCAGGACCGCCTGGTGTCGCCAAGGAGCACGGGGCTTGTGTCGTCCACGGACGGCGAGGGCCACGGCCGCCGGTTCGCTGTCGGGTTCCGTGATGGTCACCGTTGGGGGATCGCCGGAGACTCGATGGGCCGGCTGAGGGGGCTGCTGCAGCACCCGACCGGCGGCCGCAAGGACCTCAGGAGTGGAGCGAAAGTTGGTCCGCAGATTGACCACCGCGATGCCCGGCAGGTGTTCATCAATGTGGTTGATGAAGTCGGGCTGCGCTCCGTTCCAGCCGTAGATCGCCTGATTCGGATCACCGACAACTACGAGGGTTGACTCCGGGCCGAGCCACGACTGTAGAACAGCGAACTGGAGCGGGTTGACGTCTTGGAACTCGTCAACGAACAGGTGGCGGTGGCGCCAGCGTTGGGCTTCGGCGAACGAGGTCTCGCGCTGCATCGTGGCGTGGCAAAGGGCGAGCACGTCGTCGAAGTCGATCAGTCGCTTCTTGCGCTTTGCTTCCGTGTAGCCCGTGTAGGCCTTGGCCACGAAATCTGCGGATCGGGGTGGGCGGCGCTTGGCGGCGGCGGCGGCATCGCCGTAGGCCTCGGGCGTGATCAATCGAGCGCGCGCCCAACCAATCTCCGCGTCGAGATCGGCGATTACGGCCCGGTCGAGTTTCGGATGCTGCTTTGCGAGAAACGACATGCGTCGTTCGAGCAGCGTGGGGTGGGCGCGGCCGGTGTGGTCCCAGAAGCGTCGAAGCATGGCGAGCGCAGCGCCGTGGAACGTGGCCGCGGCGACTTCTTCGCGCAGGCCGAGCCGCCGGGTCCGGCTCCGGAGCTCGGCGGCGGCGCGCCGCGTGAACGTGAGCGCCATCACCCGGCGCGGATCAATCGAACCTTCGGTGGAGTGCCACGCGATCCGTCGAGTCAGTACCCGAGTCTTGCCCGACCCCGCGCCCGCGATGATGCACAGGGGGGTGGCGGCAGTGGTCACCGCCTGGCGTTGCTCATCGGTGAGGCCCTGGAGAAGGGCATCGGATTCGGACACGGCCGAACCTTACCTACTGGATCGCTAGTGTCTCCGAAGTGGAAGCCGTCAGTGCCGCGCGATTCGAGCGACTCGTGGGTGATGCGCTCGACGCGCTCCCCGAGGAGTTGGGTCGTCTCATGGACAACGTCGCAGTCGTGGCCGACGACCGGCATCCGACCGAGGATCTTCTCGGGCTCTACGAGGGAATTCCGCTCACCGAACGCGACGACTACGGCGGCCTCGTCATGCCCGATGTGATCTCGTTGTATCGGCTCCCGCTCTGCGAGATCTGCGCCGATGAGGCCGAATTGGTCGAAGAGATCTCTGTCACCGTGGTGCACGAGATCGCCCATCATTTTGGGATCGATGACGAGTCCCTCCACGCCTGGGGATGGGGATAGGTATTCTCAGCACATGCCCTTTCCTCGCCTCCTCCTCACCGAGGACGAAGACCTTGTTCTCGACCTCCGCCCGCACTGGTGGTTCCTTGCCCCCTCGGGTGCGTTCCTCGTGGTTGCCGTGCTCTTCGGACTCGCAGCGCTCCTGAAGGATTGGGCGACTTGGTTGTCGGTACCGGTCGGAATCTGGGTCCTCGGATCGCTGGCGTGGTTTGGCATCAAGTACTTCACGTGGACCACAACGAACTTCGTGGTCACCAACGAGCGAGTCATCTCGCGAACGGGTGTGATCTCGAAGCGGGGCATTGAGATCCCTCTCGACCGAATCAACACCGTCTTCTTCAACCAGTCAATCTTTGAGCGCATCATCGGGGCCGGCGACCTGGGCATCGAATCCGCCGGCGAGGGCGGACGCCAGACGTTCCGAGACATTCGTCGCCCGAACTTGGTGCAGAACGAGATCTATCGGCAGGTCGAAGGTCTGGAGACCCGCAAGCTCCAACGCATGGGTCAAGCCGCGAGAGCGGGTGCGTCAGCGTCGACCGATTCGATTCCCGAGCAGATCGAGAAACTGGATCAGCTTCGTCGTCAAGGAGTGGTCACTGACGAGGAGTTTGAAAGCAAGAAGCGTGAACTCCTCGATCGCATGTAATGCCGATCCTGGATCGGCGTTTCGCCGAGCTGACCGCTACGGAAGTCCACGACCTCCTTCGTCTCCGCATCGATGTGTTCGTGGTCGAGCAGGAGTGCCCGTACTTCGAGGTCGATGGTCGCGATGTCGAAGAAGCGACGCGACACGTGTGGCAAGCCGATCACCGCGGCCCGATTGTCTACGTGCGACTACTCGACGACGGTACGGCTCGCCGGATCGGCCGTGTGGTCACTCGCCTCGACGCTCGTAAACGTGGGCTGGCTGGCGGTCTCGTCGACCACGTGATCGCGACGAGCGACGGCCCCTGGGTACTCGACGCGCAGAGCCATATCGCGGATTGGTATCGCGCCCGCGGTTTCGAGCCCGATGGGCCGGAGTTCATCGAGGATGGCATCCCGCACATCCCGATGCGGCGAGAGCGAGCGATATCAGTCGTCGACGATTGATGCGGTTCGGGCCGGATCGATTCGCAGCTGAATCGTCTGGCGGACCGTCGCGGCGTCGCTGAGTCGAAAGTCGAGCGAGCCGAGCTTGGTAGTCACGGTGACATCGTGGTGGTCGCCGCGGAAGCGGCTGCGTTCGACGGTGCCGGTGAGCTCGCCGGTTGGTGTCACCGTTGCCGCGTCGCGACGGATCACTCGTCGACCGCCGGTGGTGGGGTCATCGACGATGTTGGTGTGGCCGAGGAAACGAGCCACCGTCTCGGTCTGCGGATCGGCATAGAGCCGGTCGGGAACATCGGTCCGCAGAATCCGGCCCGCCGTCATCACCGCGATGCGGTCGGCGATGGCAAATGCCTCGTCGTGATCGTGGGTGACATGCACCGCCGCGGTGCCGGTGGAGCGAAGGAGGTCTGGAAGTTCTTCGACGAGCCGATCGCGCAGGGCTCGGTCGAGCGCGCCGAAGGGTTCGTCGAGCAGTAGGAGGCAGGGTCTCGGGGCCAGAGCGCGGGCGAGCGCCACCCGCTGCGCTTCGCCGCCGGAGAGCGTCGCGACGTCGCGCCGCTCGTATCCCGACAGGCCGATGAGTTCCAGCATCTCGGCTATGCGTTGGGCCCGGTCGGGCCCGGCCATTCCGGTCATACGTAGGCCGAACTCGATGTTCTGGCCGACATTGCGGTGGGGGAACAGAGTCGGGTCCTGAAACATCAGGCCGATGTCGCGCTCGTGAGGGAGGCGCCGAGCGGCATCCTCGCCGCCGATCAGGAACCGTCCCGCTTCGAGCGGCTGAAGTCCGGCGACCGTTCGAAGCAGCGTGGATTTGCCGCATCCGCTCGGTCCGAGGATCACGACGATTTCTCCCTCGGCGATCTTGAGGCTCACATCGTCGACGGCAACGGTTTCGCCGAAGGTCACTCGGCCATGATCAAGCGTCCACATCAGAAGCTGCCTTCCGACGTGCCTCGAACAGATTCGATCGCAAACACGGCGACGGCGACAAGCGCCATCAGGGCAACCGCAAGAGCCATTGCTTGTCCGCGTAGGAGTTCTCCCGGAGTCGAAAGAAGTCGGAAGAGCGCTTGCGGCGCGGTGAGAGTGTCGGGTCGTCGGGGAAGGAACGACGTCGCGCCGAATTCGCCAATCGACACGGCAAACGCGAAGGCGGCACCGACGACCATTCCTCGGCTGGCGATTGGTAGGTCGACTTCTCGGCGGACGCGGCGCGGCGATGCGCCGAGGACTGAAGCGGCCTCGCGCAACCGGGGGTCGATGCGTCGTAATACGGGGACCATCGTGCGCACAACGAAGGGCACCCCGACCAGGCTGTGCGCGATCGGCACGATCCACCAGGACGTTCGGAAGTCGAGCGGCGGTTCGTCGAGTGCGATGATCATTCCAAAGCCGATCGTCACTGCGCTCGTGCCGAGCGGGATGGTGAGACCAAGGTCGAAGACCCGGCTCAACCAGCGGCGACCATGCACCACTACGAGTGAGGCGATCGAACCGATGAGCACGGCGAGGGCCATGGCCACGAACGCATAGAGAATTGAGTTTCGGAGCGCGGTAGTTGCCGCGGCCGGAAGCTGTGGGACCCGAGTGTTTAGCGCTCGATAGTGGTCCAGGCCGTAGCGGCCGCCGACCGCGAAGGACCGTTCGATGACAACGGCGATTGGCAGACCGAGGAGGACGAGCATCGACCCATAGTTGGCGAATCGAGTTGACCGGCGGAGCGGAGGGGCGGGTCGAGCAATGGCGGTGGTCGCCGGCCGGGAACGCTCAAGTCGGGTTGCCAGCGTTACGAGAGCGAGCACCGCGAGGAGCTGCAGAACCGCCACCGCCGCGGCCGAGGTGAAGTCGATTCGAGTGACTGCGTAGCGATAGATCTCGGTCTCGACGGTTGCCCGCCGCGGTCCGCCAAGAACGAGCACGACGCCGAACGACGTGAAGGAGAAAAGGAACACGATCGAGCCGGCCGCTGCGAGTACGGGTCGAAGCCGGGGGAGGGTGATTTCCCAGAAGGTGCGGATTCGGCCCGCGCCGAGAACGCGGGCTTGTTCCTCGAGCCGATGGTCGAGTCCGGCCCAGAACGAGCCGACACTGCGCACCACCACGGCGTAGTTGAAGAACACATGGGCGAGCAGGATTGCCCAGACGGTGTGGCGGAGCCGGAAGCTTCCGTCGTCCAGCCCAAAGGTCGTGAAGAGTTCCGCGAACGCGCCGGCCACGAGCACAGTGGGGAGTACGAAAGGAACCGTCACCACGGACCGGATCCGTCGTCGCGCCCGCGGCGTGGAGCGAGCGACGACGGCCGCGCCGGGTAGAGCAATCACCAGGGTGAGTGCGGTTGACGCAACGGCCTGCCACGCGGTGAACCAGATGGCGTCGCGGGTTCGGCCCTGATCGAGGACGTGGCGAATGGGCTCGAGGCCCTCCCCTCCGAGTCCGCGCCAAAGAACCGAGGCGACGGGGTAGACGAAGAAAACCCCGAGGAACGCAGCGGGGACAACCGCTGCCGCGGCGATCAGCCGAGAACGATTTCGACCCAACGGTCGGTCCACTCATCTCGGTTGGCCTCGATCTCGGCGGGATCGAGCATGTGGGGTTCGTCGGCCAGCTGGGCGTGGGCGACGAACTCTTGTGGAAGGGTCGCCTCGTTGGAGACGGGGAAGACAAACATCGAGCCCGGCACGTCGCTCTGGAAGGCGGGTTCGAGCATCCAATCGATGAGCTGCGCCGCCGCGTCGGGGTGGTCGGTGCCCGCGAGGATTCCGGCGAACTCGATCTGACGGTAGCAGGAGTCAAGAAGCACACCCGTGGGTGCGACGTCCGTGGGCTCGGCCGCAAACATCACCTCTGCGGCTGGGCTACTCGCGTAGGAGACGACCATCGAGCGGTCGCCGCCGCCCGCGGCGAACTCGCCGTAGTACGCCTCTTCCCAGCCCGCGGTGACCGAGATGCCGTTGGCTCGGAGGTCGGTCCAGAACTGCTCCCAATCTTCGGTGCCTGCGATGGTGGCGAGGAGGAAGGCCAAGCCGGGCGACGAGGACTCGGGACTCTGGACCACGAGTTCGTTCGCAAATGTCGGGTCGGTCAGGTCCTCGATCGATGTCGGCGCCTCGGCGGGGAGTTCGTCGGTCCAATAGTTGACGCAGACATCGCCAAAGCTGATCGGGGTGACTCGGTGTTGATCGTCGATCTCGAAATTGTCGGGAACGACACCAAGACCCGGCGACTCGTAGGCCTCGAAGATCTTGGCATCGAGCGCTCGCTGAAGGAACGTGTTATCCACGCCGAACATCACATCGGCCAGTGGGTTGCCGGCCGAGAGGATCGCTTCCGAGACCATCTGGCCGGTGTCGCCCGAGAACAACAGCTCAACGGTGATGCCCGTCTCTGCGGTGAAGTCTTCGAGGAGCGAGGCGGTGACGACGAACGAATCGTGAGTCACGAGCGTGATGGTGGCAGGTGCATTGTCGTCCCCGCTGCACGCGGCGGCGAGCAACGAGAGGCTCAAAACAAGCGCAAGGATATGGGGGGGTCGAGTCATGTTTCCTCCGCTGGCATTACCCAGATCAGGTTCAGGTGGGTCGCCGACGCACAATGGTCGACCTCTCAGCCCGGCTGCCCCGAGCTCCCCGATTCGGTTGTCGTTGGAGAGTTTATGCGGTTGAACTGACTCTAGCCTACGAGCTTGTGACCGCGGTTCTTGCGCTGCTCTCAGCCCTCATCATTGGTGGATCCGATTTCGGCGGCGGGCTGGCGACGAAGCATGACAACACCTTTCGTGTCACGGCCGGAGCCCAGATAGCGGGCGGCCTGGTGGCGGTTGTCTTCGCGGTCGCGATCGGCTCTGCGTCGGTAGAGCGGGTCGATGTGGTCGCCGGGGTGATCGCAGGGCTGTCCGGATCGTTCTCGTTTATCTGTCTCTACCGGGCGCTCTCGATCGGGGTCATGAGTGTTGTGGCACCGACCACGGCGGTCGTTGGCGCGACCATCCCGGCGCTCGTAGGGATTGCCCGCGGCGAAGAAGTCACGGCGCTCACGGGTATCGGTCTGGTAGTTGCGGTCGCCGCGATCGTTCTGGTGACGCGGGAGGGGTCGTCACACGCGGGCACCACCAGTCGCTCGGCCCTCGCGCTGGCGGTGGTCGCCGGCGTCGGATTCTCCGTCTTCTTCATTGCTCTTGCGGAGACCAATGACGACGCCGGCATGTGGCCCCTCGTGGTCGCTCGTGTGGTCTCGGTTCCGCTGGTGGCCGTCGTGGCGTTTCGGATGACCGGCAGTGTTCTGCCGAAGGTGACGATCTCTCGGCGCCTCGCGGTCTTCACCGGTAGCACCGAGATGATCGCGAATGCTTTACTCCTCGCCGCTCTCCGTCGAGACGAGTTGGCTATCGCCGCGGTTTTTGGGTCGCTCTATCCGGTCAGCACAGTGCTGCTGGCTTGGATCGTGCTTCATGAGCGGGTGTCGCGCTCGCAGCTTGTCGGCGTGGGTCTTGCCCTCGGCGCCCTCGCTCTCGTCGCCTTCTAGGTGTCGCTACGAGCGGGAATAACCCGTCGACCGAAGCGGACGCGAAGTCCGAGCACGAGAATGATCTCGGCGCTGAGAACAAGACCAAGGATCGCGACTATTGGATTGCCGATGTCGGTGCCAATGAGCACACCGTGGAGCCCCGCGACCACGATGAGCGGAGCGCTCAGGTAGTGGAGGCGCCGCCACAGGACGTTCGGAATGTGGCCCCGCGACCAGGACGAGATCTGGACAATCGCCAGCAGCCAAAGCGAGATCGCCCCGAGCGCGACCGCCGTCGTATCGAGGTCGCTGAGGAACGGAACGAAGAGCTCCGCGGTCGTGTAATCAACGAAGTCGTCAAAGAAGATCGCGGCCACGTGCACCGCCGCGAGGGCCAGTGTGAGCGTGCCGAGATAGCGGTGGAGGTCGAGGAGCCACGCCGGCGATGGGCGACGTTCGAGCACGCGGCTTGTGACGAGGAGGCCCCAGAGTGTCGCGATGGCCAGAAGAACCCACGACAACAATCCGGTGGTACGGCTGAGATACCAGGTGAACTCGTCGGTCATGCCGTCCAGTCTCGCGGGTCCCAGCGAGCGCTGCTCTGCTCTGCGGCCCATCCGAGATCGAGAAGGAATCGATCGGGTTGGACCACCGTCTGGATCGATCCGTCGCGTTCGATAAGCCAAGCAGTTGCACCGGCCCGTTCGATGATGTCGAGCGCTGACGAGAGTGGCGCGATAGCGGCCGCGGTCGCCAACATCTCCGCTCCCGCTGTGGTCGCGGCGATCACCACGGCGACGCGAGGCTCGGCTGCGGGCCGCTGCGTGAACGGGTCGATCAGGTGATGACGTCCGTCGACGGTTGCGCGTTTGGTTGGGCCGGATACCGCTACGCCACCGTCTTTCAACCCGACCAAAAGCGGGCGGTCGTTTGAGCCGTCCGGGGCCTCCACCTCGATGATCGCTCGAGTGGCCGACTTCACGCGAACGTCGCCGCCGACGCTGACGGCCGCGAAACGACCGCAGTCGCGGTTGGGCGCGCTGTCGAAGAGGATGCTCGCAGCGAGATCCGCCGCCCATCCCTTCGCGATCCCGCCCAGATCGAGCGCCACATTTTCAGGGAGGTGAAGGAGCCCGGAGTCGGCGTCGACCACAACATCACCCGTCTGGATGAGGACGTTGGTCGGGGGAGACCAACCCCGATCGATCGAGCAGGTGTAGCCGGCGGCGACCATGTCTCGGCCCCGGGTGGGATCGAACCAGCCATCAGTGAGGTCACGGCCCGCGAGTGCTACGTCGATGATCCGCGCGGTGGAGGGGCGGACGACAGTGGGCCCCGCGGCGCGATTACATCGGGAAAGCTCGCTGTCCGGAAGAAACCGGCTCCACCGCTGCTCGAGGGTCGCCACGACAGTTTCGGCGGCGCGGACAGCGACGGTCGAGGCGGTCGTGGTGATGCGAAGGGTGCCCCCCATGGCGGGGCGCTCACTCGTGTGGACGTCAGCTGACACCGGCGCTCCCGATTCGAGGGGGGCGAGGGACCGGCCGCTCATCGCCGGCGTCGGCCGCGGTCATCATGGCCGCGGCCGCGATCTCGCCGCGATAGCGAGCCGTTGCCCCAAAGGCGTCGCCGTCGGTGTTGGCGACATTGGTCTCGGCGGCTTCAGCCATCGCCCCGACCGAACCTACGGCGACCGCCGCGGTGAGGCCGGAAGCCGCCCAACGCCCCAACCGGGCCGGTCGGCGAGGGCGAGGTGTAGAGGTGGACATGTCGCCATTGTGAACATGTGTCCGTGAAGAAACTGTGATGCAGAGGCATGCTTTCGGTATGCCGCGCGCAACGAACGACACCATCGAGCTCGAGTACGAGACGTTTGGGTTTCCCGACGACCCCACCGTTATCTGTCTCCCTGGCCTAGGGAACCAGCTACTGCTCTTTCCCGAGGAGTTCTGCGAATCGTTTGTTGGACGGGGGTTTCATGTGATTCGTATGGACAATCGTGACTCCGGGTTGTCGAGCCTCACCACCGCCGACAACGAATACACGCTGGCCGACATGGCCAACGATGTCGTCGCCGTTCTCGACCACGCCGGAGTCGACGATGCGGTGGTTCTGGGTGTGTCGCTGGGCGGAATGATTGCTCAAGCCACAGCCATCGATCACCCCGCTCGTGTTCGGGCCCTCGTTTCGGTCATGTCCACCACGGGCGAGCCCGGCTACGGCACACCGAGCAAGGAAGCAATGGTGGCGCTCGTCGCCGCTCCGGCGACGACCATCGCCGGACAGGTCGAGCAAGATCTACGGGCCCGCCTCATCTGGTCGAATCCCGACTGGTTCGACGAGGACCAGATGCGCATCTACTTCCAGTCGTGTTACGACCGCTCCTGGGTTCCGGGCGGCAGCGGTCGCCAGTTCGATGCGGTCGTGCGAGGCGGCGATCGCGCCGAGGGACTCGCGGCGCTGACGATGCCCGCGCTTGTCGTGCACGGCGAGAACGACGCGCTGATTCACCCGACGGGCGGTAAACGGACGGCGGAACTGATCCCCGACGCCGAACTCCTCGTTCTCGACGGCATGTCACACGACTTCGTCTCCCAAGCGTGGCCGCCCATCATCGAAGCGGCCACCGTCCTCACGGCTCGGACCTTCGCGTAACACACGGTAGGCGTGAACTACGCCGCACTGAGCCTTCCGCCGCGGGGCACAACCCACGAGGTTGCGGTCTGAACGGCGGCGTTGGGCGCGGTCACACTGTCGACATGGCGGTAGTCGGCGCGCCACTCATCAGTGGTGACGGTGTGCTTTACCCACCCACGCTTGCTGTTATCGGCCCAATTGATGTGGGCATTCTCGGCGATGATTCCCGGCAAGACTGCGCCGAGGGCGGCGCTGCCACTCGACGAAATCGAAGTCCCCACGAACTCCGCGCCCATGGAAGCGGATTCCGGATCGTTGTAGTCCGCCAACACGTCGGACACGCCGCTCGCATGGATGTCGCCGGCGAGCACGATGTTGTCGTGTGGGCGCCGCGAGCGCATTGTCCTAAGGACCTGCTCGCGGGCGCTGACGTAGCCGTCCCACTGATCAAGGTTGTACAACTCCGGCGTTCCAGGAATCAGGTCCATCTTTGAGAAGACGACTTGTTGCGCAAGCACCGACCAGTCGGCCCGCGAACGGCGAATTCCTCGGGTGAGCCAGCGCTGCTGCCGTCGACCGAGCATTTCTCTTGACTCGTCGGTGGCTGGATCGCAGGCGGCTCCGACTTCGCCGCACTGATCGGCACGGAACTGGCGCGTGTCGAGCACAAAGAAGTCGGCGAGTTGTCCCCACGGGATGTGTCGGTGAATGCGGAAATTCGCGCCTCGAGGCGCTCGGGCCCGAAACGGCATGTGCTCCCAGTACGCCTTGTAAGCGGCGGTTCGGCGAGCCAAGAAGTAGGCGGGGTCGGGGGTAAGACCCCCACCTCGGGAACGAGTCCGGCGTGATTGTTTTCGACTTCGTGGTCGTCGGAAGTAAAGAGCCACGGCGCAACTTCGTGCGCAGCCTGCAGAGATGCATCACCCTTGTACAGCGCATATCGATTTCGGTATTGGTCGAGGGTGACTGATTCGGGAAGGGGGTCGCTACGAACGCCGTTGCCGGGTGATTCGTAGATGTAGTCGCCGACATGCACGACGAGGTCGGGGGCGGTGCTGACGAGATCGTCGTAGGCGGTGTAGTACCCAGAGCTGTAGCGCTGGCAGGACACGAGTCCGAAGGTGAGCGCCGCTGGTCGGGTGTTGGCGCGAGGGGCGGTGCGGGTGCGGCCGATCGGGGAGATGTGGGTGCCGACGCGAAACCGGTACCAATACTCGCGCTCGGGGCGGAGACCGCGAACGTCGACGTGGACCGAGTGTCCGTGTTTTGCTTGGGCCCGGGCGGTGCCCTTACGCACGACCTCTTTCATGGCCGGGTCAGCAGCGAGTTCCCAGCCAACGAAGTAGGTGGCGTCGGGCATGCCGCCGCGGTTGATCGGATCGGGGGCGAGTCTGGTGCAGATCACGACGCCGTTCGCCAGTGGATCACCGGAGGCGATACCCAACGTGAACGGGTTGTCGATGATCTTCGGAGGGACTCGGGCGGCGCTCGCCATGTCGGCTGTGCCCAGCACCAGGGCACCGGCGGTTGCCCCAATGACGAAGGTGCGCCGGTCGCGGCCGCTTCGGTCAAGGCCAGTTCCGGTCATGATGCCTCCGCTTTGTTGTCCTCTTTCAGCTATCAAACGGTCCGGATAGGGTCCGCATCGTTCAATGTCGCCGTAGGGGAGAAACAAATGGGACCACTCGCTGGTGTGAAGATCGTCGAGCTTGCGGGGATCGGACCGGGTCCGTTCTGCGCCATGATGCTGTCCGACATGGGCGCTGATGTGATCCGGGTTGATCGGGCGGGCGCAGTGCGCGGCGGTAACCCCGAGGTCCCGCCGGGCGACATCATGAATCGCGGTCGCCGCTCGATCGGTGTCGACCTAAAGTCGCCGGAAGGCGTCGAGACGGTTCTGCGTCTCGTTGAACAGGCTGATGGCCTTATCGAAGGGTTCCGACCGGGTGTCGCCGAGCGCCTGGGTATCGGACCCGACGCCTGTCTTGCCCGCAACCCCGCGCTCGCGTTCGGTCGGATGACGGGCTGGGGCCAAGAAGGCCCCTACGCGTCTGCCGCCGGGCACGACATCAACTACATCGCCCTCGCCGGTGCGCTTGACCCCATTGGTCGCCGCGGCGAAGGCCCCACGCCACCACTCAACCTCGTCGGCGATTTCGGCGGCGGTGGTATGTATCTCGCTTTCGGCATGGTGTGTGCGATTCTCGAAGCCCGCAGTTCGGGCGAGGGTCAGGTGGTCGACGCGGCGATGGTCGACGGAGCGGCGTCGTTGATGACGTTCTTCCACGGCTTCCGAGCGATGGGCATTTGGAACGACGAGCGCGGCACCAACATGCTCGATACCGGCGCTCACTACTACGACGTCTACGAGTGCAGCGACGGCCTCTACATCTCGATCGGCTCGATCGAACCGCAGTTCTATGCGCTCCTGTGCGAGACACTCGGGCTCGACGATCCGAAGTGGGACGCTCAGATGAGCCGCGCTGAATGGCCAGGGCTCAAGGAAGACCTCACCGCCATCTTCAAGGGGAAGAGCCGCGACGAATGGTGTGCGGTCATGGAACACACCGACATCTGTTTCGCTCCGGTCTTGTCGATGGCTGAAGCCCCCGAGCATCCGCACAATGTTGCCCGCGGCACCTTCACTCATGTGGCCGGTGTCGTGCAGCCGCGGCCGGCGCCTCGTTTCAGTCGCACCGACAGCGAGATCCAGCGACCCCCGTCTCACGCGGGTCAGCACACCGACGAGGTGCTGGCCGACTACGGATTTGGGGCCGACGAACTCGCCGTGTTGCGCGAGTCCGGGGCGATTGCCTGACATGGCGACAGTCGTCTTCTTCCACGCCCATCCCGACGACGAGGCCATTGCCACCGGCGGGGTGATGGCCCAGGCGGCTGACAACGGCCATCGCGTGATTCTGGTCTGCGCCACTGATGGAGCGGTCGGCGAACCGGCCGCGGGATCAGTGCCGGAAGGGTCCACCCTCGCCGCCGTTCGTCTTGGCGAACTTCAAGTCGCGGGCGCGGAACTCGGTGCCTCGCGGGTCGAGTGGCTTGGTTATGGCGACTCCGGCATGGAGGGCGAGTCGACCAACGATCATCCTGATTGTTTCTGGCAGGCCGACATCGAAGAGGCTGCTCAGCGGCTCGCGGTCATCTTGCGCGAAGAGTCGGTCGATCTCCTCACGGTTTACGACTCCCATGGGGGTTACGGCCATCCCGACCATATTCAGGTGCACCGGGTCGGCCATCGGGCCGCCGCCATTGCCGGCACGAACCATCTGTTCGAATCGACCATGAACCGCGACCGTATGCGGGCGCTGGCCGATTTCGCCTTTGCCGGGGCCGACGACGACCCCGAACTCGCTCAGCAACGTAAGGAAATGCGCGAGAGCGATATGGGGTCTCCGGCGGCAGAGATCACCCACGAAATTAATGTCGCCGCGGTGTTGACTCGGAAACGGCGGGCCATGGCGGCCCACCGTTCCCAAATTTCTGACGATTCCTTCTTCATGACGATGCCCGACGAGGCCTTCGCCGCCGCGTTCGGCCACGAGTGTTTCATCGAGATCGGCGCGAGTCGTACCGGTGAACCCTTCGAACGAGATCTGTTCGCAAAGCTCACCGACTAACTCGCCGGACTACATACCGATTGCTTCGGCGACCTCGACGTTGCCGTTGTTGCTGAGAACGGGACAGCCTTTGGCGATCTCACACGCGGCGTCGATGTGAGCGGCGTTGACGATCGAGTAGCCAGTGAGAGCGTTGGTGGCGCCGTCCGACACCGAACCGTCGGTGGCCACCGTCTTCGCGAACGCGATGGGGTTGCCGCCGTCGACGAGGGCCTCACCGATCGCGCCGAACCATGACCGCCAGCCAGCCATCATCGCGGCCATCTCTGTTTCGTCTTCCCGCATGCCGCCTTGGGTTCCGGCGTTCTGGTGGTAGGCGAGTACGTACTTGGGCATTGGGGGTTCCTCCGGTTGTGGTGTGAAAACACGACGGATTGGCCGGTGCGATCTCGACAGACTTGCGGAGATTTTCCCTGATTTCTCCTGAACCCCGATTTCGGGGCGAGAATGATCCTTTCTCGGAGGTAGCCAAATGTCGCAGGTGATGAAGATCAACGCCATCACAGTCCCCGGCGGTCCCGCGCGGTTGCCGATCAACGCCGAGTGATTCGCGACCTCCACAATCTCACGAGCTTGGTCTTCATCGTCTCGAACGGTGCGGTCGGGATGTGGGCCCTCGCTGCGCACTTCTGGCCCCGATATCGACACAAGGCTGGATGGGTCGCCGTCATCGTGGCCGAAGTTGTGGTGCTCGCTCAGGTGATTCTCGGCGTGATCCTGCAGGTCAATGAGGACATCGAAGGCGATCGCCACCAACTCTACGGCTTCTCCGCGTTCGCAAGCGTCGGGATCATCTACGCCTATCGCAACGAGATGCGCGATCGCCCATATCTCCTCTATTGCCTCGGCAGCCTGTGGCTGATGGGCCTGGGAATCCGGGCTGCGGTCCTCTGACCGTCGCTACACGTTGACGATGGGACACAGCAGGGTGCGTTGGACCCCAGTAATGCTCTGCACGGCGTGGACAACAACCTGGCCGAGGTCATCCATCGTTGGCGCTTCGGCTCGAGCGATGACGTCGTAGGGCCCCATCGCGACCTCAGCGGTGATCACCGCGTCGATAGCAGCGGTCGATTCGGCGACATCGACTGCGGTGCCGACGTCGGCCTGGATGAGGATGTAGGCAGAGACACTCATGGCCCCAACAGTACGCCGTTCAGTTACCTGAGTGCCCGAGTCGGCTCTCAGGGCGTGCGGTCGCTATCTTGGATGACTGGCCCGTCGAGCCTCACATCCATGTTGTGAACGTCGACTGGACCAATGAATCAATCCCTCGGAGGGGACCATGAGCAGCGCCGCTGAAGCAGCAGCACAACTCGAGAGCGCGTTTGGCCTGAATGGGCCCGAACTGCGTTATGGCCTGAGTCAAGACGATCTCTTCCACGAGGCGATCGCCAATGATCGCGGTCGTGTCGAGCCCGGCGGTCCTGCCGACGCACAGAAAGCCTTCCCAACGTCGCTCGGCGTCGACGGCCCACTCGTCTATTTCACCGACCCGGACTGCACCGGTCGCCCCGTGTCCGACACGTTCTGCGTCAACCGCGACAGCGTCACCGACACCGTCTGGTGGAAGAACGGCTTCGCCAAGTTCGATCCGGCGAAGTTCGACGAACTGCTGCCGCGGGTTATCGAACACCTCAACGGCGGCGACAACCATCTCTATGTCACCGACGTGTTCTGCGGTTGGGACACCACGTTTGCCGAGCGATACCGCTTCGTCGGCGAGTTCGCGACCCACGCCTACTTCTGCAACATCATGTTCCCGAAGAACGTGCGCGACGACGCCGATCGCGGCGACGCGGGCTGGACCCTCATCAACGTTCCCTCCTTCATCCCTGATCCTGAGCGAGACGGCACCAACAGCGGCCGCGCGGTAATCATTGATATCGAAAACAAGGTTGGCCTCGTGCTCGGCGCCGCCGACTACTGCGGTGTCAACAAGAAGACGATGTTCACGATCATGAACTACGTCCTTCCGGCCAAGGGCCAGCTCTCGATGCACTGCTCCGCCAACGTCGGCGAGCGGGGCGACACCGCGATCCTCTTCGGCCTCTCCGGTACCGGCAAGACCACGCTCTCGGCCGATCCCAACCGTGAGCTCATCGGCGACGACGAGCACGTTTGGACCGACAAGGGCATCTCGAACTTCGAAGACGGCTGCTACGCCAAGCTCATCGATCTCGACAAGGGCAACGAGCCGGTCATCGCCGCGGCCATGTCGATGAAGGGCACCCTGATCGAGAACGTGCCGGCGCTGCCCGGCAAGGCGATCGAAGAGACCGACCCGCAAGAGTTTGATCTCGCCGACGGTTCGATCACCGAAAACACGCGCTTCGCCTACCCCCTCAGCACGAACCCAAATGTTCGTGAAGGCGCCGCGGGCCCGCACCCCGAGACCATCGTGTTGCTCACCGCCGATGCGTTCGGCGTGCTCCCGCCCGTATCGATCCTCGACACCGCCGAGACGATGTACCACTTCGTGATGGGGTTCACCTCCAAGCTCGCCGGCACTGAAGTCGGCGTTACCGAGCCCGAGCCGTCGTTCTCGGCGTGCTTCGGTGCCGCGTTCATGTCTCAGAAAGCGTCGGTCTACGCCGAGCTCTTGGCGAAGCGCATGGCTGAAAACGAGACCCGCTGCATCCTCCTCAACACCGGGTGGAGCGGCGGTCCGCACGGCACCGGCGAGCGCATGTCGCTGAAGGCCACCCGAGCGCTGCTCAACGCCGCACTTGCCGGCGAGTTCGACAATGCCGAACTTGAGGTCCAGCCGATTCTCGGCGTGAAGATGCCCACCACCTGTTCGGGCGTCGACGATGAGATCCTGAACCCGCGTGATACATGGGACGACCCCGAGGCTTACGACGAGGCAGCCGCCAAGCTCCGCGACATGTTCCGCGCCAACTATGAAAAGCAGGGATACGCCGACCTCGGCATCGCCCCCGCCATGTAACCGGCTTCTTAAGTCCCACTTCCTCCTTTTCTGAAGCCTGAGTCGCGCCATGCGCGATCAAGGCGTCATAGATCAAGGAGTTTTGGGATGATTGATGTCGCGGTGATTGCGCTACTTTCGGATGTGCAAGACGGACTGATGACCACCGGCCAGTTACGCCAGATTGGAGTCGACCGATCGAGCCAATCGCGACGCGCGGCGCAGGGTGTATTGCCTCGAGTCCACCGCGGCGTTTGGTGTCTGGTGGGTGCACCGACAACGTGGAAACAGCAAGTTCTGGCGGCGACACTCGTCGGCGGGTCGCCTCGCCCCGCCGCCTCTCATCGCTCCGCGCTCAGGCTCAATGGTCTGCGCTCCGACTCAGCGGTCGAAGTGTCGATCGCGTACCCGGCTGTTCGACAAATCGATGGTGTTGTCATCCATCTTTCTATTGATCGCGTAGACGCCGACCTCGTCGAGATCGACAGAATTCGGTCTACTTCGGTCTACTTCGGTTGCTCGGACGTTGGGCGATTCGGGGCTGATTTTTCCGCAGCATGAGATCCAACGTCTCGGCGAGCACCATTCCGGCGTAGGAAAACTCGATCTTGCGATCGCTGGACTTCCGGAGGAGGCGGACGGAATGGAGTCGGGTCCTGAAGTTTCGCTGCTCCGGATTCTTAAACGAGCGGGCTTACCGGCGCCGCTACCTCAGTTCAAGATCACTATTGGCGGCACGTCTCGGCGTGTCGATCTCGCCTACCCGAAAGCAAAACTGGCGCTCGAGTGCGACGGGAAGGACGTGCACACCCGCGTCGAACAATTCGAGGACGATCGACGGCGACAGAACAGCCTCGTCCTTCTCGGGTGGTCGGTTCTTCGCTACACCAACGGAGATCTGCGAGATCGTCCGGGATCCGTCGTCGCCCAAGTCCGCCGATTCCTCGATCTATGAAGCCTTGATCGCGCATAGCGCGACTCAGGCTTCAGAAAAGCAATACGGGGAAGGGTCAGAGGTTGGGGGTGCCCATGTCGATTTCGGAGCCGAGGCGGAGGCGGGTGGCGCGACCGGCATCGTCGAGGTCGAACTTGACTCGTTGGCCTTGTCGCAGCATGCGAAAGACGGAGCCTTCGAGGGCGTTGTCGGCGAGGTCGACGTCGTGAAGACCCGCCTCGTTGATCAGGACTCCGTCGCCGGTGCCCGGGTCGTAGCTCTTGATCACACCCTGCATGGTGCCGAGCGTATCGGAGCGGAGGTCACGCGGACGACGCCGGGCAAGTACGATCCGCCCCCGTGCCGATTGATGTTCTTGATGCCGATGGCCTGCGCGCCACCGTTGTTGCGTTCCGCGACGCGCTCCAAGCGCACCGCGAGTCGATTAACAACCTCAACGTGTACCCCGTGCCTGATGGTGACACCGGTACCAACATGTCACTCACGCTGGTTTCGGTGGTCGACGAACTCGATCAGCTGAGCGCCGACGCCGAGCTTGGCGCCGTATGCGAGGCCATCTCCCACGGGTCACTCATGGGTGCCCGTGGAAATAGCGGTGTGATCATGTCGCAGATCCTTCGTGGGTTCAGCGGTGTCGTGCGCGACCGCGGCACGATCGATGGACCCGTATTTGGCGAAGCGCTCGCCGCCGCGGCCAAGGGCGCGTATGGCGCTGTCGGGAACCCGGTGGAGGGCACGATCCTCACCGTGGTCCGTGAGTCGTCGGAGGCCGCTGTGATTGCCGCGGCCGAAGGAGGCGACCTGCTCGCGGTGCTGGATGCGGCCCGAGCCGAAGGCCGCGCATCGCTCGAACGCACCCCAACTCTTTTGCAGGTGCTGGCCGACGCGGGCGTGGTCGACGCCGGTGGCGCGGGCCTCTTGCTCTTTATCGATGCGGCGCTCAACGTGGTCGATGGGCGGCCAATGCCTGAGCCGGCGATCGTGGCGCCGCTGTCTGAGCCGGTTCGGCCCGAGGGCGACGATCACAAGCCGTCGATCGCTGACCTGCGCTACGAGGTCATGTTTCTCCTCGACGCTCCCGATGAGAAGGTCGACGGTTTCAAAGCGGCGTGGGCCGAAGTGGGCGATTCGATTGTTGTGGTCGGCGGCGATGGCATCTTTAACTGCCACATCCACTGTGACGACATCGGCGCCGCCATCGAGTGCGGCATTGCGATCGGTCGACCCCACCAGATTCGTGTCACCGATCTTCTCGAAGAACTCGAAGAGCGCGACTGGGTCAAGGCCGAGATGGGTCAAGCGGCGGATGCGCCGGCTGGTGATCCGGTCCCCACTGCGGTTGTTGCCGTTGGCGTCGGCCCTGGTGTGGTCGCAATTCTCCGATCGATGGGCGTGCACGCGGTGGTCGCAGGCGGGCAGTCGATGAACCCGTCGACCGCGGAGCTCGTTGCGGCGGTGGAGTCGGTGCCCGCCCCCGAGGTCGTCATCTTGCCCAACAACAAGAACATCATTCCGGTTGCGGAGCAGGTCGACGCGCTGACCAGCCGGACCGTCCGTGTCGTGCCCACCAAGGGCGTCGCCGAAGGTCTGGCATGCCTCATGGCGTATGACCCGCAGGAAAGCGCCGAGACCAACGCCGCGAGCATGACCACCGCGGCCAGCGCGGTCGTGGCCGGTGAAATCACGCAAGCGGTGCGCGAGTCCACCAGTGATGCCGGACCCATCACCACCGGCGACTGGCTCGGTATTTGCCGCGATGGAATCGTGGCCGTACAACCGACCATGACCAGCGCTGCCACCGCGCTCCTCGCGTCGATACTCGACGACGACCACGAACTCCTCACGGTGATCGCCGGCGAAGACGCCGACAATGGGGTCACCGACGAGATCGAGGCGTGGATCGGCGAACATCACCCCGAGGTTGAAGTCGAGGTCCACCAGGGCGGTCAGCCCCTGTACCCGTATTGCTTCGGGCTGGAGTAGACGGCCGTGCCCGAGGGCGATCCGCCGCTGACGCTGCGGGACCTGGCCGAGCTGCCGGTCGGCAAGCTTCGTGGCGTTGGCGAGAAGAAACAGAAGGCACTCGCCGCGGCCGAGATCCACACGGTGCTCGACCTCGTCCAGCACTATCCGCGTCGCCACCTTGACCGTACTCACGAGGCCAAGATTTCTGATCTTGAGAAGGGTGACGAGGCCACCGTCTTCGGCGAGGTTCGCAGTAGTAGTACCCGTCAACTCGGCGGCCGCCGCACGCTCACTGAGGTGGTGATCGGCGATGGTGGTCACCAGCTCACTCTGACGTTCTTCAATCAACGCTGGCGCGAGAAACAGTTGCAGCCCGGCATGACATTGATGGTGCACGGCAAGTGCGACTTCTTCCGTGGGAACCGGCAGATGACCGGACCAATCGTCGATCTCGTCGGCGACCAGACCGGTCGAATCATCCCGGTCTATCCGCAGTCCGAAAAGTCGGGTCTACTCACTCGGGACCTGCAGATCTTCATTGATGAGGCGTTGGCCCGTGCCCAAGTCCGTGGCTTCGCCGACCCGCTCCCCGCCGACGTGCTCAACCGCTTCAACTTCGTCAGCCGGCACACCGCGATCAATGGCATTCACCATCCCGAGTCGATGAGCAAGAAGGACGAGGCGCGGCGGCGTCTTGTGTTCGACGAGCTGCTTCGCGTGCAGCTTGAGCTCGTCCGCCGCAAACGCCGAATCGAACGTGAGACCGCCGGCCTCTCGCACTCGCTCGACGGTGAACTCGTCGCCCGATTCCACGAACGGTTGCCGTTCCCGCTCACCGGGGCCCAGGATCGGGTCATCGCGGAAATCGGCGTCGATCTCGCCTTCGAACGCCCGATGCATCGCCTCCTGCAGGGCGATGTCGGCTCAGGGAAGACCGTCGTTGCCATCACCGCGCTGCTCGCCGCGGTGCAGGGGGGTCACCAGGGCGCGCTGATGGCGCCAACCGAAGTGCTCGCCGAGCAGCACCACCTTGGGGTCACGGCGATACTCGGCGACCTCATGGTTCCCGACCCCACCACGCTGATGGGCGACCGGCCTTTGCGCATCGAGTTGCTGACCAATCGGGTCGGCACCGGCGATCGGCGCAAGATTCTCGCCGATCTGGTCACCGGCAAGGTCGATCTCGTGATCGGTACCCACGCGTTGATCCAGGACAAGGTCGAGTATTCGTCGCTTGGAGTCGTGGTGATTGATGAGCAGCATCGCTTTGGCGTGGAGCAACGAGCGGCCCTGCGCGACAAGGGCGACGCCAGCGCCGCACCCGATGTGTTGGTGATGACGGCCACGCCAATTCCCCGCACCGCAGCAATGACCGTCTACGGCGACCTCGATGTCAGCGAGCTCGACGAGCTCCCGCCGGGCCGCACGCCGATCGCCACGGAGTGGGCGCGCAGCGAGGTGGAAGCCGCGGCCGTATGGAACGCCGTTCGCGAAGACGTCGAGGCTGGCCGCCAGGCGTATGTCGTCTGTCCGCTGATCGGCGAGTCCGAATCGCTCGATGTGAGTAGCGCGACCGAGACCTACGAACAGCTCACCGTCGGTGAGCTTCACGATCTCCGAGTCGCACTTCTTCATGGGCAGATGCCTTCGGCCGAGAAGGGCGCCGTGATGGAGCGCTTCCGGGCCGGTGACGTCGACGTGCTGGTGGCAACCACCGTGATCGAGGTGGGCGTCGACGTGCCCAACGCCACGGTGATGGTGGTTCTCGATGCTGACCGCTTCGGCATCGCTCAGCTTCATCAGCTGCGAGGCCGGGTTGGTCGTGGGCAGGATGCGAGCCGCTGTTTCCTCGTGGCCGACCCCACCACGAGCGACGGCGAGACCCGGATCGAAGCGCTCGTCGGGTCCACCAACGGCTTTGCGCTCGCCGAGATCGATCTCGAACTGCGCGGCGAAGGCACGATCATGGGTGAGCGTCAGAAGGGTCGTAATGACCTCAAGCTCGCGTCATTGGTGACGGACAAGGAGTGGGTGGGTGTGGCTCGAGAGGTCGCGGTGAAGATCATCGATGCCGATCCGGAGCTTGAGCAGCATTCCGAACTCGGCGATGAGATAGCGCTCCTCCTCGGCGACGACGAAGCCGAGTTCTTGATGAAGGGTTAACTCTGATGGTGTCCGTCGGGCGTGTGCTCGTCGACATCGTCGTCTGTGAGCTCGATATCCCAGCGATCGAGGCAGTCACGACAGCGGTACGCCACGATGTCGCCCGCCTCGAATCCCTCGTCGGGGGCATAGCTAATCAGGCCACACTGTCCGCCGCAGTCGACACAAACGATGGATTGTGGGACAGGCACGTGGGGACCGTACCTCGGACGGGCCAGACTGTGTCATGCGTGTTGTTGCCGGAACTGCTCGTGGTCGTCGCCTGGCCGTGCCGGAGGGGGATCACACTCGCCCGACTGCGAACCGGGTGCGGGAGGCTGTCTTTAACTCCCTCTACTCGCTGGGAGCGATTGAGGACGCCAAGGTGATCGACGTATTCGCTGGTTCTGGCGCTCTCGGCATCGAGGCGCTTTCCCGCGGTGCGGCCCATTGCACCTTCGTCGACAACGACCGACGCGCTCTTGCCGTCTTGAACGAGAACATCGACACCGTCGGATTTCGCGACCAGGCTCGCGTCGTGTCTTCCGATGGAGTCAGCGTCTTGGCCCGGCGCCCCGATGTCGACCTCGTGCTCCTCGACCCTCCGTATGCGTTCGCCGAGTGGGAAACGCTCCTTGCGGCGATCTCTAATGCCATCGTGATGATCGAATCGGGACGAGAGGTTGAGGTTCCGTCTGGGTGGGAGACCCACCGCGTGCGCAAGTACGGGAGTACCGTGGTGACACTCGCCTCAGCGCCCGATTTGGAGACTTCCGCAACGTGACTCGAGTTCTGTACCCCGGATCGTTCGACCCCGTTCACAACGGGCACATCGAGATCATCACGACCGCTGCGACGTTGTTCGATTCCGTGGTCGTGGCCGCGATGGTCAACACCACGAAGGACGGCGTCTTTCAGCTTGACGACCGGGAAGAGATGCTCACCTCTTCGGTTGCCCATCTCCCCAATGTTGAAGTGAAGTTGTTCAGCGGACTCGTGGTTGATCTCGCCAAGGAACTCAGCGCCGACTTCATCGTCAAGGGCCTGCGAGCCGTTTCTGATTTTGAGAACGAGCTCCAGATGGCGCAGATGAACAACGCCGCATCGGGTATCCACACGCTCTTCATCCCCTCCGCCTCAAAGAGTTCGTTCCTCGCATCGAAGTTCATTCGTGACTTCGCGAAATGGGGCGGCGACATCTCGGGCATGGTTCCTGATGCTGTGGCCGCGCGGCTCAAGGAGCAGTACGCGGGTGACTGACGTGGGAGAAGGCCTCGACTCTGGTGCGCCGTCGTATCGCTCGCCGCAGGCGGAGTCGCTTTTACGGCAGGCGATCGAGATTGTCGAACAGGCGCGGCCAATGCCGCTGTCGGCATCCTCGATGATCAACAAGGAGGAGCTGCTCGCGGTTCTCACCGCAGCAACGCAAGGCCTCCCCGAGGAGCTGCGGTCAGCTCGCTGGCTGCTCAAGGAGCGAGACGACTTCCTCACCCGCGTGCAAGCGGAGGGTGACGAACTCATCGCCCGGGCCCGCACGCGTGCCGAGCAGATGATGCAGCGCACCGAGCTTGTGAAGGCCGCCGAGGAGCGCGCCCGTAAGGTCGTGAGCGAGGCCGAAGAACGAGCGAAGAACCTCCGTCTTGATACCGAAGACTGGTGCGATCAGAAGCTCGGGGGCATGGAAGTGGTGCTTGAGCGCACGATGCGCACCGTTGTTTCGGGCCGGGCGCGCCTCCAGGGTGCCGCAGAAGAAGCGGACGAGGCGTCAGAGCCGGCGCCGCTTCTGCCTGAAGACCCGGTCTTCGACCAGGATATCTAGTGCCCGACGGTCCGCGGCTCACTCCCGCCAGCCAGCTCCTCGTCGACACACTCGAGTTTCGACGCGGAGCTGGATCGCGCCGACACTTCGAGGTCGACACAAAGCTCGACGATCTCGAAGCCGGCGAGTTCTCCGTCGTCGACGGATTGCTTCACGCCGACTTCGTCGTCGAGGCAGTCACCGAAGGTGTCTCCGCGGCTGGCACCTTGACCGGTCAATGGACCGGTCCGTGTCGCCGCTGCCTCGAACCCATCGTCGCTCAAATCTTGGCCAACGTGCGGGAGATTTTCGAGCGCAACCCCACCGAGGGTGAGACATGGCCGATCGAGGACGAACGTATCGATCTCGCCCCGGTCATTCGCGAAGCGGCACTGCTGGCGTTCCCGCTGGTTCCGCTCTGCTCCGACGACTGCGTTGGCCCCGACCCGGAGCGCTATGCCACCACGGTCGAGCCCGACGAAGAGCTCGTTGATGAGGAGCCGCCAGCCGATCCTCGATGGGCTGCCCTCGACGGCCTGACCTTCGACGAATAGCCGACTGAGGTTCTGCTCAGTAGCCGAGGCCGTCGCCCAATGTGATCTCGCCGCTGGCGCGTCTGGCGTGGTTTCGATTGCCAACACACCGATGGGTACCGGGCTCATCCTCGATGTTGCCGGTCTGCCCCCGCGTAACCCGGCCAGTATTACGAAGCGTGGATGCGCACCGGACCAGACGTTGGCGTGAGCGCTGGCGCCTTCCATCTTCGGGGCGGCGATGGCCAAATTGAGCTGTGGGCGGGCGTCACCGACCCGCTGAGTTCTGGCCGCGTGGTGTTAAAGGGTCTCGTCGAACCGTAAAAGGGGGCCGCGCGGGTGGGTGTGGGGCGGGGTGGTCGGTAACATTTACTGTTCGATCTTTAGTGAGCAGGAATCATGGCTGTCCCGAAGAAGAAGACGTCGAAGTCGAAGAGCCGCAGCCGCAAGGCTTCAGCTTGGACCGTTGGCACCTCGGCTCGTAGCGCGTGCCCGCACTGCGCTTCGATCAAGCGCCCGCATCGTGCCTGTGGCAACTGTGGCTGGTACGCAGGCCGCCAGGCCATCGCGGTCGACTGAATTAATGCTGCCGATCGCGGTCGACGCCATGGGCGGCGACAATGCGCCCGGAGAGATTGTCGCTGGCGCTCGTCGCGCCGCCGAAGAACTCGGCATCCCTGTTGTGCTGGTCGGCCGATCGGCTGACCTGGGCGATGTTGGCGACCTTGGCGTCATCGAAGCCAGCGAAGTGATTGCCATGGACGCCGAGCCCGGCTCGAGCGTCCGAAAGATGAAGGACTCCTCACTGGTGCGCGCGGCGGAAGCCGTTCGTGACGGGCAGGCCTCGGCCATGGTCTCGGCCGGCAACACGGGTGCCACGATGGCATCGGCGCTGCTTCGGATGGGCCGTATCAAGGGCATCAGTCGGCCCGCGATCGCCACGCCGATCCCGGTTCCTGGCAGTACCCCCACCACGCTTCTGGATGCTGGCGCCAACGCCGAGTGCAAGCCAGAGTGGCTGGTGGAGTTCGCGCAGATGGGGGCCGTCTACGCCCGCGATCGGTTCGCGATCAAGCGGCCGCGTGTTGGTCTGCTCTCGATTGGTGAAGAAGCGGGCAAGGGCAGCCCCTTCGTGAAGGCGTGCTTCGGCCTCCTCGAGGATCCTGCTTGGGCCGCCGCAAGCGGCGCCGAGTGGATCGGCAATGTCGAGGGTCGCGATGTAATGACCTCAGAGGTCGACGTGATCGTCACCGACGGATTCACCGGCAACGTCACCTTGAAGACGCTCGAAGGCGCCTTGAAGGCGCTGATCGGACGCCTTTTGCTGGCGATCGACACCGACGATGAGACCCGAGCCGCCGGCGCGGCGCTCAGTGGGCCGCTCGACACCATGGTCTCGGAACTTCATCCCGACACGGTCGGCGGTGCGTTGCTGCTCGGCGTGAAGGGTGTGTGCGTGATCTCGCACGGCTCGAGCTCCGCTGATGCGATGGTCAACGCGATCCGTGTTGCCTCCGAGATGGTTGAAGTGGAGATGATCGATCATCTCACCACTGCCGCTCAAGTCGACGCCGAAATCAACTGATTTAAGTCTCTCACGAGTTATTTCGGCCCGTGGAGACTGAATTCGGTCTTCACAAGCGCACAAGCGATCGGCCCCGCTAGTGTGCCCTCCGGTTCCGACATCCATGGAGGGGTGCAGTGCCCGCTGAAACGCATGTAGAGCAAGGCCCAGTCAGTCGTGAGGAGGTTCTCACCATCGTCAAGGATCAATTGGCCGACATTCTCGAAGTCGAACCGACTTCGATCAACGAGGGCGATGCCTTTGCCGATGACCTCGACGCCGACTCGCTCGCGCTCATTGAGCTCGTCGAAGGGCTCGAGGAAGAACTCGCTGAACGGGCTTCAGGTTTTCGAATCGACGACGAAGATCTCGAAGATCTCCGTACGGTTCGCGATGCCGTCGACTACGTCATGGCCAAGTTGGGCTGAGGTTCTGACGTCGTCCACCACGGCTGTATCGCTCGAGGAGCGCCTTGGCTACCGGTTCGTCGACCCCGAACTGCTCGAGATTGCGCTTTCACATCGGTCCTGGTGTTCAGAGCACCTCGGAGAGCCTTCCAATGAACGACTCGAATTTCTGGGCGACTCGGTCCTCGGCCTTGTGGTTACCGGCGAGCTCTACCAGCGGTTTCCCGACGAACCCGAAGGCCAACTCGCCAAGACAAAGGCCGCAGTGGTGAGCGCGGCGACGTTGGCCCATGTGGGTGCGGCGATTGGCCTCGGCGAACACCTCCGGCTCGGCAAGGGCGAAGATGCCTCGGGCGGCCGTGAGAAGGGGTCGATCCTGGCCGACGCCGTTGAGGCGGTGATCGGCGCCGTTTATCTCGATGGCGGACTCGATCCAGTCCGGACCCTCATTCTCGATCAACTCTCGTCGAGCATCGCCGACGCCGCCAGCCGGCCCGGCGCTCTCGACTACAAGACTCGTCTCCAGGAACTCGCGGCATCGGATGGCCATCGGCCGCCGGTCTACGCGATCACTGAGAGCGGCCCCGATCATCTGAAGCGGTTCCAGGCAACCGTCATGATCGGTAGCAACGAACGGGGAACTGGCGACGGTTCTTCCAAGAAAGAGGCAGAGCAACGGGCGGCCCGTGCCGCATGGGACGCCCGCTCGCCCAAGGATGGAGCATCCGATGTATGAGCTACCCGAAGTCGAAACCGTGCGCCGCGATCTTGATCGCGACCTCGTCGGCAAGAAGGTGAAAGGCGCCGACGCCACGAGCATGAAGGTGCTCGGGCGTTACAAGAATCGGAAAACCTTCACCTCCCAGCTCGAAGGTATGAAGATCATGTCCGTTGAGCGCCGCGGCCTCTACATCGCCATCGTGCTCGACGGTGATTCGACGCTCGTGGTCGACCTTGGTTCGACGGGTTCTCTGCGCCGCCACGCGAATAAGGACGCGCTCGAAGACAACACTGAGATCGTCATCACGTTCACCCAACACGGCCAGCTGCGGCTTCTTGACCGCGATGCTAAGGGCACCGCTTCGATCTTTGTGGTCGACACCGATGCCCTCGCCGATGACTTGCCCGAGCTCGAGAGCTATGGCCTCGACCCGGTCGAAGAGCCTGTTTCGTGGACTGCATTCGGCCGCACGCTGCTGCAGACCCGCACGAAGCTGAAGACCCTGATCACTGATTTCTCATTCGTGGTCGGCATCGGCGACATCTACGCCGACGAGATTCTCTACCACGCTGGCCTTCGCCACGATCGTTTGAGTGATTCGCTGACGAGCCAGGAAATTCGGCGTCTGCATCGCTCCCTCGTGGGCACGCTGCACGACGCGATCAAGTACCGCGGCACCCACGTCGACGCCCGTCCGTTCATCGACCCGTTCGGTCAGCCCGGCGAATTCGCCGATCACCTCGAGGTGTGGGGCAAGCAGGGCGATCTGAGTGGCCGCAGCCGGCTCCCGATCCAACGCGTGAAGTTCGCGGGTTCCTGGACCTATTACTGCGACACGCAAGTTTGAGACAACTCGGAGTTGTTGCCGTTTTCCACAGGGCTAGGACTACACAGATGTAATTCGGGTTGCTACCGTCGCGATGTGCATCTCAAGAACCTCACGCTGAAGGGCTTCAAATCGTTTGCCGATACGGCATCGATCGACCTTGAACCCGGCGTCACCGTGGTCGTGGGTCCCAACGGATCCGGTAAGTCCAACGTTGTCGACGCAATTGCGTGGGTGTTGGGTGCTCAGGCACCCACCGCCGTGCGCTCCGGGAAGATGGACGACGTCATCTTCGCAGGGACGACAGGTAAGGCTGCCCTCGGTCGAGCGGAAGTGTCGCTCACCATCGACAACCACTCGGGCACACTTCCGGTGGAGTTCAACGAAGTCAAGATCACCCGCACGCTGTTCCGGTCGGGCGACTCTGAATACGCGATCAATGGTGTGCCGTGTCGTTTGCTCGACATCACCGAACTTCTCAGCGATGGCGGTGTGGGTCGCCAGCAGCACGTGATCGTGTCGCAGGGCCAGATCGATGCCGTGCTCAACGCTCGTCCGGAGGAGCGTCGAGCGATCATCGAAGAAGCCGCTGGGGTTCTGAAATACCGCAAGCGCAAGGATCGGGCCGAGCGTCGGCTCACCGCATCCGACACCGACCTCACCCGCGTGAAGGATCTGATGCGTGAGGTGCGCCGCCAGCTCCGACCGCTTGAGAAGCAGGCCGAAGCCGCGCGCCGCCATGGTGGCCTGGTTGCCGAACTCACGGGGCTTCGGATTCATCTCGCCGGTCGCGAAATTGGCGACCTTCGGATCAAGCTGCAGACAGTGGGCGAGCTGCGGAGCACACGCGGCGAGCGCGAGTCCACCACGAAGGCAGAACTCGAGCGGCTCACCACTGAAGTCACCGCCGACGAGCGGCGCCTGGCCGACCATGGCGGCGACGATCTCGGTGATGCACTTGTCCGCCTCGAATCAATGCGCGAGCGGGCCCGCGGCCTGAGCGCCCTCTTGGCCGAGCGACGCCGCGGCGTCGATCGTGAACGAGCGGCCTTCACCGATCGTGGCGTGATTGCCAACCTTGAAGCTGAAGGTGCGAGGTCTCGTGAAGACCTCGACCGGGTCGAGGCAGAGCTCGCCGAGTTTGTGCCCGACATCGAGCGTCTCGAAGCCACCGAGCGAGAACTCGCCGCCGATCGCGAACAGTTCCAGGAGGAATGGGGCGACGGGGTCCCCGCGCCCAGCAGCCAGGCAGCAGAGGTGCGCGGCGAACTCGGCGCCCTGCGTGCCTCCACCGAGCCTGGCGGCAGCGAAGTCAGCCGTCTACAAACCCGCCTCACCGATCTTGGCGAACGTCGCACGGTTCTCGACCGCGACGCGGCAGAACGGCGAGACGAACTCGGCGCCCTACACGACGAAGAAGAGCCCATTGTCGCCGCGATGGAAGCGGCCGAATTCTCGAAGCTCGCCGCCGAAGACGCGTTCGCTGCTCGTCTCACCGAGCAAGCCGACGCCGATGCCGAGCACCATCGTTGGATCGCTCGAGCCGAGGCGCTCACCATGGCGCTCGACGAAGCTCGGGCTGAAGCGGGCGCCGCTCGACTTGCTGAGGTGGATGGCGTGATGGGCACGCTGCTTGATCTCGTCTCCGTCGACGAAGGTTGGGAACGAGCGTTCGAATCGGCGGTTGGCGAAGCGCTGGGCGCGGTGATCGTACGCGATCCCGCCACGGCACGCCGGGCCTTGGATCTCCTTAGCGAAGGCGATTCGACCGGGGCCGTGCTGGCCCTCGGAGGTGCTCCGCGGACGAGTGATTCTGGAGGGGACTCCATCCGCGGGCGCGTCCGAGGGACCCAGCCCGGTGTTGATGCATTGCTCGATGCCATCATTGGCCACATCGGCATAGTCGACGGCGACTGGCGCGCCGCCGCCGATGCCGTCGTGGCTGATCCGGCCCGCACCGTCGTCACCCAAGCCGGCGACCGATTCGGTCCCGACGGCTGGCGGGTTGGAGCGAACGGTTCCGGGGCAACCGGTGCCGCTCTCGTCGAAGCAGATGAGAAGGCCGCCGCCAGCAAGCTCGTCTGTGTGCACGCCGACACCAGCGTCCTCGCCGCCCGTGAAGAACTCGCCGCCCGTAAGACGGCAGCGAACGACCTCGCCGGGCGTCTCGATGGCATCGACTCCGGCCTCACCTCGGCGGCTGATGCCTTGCAGCGGATCGAATCCGATCGTCGTGATGTCGTCACCGAGGCCGATGGCCTCCAGAACCGATTCGACGAGCTCGTTGTTCGCGTCGAACGGGAAACGGCCCGTGTCGAGGAACTCGAAACAACATTGCCGACACTCGAAGCCGTCGAGACCGAGTCGGTCGAAAAGGGCCGTCGCCTCGCGGCAGCTCGCGCCGACATCGAAACCCGAGCCGCCACCGTCGGCTCGCTTCGCACTGACATCGAAGTCCGTTCCGCCGGTCTTGAAGAACGCCAGACATTCCTGACTAAGCGGCTCGGTGAGATTGATGAGCGCCTAGATCGCGATGCGGTCGAACGAGCGGCGGCCGGGGCGCAGCGAGAGCTCCTCGATCGCAAAGCTGCCGTGCTGGAAAACCTGGCAGCTGCGGTCGCGTCTCGCTCCACCGTGGTCGACACTCGCCTCCACGAGGTGCGCGAGCGTCGCCGTCGTCAGTCCGAGGCCGCGCAGCAGGTCACTCGTCGACTCGACGATCTGCGTCGTGGTCGCTCCGAGGCCGAGAAGCAGCTCGAAAACTTGCGGATCCAGTCCGCTCGGGCTGAGGTCGAAGAGGCGGAGCTTCGGATCAAGCTGCAAGGCGCCGTCGAGCGCCTTCGAGCCGAACACAATCTCGCTCCTGACGTGGCGGTTTCCGCCGAGTGCCCGCCGCTCGACGACGGCGTCGAGGCGGCCACCAGAGCGCATCAGCTCGAGTCCGAACTCGAAATCATGGGCCCGGTCAATCCGCTCGCTCTCGAGGAGTACCAGTCGCTGCAGGAGCGCCACACCTTCCTGCAGGGCCAACTCGACGACATCCGCGGCACTCGCCGTGAGCTCTCGAAGGTCATCTCGTCGATCGATGAGGAGATCGTCACCGTCTTCGCTTCGGCCTTCGCCGACGTTGCGGTCAACTTCCAGCAACTCTTCGAGACGCTGTTCCCCGGTGGCCAGGGCTCACTTGCCCTCACTACGCCGGAAGACCTCCTCAATACGGGCATTGAGATCAGCGCCCGTCCGTCGGGCAAGAACGTCCGCAAACTGTCGCTGCTGAGCGGTGGCGAACGCACGCTCACCGCGCTCGCGTTCCTCTTCGCCGTCTTCCGCAGCCGGCCCTCGCCGTTCTACGTGATGGATGAGGTTGAGGCCGCCCTCGACGATGTCAACCTTCATCGTTTCCTGTCGCTGGTCGAGGAGTTCCGGGCCGATGCTCAGATGGTCCTCGTCAGCCATCAGAAGCGCACGATGGAAGCGGCCGACTGCCTCTATGGCGTATCGATGAAGCCAGGTGGATCGAGTCGGGTCGTCAGTGAGAAGGTCTCCAACGACCGCGCCGTGATCGAGGTGCTCTGACCCATGCAGTTTGGCGTCACAATCTTTCCCACCGCTGATGCGATGGCCCCGGCCGATCTCGGCCGAGCCCTCGAAGAACGAGGCTTCGAGTCTCTCTGGGTCGCTGAGCACACCCATATTCCGGCCAGCCGAAAGAGCCCGTGGCCGGGCGGCGCTGAGCTTCCGCAGATGTACTACGAGACGATGGATCCGTTCGTGGCGCTCACTGCGGCCGCGACGGCGACCACCGATCTGAAGGTGGCCACCGGCATCACACTGGTCCCGCAGCATCACCCGATCACATTAGCGAAGCAGATTGCGTCGCTCGACCACATCTCTGGCGGTCGGTTCCTGCTCGGCGTGGGCGGCGGCTGGAACGCTGAAGAGATGGAGAACCATGGCGGAGACTTCTCTACCCGGTGGAAGTTGATGCGCGAAAGCATCGAAGCCATGAAGGCCATCTGGGCCGATGACCCGGCCGAATACCACGGCTCCTTGGTCGACTTCGATCCCATCTGGTCCAGGCCAAAGCCGGTGCAGACACCCCACCCTCCGATCCATGTCGGCGGAGCATCGCCCTGGGGCCCTCGTCGGGCCGCTCGCTACGGCGACGGTTGGATGCCGATCAACGGACGCGGCTCGATGCTCGACGAGTTGAGTGTTCTCGCCGAAGAGTGCGCCAAGAACGACCGCGACGTGAGCGAGATTGAACTTTCGCTCTACGCCGCGCCACCGGATGCTGACGAGGCGAAGCGCCACGAAGACGCCGGCGTTCACCGCTTCGTCTTCGGCCTTCCGCCCATGGGCGAGGACCACCTCCTCCCGATCCTCGACAATTACGCCAAGGTCATCGAAGCCGCGAGCTAGCCGCCCATCGGCCTCAGAAGGCGGCGGGCGTTGGGTTTTCGATCTCGAGGTAGGTGGCGAGGGACTGCGTGACCATGTTGGCGACCGACATGTTCATCTCGGGTGGTACGAGGCCCTGGCTGGTGATGCGGTCGCCAAGGCCGATAAAGATCGCGCAGAACCGCATGGTGCCGAAGACTTCCCAGTAATGCGGGTTGCGCACTTCGCGGCCGGAGACGCGTTCGTAGATCTCGACCATTTCTTCGCGGGTCGGGAAACCTTCCATGCGGGCGTTACCGGGTTCGTCGAACGACATCCGGTCGAACATGAGCCACCAGCCGACATCGGCTTCGGTGGGGGAGAGGGCGCATGCCTCCCAGTCGACGACGGCGGCCGGTCCATAGTCCTGCCAGATGACATTGCCGAGACGAGAATCGCCCCACGACAAACCAATGCGATCGTCCTGCGGGTCATTGGCGTAGAGCCACTCGAACGCCGCGTCGAGCACCGGATGAGGGCGCCCGTCGAGTTCGGCGAGGGTGGATGCTCGATAGAGGTCGAGCTGCACCTTCGTAGACGGTTCACCGGTGCCGCTGGTGTCGAGCCAGTCGAGGTCGGCGGTTCGCCAATCGATGTTGTGAATCTGCCCCATGGCGTTGAGACCGGACTCGACCATTCGCCCGCGTTCCTCGGGTGTGGCTTCGTCGACAAGGAAACCTTCCTCGGAGTAACGGGGTTGGTCGGACGGGATTCGACCCTCGGTGAAACCCATCATGAAGAAGGGTTGGCCGATCACGGATGGATCCGACTCGTAGCCGAGGAGGTCGGGGACGGGTGCGTCGCAATGAGCGCCGACGGTTTCCATGGCTCGATGCTGGATCTCAACGGAAATGCCGCACTGATCGGTCTGGGCTGGGAACAACGCGCCGGAGGTGGGCTCGATCCGGGCCACATACTTCTGTGCCTTGGTGTCGCCGTCTTCGGTCCATTCGAGGTCGATGAAGACCGTCTCGTTCGAGAACCCGGTCGAAACCGGAATGTCGATTTTGGTGACCGACAGGTCGAACCGGTTTGGATAACGACCAGAGAACCATGACTCGAACGCGGGGCCGTAGTGGCTCCGGTCGGTGTGGAACTTCGGGGCGCTGCTGAGTTCTTCGGAAGGCTCGGAGACGTTGCTCATGAGCGCAACATACAGCGCGAAGAATCGGTATCCAGAATCCGTTAGAGGGTCTAACATTCGGCGATGGCAGCAACCCTTCCGGACCGCGCTCAGGTCGTCGTCGTTGGCGGCGGCATCGTGGGCGCGAGCATTGCGTATCACCTCACCCGGCGAGGCATCACAGACGTCGTTGTGGTTGAGCAGGGAACACTCACCTGCGGCACCACCTGGCACGCCGCTGGTCTCGTGTCACAGCTGAAGTCCACGCACTCCATGACCAAGCTCGCGGCTTACTCGGCCCGCCTCTTCGAGGAGCTCGAAGACGAGACCGGACAGGCCACTGGTTATCGCACCCCGGGGTCAATCTCGGTTGCCGACAACGAGGAGCGCTGGGAAGAGATCCTGCGCGGGGCAACGATGGCCGAGGGTGTCGGCGTCGAGACCCAAGAGATCTCGCTCGATGATGCCGCGAAGCGTTGGCCACTGCTGCGGACCGACGACCTCGTTGGCGCGCTGTATATCCCCCGTGACGGGCAGACCTCGCCGGTCGACACCACGATGGCGCTGGCCAAAGGGGCGAAGGCTCGCGGTGCCAGGGTGTTCGAGAACGTGGCTGTCACCGAGCTCAAGGCATCGAACGGCAAGGTCACCGGAGTGGTCACCGAGCAGGGCGAGATTGAAGCCGAGATCGTCGTGCTCGCGACGGGCATGTGGACGCGGCACCTGGCCGCTCAGATCGGCATCAATGTGCCGCTCCAGGCGTGCGAACACTTCTACATCGTGACCGAGCCGCTCGACGGCGTCGAGCTCGGCATGCCCACGCTGCGGGATCCGGAGAACTACACGTACTTCAAGGAGGAGACCGGCAAAATCATGGCGGGCTTCTTCGAGCCGCGCGGCAAGGTCTGGCGGATGGACCAAATCCCGCGCGACTTCTCGTTCCAGAGCTTGCCGGAGGACTGGGAACACATCGGCCCGATCTTCGAGAAGGCGATCCATCGCGTGCCCGCCCTCGGCGAGTGCGGACTGCAGCTCTTCTTCAACGGGCCGGAAGCCTTCACGCCCGACGGTGTGTACTACATGGGCGAGGCGCCCGAGGTCGACAACTGCTACGTCGCCGCTGGCTTCAACTCGGTTGGAATCCAGTCCGCCGGCGGGGTTGGTTGGGCGCTTGCCGATTGGATCGCTGACAAACACCCGCCCATGGATCTCAATTCGGTCGATATCCGCCGGGCCTTGCCTTTCCAGGCCAACGAGAAGTATCTGAAGAGTCGCGTCTCCGAGAGTCTCGGCCTGCTCTACGCCATGCACTGGCCGTTCCGACAATACGAGAGCGCCCGTGGCCAGCGACTGTCGCCGCTGCACACTCGCATCGAAGCGGCCGGCGCAGTGTTCGGCGAGACCGCGGGCTGGGAACGGCCCAACTGGTACGCCGACCGAGGCCAGGCGAAGAAATACGAGTACTCCTACGGAAAGCAGAACTGGCGGGACAACATGGTCCGCGAGTGCATGGGTGTGCGCGAGCAGGTGGGCCTCTTCGACCAGACGTCCTTCGCTAAGTTCACGGTTGAAGGGCCCGACGCCCTCGAGGTGCTCAACACGGTCAGTGTCGCCGACATCGATGCCCCGGTCGGCAAGGCCGTCTACACCCAATGGTGCAACCACAGGGGTGGCATCGAGGCCGACCTCACCGTCAACCGAATGGTGGAGGACCGGTTCTTCGTCGTAACCGCCGCGGCCGCCGAGAACCGTGATTGGACCTGGCTCCGCCGCGCCGCGGTGGGCAGGCAGGTGACGATCGTCAACGTCACCCATGACCAAGCGATGCTCGGTGTGATGGGCCCGAACTCGCGTGCGCTCCTGTCTGAACTCACGAGCGCGGATCTCTCCAACGATGGGTTCCACTTCGGCACCGGCCAACCCATAGAGATCGCCGGCGCCCAGGTACTTGCGCTGCGTATGAGCTATGTCGGCGAGCTCGGCTGGGAGCTCTACGTGCCCAACGCCGACTCGGTCGCCGTCTACGACGCGATGGTTGAGGCGGGGACGAGTCACGGGTTGGTCCATGCCGGCTACCACGCCATGGACTCGCTTCGGCTCGAAGCGGGGATGCGCCACTGGGGCCACGACATCACCGACGAGGACACGCCGATCGAGGCGGGCCTGGGCTTCGCGATTGCCTGGGACAAGACGGTCGAATTCAACGGGCGGGAAGCGCTTGAGGCGCAACGCGGCGCGCCCCGCACGAAGCGGCTGATTCAATTCCGGATCGAAGACCCAGAGCTCCTCACCTATCACGATGAACCGCTCTATCGAGATGGTGTGGTCGTCGGCCGCACGTCATCTTCGATGTGGAGTGCCACGCAGGATCGATGTTGTGCGATGGGTTACGTCGAACACGACGAGGCGATCACCAAGGACTGGCTGGAGGCCGGCACGTGGGAAACCAACATCGCCGGTCGGCGCATTCCGGTGAGTGCCGGGATCAGCAGCTGGTACGACCCGAAGAACCTTCGCCCCAAGATGTAACTCGGCCGCGCCGGCCGCCTACGAGTCTGCGAGCGCGGCCGCGATCATTGCCGCGTAGCCGAGGGCTCCAGCATCGTTGACGTGGATCTCGTCCTTGACCAGCCAGCTGGGCTGATCGCTACGAGCGCTGCCCAGTCGAGCACACGCACCTCTCTGCGGCCAGCCCATCGCTCAGGGCTATCCGCGATCATGGCGTTGAGGTCTTCGACCCAGTAGCGCGGGGCCGACACGGTGACTATCCATACAACATCGACGTCGACGTCGGCGACGTCGATCAGCTGATCGAGTTCGCCCTCGTCATAACTGCCGTTAGCACCCACGTGGATAAAGACAACATCATCGAGAACACCCTCGGCCCGCCACGCCCACAGTGTCGCGAGGCGGCAGGCGCGGTCGTCGATGTCACCCGTCCACCCGGGGAAGCCGTCGGCTGAAAGCCCTCCGCGCAGCCGGGCGCTCCCCATCACGGAATCGCCGACGGATCAACCGTTTTCTTTGTTGTGCCGGTGGTGGCGCCGACCTCGCTCATCCAGGCGACGGGTTCCGTGAACCAGCCGTCGGCCGGCACATCGTGGAAGGCCGACGGTCCAGCGGGTGTTGGTGCGCCGGCTTCGCGGTACAGAAACGTTGCGACCTGTGCCCGAGTGGTGGTGGCGTTCGGTTCGAATCGGCCCGGGGCGACGCCAGTCATGGTTCCTCGTATGAGGCGGTGAGTGCGTCCCCAATGAGATCGCGCATGGCGGTGCGGCCAGTGAGTGTCAGGTGGATACCGTCGCCGACGAGACTCGGATTACCAGCAACCATCGCTTCCCAGTCGAGCACGCGAATATCGAGCTGGGGTGACCACTGGTCGACGGCGGCACGGATCAGCTTGTTCTCGGCGACCTGATTCGACCAGGGCGAACGAATCGTCATCAGCCACAACGTGTCGACATGGTTGAGCGAGGCCCCGATCAGCTGATCGAGCGAATTTGCATCGACCACGCCGTTGGTACCGACGTGCAGGATCACAATGTCGCCCAAAGTTCCGTCGGCAATCGCGGTTCGGATCGTGAGCAGCGCGCTGGGAATGGGGGACTGGCCGCAAACGCTCGATTGCGCGGTGATCAGCGGTTGGCGACAGCCGCGGGCGTCGATCACGCCGTCCCACCCCGGGAACGTGTTGCCGGTGAGCACACTTCCAAGCCGAGTACCGCCAATGACGGAATCACCGATCACGGTGAAGGTGCGGGGGCAGGGCGCTGGTGCAAATTCGCCGGGCGCCGGTTCGCCGCTGAGACGCCAGAGAAACGTGATCACTTCGGCCCGAGTGGAGACCGCGTCAGGCGAGAAACGGCGATAGCTGGTGCCGGTGGTCAGCTCGCTGTCCAAGAGCCAGTGGGTTGCATCGGCGAACCAGCTCCCCGCGGGCACGTCCTCAAACCCGTCGGTGGAACTCGGCGGGCGGGGCGCCAGCCGATGCACGAATGTCGCCAGCTGAGCCCGTGTGGTCGTGGCTTCTGGTTCAAACCGGGCCGCGCCGGTTCCGGTCGTCACGCCGCTCGCCGCGGCCCAGCGAACGGGTGCTTCGTAGTAGGTGCCGGCGACAACATCGGAGAATCCGTGCGCCGCGTTGATCTCGAGGGCCGCGTTGTCGCTCCATGAAACGTATCGATGCAGCATCGTGAAGATCTGACCACGAGTGGTTGCCCCGTTGGGATCGAATTCGGTCGGGGAGACGCCCGACGTGATCCCGACTGCCTTCGCCCACTCAACGGCGGTTGAATAGAAACGCCCGTCGTCGACTTCACAAAACGCTCGCGTCGGGGGAGCGGCTGCACCGACGGGCGCCGCGGCAATAACAAGACTCGCGATAAGGGTGAGGACTACAAGAGACGAGTGGCGCACCACCCGTTTCTATCGGCGACGGCTACTCGCCAGTGAGACGTGTGCTGATCCGATCGCAGGCGTCGATGACGATCGAGGCGATCTCTTTGCGCGGGCGCTCGCCCGGGAACCGGTAGGTGGGCCCGTAGACGTTGATAGATCCAACGGCTTCACCAGTAGCGCTCAGGATGGGCGCGCCCACCCCGTTTACGTCGTCGGAGAATTCGGAGAAGGTCCAGGTCACGCCGTCTCGTGCGAGCTCGTCGAGCTTGCGCTGGATGCCGTCGGCGGTGACGACGGTGCTCGACGTGAACGAGACGAGGTCACTATCGCAGAACGACGCCAGCCGATCCTGGCCCCAGGTCGACATGAGGGAGATACCGGCCGCGGCGGCGTGGAAGGGGAGTCGCTCACCCGTCCAATCCTGCACCTGGACCTGTAACTCGCTGGGCGTGGCGGTATCGATGTAGAGAACCTGGTCGCCGTCGTCGACGACGAGGGACGCGTTCTCGCCGAGCTCGTCGGCGAGTTCGGTCAGTTGGGGCCGGGCCATCTCGCGCAGCGAACCAATCGGCGAGGCGCGATGGGTCAGTGTCGCGAGCCCGTTGCTGATCCCGTATTGGTTGCCGATGCGTTCGACGACGCCCAGCGATTCGAGGCTGCCGAGAATGCGTGAAGTCGTGCTTTTGGGGAGGTCGGCCCGCCGGGCAATTTCGCTGAGGCCAGCGCGCTCGGACCCCTCGGCGAGTGCGCCGAGAATGCTGAAGGTTCGCTCGATTGTCTGCATGTATGAACTACAATAACTCACATAATGAAACGTTCTACTGAATAGAACAAATAGTTTATGAGCAAGTGGTTCATAAGTAAGTGGGGGGAAGATGAGAGAGGAAGCGCGCTGCGTCATCATCGGTGGCGGAGTAATGGGTGCCGGTCTGCTGTATCACCTGGCTCACGAGGGCTGGACCGACACCGTCCTCATTGAGAAGGGCGAGCTCACCTCCGGTAGCACCTGGCACGCCGCGGGTTTAGTTCCAAACTTCATCGGCGATCTCAACATGGCCAAGGTGCACCAGGAGGCCATCTCCCTCTACCCCAAGATCGAAGAAGAGACCGGCCTGTCCTCCGGCTGGCATGGCTGTGGTGCGATCCGGTTCGCGGTGACCAATGAAGAAGTGCTCTGGCACAAGCAGGTGCACGCCCAGCTCAACCAGCTCGGCCTGGAGAGCCACATCATCTCCCCGAAAGAGATCCAGGAACTCAACCCGCTCTTCGAGAACATCGATGACGTGCAGAGCGGCTTCTACACGCCAAACGATGGCTGGGCCGACCCCACCGGCACCACCAACACAATGGCCAAGGGCGCCCGCCAGCTGGGCTGTGAAGTGTCACGCCACAATCGCGTGACCGACATGAATCAGCTGCCCGATGGACGCTGGGAGATCATCAGCGAGAAGGGCAAGATCGTCTGTGAGCACGTCGTCAACGCGGCGGGATGTTACGCCCCGCAGCTCGGTGCGATGGTGGGGCTCGAGGTGCCGATCGTCTCGGTGATCCATCAATACATCATCACCGAACCGCTCGACGCTATGAAGGAACTGGGCTTCGAGCCGCCGGTCACCCGTGACCCGATCTCGTCGTCGTACTACCGCCGCGAGATCGACGGCCTCCTCATCGGCCCCTACGAAACCGCGGGCGCCCAGGCCTACGGCGTCGATGGCATCGATTGGGGACTCGACTTCTATCTCACGCTGCCGGATGTTGATGTGATTGCCGACTGTCTCACGGTGGCCCTCGAACGTGTCCCGGCATGGCAAAACGCCGGCATCAAGAAGATCGTCTCTGGGCCGATCACCCACACACCCGACTCCGGCTACCTGATGGGTCCGGCCCCCGGCCTTCGCAACTATTGGCATTGCAACGGCGCCTCGATCGGTATCACCCAAGGGCCCGGGGCCGGCAAGTATCTCGCCCAGTGGATGGTCCATGGCCAGACCGAGATCAATGTGCGAGGAATGGACCCGCGTCGTTTCGGCGACCACACCGGCGCCCACGGCGAGTTCGCCTCTGAGAAGGCGATCGAGGAATACCACCTCATGTATGCGGCTCGCCCGCCCGGCGAATTCCACCCCGCGGCCCGCAAGCAGAAGGTCACGCCGATATACGATCGACTCGATGCCCTCGGAGCCCAGTGGCAGGAGGTCTACGGGTGGGAGCGTCCCCAGTACTTCGGCGAGCCCGAGCAACACACGTTCCTGCGCTCCAATGTGCACGACATCGTGGCCGAAGAGGTCAGGGGTTTTCGCGAGCGGGTCGGCATTGCCGACCTCACTGCGTTCGCCAAGTTCGAGGTCACCGGTCCTGATGCGGCGGCGCTGCTTGATCGACTGTCGGCTAACAAGATCCCCGGAAAAACTGGAGGCATGCGGCTCGTTCACATGCTTACCGATCTCGGCGGTATCGAATGTGAAATGACGATCACGCGTTTCGCGGACGATCGCTTCTATCTGAACTCCGCGATCGTGGGCACCACCCACGACGAGGACTGGCTCAACCACCACATCCTTCCGGGCGAGGACGTGACCGTCACCGACGTCACCGACCAACTCGGCTTGCTCGGCGTCACCGGCCCTTGGGCTCGAGACCTCCTGTCGACGCTCACCGATGCCGATCTCACCAACGCCTCGTTCCGCTGGCTCACCGGCCAAGAGATCGAAGTCGCTGGTGTGCCGTGTAAGGCGCTTCGGGTGTCCTACGTCGGCGAACTTGGGTGGGAGCTGCACTTCCCGCTCGACCGGATGCCCGAGTTGTACGACGCCATCGTTACCGCGGGCGAACCTTACGGCATTGCCCACTTCGGTGCCTACGCGATGAATGTCGGGCGGATCGAAAAGGGATACAAGGCCTGGGGGAGTGAGCTCACCACGGAGATCACACCGATCGAAGCTCGTCTCGAACGTTTCGTCGACTTCGAGGGCGACTTCATCGGAAAGGACGTCACGGTCGCTCGGCGCGACCAGTCCGACCCGCTCTCGATGGTGCTCGTTTATGTGGAAGTCGACGATGGGCCGAGCGACATTCTTGGCAACGAACCGGCCTACGACGCGGACGACAACGTGATCGGGATCGGCACCAGCGGCGCCTTCGGTCACACCGTCGGAAAGAGCCTGGGCTTCGTCTTCATCTCTCCAGAGTTCGAAGCGCCGGGCACCACATTCGAGCTCGACATGCTCGGCCACCGGCGGACATGCACCGTGCTCGCCGATGCCGCACACGATCCCGCCAACGAATCGTTGCGGGCCTAGGGAGGGGTAGAGAATATGGCTGAAGAACCACGGCGTCGTAGCGGGGGCCGCTCTGGCCGTATCGCCGAACGCGCCGCCTTTGTTGAGATCGACGATCGTCCGGTGCGTCCGGGCCTGTCGGGCGGCAAATACAAACCGCTCGCCGAAGGCGATATTCAGCAGGTCTACGACACCGCGATCTGGCTGCTCGAGAACGTCGGCATGGGGTCGCCGGTGCCCGAGTTCATCGATGTCGTCACTGCCGCGGGCGGCCGGATGAAAGGTGATCGCCTCTACTTCCCCCGTCACCTAGTTGAGGGCGCGATCGCGACCGCGAACAAGGAATGGACGTGGCACGGATTCGACGATGATCAGTCGATTGAAGTCGGCGGCGACAAGGTGCACTTCGGCACGGCGGGCGCGGCTGTGCTCATGCACGACCACGAAACCAACACGTTCCGTCACAGCACCGCACAAGACGTCTACGACTGCGCGCGGCTTGTCGATCGCCTCGACAACATTCATTTCTTCGTTCGCACCGTGGTGGCCCGCGACAAGGAAGACAGCCGCGACCTCGATCTCACGACTGCCTATGCCGCTACGGTCGGCACCGGGAAACCAGTCGGCACGTCATGGTTCGAGCGCGAGCATGTGTATGAGTCCGTCGAGATGTACGACATGCTCGCGGGCGGCGAGGGAGAGTTCCGCAAGCGTCCGTTCGTGGCCGCCAACAACACCTTCGTTGTCCCGCCGCTTCGTTTCGCCGAAGAGTCCACTAATTGTATGGTCGCTCAGGTCGAGCTGGGTATGCCGATCAATCTACTGTCGGCCGGTCAGGCTGGAGCTACCTCACCCGCCGCCCTCGCGGGGTCGCTCGCTCAGGCGCTGGCGGAGTGTCTCTCCGCTCTCACCGCGGTCAATCTACTGAGTCCGGGTCACCCATGTGTCATAGGGATGTGGCCATTCGTCTCTGATCTCCGAACCGGCGCCATGAGTGGCGGAAGCGGCGAAGAAGGTGTGCTCAACGCGGCGGCCGCACAGATGGTGAACTGGCTTGGGCTGCCCTCCGGTGTGGCGGCGGGAATGAGCGATTCCAAGATGCCCGACAACCAGGCGGGCTACGAGAAGGGTCTCAATGTCGCCCTGGCTGGGCACGCCGGGGCCAACCTCGTCTACGAATCGGCCGGGATGCTCGGCAGTCTGCTGGCGTGCTCGCAGGAAGCCCTGGTGATCGACAACGACATGCTCGGCGCGATTAACCGCACGGTGCGGGGCATCGAGGTAAACGAAGAGACCCTGTCGACCGCGGTTATCGCCGAAGTAATCAACGGTCCCGGACACTTCCTGGGCTCGCAGCAGACCCTGGATCTGATGCTGAAGGAATACATCTATCCCGAGATCGGCGACCGCGACACACCCGACAACTGGCTCGAAGCCGGCGGCAAGTCGGCCGCGGAAGTTGCCCATGAACGGGTCAAGCGGATCCTCGCGTGTCACCATCCAACCCACGTGCCGGAAGCCGCAGACCTTCTCGTGCGCGAACGTTGGGGAATCGAGATCGAGCGCTGAGTACGCTCGGCCCATGACATCCTGGACCGAAGCGGACATTCCCGACCAGAGCGGCCGCGTCGCCCTCGTCACCGGGGCCAACAGCGGTCTCGGATTCGAAACGGCTCGTGCGCTCGCCCAGCACGGTGCCCATGTGGTGATGGCCTGTCGAAACTCCGACAAGGCGGCGGCCGCCGAAGCCGCGATCAACGCACTCGAACCGAGCGGCTCCGTCGAGGTGCTGCTCACTGACATGGCGGACCTCGAATCGATCGCCGGGTCGGCCGCACAGTTCCTTGCCGGCTACGACCGTCTCGATCTGCTGGTCAACAACGCCGGCATCATGGCCACACCGCTGGGCCACACGCTGCAGGGGTTTGAACAACAGTTCGGTGTGAACCATCTCGGCCACTTCGCCCTCACCGCTGCGCTGCTGCCCGCGTTGACAGCCGCCGGCGAGGGGAGTCGCATCGTCAATGTGAGTAGTAATGCCCACAAGTTCGGCTCGATGAACTTCGACGATCTGATGAGCGAGAAGAAGTACGGCCCATGGCCCGCCTATGGGCAGAGCAAGCTCGCCAACCTGCTGTTCACCAGCGAACTCCAGAAACGCCTGACCTTGGCTGGATCGTCGACGATCGCGGTGGCCGCCCACCCCGGCGCCTCGAAGACCGAACTTGGCAAGGAGCCGGGCGGTGGGATCCTGTCCACTCTGATGAACGTCACCCGTCCGGTCACCGAGCGACTGATGTCGCAGTCGGCGGCGATGGGGGCTCTCCCGCAGTTGCGCGCCGCGGTGGGCGATCATGTTGTGGGCAACGACTATTTCGGGCCCGACGGATTGGGCGAGATGAAAGGCCATCCCGAGAAGGTCGGCCGAACCGGCAAGGCCAAGTCGGCCGACAGTGCCGCCCAGCTCTGGGCGGTGTCACTCGAACTCACGGGCGCCGACTTTTCTTCTCTGAACTGAGAGGGCATGATGTTCGCTCTGAGCCACGTTGCTCGGAGACACTGCCATCTGGCACGAAAGGTGACGCACATGAAGATCGTGGTCGACTATGACCTCTGCGAGAGCAACGCCATCTGCATGCAGATTGCCCCTGATCTCTTTGAAGTCCGCGATGACGACTTCCTCTACGTGCTCAACGAAGAGCCCGGTGAGGACCGTCGTGGGGCCCTCGAGGAGTGCGTTCAGCGCTGCCCGAAGCAGGCCATCGCTATCGCGGAGTGAGCCGTCGCTCCATCACGATCGTCGGCGCATCACTCGCTGGCCTTCGTGCCGCGGAGTCGTTGCGTCGTCAGGAGTTTGACGGTCAAATCGTCCTGATCGGCGATGAACCACACGCGCCTTACGACCGTCCGCCGCTTTCGAAGCAGTACCTCGCTGGTTCGTGGAACGAGGAGCGCCTTGCGCTCACCAAACCAGAGAAGCTCGCCGAGTTCGAGCTCGACTTCCGGCTGGGTGTGCGCGCCACCGCGTTCGACCTTGCCTCTCGACGACTGACGCTCGATGGCGCCGACGACATCGAAGTCGACGGCCTCCTGATCGCCACTGGTGCCCGCTGCCGCACGCTCCCGGGGACCGACAACCTCGACGGTGTTTTCGTACTACGTGGCCTCGACGACGCGACCGCGCTTCGCGCCGCGCTTGATGCCGGCCCGTCTCGCGTTGTTGTCGTCGGTGCCGGGTTTATCGGCGCCGAGGTTGCAGCCACCGCTCGCCAACGCGAGATCGAGGTTTCCTTGATCGAGGCACTACCGCAGCCGCTCGGCCGCGTGCTCGGCGACGAGATGGGTGCCGTGTGCGCCGACGTGCACCGCGAGTACGGAGTCGATCTCCGCACGGGGGTGGGTGTCGAGGCGATCGAAGGCGACGGGCGTGTCGAACGCGTTCGCCTCTCCGACGGCTCGATTATCGAGGCTGACGTGGTCGTGGTCGGGATCGGCGTGATTCCCAATACCGAGTGGCTCGAAGGCTCAGGTCTCACAATCGATAACGGCGTCGTCTGTGACGCCACTTGTCTTGCCGCACCCGGCGTTACCGCCGCGGGAGATGTGGCCCGCTGGCCCAATCAGCGCTTCGACGAAGTGATGCGGGTCGAACATTGGGACAACGCCGTCGAGCAAGGCGGTCATGCGGCGCGCCGACTACTGCAGTCCGACGACGAAGCCGAACCATTCACACCCGTGCCGTGGTTCTGGAGCGATCAATATGACCGCAAGATCCAACTCGCGGGCCGGATCCGTCCCGACGACGACATGTCGATCGTCACCGGATCCGTTGAGGAGCGACGGTTCGCGGCGCTCTACGGACGGGCCGGCAAGCTCGTCGGTGTGCTTGGGTTCAATCGGCCCCGCCACGTCATGCAATACAAGACACTCATCCAAGAGGGCGCCTCCTACGCCGACGCCCTCGCCGCGGATCTGTAGCCGCCTGCCATGACCACAACCGCGGCGATCCTTCTGGCGGTGGCGTCGGTTGCCGCGTTCACCGACTGGTGGTCGGTTGCTACCGACAGACTCGGGGTCGAGTTTCTCGCGAAGCCCGCCGTGATCATCTGTCTGATCGGCGTGGCCCTAGCGCTCGAAACGGGCTCAGGCGGAGCAACAAGCGTGGAGCGCGGAATCATTCTCGCCGCTCTGGGCGCATCGCTTGTTGGTGATGTTGTGCTGATGACCCCGGACGCTCGTTTCGAAGCCGGGCTCGCTGCCTTCCTGGTGGCCCACCTCCTCTATGTCGCGGCCTTCATCGGCGATTTCACCATTGGCCCCGCACTTGCGGCCGGCCTTCTCGTCGTGGCCTTGGGGTTTGGACTCGTCCCGCAGCTCATGATGAAAGTTGCCGAACATGGGCGTCTGCTCACGATCGCCGTGTCTGCGTACATCGTGGTTGTGAGCGCTACAGCGATTGTGGGTGTGGGCACTGGCGTCGCCATCACCGGCGTTGGCGGTGTGCTCTTCCTTACCTCCGACGCGCTCCTCGGTTGGGGCCGTTTCGTCGGTGCAACTCTGGGCGGACGGGTGCTCGTTCACGTGACATACCACCTCGGCCAGGCGGGTTTGGTGTTGTGGCTCGCCGCATAGCCGTCGCGCTATTGGTGCTGCTGAGCGCCTGTGCCGAGCCCGCTCCACCAACCCTCTCGACGGGGTCAGTCGAGAGAGCCATCCCGGTTGCCGTGTGGCCCGAGGACCCAGACCTGGTCGAGGCGGTGACTTGCCCAGACCTCGACATCGCGTTGATCGCCCAAACAACGAGCTGCACTGCAACCCTCGATGGGGAAGCAGTGACGCTTGAGGTCGCGGTCGACAACGAGGGTGCTGCGGCCGCTGCAGTCGCCGAGCCGCTCTTCCTCGTGTCGTCGGCCGCCGAGGAAATCAGCGGTCGACTCGTTGCCGATCTCGCCCTTGACGCGGCGCCGGTTGTTGAATGTGCTCGGACCGTTGTGGTCGCTCGACCGGGTGCATCGTTTGGGTGTAGGGCGTCTCGGGCCGCCGATGACACCTTGGAGTTCGCGATACAGCTCATCGACGCCACCGGAGGCTGGACACTCACGTTCGTTCCGTAGGGTGTGGCTTGGCAAGGCTGTGGATACCCTTTCGGGATCCGATCAGGTTTGAATCGGTGGCGACCGCCTTCGCAATCCGCGGGGTGTGTGGCCGGGTACGACACCCAAAAAAGAAACGAACGAATATGGCCGTAAATCTGCCTCCCAAGTCCCACACCATCGTCACCATGGCGAAGGCATTCGAACTCGCCGAGAACGACACGGGATCTCCCGAGATCCAAATCGCTTTGCTCTCGGATCGCATTACGCACCTCACCGAGCACATGAAGGCCCACAAAAAGGACCATCACAGCCGCCGAGGTCTGCAAATGCTTGTTGGCAAGCGTCGTCGTCTCCTCGACTATGTCAAGGACAACGACGTCGAACGATACCGATCAGTGATCGCCCACCTCGGGCTGCGTCGCTGACAAGATATGGGAGCGGTCCTTTGGGGCCGCTCCTTTCGGTTTACCGAGACCTGCTCGGTAGGCCCGACGAATCCCAGTAGCAGGAACGTCCTGCGAAACAACCGAATGACGCGGCAGTTGGTGTTAGTCGCAAGCTTCGAGATCGTCTCTCGAGGTTTGCGACTGGGAACTGGCAGTCGTGTGTTCGAATTCCAAGGAAATACACACAATGACTGAAACCAACTCCGTCACCGCTGCGTTTACGCGTGGTGAAGGCAAAGACGCCACCTTCGAGATCGGCAAATTCGCCCCTCTCGCTGGTGGTTCCGTAACCGCAAGTATTGGCAACACCGTGGTCCTCGTGACCGCAACCGGGGCCAAGACGGCCCGTGAAAACGCCGACTTCTTCCCACTTACCGTCGACATCGAAGAGCGCATGTACGCCGCGGGCAAGATCCCCGGCTCGTTCTTCCGTCGTGAAGCGCGTGCTGGCGAACAGGCCATCTTGACCTGTCGCCTGATCGATCGTCCCCTTCGCCCGGCGTTCCCCGACGGCTACCGCAACGAGGTCCACGTCGTGGGCACCGTGCTTGGTGCCGATCAAGAAAACCCCTACGACGTTCTGGCGCTCAACGCTGCGTCACTGGCCCTGTGCCTATCGCCGGTCCCGTTCGACGGCCCGCTCGGCGCGGTGCGCATGAGCTGGTCGGCCGAGGGCGAATGGATCCCCTTCCCGACCTATGCAGAGTCCGAGGAATCGGCGTTCGACATGGTCGTTGCTGGCCGTCTCGCTGGTGACGATGTCGCCGTGATGATGGTGGAAGCCGGTGGCACTGGAAACTCGTGGAAGCTCTACGAAAACGGCACTCCCAAGGTCGACGAAGACGTCCTCGCTGGCGGCCTCGAGGCTTGCAAGGTGTGGATCCGCGAGATGATCGAGCTCCAGCAGCAGGCCATCGACGCCGCGGGCCCCATTGTCAAGATGGATCCCCCCGTCGTCACCGACTACACCGACGAAATCTTCGCCGCCGTGCAGTCCGCCGCCTCCGATCGCATTGCGGAATCGCAGAAGATCGCTGACAAGACCGATCGCCAGAACGCCGAGGGTGAGCTCAGCGCCGCCGTCGTCGCGGAGCTCGACGGTCAGTTCGCCGACAACTCCGACGCGGTGAAGCAGATCAAGAACGCGATCCGCTCGATCACCAAGGCCGTTGTGCGCAAGCGCATCGTTGAAGAGGGCATCCGCATCGATGGTCGCAAGACCAACGAACTGCGTGCGGTGTCGAGCGAAGTTGGGGTCATCCCGACGGCGCACGGTTCCGGCCTCTTCCAGCGTGGCGAGACCCAGGTCCTCAACTTCACGACGCTCGGCATGGGCCGCAGCGACATGATGATCGACGACCTCTCGCCGATCGACAAGAAGCGCTACTTCCACCACTACAACTTCCCGCCCTTCTCCACTGGCGAGACCGGCTTCATGCGTGGACCGAAGCGTCGCGAGATCGGCCACGGTGCCCTCGCTGAGCGTGCCGTGTTCCCCGTGATCCCGTCGTTCGAAGACTGGCCCTACACGGTGCGTACCGTCTCCGAGGTCATGGCCTCCAACGGTTCGTCCTCGATGGCCTCCGTTTGTGGCTCGACCCTTTCGCTCATGGATGCCGGTGTGCCGATCAAAGCGCCTGTCGCCGGTATTGCGATGGGCCTCGTCCACGCAGAAGGCGAATACGTCACCCTCACCGACATCCTCGGTGCGGAAGATGCCTTTGGCGACATGGACTTCAAGGTTGCCGGAACCACTGACTTCGTCACGGCTCTCCAGCTCGACACGAAGATTTCCGGTATTCCGGCCTCCGTTCTGATTGGCGCCCTCGCTCAGGCGAAGGAAGCCCGCCTCGACATTCTCGACAACATGGCCGAGGCGATCGCCGAGCCCCGTGAAGAGGTTCGTGAGACTGCGCCGAAGATCCGTGCCTTCGAGATCCCGATCGAGAAGATCGGTGAGGTCATCGGCCCGAAGGGCAAGGTCATCAACTCCATCCAGGCCGAGACCGGCGCCGACATCTCTGTCGACGACGACGGCATGGTCGGCATTGTGTCGATCGCCTCGGTCGACAGCGCCAAGGTCGATGAGGCCGAGCGTCAGATTCAGCTCATCCTCGATCCGCCGACCGCTGAGGTTGGTGCGACCTACCAGGGTCGTGTTGTGAACATCACCAAGTTCGGTGCGTTCGTCAACATCCTCCCCGGTCGTGACGGTCTCCTTCACATCTCCAAGATCGGTGGCGGCAAGCGCATCGAACGGGTTGAAGATGTGCTCGAGCTCGGTCAGGAAATTGCGGTCACCGTCGAAGACGTCGACCCCAATGGCAAGATCAGCCTGAAGCCCGAAGGTGCGGCCGACTCCGACAAAAAGTCGAGCCGTGAGCCCCG
>Ga0114997_10000139_pt1 | contig 53076 bp, 45 predicted proteins | sample ArcticOcean_MG_C_2_FD_87045 | JGI IMG/M metagenome (GOLD analysis project Ga0114997, IMG submission 87045) | Marine microbial communities from western Arctic Ocean - ArcticOcean_MG_CB4_136 | ecosystem: Environmental > Aquatic > Marine > Oceanic | place: Arctic Ocean: Canada Basin | collected... | reverse complement strand
AAGTTTTGAAGAAAGTAAATTTATATTTCTTGATATAATGAGTGGAAATCTGAATGAAGATTTAATCTATAATTTTTTAGTTAAACTATCTAAAAAGGGAGAAACTGCAGATGAAATAGCCGGAGGGGTATATGCTTTAAGAGAAAAAGCTGTAAAAGTTAAAACTTTTGAAGATATAGTTGATACTTGTGGAACTGGTGGTGACGGGAAGAATACTCTTAATATATCAACAGCATCTTCACTATTACTATCAAGTTTAGGTGTTAAGGTAGCTAAACATGGAAATAAAGCTGTAACTTCTAAATGTGGTTCTGCAGATGTTTTGGAAAAATTAAAAATAAATATAAATTTAAAACCTGATGAAGTTGCGTATAACATAAAAAAAAATAATTTTGGTTTTATGTTTGCTCCAAATTACCATTTGGCAATGAAGCATGTTGGTCCAATAAGAAAAAAAATTGGTAAAAGAACAATATTTAATTTAATTGGACCGTTAAGTAGTCCCGCTGAAGTTAAAAGACAGGTTGTAGGGGTCTTTTCAAAAGAATGGCTTAAACCATTTGCTTTAGCTTTAAAAAATTTAAATTCAAAACACGTATGGATAGTTCACAGTGATGATGGGATGGACGAAATATCTCCGTTCTCAATCACTAATGTTATGGAGTTAAAAAATAACAAGATTACAGAAATTAAAATTAACCCTAAAGAAGTTGGTGTGAAATTTAGTAACCCAAATAATTTACTTGGTAGAGATTCTGAATATAATGCTAAGAAAATAATTGAAATATTTTCTGGTGTTGATAATGAATTTTCTGATGCAGTCTGCTTGAATACAGCAGCATCTTTGATAGTTTCTGGTAAGTTTACTGATTACGTACAAGCTTATAAATTTTCAAAAAAAAATATCTTGTCAGGTAATGTGATAAATCATATTAAAAAAATTCAAACTTCATAAAATGGAAAATATTTTAAAAAAAATTATTAGTAAAAAAAAAGAAAATATTTTTAATTATAAGAAAAAATATTCTGAGGAAACGCTTTTAAAAAATATTAAATATACTAAAAACTTTTTTAATTTTAAAAAAAAAATGAAAGAAAGAGATGTTGAAAATAAAATATCAGTCATTGCTGAAATTAAAAAAGCTAGCCCTTCTTCAGGTTTGATTGTTAAAAACTTTAATCATTTGAATATTGCTAAATCTTATTATGATAATGGTGCATCTTTTTTGTCAGTTTTAGCTGAAGAAGATTTTTTTTTAGGTAAACTTGACTATATTAAAGATATAAAAGATAATTTAAAAATACCAATCTTATGCAAAGATTTTTTTATTGATACGTACCAAGTTGCTTTGGCTAAAAGTTTTGGTGCTGATTGTATTTTAATTATTCTTTCTGCCGTTGACAAAATTCTTGCTAAAGATTTGTACCAAGCTGCTAATGATTTAAGCATCTCAACTTTGATAGAAGTTCATACTGAGCAAGAAGCTGAGATTGCTTTGTCTTTTGAAGATTCGATTATTGGAATTAATAATCGGAATTTAAAAACTCTTGAAATTTCTTTAAGCACTTCTGTAAACCTCTCTAGAATATTAAGCCCCCATAAGAATCCTTTGGTAGTTGAAAGTGGATTGAATTCCGTTGATGATATAAACTTTATTATACAAAACACTAAAATTACTAATTTCTTAATCGGTGAATCACTTTTAAAAAGTGATGATATTGGGTTAAAATTAAAAGGATTCACTCAAATAAACCTTTAATAACAACGTTTTTTTAGCATTGATTTAAAAAGAGAACTTTTGTAGAACAATAAATGTACGATATTTGTTCTATGCTTACAAAAAAACAAAAAAATTTACTTCTGTACGTAAATAAAAAAATTAGATCCACGGGTGTTTCTCCTTCGTATGAAGAAATGAAAAATTCTTTAAATCTAAAATCGAAATCTGGCATCCATAGATTAATTTCTGCTCTTGAAGAGAGGGGATTTATTAGAAGATTGGCTCATAAAGCCAGGGCTTTAGAGGTTTTAAAATTACCTGAAACTGCAAGTGCAAATGATATATATAACTCTTTCTCGCCAAGTGTAATTAAAGGTGGTTTAGACAAAGATAATTTGAGCAACAATCCTAGTAACATACCTGTTTTAGGTAAAATTGCAGCTGGCACACCAATAGAAGCAATTCAAAATGAAGTGAGTAGAGTAACTTTGCCAGAAGAATTAAGTAAAAATGGTGAACACTTTGGGTTAAAAGTTTCCGGAGATTCGATGGTTGATGCTGGAATAAACGATGGAGATACAGTAATTGTTAAAAAATCTAATACCGCTAACAATGGACAAATAGTTGTTGCTTTAATAGATGATCATGAAGCAATGCTTAAAAGAATAAGAAAAAAAGGTAAAATTGTAGCTCTTGAAAGTGCAAATGAAAGATACGAAACTAAAATTTTTGGTCCTGACAGAGTAAAAGTTCAAGGTATACTTGTATCTTTATATAGAAACTTCCAATAAAATAGTCTAATAATTATTTATGAGTTTTGTAGCAACGAGATTTGCTCCTTCCCCAACTGGACCTTTGCATATAGGTGGTGTGCGAACGGCACTATTTAACTGGTTATTTTCTAAAAATAGTAAAGGTAAATTTTATTTAAGAATAGAAGATACAGACAAAGAAAGGTCTAAAGATGAATTTAAAGAACAAATTATAGAATCATTAAAATGGATTGGGGTAGAACACGATGGTAAAGAATATATACAATCACAAAATATAGACTTGCATAAAGAAGTGGCTGCCAATCTTTTAAAGAATGGTTATGCTTATAAGTGTTATTGTACAGAAAAAGAAATTGAAGAACAGAAAGTTAAAGCAAAAAAAGCAAGTATGCCGTATATATATAATAGAAAATGGAGAGATAATAAAGATCTAGAAATTCCAAAAGATGTAAAGCCAGTAATAAGATTTAAAAGCAAAATTAGTGGAGGCAACAACATAAAAGACTTAGTGCAGGGAGAAATAAATATTTCAAATGCAACTATTGAAGACTTTATAATACTTCGTAAAGATGGTTCACCAACATATCAACTTTCTGCTGTTGTAGATGATAATAAAATGAATATTACTCACGTTATAAGAGGAGATGATCATAAAATAAATACTTTCAAACAAAAACAAATATATGAAGCTATGAAATGGAAGCTTCCTGAATTTGCTCATATTCCATTAATTCATAGTACCGAAGGTAAAAAGCTTTCAAAACGTGACAATGCCTCAACATTAAGTGATTATATTAAAATTGGTATTTTGCCGGAAGCTTTAAGAAATTATCTTTTGCGCCTGGGTTGGTCTTATAAAGATAAAGAGATATTTACTTTAGAAGAAAGTATAAAATATTTCAATTTATCTGGTATTGGAAAATCACCATCAAAATTAGATATGGAAAGAATTTTATCTATAAATGAACATTATATAAAAAATCTAGATGAAAAAGATTTATATAATCGGGTCGTAAAATACTCAGAAATACATAAAAGTAAAATTGATAATAAATTTGAAAAAAGTTTAATTAACTCCATTCATTTTCTGAAGAATAAAGCTAAAAATCTAGAAGATATTTATCAAAATTCACAATATATTATTAACGAGGATATTAAAATAAAAGATGAATATCTTAAATTAATTGACGAAAACTCAAAACAATTACTTAAAGATTTTTTAAATGAGTATGAGAAAATTGAAAAAGCAAACAAAGAAAAGCTAGAAGAAATAATAAAAAAAATAATAAGTAAATATAAAATTAATTTTAAGGCAATAGGACAGCCGCTAAGAATTGCACTTACTGGATCAAAATTTGGTCCAGGAGTATATGATATTATAATGTCTCTTGATAAAAAAGAGATTATAAAAAGATTAAAATTGATTAATTAGAACAGAAGCTGCGATATCAGATGAGTTAACTGTTTTAAAATTGCCTATAATTTCATAAGATTTTTTTATTTGTAAGTTTCGCGACTTTTCATCACTTAAAAGATCGTCGACTTTATTAAAAATATTTGATGCATTACAATTAGATTGTAATAGCTCAGGTATTACTTCTTGATCAGAAGCAATATTTATTATGTTTGCGTATTTTATCTTTGCTAACATTTTAACAATAAAAAAATTTATATATCCCATTTTATAAATAATCACTGAGGGAACTTTTGCGTTGCATATCTCGAGAGAAATAGTTCCAGATTTAGCTAGGGCAAAAATAGATGATTTTAAAACATGTAATTTAATTTTTTCGTCAGCTATTGCAGTGCAATTTTTAACATCTTCTTTTAAAATAAGATTCTGTATTAATTTAACGTGGTCCGATGTTGAGTGAAATACAAAGAAAAGATCTTCATACTTTTTATTCATTTTTTTAACAAATTCAAATATTATAGGTATTAAAATTTTAATTTCTGAAAGTCTACTACCTGGAAATATAGAAAAAATCTTTTTATCTTTTTTAATGACCTGGTTAATATCAAGTGTATTTTTTTTTTGATCATCGAGCAGTGGATGGCCAGTAAATGTAGATTTAATATTTTCTGCATCAAAATATTTTTTTTCAAAAGGAAATAGTAATAAAACATGATCTAAAATACCTTTGAGTTTTTTGATTCTATTTTCTCTCCAAACCCATACTTGAGGTGCTACAAAATGAACTACTTTAATAGTTGGTTTTAATTTTTTTACTTTCTTAGCCACTCTTAATGTAAAATCTGGGCTATCAACAGAAAATAAAATGTCTGGATTAAATTCAATTATTTTTCTGACTGTTTCGTTAATTTTTTTTTTAATCTTAAAAATATTTAATAAGACTTGTGTAAAACCTAGATATGTAACATCGTTTAAATCATAAAGAGATACTATGCCTAAAGATTTTAAGTTTTGACCACCTACACATAGGTACTCAATATCAGTTCTATTTTTTTTAAGTGTAGAAATAACTTTTGAAGCTAATTTATCACCTGAAGGCTCTCCTGTTAAAATAAATAATTTTTTCATTTTATAAAATCTAAATTCATATAATACTTTTATATAACTTTAATAAATATTTTTTTTTTATTAGCAAAATTAATAGATTTTTCCTTATCTAGAAAAATATTTTGTCCACTTTTTAAAACTAAACCACTTAAACCAATTTTTGAACATTTTTTAAGAGTTTTAATACCAATAGTAGGTAAATCTATTCTTAGATCTTGATTTGACTTTGGAAACTTAATGAGAACACTTTTTTTTCTAATTTTTTTTGGAAATTTATTTAATATTTTATTTGCTCTTGACAGCATTGAATCTGTGCCCTTTTGATCTTCTAAAGCAATAACATTTCCTTGCGAGATAATTGCTGCTTGACCAACATTATTTTTTTTTAGCTCATTTATAATTTTTTTTCCTAATAGTATGTCTTTTAATGAAGCTTTGCTTGGTTTATGACGGGTAAATATTCCCTTCTTGAGGGTCAATTCTTTATTAAAGTGAGTTTGCTTTATAACATTTAAATTTTCTTTGCTAAATATTTTTATTATTTCTTTAATAATATACCCATCACCCATTTTTGCACTTTTAATAATTTTAGGTAAATAATATATTCCTTTTAAATCAAATTTTGTTTTATAAAAATTAGGTCTACTCACTCTTCCAGCAAATATTACTTTTTTACATTTTGTTTTTTTTAAAATTGATATGGCCTTACCAAGCTGTCCGATTGATAAAGAGTAGGAATTTTTATGACTACTAAATATTTTTTTTTTAGAAATATCAATTATAGTAAATTTAATATTTAACTTTTTTAGTTTCTTAACTATTAAACTTCCTAATTGAGTATTTCCTAAAACTAATCCTATCATTTATTAATTAATTCTTTAAAGGGAAACAAATTGGTCTTTTTTTATCTTTTATAATAAATTCTGTTACTTCTTTAACTAATTTATTTTCTTTATATTCTCCATTAATTTTTCCTAAGTTTTTGTGTAAATTATCTGAGGAAAATATTTTTTTATAGGCTTGTGATAGTTCTAAAATCGTTTTATTATCATACTTATTTCTTCTTAATCCTATTAAGTTTAATCCTTTTAAATAATTTCTATTACCAAACGATAATCCAAATGGGATTATATCTTTTAAAACTCCCGTCATGCCACCTACCATTGCTAAACGTCCTATTCTAGTAAATTGTTGCACCGCTGAATTTCCACCTATTATTACAGAATCTTCTACGGTTACATGACCTCCTAATGGGACATTATTAGCTATAACAACATTATTGCCTACTTTACAATCGTGTGCTACGTGCGAAGAAATCATAAATAAACAATTGTTACCAATTATTGTTATACCACCACCGTCTTCTGTACCCGGATTAATTGTTACATATTCTCTAATTGTATTATTAATTCCAATTATTAATTTATTTTCTTCACCTTTAAATTTTAAATCTTGTGGGTCAGTTCCTATGCTGGCAAATGGAAATATTTTTGTACCTGAGCCTATACTTGTGTTGCCTGAAATATTAACATGAGAGTGTATTATACAATTTTCACTAATCTCAACGTTGGGTCCTATTATTGTATAAGGACCAATTGTAACATTTTTTCCAATATTTGCTTTTTTATCAATAATACACGTTTTATGAATCATCTTTTTTTATTTTTTATCTACGATGGTTGCAGACCATTGTGCGTCAGCCATTTTTTTACCATCAACTTTAGCTATTCCTTTGTACTTCCAAACTCTACCATGGGACCTCACAGCCTCAATATCGAGATGCAGTTCACAATCTGGTATGACGGGATTTCTAAATCTCGCTTTCTCAACACTCATTAAATAAACTAACTTATTTTCATATTCTTTAGGGTCTATTCCATATGCAGTTAATGCAGCAGCTGCCTGTCCAAAAGCTTCAACAATTAATACACCAGGCATAACTGGCTGTTCAGGAAAATGACCCTGTACATAAAAGGATGTTTTTTTCACGTTAACTATTGCGGTAGCTGATTTTAAATGAACTATGTTTATTAATTTATCAATTAAAAGCATAGGTTCTCTATGAGGTAAAAGATTTTCGATAATTTTTTTATCTATTGAGTTACTTTTCATACTTTTTTCTTTTTTTAGCGAATTCTCTTAAAGGTATAGCAGGATATCCCATCACATGTTGGTTGTCTGGAATATCATTTACAACTCCACTTCCCCCTCCTATTTTAACATTGTTTCCAATTTTTAAATGGCCTGAAACACCAGCTTGACCACCTATTACCACATTATCTCCTAACGATGTGCTGCCAGCAAAACCAACTTGCCCTGCTATCATACAATTTTCTCCCATCTTAACATTATGTGCTACGTGGATTTGATTGTCTAAAAATGTATTTTTTCCAATTACAGTATCGTTCAAAGAACCTCTATCTATTGTACTGTTTGCCCCGACCTCAACTCCTTGATGAAGTATCACTTTACCAACATGAGGAGTTCTTAAATTGTTATTTTTAAAAGGTATAAAACCAAAGCCTTTTATACCAATTTTACAACCATCTTGAATATTTACATCATTATAAATTAATGAATTTTTTACAACTACTCCAGAACCAATAATACAATTTTCACCAATTTCAACATTTCTTTCAATTATGGTATTACTACCTACATGTGTGTTGTTACCAATTTTAACATTTTTTCCAATCATTACATTTTTTCCGAAAAAAACATTGGGGTAAATATTTTTACAATCAGTAGAGATAGATAATGTTTCATCAGGATAATCGATGTCAGCTTTTGGGTAAAACATTTTAGAAATTAAAGTTACAGCTAGAAGTATATTTTTAACATTAATTTTAATGCACTTCGGTGGTAAAATCTCCTCAAAATTACTCGTCGTAATACATGCTGCAGCATTTGTTTTTAAAGCAAATTCTTCATATTTTTTTGAATTTAAAAAAGTAATATCTTTATTAGTTGATGATGATAAAGATTCAATGCCATATATTTTTAAGTCAAAATTTTCTTTAACAACATTTACACAATTTATTGGTTGAATAATTTGTTTGATTGTAAAAGGTCCTTTTTTTTCAAAAAACTGGTTGGATACCATTTTATTTTAAGTTGAGAGAAGGAAGCTCTTTATTTAATTTTTCCGTAATTAAGGTAGTGATATCATTATTAGACGTTCCAACTATAATATATTTTTTATCTAATACTGCAGAAATATTGTTTTCTTCAACATATTTTTCTAAAATTGGGTTTAGTTTACCTAGTAAAGTTTGTCTAGCTTCAGTACGTAATTTAGCTATGTTTTTGAAAGAATTTTTTCTTTGTTTTTGATATTCGATTACCTGCTTTCTTAATGCATCAGATTTGGCACTAAATTCTTCTTTTGATAAAACTGTCTTTTTTGACAAAAGATCACCTTCTTCTTTTTTAAGTTTTTTTTCAGTATTTGTAAATTCTTTTTGACTTTTGGCTAATTTTTTTTTCAAAAAATCTTGACCATTCTTCCCAGCTTTACTGTTGTTTAAAACATATTTCATATCTATAAACACTATTTTATCTTCTGATAAAGCATATGTACTAAAAAATAAAAAAAAAGTAATTACAATAAATTTTACAAAATATTTCACTAGAATGATGTTCCTAATCTAAAGTTGAACGTTTGAGTTTCGTCTGTTGCTGCTTTAGTTATATTCTGTGCTAGAGTAAAACTTAACGGACCTACTGTAGTATAGACATTTGCAGCAATTCCAATTGAAGATCTAATTTTGTTCGAGTTGTCTACACTGTCAGAATAATCAACCTCCCAGACATTACCAGCATCCATGAATAAGCTTACATCAGTTTTTGTAGATTCTGGTAAAAGGTTAGGTAGTTGAGCTTCTAAACCAAAGGCTGATGTGTAATTACCACCTATGTAATCTTTTCCATCTTTGGGTCCAACTTTTCTGGTATTAAAACCTCGAAGTTTAGTTTGAGGCAAAAACATTCTGCTGGTTAATCTAACATCTTCGTCAATTCCGTTTATAGCTCTAAGATAGATCTTTGCTGAGCCAATAAGATCATCTGATACACTGTGATATGAACTGATATCTATACCATTTAGTATTGAAGAAGAGTCTTGTACTAAAGGTAAAGATTGAATAAATTTAAATCTTGATCCATCTGTAGGTTGAAACTTTTGATTTCTTTTATCAAGAGTAATTCCATAAAGAAAATCCATATTAGTGAAATTACCTTTCATTTTTTGAATAGCTGAAGATGAAGTGGATTTAACTTCAATATCTTCGTAACTGAGACTTACAGAAGGAGAAAATAAAATATCCACATATTGCTCGAATTGAGTTCCCACAGAAAAACCAGTCTTTGAACTCTTGTAACCTGAGGTTTCTTCTAAATCTGTTGAGGAAAGATCAAATGCAGAATAAACTGAATTGCCTGAAAAATTATAATTTGGGTTATTAACTGCAATATTTCCACTAACTTTTTCTTGAGATATATTTGCTTCTGTAGATAATTGAATTCCTCTTCCTAACCAATTATTTTCAGTGACAGAAAACATAAATGATGTTCCGTCAGTACCAATACCTGCACCAGCAGCTATTTCCCCAGTAGCTTTTTCTTCAATTGATAATTCTAGTATTTTATAATTTGGAGTAGATCCTTCAGAAACACTTGAGGTAATTTCGCCAAAAATATTTCTAGCTTTAAGTCGGTTAATAGATTTATTAACTAAAAGTGCACTATAAGGATCTCCTTCGTCAACAAGAAGCTCTCCTCTAATTACAGAATCATTTGTAACACTATTACCGACTACATTTATTCTCTCAATCGAAAATTTTTGCCCTTCAAAAATATTAATTACGACTTCTACTCCTTCATCATCTAAAGTTTCAGTTACGTTATGATTAATAAATTGCAATTCTTTTAGTTGACTTAATTTATCTATTTCTTCTAAAATTGAAGTTAATTTTTGTTGTGAATAATAATCTCCAACTACTTTATTAAAATTTTTCTCTAATGATGCAAATGCCACTTTATCTAATGCGTCAGATATATTTGCTGAAATCTTTTTGAATCTATATCTTTTTCCAGCTTCTATGTTGAATGTTAAAATAAAACCATCTCCTTCAGAATATTCAACATTGCTTGATGCTACTTCAACTTCGTAATAACCTTTATTTTTATAATAATTTTTTAATAATCTTTTATCGAGTTCAACTCTACCTTGGTTTAAATAAACATTTCTAGAAAGAAATTTCCAAATCTGGGATTCTTGTGATGTAATAATATCTCTAAGTCTTTTATCTCTAATTTTTTTATCCCCTAAAAAAAATATTTTTGCAATTTTTGCTTTTTCACCTTTATCTATAGAAAAAACTAAATTTACCCTGTTATTTCCCAAGACTTCAATTTCAGCATCTATATTTACAAAATAAAAACCAATTTCTCTATAAAAACTTTTGATTAAATTAATGTCGGTTTTAATATTACTATTAACAAAAGGACTTTTTTCCTTGAGCAATAACAAACTTTTAATATTCTCTTTATATTTTTTGGCGTTTTCACCTTTAAATATTATTGTATTAATAGTTGGGTTTTCTTGAACGGTAATTGTTAATGTATTATTTTCTAGCTCTACACTTATATTTTCAAAAAAATTTGTTTCATATAATTTTTTTATTAATAGATTTATCTCTTGAGAATCATAATCTTTACCTAAAATAACATCACCAAAAATAACAATAGTTTCTAGAGAAACTCTTGAGTTTCCTTTTGATTTAATTTTATTAACTACTTCAGTGCTAGCTTGAGTTGTAATTAGTAAAAAAGACAGAAAAAACAAAAAATAAATTTTCTTAAAAAAAATCATAACTATTATTTTACACACAAAGACGTGGTTTTCAATCTTGCCCAATTATCAGCTATTTTGATATTTTTTAAAGACATTTTGTTCTTTCTAGCATACTTTTTAAAATCTTTATCCCTAAAAATCCTATTTATATTTTCAACAATATCAGTAAACTTAATTTTATTTGATAAAAATAAATCAACCAGGATCTCGTTTGAGGCATTAAGTATAGTTGGGGCCAAAAGACCTGATTTTAAGCATTTTTCAATTAAATTTAAGGATGGAAATTTTTTTCTATTCACATTTTGGAAACTCAAATTATTTAAAACATCTACATCTATATTTTTTATGCTAGTTAAATGATTCTTCTCACCAAAAATTATATTTGATATTGGAATTTTCATATCAGTATTGTGTAGCAGCATTTTTATTAAACCACTTTTAAAACGTATAATTGAGTGAACATAAGATTGTGGGTGGATAATAACTTTATATTTATTTTTTTTAAAATTAAATATTTTATTGGCCTCTATTACTTCAAAAACCTTATTCATTAAATTTGCTGAATCTACAGAAATTTTTTTTCCCATCTTCCATGTTGGATGGTTAATAGCCTGGGCTGGTTTTACTTTTTTTAATTTATCAGAAGATAAATTTAGCAATGGGCCTCCTGAAGCGGTAATAATAATTTCTTCTAAATCCTTATCCTTCAATCCTTTGGTGAGCTCCATTATTGAAAAATGCTCAGAATCAACTGGCAATATATTTGTTTTATATTTTTTTAGTTGTTTTGCTAAAAGCTCCCAACCACAAATAATAGTTTCCTTGTTTGCTAAGGCCACATTTCTGCTAATTTTTATAGCATCTAATGTAGGTTGTAATCCAGCAATACCTACAATAGCAGACATTGTATAGTCAACTTTACATTTTAATATATTTAAAATCGACACATCGCCAGAAAAAACTTTTATTTTTTCTTTAATTAAATTTTTTTCAACTATAATTTTGAATGTGCTGTTTTTAATAAGAACATTTTTTGGTTTAAATATTTTTGCCTGCTTGATTAATTTTTTATAATTATTATTTGCAGTTAATAGTTCAATGCAAAAATTGGATTTTTCTTTCTTTAAAACTTCTAATGTAGACGTTCCTATTGATCCGGTAGATCCTAAAATAACAATTTTTTTTTTTCTCATTTAAATTACTCCAAAGTATTTTAGAAAACCTGCAGCTATTAAAGTAAAAATCAATCCATCAATACGATCTAATATACCACCATGACCTGGTAATATTTTTCCTGTATCTTTGACGTTGTTTAATCTTTTAAAGTAAGAGACTGTAAAATCTCCAAATTGAGACACAGCTGATAGGAAAAAAGATAAATAAAAATATAAAAAATTAAAAGCATAATCTTGAGTTATTGCTATTTTGTTATCAAATAAATATAGAATAATTATAGGCATAATAGAAAAAATAAGTGAGCCGTATACACCTGCATAAGTTTTATTTGGACTAATCTTAGATACTTTTTTTCCACCTATTAGTTTTCCTACGAAATAACCACCTATATCAGTAAATACACTTACAGAAATTATCCACAATAATAGTGTTGGTAAAAGATTATTGTTTTCTCTTAACAAGTAAGCGGAAAAAAATGCTAATAAAATAAAAATAGAACCTACTAAAGTTATGTATGAAAATTTATCTTTATTAAAATTGAACCATTCGTATAGAGATAAAAATAAAATAAATAATAAAAAAAAAATAAAACTTGTATAAGTAAAAGAAATTAAAAATATTGTTGTAGGCACCAAGATTAACGAAGTGATAACTCTTTTATAAAATTCCGATAATTTCATTAACTACCAAAATTTCTTTTTGTTGATTTGAATTTTTTTATTATGTTTAAATAAGTTTTTTCATCAAAATCTGGCCACATCATATCAATAAAAAAAAGTTCAGAATAAGCTAACTGCCACAACAAAAAATTACTTAATCTTTTGTTCCCGCCAGTTCTTATTAAAAAATCAGGGTCAGGTGTGTCTTTTGTGTAAAGATTAGAAGTGAAGTTTGAAACATTTATTTTTTTATTATTATTGAATATAAATTTTTTGCATGCATGAATGATTTCTTCTTTTGCCCCATAATTTAAGGCCAGATTTATAGTAATTTTATTATTTTTTTGAGTTTTTTTTTCAATAATCTTGAGAGATTTTATTATGTCTTTTGGAAGTTTACTTCTTTTACCAATAATATTTATCTTAACGCCTTGCTGTACCAAATTCTTTAAGTTTTTTTTTATATGATTCCTAATTAAATCAAACAAAAAGTTTATTTCACTTACTGATCTTTTCCAATTTTCTGTTGAAAATGCATACAATGTTAAAAAGGGTATTTTTTGCTTTATGGACGTCTTGATTACAGTTTCTACAGTTTTTAAACCTTTTAAATGACCAAAATTTCTTGATTTTTTTTTTCTTAAACCCCATCGCCCATTACCATCCATTATTATAGCAACATGGTTTAATGCATTCATATTGTCATTATTTCTTTTTCTTTTGTTTCTAATTTTTTTTCTAATTCTGAAATTTGTTCATCTGTTAGTTTTTGAATTTTCTTTTCATAATTTTTCAATTCATCTTCGCCAATTTCTTTATCCTTTAATTCTTTTTTAAGAGTATCGTTAGCTTCTCTTCTTACATTTCTTACTGAAATTTTGGCTTTTTCAGCTAGCTCACCCATCAATTTTTTTAATTCATTTCTTCTTTCCTCGTTCAAAGTTGGTACTGGAATTCTTAGAAGAGATCCGTCAATTTGCGGATTAATACCAAGGTTTGATTTTTTAATCGCAGCATCAGTTGACGCGACATTGTTTTGATCCCACACTTGAACATTTATTGTTCTTGAGTCAGGAGTTGATATTGTTGCAATTTGATTTAAAGGCATGTTTTGACCATACACATCAACTTTTACTATATCTAACATCGAAATATTAGCTCGTCCCGTTCTTAATGAAGACAAGTCATGATTAAATGCTTCTAAAGCTTTATTCATTTTCAACTTACAGTTCTTTAAAACATCGTCTGAACTCATACGTCTTAAACTCCCTCTCCTACTTTAAATCTTTTAAATTCTTTTATTATAATTTTATCATTGCCAGCAATTTCTTTAATTATATCCTTAACTTTCTTTTTAGGTTCCATAATCCATTCTTGGTTCAATAAAGTGTTATCATTGATAAATTTATTTAACTTACCTATGGCAATTTTAGATATTATATTACTATCTTTGCCAGTATTTTTAAGCTCTTCTGTAATTATTTCTTCCTCTTTTTTTAATATATTGCTATCTAGATCTTTTTTATCTAAGGAAAGTGGAGCGGAAGCTGCTATATGCATTGCCAATTGTTTTCCAAAACTCATGATATCATCTTTGGGTTTATTTGTTTCTATGCTTAATAAAACGCCTAGTTTACCAACATTAGTTTGAATAGATGAGTGCACATATGAAAAATTATAAATTTTATCATTTCCAAAATACGAAACTCTTCTTAGAGTAATTTTTTCACCAATTTTAGCAATTAAATCTATTAGGCTGTTATTAACAGTCTTTTTGTTTTTCATTTCAGAATTTAATACATCCTTCATTAAACCTGATTTTGTTAAAACTATTTTTGATAATTCAACTCCAAATTCTATAAATTCATTATTTTTAGCAACAAAATCAGTTTCACTATTGATTTCAATCATAGAAAATTTATTATTTTCTTCACCAATACAAATAAGTCCCTCCGCGGCAACCCTTTCCATTCTTTTATTGGCCTTTGCTATTCCTTTTTTTCTTAAATAATCAATTGATTTTTCAATATTGCCATCGTTTTCATCTATTGCATTTTTGCAATCTTTAAAACCTACTCCAGTAATTTCTCTTAATTGTTTAACTTTTTCTAATAAATTATTGGATGACATAAAAATTTAAATTTTTATTGTTTTTTTTTTGTAGCAAAAGCTTTTACTTTTGAAAAAATTGATGTTGTTTTCTTTTCTTTATCTTTGGTTTTTTCGACATCTTTTTTTACTGTAGGTGTAATATTTGCTGGTTCTACTTCCTTTTCAATTGCTTCGTTATTCGAAATACCTTTTTGCGCATCTAAGATAGTGTGCTTAACAAGATCGCAATACAAATTTATAGCTCTTCTTGCGTCATCATTTCCAGGTATAGGATAGCTAATTCCAGTGGGGTCAGAATTTGTATCAAGTATAGCAACAATTGGTATGTTTAACTTTAAGGCTTCTTTAACGGCTAAAGCTTCAATGTTTGTATCAATTATAAAAATCATATTTGGAGTTTTTTTCATATCTGCTATTCCACCTAATGATCTCTCGAGTTTATCTCTTTTTGTTCCCATCTTTAAAAACTCTTTTTTAGTAAAACTTTTATTCTCTTTTTTAAGGTCTTCAGATAGTTTTTTAAAATATTTAATTGAATTAGTGATTGTTTTCCAATTAGTTAACATTCCACCAAGCCATCTATGATTTACATAAAATTGAGATGTATCTTTTGCTAAAGTTGCTATCGTTTCAGTAGCTTGTTTTTTTGTAGAAACAAAAAGAATTTTTCCACCTGATGATATGCATTTGTGAATTTCTTGCAGGGCTGCATTTGCCATTTCTAATGTTTGGACTAAGTCAATAATATGAATAGTATCTTTAGATCCAAAAATATACTTGTCCATTTTAGGATTCCATCTAAAGGTTTTGTGTCCTAAATGTACACCAGCTTCTAATAATTGTTTTATAGTAACACTTGGTAGTTTCATAATTTTCCCGGTTATTCCACCACAATTCTTGCCACAAATGGACCGGAGGTTTCTCAACCAAAAATTGTGTGCGTATTTAACTGTGCTTTTCTACATTTTAATAAGAATAATTTCAATATAATAATTAAACAGTTATTTTCTTTATATATTGCTCTTTATTTAAGTTTTTTAATGTAACATAATCAAATTTTCTCTTATCTTTAAGCTCAAATACATAATTCTTGTTTTTTTCATCAACTGAGATTCTTATTTTTGAATAGCCTTTCTCTTTAATGTTCTCATAAAGTTTTTTTAGATCATCAAAAGTTTTAATTTCTATAAAAACATTATTATAGGTTTTATTAATAGCGTCTTGTAGGGAAACGACTTTTCTTACACTAATTCTTCGGAATCTATTATCTTGATTATCTTTATCTTTAATTATTGTAAGTATAAATGATTTTCCAGGTATTAGGTTGGATCTATTGGAATCAAGTATTTCGGAAAATAGAAAAAGCTCAAACACTTTGCTTAAATCACTAAATTTTACGATTGCAAAGGACGTTCCTTTTGAAGTTTTTTTTTCTTTTACAGACATAACTGTGCCTGCGATATGACATTCATTATCTTTTGAATTCTCGAAATCTCTAAAAGTTTTAACTTTGTGTTGCTCCAAAACATCATTATATCCATTTAAAGGATGGTCTGAAATGTAAAAACCCACAGATTCAAATTCTTTAGTTAGCGATTCGTCGTTAGTCCATTTTGAAATCTTATCGTTTGAAATTAAGTATGAAATTTTATGAGCATCTTCAGAAAATAAACTGGACTGGTTGTTTGCTTTATTTTCAAATATGTTTTTAGAGGTTTGAATAATATTAGGGATATTTTCATAAAGTATACTACGGTTTGGATAAATTGAATCTATAGCACCAGCTTTTACTAACGCTTCTAATTGTAATTTATTAATATTTTTTGGTTCGATTCTATTTATAAAATCACTAATAGATTTAAATTTTCCATTTTTTTCTCTTTCTTTGACAACTTGGGATATAGCTTCAAAGCCTACATTTTTAATCGCTCCTAAAGCGTAAAATAATTTATTTCCTTTTGGAATAAACTCAGCAAAACATTCATTAACACAAGGTTTTTGAATATTTATTTTTAATCTTTTCAACTCTTCATAAAATTCACTTAGTTTTTCAACGTTAGATAGTTCATTTGACATTGATGCAGCTATAAACTCATTTGGGTGGTAGGTTTTTAAATATGCTGTTTGATAAGCTATCATTGCGTATGCTGCGGCATGACTTTTATTAAATCCATACTCCGCAAAAGGTTCGATTTTCAGAAATATACTTGCCGCAATATCTTTTCTAATTCCATTGCTAACAGCTCCATCAATAAATCTTTGTTTTTGTTTTTCTAATTCTGCTCTCTTTTTCTTTCCCATAGCTTTTCTTAAAATATCCGCTTCTCCTGGCGTAAATCCTGAAAGTGTTTGTGCGATTTGCATTACCTGTTCTTGATAAATAATTACTCCATAAGTTGGTTCTAGTATTTTTTTAAGATTTGGGTGTAAATAATCTGGTTCTTTCTCACCGTGTTTACATTGATTGTAAGTTGGTATGTTACTCATTGGTCCAGGCCTATATAAGGCAACCAATGCTATAATATCATCAAACTTATTTGGTTTCATGTTAACCAGTGCATCGCGCATCCCTGCACTTTCTAATTGAAATAATCCAACAGTATGTCCAGTGCTAAGAAGTTCATAAATTTTAGGATCATCAAGTTTTATTTTACTAATATCTAATTCTATTTTTTTTTCTTTAAGAAGTGATACTGTTTTACTTATTACTGTTAAAGTTTTTAACCCAAGTAAATCAAATTTAACTAAACCAGCATTTTCAGAGGCATACATATCAAACTGCGTAGATGGTAAAAGTGAATTAGATGAATGATCTTTATATAAAGGAACAAATTCAGACAAATTTTCTTCTGGAATAACTACGCCAGCTGCATGAGTCGCCATATTTCTGTTTAGACCTTCAAGTTTCAAAGATAGTTCTATTAACTTTTTAACTCTAGGGTCATTTTTTTCTTCTTTTTGTAATCTAGGTTCTCTTGCGATTGATTCTTTTAGACTAAGTGGGCGAGAAGGATCAAAAGGTATCATTTTGCATAAAGCATCTACATATCCATAAGGTATGCCAAGTACTCTTCCTATATCTCTAAAAGCCATTCTTGATTTAAGTTTTCCAAAAGTGATAATATGAGCTACTCCCTTTCCGTACTTTTGTTTGAGATATTTAAAAACTTGATCTCTACGTTCCTCGCAAAAATCAATATCAAAGTCTGGCATAGAAATTCTATCTGGATTTAAAAATCTTTCAAAAATTAAATCAAACTTAATTGGATCTATATCAGTTATTGAAAGTACCCAAGCAACTAAAGATCCTGCGCCCGATCCTCTTCCTGGGCCAACAGGTATACTATTATTTTTAGCCCATTTAACATAGTCAGATACTATTAAGAAATAACTAGAATACTTCATTTTAGAAATAATACTAATTTCATGATTAAGTCTATTTGTATATTCCTCTGTAACTACTTTTATATCTTTTTTATTCACTAGCGGAAGAACATATTGTGTTAATTTTTCTTTTAAACCACTTAAGGATTCTTGAATTAATATATCGTCAACGTTTTTTAAACTACTAGTTTGAATATTAGGCAAAATTGGTAATGAATTTTTTGGTCTAAATGAAATTCTCAAAGGAAAATTTATATTATTTTCTATAGCTTCAGGAATGTCTTTAAAAAGAGCGTGCATATCTTCATTATTTTTTAGATAATGGGTGTCGTTATATTTTCGTCTATCCTTAACATTAACATAAGTTTTTTCGCCGACGCAAAGATATGCGTCATGAGCTTCGTACATATCTTTTTCAAGGTAAAAAACCTCATGAGTTGCAATAATAGGTAATTCTAATTTATTAGAAATATTTAATAAATATTTCTCGTATATTATTTCTTTTTCTTCGCCATGTCTTTGGATTTCAATATAAAAATTATTATTGAAAATATTTTTAATTTTTTTTAACAATTCCAAAATTTCATCTGTAAGATTTTTAAAAAAAAGTTTTCCGATTAATCCTTCATATGTTCCTGTAAATAAAATTATTCCATTGGAATTATCTTTTAAATCTTCAAATGTGCAATGAGGCTCCTCACCATCTTTAACGTCTAAAAAAGATTTTGAAGAAAGCTTTATTAAATTTTTATAGCCTTCAAGATTTTGAGCAAAAAATGGTATTTTACCTATGTTGTTTTTATACTTAATATTGATTTGTGTTCCTATAATCGGTTGAGTTTTTGATTTTGCTACTGTTTCAGAAAATTCTAAAGCTCCACACATATTATTTGAATCGCATAAACCGACGGCTTTAATTTTATTTAATTTACAATGATTAGCTAGATCTGCTGTCTTTAAAGCACCTTCACAAATTGAATATTGCGTATGTACTTTTAAATGAGTAAAATCTTTATCAGTATCTAAGTTCATTTTTCTTTGAATATATTACCATCTAATATATTTAACTTATAGTCTGCTTTGCTTGCTAATTCTCTATTATGAGTTGCATAAAAAATTGCTCTATTTTTTGATTTTATTTTTGATAGTAAAGCAAAAATATCATTTGCTGTTTTTCTATCTAAGCTGCCAGTGGGTTCGTCAGCTAAAATTAAATCTGGTTTAGTAATTAAAGCTCGTGCTACAGCAACTCGTTGTTGTTCACCCCCAGACAATTGGTTTGGAAAGTGATTTAATCTATTAGATAAACTAACTTGTGATAAAATTTTTTCTGCTTGTTTAATTGAATAATTCCATTTGTAACCATTGTTTACCAAGGGAATTGCAACATTTTCAATTGCTGTGAAATCACTTAAAAGATTATTTTGTTGGTAAATTATTGAAATCCCACTTCTTCGTACTAAATCTTTTTCTTTATCATTTGATTTTGAAAAGCTCTTTCTTTTAAAAAAAACTTCTCCAGAGGTTGGCTGATCTAATAGGGCTATAATGTGAAGTAATGTAGATTTACCAGATCCAGAGGGTCCTGTTAAAGAAATAATCTCTCCTTTATTAATAGATAAATTAATATTTTTCAAAACCTCAATATTTTTTGAAGTTTCTGTATATTTTTTTGATATTTTAGATAATTTTATAATTTCTTTATTCATATTTTAATGCTTTTATTGGATCTAATTTAGCAGCAGATATTGATGGGAAAATTGTTGCTAAAAAAGTTATTAGTAAAGAGAAAAAAGAAATTACAAATATATAGTTTAAATTAATTTCTGATGGCATTTGACTTAAAAAATATATCTCCTCTGGAAATAATTTTATATTAAATAAGGTAGTAATTAAAATTCTTATTTCTTCAATGTAGTAAGAAAATAAAATTCCAAATATAACCCCTGTAATAGTAGCAAGAAATCCAATTGTAAATCCTATTAGAAAAAAAATCTTTGCGATAGAATTTTTGCTTACGCCTAAAGTTCTAAGTATAGCTATCTCTTTGGTTTTATTTTTTACTAATATTGTTAGGCCGGATATTATATTAAATGCAGCGACAATTATAATTAAAGTTAAAATAATAAACATTACATTTCTCTCAACTTTAAGCGCTCCAAAGAAAGATTTATTAAGATCTGACCAAGAATAAATATAGTGATCATTTAGTATTATTTGAATTTTTTCTTTTATTAAATCAGCATTATCTGGTTTAAATAAAAATATTTCTAAATCAATATCCTTATCCTCTATTTCAAATAGTGAGGCAGCATCTTCAAAAGGAATAAACACTACATTTTGATCAAACTCGGCTAAGCCAGTGGTAAAAATTGCAGTAACAATAAATTTTTCTTGTAAAGGTAAGTTTCCAAAAGGTGTATTTATATTTGCCGTGGACATCAAGGTGATTTCTTCACCAACTAGTAGATCTGACGATATAGCCAGTTCTTTCCCAATTACTATAGTTTTTTTTGTAAAATTTTTTAACGATCCTTCAATGATACCATTTCTAATAAGGTCAATCTTGTTTATGCTGTTATTTAGATCAGATCTAACCAGTACACCAGTTGTATTTTGTTTATTTATTAATATTCCTTGCCCATTAAAAGTAAAGGATGTTCTTAAAAAATTTTTTTTTAAAACATCAATTTTTTTTAAATCTTCTTTAGTTATCTCTCTTTCGTATGGTTTTACAATAATATGAGGATTAAAACCTAAGATCTTATTAATTAATTCAGCTCTGAAACCATTCATTACTGACATTACAATAATCAAAATTGCAACTCCTAAAGCAATGCCAGAAAAAGAAAATATTGATATTACCTTTAGAAACCCCTCTTTCTTTTTAGGTCTTAAGTATCTAAATGCTATTTTTCTTTCTACTTTTGATATCAATTTAAATTTCTTTTTTTATTAATTTTTTTTTTATTTCTTCTAAAGATAAAATTTCACTTTTCTTATTTACCTCTTTAAATTCAAATTTGTTTACTTGCTGCTTGGAACCCAAAATTATTTGATAAGGAATTCCTATTAGATCGTATTTTTTAAATTTTGCAGATAAATTATCATCTGTATCATCAAAAAGAACATCAATATGGTTTTCGGTAAGCAAATTATATATTTTTTCTGCTTTTAAGTAATTTGATTTATCGTTTTTTTGCAAACTTGGAATTATGACTGCTTTAAAAGGGGCTATTGAATCAGGCCATTTCATAATATTATTATTAAACTTTGCTTCAATTACCGCTCCAACCAATCTAGAAATTCCAATACCATAAGATCCCATTTTGACAAAAGTTTTTTTTCCATCTTTAAGATCAATTGAACATTTTAAAGGTTTAGAGTATTTGTCACCAAAATAAAAAATATGCCCGACTTCAATTCCTTTTGTAATTAGTTGATCTTCTTTTTTTACTTTTTTATCAAAACTTTCTTTGTCGAACTTATTATCAGTTACTGCATAAAAATTATTATATTTTTTTCTTAATTCATCAATTGAATCTTTATTATTTTTGTAATCGTTAATATTAATTTCAGTAATTTTTTTGTCAGTATAAACTTTACTTTCCCCTGTTTCGGCTAAAACAATAAATTCATGTGAAAGATCACCGCCAATAGGTCCAGTTTCAGCTGCCATTGGTATGGCTGTAAGTCCTAATTTTTTAAAAGTATTTAAATATGCAAAAAACATTTTATTATATGATTTTTTTGCATCATCATCACTGACATCGAAAGAGTATGCATCTTTCATAAAGAACTCTTTGCATCTCATAACGCCAAATCTTGGCCTTAATTCGTCGCGGAATTTCCATTGAATGTGATAAAGCAATTGAGGTAATGACTTGTACGATCTAACGCTAGCTCTAAAAATTTCAGTTATCAACTCTTCGTTTGTTGGTCCATATAATAATTCTTTTCCTTGTCTATCTTTAACTCTTAACATTTCCTCGCCATAATCGTCGTATCTTCCACTTTCTTTCCATATTTCAGCAGATTGGATAGTTGGCATTAATAATTCTTGTGCTCCTATTTTATTTTGCTCTTCTCTAACGATATTTTCGATTTTTTTCATGATTTTAAAACCTAAAGGAAGCCATGAATAAATACCTGATGAGGATTGTTTAATCATGCCAGTTCTTAGCATAAGTTGATGTGATTTAATTTTGGCTTCGGCGGGATTATCTTTTAGTATAGGTATAAATAATTTTGACAGATACATAATTTAAATCCTCACTAAATTTATGTTTGTGTAAGGTTTCTTTCCAGTTTTATCTTTAACAGTTTTTCTGCAATTAGTCTTTAGAGCTTCTATTAAATTTTGCTCTTGTTTGTGATTTTTAAGCGAATATGTTTTACAAATACTTCTAATTTTATTTTCTAAGTCAAAAACAAAATTGGTACTATCGCCATTTACAGGGATGCCCTTAAATGAAATAATTGGTTTCTTAACTATTTTACCAGAATCATTAACCAAAACAGTTATTTCCAGTAAACCATTGTGTGATATGTATATTCTTTCTTTAACAGATTGCGAGTCTTCGCCTACACTTATTTTTCCATCAACATACATTCTTCCAACAGGAGCTTTGTCTACTATCTTTGGTTTTTCCCCTGGATATAGTTGCACTATGTCACCATTTTCAATCAGAACAGGGTAAGGAACCTGCATTTCTTTAGCGAAATTTATATGCTCAATCATATGTCTATGTTCCCCATGAACAGGGATGATGGATCTCGGTTTAACTAAATTATACATATCTTTTAAATCTTCTCTGTTTGGGTGACCTGATACATGTATAAATTCATTATCCTCAGAAACAACATCAATTCCATTTTTAACTAATTGGTTATGTAGTTTGTAAAGTTTTTTTTCATTACCAGGTATAATTTTTGAAGAAAAAATTACAGTATCTTTTTCTTCAAGCATAACATCAGGGTGTTTGTAACTTGAAATTCTCATCATTGCCCCATTGGGTTCACCTTGACTGCCGGTGCATAGGTATACAATTTTTTTTCTATCAATATTTTTTACATCCCTAGGGTCTGCTGGCTCTATCACATTTTTTAAATAACCACACTGTCTTGCAGCATTAAAAATTCTATGCATAGATCTACCAACCAACGATATTTGTCGACCAGTTTTTTCTGCACAATAAAAAACAGTTTCCATTCTTGCTACATTTGATGCAAAAGAAGTTACAATAATTCTTTTAGGTTTATTTTCCATTACCTTTAATAAATTTTTTCTCACATCAGACTCTGATCCAGCACGGCCTGGACTAAATACATTTGTTGAATCGCATATCATGGCTAAAATTCCTTTTTCTCCAATTTTTTTTAACTTCTCTTCATCAATTTTTTCACCAATTAAAGGATTGGGATCAATTTTCCAATCACCAGTATGTAAGACTGTGCCAGCGGGAGTTTCTATACTTAATCCATTAGGTTCAAGTATTGAGTGAGTTAAAGTAACAAAATCAATTTTAAAATTTCCTAACTTAATATTTCCATTAAGTTCAACAATTTTTAACTTATTTCCTAAATCTATTTTTTTTTCTTTAAACTTTTCTTTAATTAATACACTTGTAAAAGGAGTAGCGTAGATATCACAAAGTAGTTTAGGCCATATATGCGCTATGGCACCAATATGATCTTCGTGAGCGTGAGTCAAAACTAAGCCTAGCAAATCATCTTTTTTATCAATTATAAAACCAGGGTCAGGATAAATTAAGTCAACCCCAGGTATAGTGTCATCTGCAAAAGTGACTCCAATATCAACGATAATCCATTTTCTATTCTCTGGGTTTCCGTAGGCAAATAGATTCATATTCATTCCTATTTCACCTGAACCACCCAAAGGGCAAAAAATAAATTCTTCTTTTTTCATTTAATTTAAGATTTTTCTGTTGTGTTTAAATATTTCAATTATACCCTTAATTGTTATATTCTTATCTACCTTAAAAGGTCTAATAATAGAAGTTTTAAATAAGTTAGCGTAACCACCTGTAAAAACAATTTTATATTTTTTTTTAGTTTCAGATTCAATTTTTAAAATAACATTGTTAATTAAACCAACATAACCCCAAAAAAAACCTGAACGTAGTGCTTCGATAGTATTTTTTCCTACAATTTTTTTTTGTTTTTTTAAGGAAAACATTGGTATTTGATCTGCAGATTTTGATAAACTTTTTATTGAGAGGTTAACACCAGGAGCTATAATTCCACCATTATAAACTCCATCATTTGTTACTACATCAAATGTTGTTGCGGTACCAAAATCTAATATTATACAATTGGTTTTATATTTTTTATATGCTCCTACCGCATTAGCAATTCTATCGGATCCAACTTGGTTTTTATTTCTTAAATTAATTTTAATAATTTTATTTATTCCCTTATCTTTTATTTCATTAAGTTTAATTTTATAATTTTTTTTTAAAAAATTCTTTAAAATCAATTTATGCTTTGGAACTACGCTTGAAAAAAGTGCATTTTTATCAATATAATTTTTGTTAACATTTTTTTTAAAAAAAATTTTTAAATATTTTTCTGAAAAGATTTTTTTACTATCTAGTAATATAATTTTCTTAATTTTTAGACTTTCACTATCTGCTAAGCAAATTTTGGTTACTGTATTACCAATGTCACCTATCATCATATTCATAATTTTACGCTCTCTTTATTAGATTAGCTTTTTTTTTAAAACTTAAGTAATCATACGAACTCAAATCATTAAAAAATTTTTCATATCTCAAAATTAATAAATCAGCTACTTCTTCTACTCTTGTTTTTTTTTTTGTTTCTAAAAAAAAATTTGTCGCTTTATACTCTTCGTAAATAACTGGATGCGATATTATATTTATTCCAATTCCAATTATTAAGTATTCTTTTTTATTTAATGTTAAATGCTCTTGTAAAATACCACAAATTTTTTTTTTATTTACAAAAATATCATTTGGAAATTTTATGGATATATTCTCTTTTTTACAATAAAATTGAATTACATCAGAAATTATCACGGGATTTATTATAGAAAATTCATTAAATGGGGGATAATTTTTTTTTAATTGAAAAAAAAATGTTCCAAATAAGTTTCCTTCAAGTGATATCCATTTTTTACCGTATGTTCCTCTTCCTTTTGTTTGGTTTTCAGCAAAAACATATCCTGTTTTCCTTTTTTTCTTAATTAATCTTATGGCTTCATCGTTAGTACTTGTTACTTTTTTAAATTTAAAAATATTAAACTTCATTAATAGATTGTAATAGGAGATATAATTTTTGTTAATATTGAAGGGTAAAGAAAATAAATTAGTACTAAAATGCTTGATACAGTCAATGTAATTTTTAAACCTAAATTATCACTATCATCAAATGGTTTTTTAGGTTTATCAAAATAAATTATTTTAATAATTCTCAGATAATAGAAAGCAGAAACAACTGTTGTTATTAGACCTATTATTGCCAGAGCATACATGCCTGAATTAATTACTGCCATAAAAATGTAAAATTTAGCAAAAAAACCTGCTAGCGGTGGAATACCTGCTAACGAAAAAAATATAATCAGAAAACATAATGCGAGTTTAGGTTGGTTTCTTGATAATCCTGATAAATCGTTAATATTTTCGTAAAAAACCCCCTCTCTTTTAAGCATAAAGATGCAGCCGAACGCTCCAAGGTTCATAACTAAATAAATAGTTAAATAAGTTATTGAACTATGTAGTCCATCAATAGCTCCTGTTGACAATCCAGCCAACACATACCCCATATGACCTATTGAGCTGTAAGCCATTAATCTTTTTATATTATTTTGACCTATAGCAGCTAAAGCTCCTAAAATCATTGATGATACTGCTAGGAAAATAATTATAGTTTGCCACTGACTAATTACATTTACAAAAGGTACATACATAAATCTTATAAAAACAGACAAAGCTGCTATTTTTGGAACTAAAGCAAAAAAACTTGTCACTGACGTTGGTGATCCTTCATAAACATCTGGCGTCCACATATGAAAGGGGGCGGCAGAGATTTTAAAAGCAAGACCAACAATTACAAAGACAATGCCGAAGACTGCCCCGGGATTTGAAGAATTTAAGTTTTCAGATATAATTATAAAGTTTGTGGAGCCAGTAAAACCATAAATCAGTGAACACCCATAAAGCAAAAGTCCAGAAGCTAAAGCACTAAGAACAAAATATTTTAATCCTGCCTCTGTTGATTTTTCTTCATTTCTTTTAAATGCGGCTAAGATGTAAAGACTTAAAGATTGAAGCTCTAATCCTAAATAGAAAAGCATCAAATCATATGAGCTTATCATTATTAACATGCCCAAAACTGACGCTAGAATAATCACCATATACTCTATTTTGTCAATAAGATTAATCTTTAAGTATTCTTTTGAAGAAATTAAAACAAGAATACAAAAAAGCAACGTAAGAACTTTCATAAAAATTGAAAATTTATCAATAATATAACTATTGTTAAAAACTTTAATTATTTCATCAGGTTGATTTAAAACTAGAGCAATTGTGAAAGTAAGACTCAATATAGTAAGTAAATAAACTAATTTGAAACTTTTTTTTACAAAAACTCCTATCATTAAAAAAGATAAAATAGATAAGGCCAAGAAGAGCTCAGGCAATATATAAATAACTGTTTGCATTTAATTTGCGTTTTTTAATAAGTGATAATCTAAATTTAATTGATAATTTTTGGCTAAATTATCAATTGAAACATTTATCGTATTTAACAATGGTTCGGGATAAAAACCGAATAACAATATTAAAAATACTAGCGATGATAGAATATATAATTCTATTTTGTTCAAATCAGTTATTTTTTTTAATTCATTATTTATTATTCGACCAAAAATTACTCTTTTGTAGAGCCACAGCATATAAATTGCAGATAAGATTACACCTAAACTTGCAACAATCGCTACAATCATGTGTTTTTGAAAAACACCAATCAAAATTAAAAATTCTCCTACAAAACCACTTGTACCAGGCAATCCTAACGCTCCAAGAGTAAAAATCATAAATACAAGCGCGTATTTTGGCATAACGTTTACCAAACCACCGTATGATGAGATCGCTCTTGATTGAAATCTATCATATAAAACACCTACACATAAAAACAATGCTGCAGAAACTAAACCATGACTAATCATTTGTATAATACTACCTTCCAAACCTTGTTTTGTAATTGAGAATATTCCAATTGTAACAAACCCCATGTGTGCAACTGAAGAATAAGCAATAAGTTTTTTCATATCATCTTGCATCAAAGCTATTAGTGATGTGTAAATTATAGCTATAACGCTTAAAGTAAAAACTAAGGGTGTAAAAAAATCTGAAGCTATTGGAAATAAACCAATTGAAAAACGCAAAAAACCATAGCCTGCCATTTTTAGAAGTATAGCAGCCAAAATAACTGACCCTGGCGTTGGAGCTTCAACATGGGCATCAGGCAACCATGTGTGAACTGGCCACATAGGCATTTTAACAGCAAAAGAGCTAAAAAAAGCTAGCCATAATAAATATTGGTATTCAACTGGTATTTTAATGCTTAATAATTTAATCACATCAGTAGTTCCCACTAACCAATAGATGGAAATTATCGCAATCAACATTAAAACTGAACCAAGTAGTGTGTATAAAAAAAACTTAAATGCTGAATAAACTCTCTTAGGACCTCCCCAAATTCCAATTATTAAAAACATTGGAATTAAACCGCCTTCAAAGAATAAATAAAAAACCACAAGATCAAGAGAGCAAAAGACTCCAAGCATTAAAGTTTCCATTACAAGTATGGCTATTAAAAATTCTTTAATTTTAAACTTTATGCTGTTGATGCTAGAAAAAACACATATAGGTGTGATAAAGGTGGTTAAAATAATAAATAAAATAGAAATACCATCAATTCCTAATTGAAAATTAATAACACCGTCTATCCAATTTTTTTCTTCAATAAACTGAAAATCAGATATAGATGAATCAAAAGAATACCAAAGATATAATGAAAGAAAAAAATTTATTAGAGAAGTAAAAATTGCAACATATTTAGAATTTTTTTCAACATTTTTTAAGTTACCTTGAGTAATTAAAATAAAAAAAGCGCCAGTTAATGGCATGAAAATAATTGCTGAAAGGATCGGAAAGTTCATTTAATATAAGATTAGATAAGTTAATATTATAGAAAAGCCAATTAGCATTATAAAAGCATAATGATAAAGATAACCATTCTGAAAATTTACAGCTTTGTCAGATAAAATTTTTACCAATTTAGATAAGCCTTCTGGCCCATATTTGTCAATTACGTTAATATCTCCCTGTTTCCATAAAAACAGTCCAAACTTTTTAATTGGTTGTATAAAAATAAAATTATAAAGTTCGTCAAAGTACCATTTTTTAAGTAAAAAATTATAAAGATAATGATTTTTGAATACTAAATTTTTTATAATTTTTTGATTATGTATAAATAAATAATATGCGATAGGAATTGTTAAAACGACTATTAATGGAGTAATTATAAGCAACCAAAGTGGTGCATGATGAATTTGTTCTGATTTTAAAAATAAAATTGAGTTACTCCAAAAAATTCTACTATTAAAACCTATAAAAATATCCTTAAATAAAAATCCAACTAAAATTGCCCCTATCGCTAAAAGTGATGCAGGAATTAACATTGTTGCTGGAGATTCGTGCAAAGAACTTAAATTATTATCTTTGTTATTATATTTTCCATGAAATACTTTAAAAATTAACCTCCATGAATAAATTGCTGTTAGAAAAGCGGTGAATATTCCAACTATAGCTGCAAATAAACCAATAGTATTACCTTTTAAAAAAGCAAATTCTATAATTGCATCCTTTGAATAATATCCTGACAAAAATGGGAATCCTGTAAGAGCCAAAGTGCCTATTATCATCAATAGATATGTTTTTGGTATTTTTTTCCAAGCTCCACCCATGTTGCGTATATCCTGCTCATCCTTAAAAGAGTGAATTACGCATCCCGCCCCAAGAAATAGAAGAGCTTTAAAGAAGGCATGGGTAAATAAATGAAATATTGCTACATGATAAGCTCCAATGCCAGCAGCAAAAAACATATAACCTAATTGACTGCATGTTGAATAGGCAATAACTTTTTTAATATCGTTTTGAACAAGTGCCACGGTGGCAGCAAAAAAAGCTGTTATAACACCAACGAAAACAATTAAATTTAATGTTGTCTGTGAATATTCAAATATTGGAGAACATCTCGCAACTAAAAAAACTCCCGCTGTAACCATTGTTGCGGCATGAATTAATGCTGAAACAGGAGTGGGTCCCTCCATGGCATCTGGAAGCCAAGTATGTAGAAAAATTTGAGCTGATTTACCCATAGCCCCAATAAACAACATAAAACAAATCAATGTAATTAAATTGAATTCTATTCCTAATAAAATAACATTTTTATCTGCAAGTGAAGGAGTGAGTTCAAAAACCTCGTTATAATTAAGTGTTCTATAAAAAAAGAAAATTAAAAAAATACCAATGGCAAAACCAAAATCTCCGATTCTATTTACTACAAAAGCCTTTATCGCAGCATTATTTGCTGATTTTTTTTTGTACCAAAACCCAATTAAAAAATAAGAACACAAACCAACACCTTCCCAACCAAAAAATAGTTGCATAAAGTTATCCGCAGTAACGAGAACTAACATCGCGAAAGTAAATAAGGATAAATATGCCATAAATCTAGGTTTGTGGTTATCATGTTTCATATAACCAATTGAATAAATGTGAACTAACGCCGATATAAAACATACAACAACAAGCATAACAGAAGTTAAAGGATCAACATTAATAGACCAGTTTACGTAGAAATCTCCTGAGCTTATCCAATTAAATATTATTTTGTTGTTTGAATAATTTTGAGTAATAACTTTGTAAAAAATATAAAAGGATAAAAGTGTTGAAATTGAAACAAATAAACTGGTTATTATTTCACATAGCCTATGACTAATTTTATTTCCAAAAAATCCAGAAATAATAGATGCAACTAATGGTAAAAATACAATATAATATTCCATATTATCCTTTTAGAGAGCTAATTTTTTCAACATGAATAGTGCCTTTATTTTTGAAATATATAACAATTATAGCTAAGCCTACTGCGGCTTCAGCTGCTGCCACAGTTAGAATAAACATGGCAAATACCTGTCCTACTAAATCTTGCAAAAAGATAGAAAATGAAACTAAATTAATATTTACTGATAACAATATTAGCTCTATCGACATTAGAATAATTATTATGTTTTTTCTATTTAAAAAAATTCCCATTATTCCAATTGAAAAAATAATTGCTCCTAAAGTTAAATAGTGTCCTAAACCAATTTCAGCCATCTAATTTAACTCCTTTTCCTCTTTCAGCGTCGACAATTTTGATAGAACTTTCTTTATCTCTACTTATTTGGTCAAAATAATTTTGCCTTTTAATGTTATCTTTTTTATTAAATGTAAGAGTAATAGCACCTATCATACCAACAAGTAGGATCATTCCTGATATTTGAAAAAGATATATATAGTCAGTATAAAGAACTTTGCCTAACTGGTGGGTGTTACTAAAATTTATATTTGATTTCTCGGAAAACAAACTAATGTAAGTACTTTGGTATTTCCAACCCCCTATAACAACCAACAGTTCTAAGAAAATTATTAGACCAACAATTGATCCAACAGATATATTATTTATAAAATTTTTTTTACTTTCTGGTTGCTTTCTCTTTTCACCTACGTTTAACATCATTACTACAAATAAAAATAATACGGCAACGGCACCTACATAAACTATTAACATAATCATACCTAGGAATTCAGCACCAATCATAATAAATAAAATTGAAACACTTACGAAATCTAAGATTAAAAAGAAAACAGAGTAAACTGTATTTTTTGATATTGTCACCATTACAGCAGCTAAAACTGCTATTGATGAAAAAAAATAAAAAAATAGAGAATGAGCTAACATTTATTTGAAAGGAGAATCTGCTCTAATTTTTTCCGCTAAGGCAGTTTCCCACTGATCTCCATTTTCTAATAGTTTTTTCTTATTATAATAAAGTTCTTCTCTAGTTTCTTTTGAAAACTCAAAATTTGGACCTTGCACAATTGCATCTACAGGGCAGGATTCTTCACAAAGACCACAATATATGCACTTAAGCATATCAATATCGTATCTTGTTGTTTTTCTGCTTCCGTCATCTCTTATCTCTGATTCAATTGTTATGGCTTGAGCGGGACATACTGCTTCACATAATTTACAGGCAATGCATCTTTCCTCACCATTGGGGTACCTTCTTAAGGCATGCTCACCTCTAAATCTTGGGCTTATACTTCCTTTTTCGAAGGGATAATTTATAGTTTTTTTAGTTTTAAAAATTTCTTTTATAGCTATTAAAATTCCCGACACAAAGTCAGTCATAAATATTGTTTTTAGTATTCTGCTAATTTTCATAATTTTATTGTCCAGTAACAGGGAGTATGTCTAAAAAAAATAAAAAACTTGCTGTTAAAACAACCCAAAATAAAGAGAAAGGAAGAAATATTTTCCAACCTAGTTTCATTAATTGATCAAAACGATATCTGGGAACAGTAGCTTTTACCAATGAAACTAAAATAAAAAGTATTAAAATTTTTAAAATCATCCAAAAAACCCCTGGAACTTCACTAAAAGGGTAGATGTCAAAAGGACTTAACCATCCTCCCATAAAAAGAATTGCTCCAAGAGCACACAAAAGTAAAATATTAGCATATTCTCCAAGCCAAAACATTGCATACATCATGCCGGAATATTCGGTTTGATATCCAGCCACTAGCTCTGATTCGGCTTCTGGTAAATCAAATGGCGGTCTATTGGTTTCGGCTAATATAGAAATAAAAAAAACTACAAACATTGGAAAAAGAGGAAATATAAACCATATATTTTCTTGAGCTAAAACAATTTTATTTAAGTTAAGTGAGCCAACACAAAGCAATACATTTACTATAATTATTCCAATTGAAACTTCGTAAGATACCATTTGAGCAGCTGATCTTATTGCTCCCAAAAAAGGATACTTTGAATTAGAGGCCCATCCACCCATTATGATTCCGTATACACTCAAAGATGAAATTGCAAATAAATATAAAATACCTACATTTATGTCAGAAAGAACTATGTCCTCACTAAAGGGAATAACAGCCCAAGCTATTAACGATAGAGTAAGTGTTACTATGGGTGCTAAAATAAATATAACTTTGTTTGAGCTTGAGGGGATTATAATTTCTTTAAATAAATATTTTAAAGCATCAGCTACAGTTTGCAAAAGACCAAATGGACCAACTACATTTGGGCCTCTTCTTTTTTGGACAAATGCCCAAACTCTTCTATCTAACCATACAATTAGTGCTACAGAAACTAAAACAGGTAGTAAGAGAAAAACTATTTTGTACGTTTCACTAAAAAATATATTTAAGTATGTCATCAGCTAGCCTTTTCAATACCTGAAAATAAAAAATTCTTTGAAATTTGTTTACATTCATTCATTACTTTTGAGGCTCTACAGATTGGGTTTGTGTGGTAGTAGTCAATTTTTTTTATTAAAATATTAGTATCAACAAAATCAATATTAAAATTTTCGTTAATGGTTTTATGAGTCTTTTTTAATAAATCCTTCTTAATTAATTCTCTTAATTGTTTACTATCATTAAAACCAAAAGGTTTATTCATAAGTTTTGATAAGTCTTTAAAAATAACCCAATCTTCACGGGAATCTCCTGGTGGATATGACGCTTTGTAAGCTTTTTGCATTTTTCCTTCTAAGTTTATAAATAAACCATTTTTTTCTGTATAAGAAGCTCCTGGTAAAATTATATCAGCAATTTCGGCTCCTTTATCTCCATGACTTCCTTGATAAACGATAAATTTATTTTTTTTTTCAAATTTAAAATTATCACTTCCTAATAAGTATATAAATTTAAATTTTTCATCATTTAATTTATTAAAAAATGAAAAATTTTCTTTTTCATTTATTGAATAACAACCCAGATCTAAAGCTCCTACTCTTGATGCTTGTTGAGTAAGAATATTTAATGCGTTCCAATCTTTATTTATAAAATTTTTTTCATGTAAAAATTTTTTTAGACTTTCAAAAATATATTTACCACCTAATTCATGAAGAGCTGACTCACCTATAATAAACATTGGTTTTTTTGATTTTATAATCTTTTTATAAATTTCATGGTTTCCTGCAATTATTTCTTTAATTGTTGTTGTGTCGTTTCCAATATTTTCATATGGATAAGTTAAATCCCCAGGATCTCCAATTGAGTAAATTTTTATTTTATTTTTGGAATAAGCTTTTCTAATTCTTGCATTAAGAATTGTTGCTTCTAAACGTGGATTTGTGCCAATTAATAAAATAAAATCCGATTCTTCTATTCCATTTATTGATGAATTAAAAATGTAATTTTTTCGTTCGTTGGGGTTAATATATATTTTATCTTGTCTGCACTCAAAATTGTTTGATCCTATACAATTTTCAAAAAAAGTTTTAAAGCTATAAATCATTTCTAAGTCAGCTAACTCTCCAACTAACCCTGCAACTTCATCTGGTTTATAAAGTTTTATTTTTTTAACTAAAAGATTTAATGCTTCTTTCCATGAAGCTTTTTCCAATTTACCATTTGTTCTTATATATGGAGTATCAAGTCTTTGTTTTGCAAGTCCATCACATGCGTATCTAGTTTTATCAGATATCCATTCTTCATTAATATCTTCATTTACTCTGGGTAAAATCCTTTTAACCTCCCAACCATACGTATCAATTCTAATATTTGATCCAACTGCATCCATAACATCAATTGATTCTGTTTTTTTTAAGTCCCAAGGACGAGCTTCAAATGCATACGGTTTTGATGTTAAAGCTCCAACCGGACATAAATCTATAACGTTGGCAGACAACTCGGATTCCATTGATTTTTCAAGATAGGTTGTTATTTGAGTATCTTCACCTCTTCCTATTGCTCCTAATTCTGGTATTCCGGCCACCTCAGTGGCAAACCTTATACATCTTGTACAGTGAATACATCTGGTCATTTGAGTTTTTATCAAAGGTCCCATATGTTTTTCTTTAACTTGTCTTTTTTTCTCAGTGTATCTGGTATTATGAACTCCATAAAAAAGTGATTGATCTTGTAAGTCACACTCTCCTCCTTGGTCGCAGACTGGGCAATCAAGTGGGTGATTTGCTAATAAAAATTCCATTACACCTTTTCTAGCTTTATCTACAAAAGAAGTGTTTGTTTTGACATTCATACCTTCTGTTGCGGGCATAGCACAAGAAGCTATAGGCTTTGCAGATTTTTCTAATTGTACTAAACACATTCTGCAATTTCCAGCAATGGAAAGTCTTTCATGATAACAAAATCTTGGTATTTCTACACCAGCTAATTCACATGCCTGGAGAACTGTCATTCCTTCTTCAAATTCTATTTCGTTGTTATTAATTGTTATTTTAGGCATTATCTTTCTCCAAAAGGTGTTGGTCGATAAGATAAGGAATTTCATTTTTCTTTTTAACTAGAGGTTCTTCGTGACATCTTTTTTCTATTTCCTTTCTAAAATGTCGAAGCAGACCTTGAACAGGCCAAGCAGAACCTTCTCCAAACGCACATATAGTATGACCTTCGATTTGTTTTGTTACATCATGAAGTAGATCTATCTCTTTATAAGTGGCCTCACCTTCTTCCATTCTTTTAAGCATTCTCCACATCCATCCACTTCCTTCTCTACAAGGAGTACATTGTCCACAACTTTCATGCTTGTAAAATCTTGCTATTCTAGCCATGCATTTAATAATATCTTGATCTTTATTTATAACGACTATACCTGCTGTTCCTAAACCACTTTTTTCTTTTATTAATGAATCAAAATCCATAGTAATTGTTTCGCAAATGCTTTTAGGCAAAAGTGGCATCGAAGATCCACCTGGTATTACGGCCTGAAGATTTTTCCACCCACCTATTACTCCCCCAGCATGTTTTTCTATTAAATCTTTTAAAGGAATTCCCATTTCTTCTTCCACGTTGCATGGATTATTAACATTTCCAGAAATACAAAATATTTTTGTTCCTGTATTTTTTGGTTTTCCTAATGAAGAAAACCATTTCGCACCTCTACGTAAAATTGTTGGGATTACAGATATTGTTTCAACATTATTTACTATAGTAGGACACCCATAAAGACCAACTAATGCAGGAAATGGCGGTTTAAGTCTTGGTAAACCTTTTTTTCCCTCTAAGCTTTCCAATAAAGCAGTTTCTTCACCACAAATATATGCTCCTGCGCCATAGTGAATATAAATATCTAAATCCCACCCTGAGCCACAAGCATTCTTTCCTAGGAAATTTTTTTTATAGGCTTCAGTAATAGATTTTTGTAATCTTTCCCCTTCTCTGTAGTACTCTCCTCTTATATAAATATAACATGTGTGAGCATTAACTGCGTAGCTAGAGATTAGACATCCTTCAATTAGTTTTTGAGGCTCAAATCTAATTATGTCCCTATCTTTACATGTTCCAGGCTCAGATTCATCCGCGTTAATAACAAGATAATGAGGTCGAGACCCTACCTCTTTAGGTGCAAAAGAAAATTTAAGTCCTGTTGGAAAACCAGCTCCTCCTCTTCCTCTTAGTTCAGATTTTTTAATCTCATCTATTATCCAATTTCTTCCCTTAGATATAATATTTTTTGTTTCAAACCAGTCATTTCTTTTGACCGCTGAATCAATATCCCATCCATAATCATTGTATAAGTTTTTAAATATTCTATCTTCGTCTTTAAGCATTTTTTAAACCTCTAATAATGTTGTTTTTCCGTTTTGTGGTGCAGAATTCTTTCTATTTTTTGATGAACCAGGTTTTGGAAATTCATCATTTAGTATTTTTTTAATTAATTCTTCTGTTGAAGTTTCGTTTAAGTCTTCATAATAATCTTCATTAATTTGTAGCATAGGTCCGTTAACGCAAGCTCCCAGACATTCAACTTCAACCCATGAACATAATTTATTTTCTGACAATACCTTTTCTTCTTTTGAAATATATTTTTTACAAAGTTCTACTATTTTTTTTGAACCTCGTAATGCGCAAGGTGTAGTTGTGCATACTTGAACAAAATATTTTCCTGTAGGTGATAAATTGAACATAGAATAAAAAGTAGAAACTTCATAAACTTGCATATAAGAAATTTCTAACATTTTTGCTACATACTTTAGGGCTAGTAGTGGTATCCAGTTGTCATTTTGTCTTTGCGCTAAATATAATAGAGCAATGACTGCGCTTGCCTTTTTTTCTTTAGGATATTTTTTTATTTCTTTTTCTGCTTGTTCTAGATTATTTTTAGTAAATTCAAAAATTTCTGGTTGTACTTTAGATATTTTCTTAATACTCATCTGTCTACCTCTCCAAAAACAATATCTAATGAACCAAGTACAGCTGGAACGTCTGCTAACATATGACCTTTCAACAAATAATCCATTGCTTGTAGGTGTGAAAATCCTGGAGCTCTTATTTTGCATTTATAGGGTTTGTTACTTCCGTCTGATATAAGATAAACACCAAATTCACCTTTTGGAGCTTCTACAGAAGTATAAATTTCACCTTCAGGAACTCTGAATCCTTCTGAGAATAATTTAAAATGGTGTATTAGAGCTTCCATAGAGTTTTTCAAATCTTTTTTTTTAGGAGGTGTAAATTTTCCATCTATAGACTTGACTGGGCCCGGAGGCATTCTTTTTATACATTCTTTTATAATTTCGTTACTTATCCTCATTTCTTCCATCCTACAAAGATACCTGTCGTAACAATCTCCATTTAATCCAATTGGAATTTTAAAATTAAAATCATTATAGCATTCGTAAGGTTGAGATTTTCTTAGATCCCAAGAAACGCCAGATCCTCTTAGCATTACACCAGAGAAACTATGTTCTAGAGCTTCTTGTTTCGTTACAATTCCAATATTTACATTTCTTTGTTTAAAAATTCTATTATCAGTCAAAAGAGTTTCAAGATTATCTAAAACTTTTGGAAAGTTTTTACAAAATTCCAATATATCTTCGCTTAATCCTCTAGGTAAGTCTTTGTGCACTCCTCCAGGTCTAAAATAGTTTGCGTGCAATCTTGACCCTGAGACTCTTTCATAAAAAGTCATTAAAGTTTCTCTTTCTTCAAAACCCCACAGAGATGGTGTAAGAGCTCCTACGTCAAGTGCTTGTGTGGTAATATTTAGTAAATGACTTAATATTCTTCCTATTTCACAAAATAAAACTCTAATATATTGCCCTCTGATTGGCACTTCTATTTTTAACAACTTTTCAATTGCTAAAGCATAAGCGTGCTCTTGATTCATTGGAGCTACATAATCCAATCGATCAAAATAAGGAATTGCCTGTATGTAAGTTTTATGTTCTATGAGCTTTTCCGTTCCTCTGTGCAAGAGGCCAATATGTGGATCAATTTTTTCAACTATTTCTCCATCGAGCTCAAGTATTAATCTTAAAACACCATGTGCCGCAGGATGTTGCGGTCCAAAATTTAAATTCATTGTTTTGGTTTGTTTTGTCATTATTTATTTTTGTCTTTCAATTTATTATTTTCTTCAGATATATATTTTGTTCCCTCCCAAGGGCTTTCAAAATCAAAGTCTCTATACTCTTGGTCTAATTTTACTGGCTCAGAAACTACTTTCTTTTTATCTTCACTGTATCTAACTTCAGTATGTCCGGTTAAAGGAAAATCTTTTCTTAATGGATGTCCTTCAAAACCATAATCAGTGAGAATTCTTCTTAAGTCTGGATGGTCTTTAAAAGAAATACCATACATATCAAAAACTTCTCTTTCCATCCAATTTGCTGAAGGAAAAATTTTTGTTAAAGATGGTACTAGCGTTGATTCATTTATACTGACATTAACTATGATTCTTAAATTATTTTCATGACTTAAAAATAAATATATAACTTTAAATCTTTTTTCATATTTAGGGTAATCAACTGCAGTAATATCTATAAGTTGTTTAAATTTACATTTTTCATTAGTTTTTAAAAATAGAATTACAGAACTTAAATTTTCAATATCAACATCAATAAATAGTTGCTCAAGGTTAATTTCAGATTTTTTAATTGATGTAGTTAAACCTGAATTAACTGCTCTCTCTAAATCATTAACAGTAATTTTCATTTTATCTTTCTAAATTACCTTCACGTCTTATTTTTTTTTGTAATTGCAAGATTCCATAAAGAAGAGCTTCTGCTGAAGGTGGGCAGCCAGGAACATATATATCTACTGGCACTATTCTATCACAACCCCTGACCACAGAATACGAATAGTGATAATACCCTCCGCCATTAGCACAGCTTCCCATAGAAATAACATACCTTGGTTCTGGCATTTGATCGTAAACTTTTCTAAGTGGTTGTGCCATTTTATTTGTTAGTGTCCCAGCAACAATCATTACATCAGATTGTCTAGGGGAAGCTCTTGGTGCGGCGCCAAATCTTTCTAAATCATATCTTGGCATTGATGCTTGCATCATTTCTACAGCACAACAAGCCAGGCCAAAAGTCATCCAATGCAATGAACCTGTTCTTGCCCAATTTATTAAATTATTTGTAGTAGTGGTGACAAAACCTTTTTCACTAAAATCTTTAGCAATTTTTTTAAATTCTTCTGGTATTTGGTTTTCTTTTTGACTTAAATTTATCATTTTAATCCCAATCTAAAGCTCCTTTTTTCCATTCGTATACAAAGCCAACCGTAAGAACAAATAAAAAAATCATCATTGACCAGAAACCAAGAGACCCAATACTTCCTAGAGTAACTGCCCATGGAAATAAAAAAGCTATTTCTAAATCAAAAATTATAAATAAAATTGCCACTAAGTAAAATCTTACATCAAACTGCATTCTTGAATCGTCAAACGGTTCAAAACCACATTCATAGGCTGATAATTTTTCTGGATCAGGATTTTTTGGGGAAAATAAAAAATTTAAAACTATAAAACCTATACTTAATACTAGAGCAATAAAAAGAAAAATTATAATAGATAAATAGTGGCTTAAAAGTTCTGTAATCATTTTATAGCTTGCACTATATACATTTTTTTTAACCAATTGTAGATGTGAGATTGTCACTTATTATGTGGTGGATAACTATCAAATGATGAGTTTGTGGCGGGAGTGACCGGGCTCGAACCGGCGACCTCCTGCGTGACAGGCAGGCGCTCTAACCAACTGAGCTACACCCCCACAAATGGTGGGCGGTAAAGGACTCGAACCTATGACATCCTCGGTGTAAACGAGGCGCTCTACCAACTGAGCTAACCGCCCTAATAGTTTACAAGCTTTTACAGCAGGTAAGAGTCAAAGTAAATTTAAATTTCTAAATCTTTAATACTAATTAACTTCTTGGCAATGTTGCTATTCTTATTTTTAATTTCATCAAAAAAATTCCAGGCTAAAACAACTGCATAATCAGCTTTTTCTTTTAAACTTTCCTTTGAAACTATTGGAATTTTCATTCCAGGTAAAAATTTACCATGCTTGAGCTTATTATCTTCAACAATGAATTCAATTTCACTTGAAATACCGAAAAAATTTAAAGCTGTGGTTGCTTTAGCGGGTGACCCATATCCTATTATTTTGGCATGATTTTTTTTAATTTTTAAAAAATTTTTTCTAACATTTGATCTAATATTGTAAACTTTTTTAGCAAAATTTTTGTATGTTTCGTATTTTTTAATTCCAAATTTATTTTCTTCATTTAAAAGTGATTTTACACTTTTATCTATTTTTGTTTTAAGATTTTTACTTACATAGATTCTTAAAGAACCGCCATGAGTATTAATTTTTTCTGCTTTATATATCTTTCCTCCTAAATTATTAAAGAAAGTGTTTAATGAGGTTAATGACCAATAGTTATAGTGTTCATGATAAATATTATCAAAAGTTAAATCTTTCAAGGTGTTGAGTAAATACTGAACTTCAATAATTATCGATCCATTTTTTTTGATGAGTTTTAACATACATTTAGCCATTGATTTTAACTTATCGGAATGAGCAAAAACATTTGACGCTAATATTAAATCAGCATCTTTTTTAATTTTTTTTAAATTTTTTTCATCCAAAAAACCATTAAAGGTTTTTATTTTTTCTTTATTGGCTAATTTTGCTAAATTTTTTGCTGGCTCAATTCCCAATAATTTTTTAAATTTTAATTCTTTAAAAGGTTTAAGAGCAACACCATCGTTACTTCCTACGTCGATAATATATGATTTTTTTGAGGATAGCTTAAAATCTTTAACATATTTTTTTGCAGCACTATCAAAGTGGTCTCTAAACGTTTTTGATGTAGAGGAGAGGTATAAGTAATTTGAAAACATTTCTTTAGGATCAACTACTACTGAAAGTTGGCAATTGTGGCAAGATGGACAATAATTCATTTCCAAAGGGTAAAGCTTTTCTTTTTCATTTTTTGATTTTAATAAATTGTTAGCCAATGGTTGATATCCTAAAGACACTACTCTTTTTAAGTCAGTACTTTCGCATGATCTGCACTCAAATTTATAAATTTTGGGTAATTCTTTTCTTTCTTCATCCAAAACTAACGGGTATGGAAGTGTATGCGTAATGCCATAGTTGTTATGTTCCCTTTCTCCTCTTACTAAGTTTAAAAATATAGAATCTTTTGTAAAAACCATTGTGTGAGCTACATTTGGTTTTGTAACAACAGAATCTCCTTCATTTATAACGTGGGTGATTTTAGGAGCATTTTTTTCTAATAAACTTTTATAAAAACTAATGAATTGACCTTTCACTAAAAGAACTTTCTGTTCTTGTACTGGATGATAGTGATTTGCTCTTAATGAACCTTTAACAGATTCTATATAGCCAATTAAATTTATTGGTTCTGTTAGTTCATAGTTACTAATTTTACCTCTTTTATCTATAAATTCTTTTTCTCCACGCACTTTATACTCAAGATCATTTTCATACTTTACGTATGACCATTTTTCTATCATTTCTGAAATACATCCTTCCAAATTATAAAGGAATTTAAAACCTGTATTCATCAACTTCGTGTTAGATAGAGTGTATCCTAGATTTGGAATTTCATCTTCTGTAGTTTTAATTGTAACTTTTGGATTGTGTTTTTTGCACAACTCAGCAACTTCTTTAACTGTTACAGTTTCTTTAACTAAATTAAATACTTCTTTTTTTATATTTTCTTTTTCTTCCATAAATTTCATGCACCTAACTACATCTATTAAAGGGACAACACTTTTTATTTGTTTTCCACCAGCAAACAAACTTATAGTTCCATTTTGTGATGCAATTTTAGAAAATAAATTTGGCATTATATTTATCCTCATTGTGTCTGTTGAGGAATAACCGACTACTGAACCCAATCTAAGAATTACATAATTTTTCTTTGAATTTTTAATATCTATCTCATTTTTAACTTTACTAGAAGAATACATAAGAATTGGACACGGCTCCTCTTCTTCATTTATATTTTTTTTTGTTTCTTTTAATCCTTCAAATATTACGTGGGTTGATGGAAAAATTATTTTAGATTTGTCTGACATTGCATCAAGAACATTGTTTGTTCCCTCTATAGCAATTTTTTGTATTTTTTCATCTTGATCATGGTTTGTTTCTTTTTTAACATAAGCTACATCTGTAACTCCTGCCAAATGATGAATTATATCTGCATCTTTTAAATGATTAGCTAAAAAGGTCTTATCTAATATTTCCCCCTGGTGAAATTTAATGTTCCAGTTCTTAAGCTGATTCACTCTTTTGGATATAAAACGATTATCAATAGCAACAACTTCATGAAACCAGCTTTCGCCTGAATAAAGTTTGCAAAGTTCTGTTCCCAAGTATCCAAGTGCTCCCACTATTACTATTTTTTTAGACATTTCTGTTATTGTGCTTTATTAAAATTAAATCTTTACTTATATTAAATAAATTAATATTTCAAATATATATGAAAATCTATGATTGTTTTATGTTTTTTGACGAGGAGATGCTTTTAGATCTTCGTTTTAACGTACTAAACAAATATGTAGATAAGTTTGTAATTACTGAAGCAACATACGCTCATAATGGAGATCCTAAAAGTCTAAATTTTGATATCAATAGATTTTCAAAATTCAAAGATAAAATAGAATATATTGTAGTAGATAAGCCACCTCCCACATTACTAAAAATAAATAAAGACGATAATAAAGACTTAAAGGGTGAAAAGTTAATTTTAAATGGAATGAAGAGGGATTACTATCAACGTGAAGAATTACAAAGAGGTTTTAAAAATGCTGACCCTGAAGATTTAATTATAATTAGTGATTTAGACGAAATTCCTAATCTTGAAAATATAGACATTAAAAAAATAAAAAACAGAATAATATGCTTTAAGCAAAAGATGTTTTATTACAAATTTAATTTGCTTTATGAATCAATGCCATGGTTTGGTACTAGAGTGTGTAGAAAAAAAAATCTTATTTCACCTCAATGGTTAAGAGATACGAAGCATAAGATTTATCCTTGGTGGAGATTTGATACCTTATTTTCTAAACACAAATACCAGGATATTTATCATGTTAAAAATGGAGGTTGGCATTTTACTAGTGTAAAGTCACCAAAAGAAATTCACAAAAAATTATCTAAATTTGCCCATCATTATGAATTTGAAACTAGTGGTTTGCAAATAAACGACTTGGAAGAAATGGTTAAAGAAAAAAAAGTTGTTTACGATCATAGTGTTGATCAACGTGGGTATAAGTGGAGCGCTAGCACTAAATTAAAATCTTTATCTTTAGATGATATGCCTAAATACATAGCTGAAAATTATGATAAATATAAAAATTGGTTAGATATTTAAGAATATAATTAATTGGTACTTCTAGTTGCCGGAATTTCTTTTCCCTTTTGTGCGGATGAAGGATCTATTTCTATCCATTCAACCGATTTTAATTCTTTAGTAAGTGCAATTTTTAAAACTTTATCTACATGATTTACTGAATGTATCTCTATATCTTTTAAAATATTTTTAGGAACTTCTACTAAATCTTTATTATTATCTTCTGGTATCAAAACTTTTTTAATTCCAGCTCTATGAGCTGCCAAAAGTTTTTCTTTTAATCCTCCTATAGGTAAAACTTGACCTGTTAAGGTAACCTCACCAGTCATAGCTAGATTTCTATCTACTGGTATTCCAGTTATTGAAGACACTATTGAAGTAACCATAGCTATACCAGCTGAAGGCCCATCTTTTGGAGTGGCTCCTTCAGGAACGTGTATATGGAAGTCTTTTTTTTCAAAAATTGGAGGGATAATGCCGTACTCTAAAGATTTAGATCTAACATATGATTTTGCTGCTTTAACAGATTCCTGCATTACATCCCCAAGTTTTCCAGTGATTTGCATTTTTCCTTTTCCTGGCATTATTACAGACTCAATTTTTAATATCTCTCCTCCATATTCCGTCCAAGCTAATCCTGTAACTACTCCAATTTGATCTTCACTTTCTAATTCTCCATATTTAAATTTTTTAACTCCAAGGTAGTCAGGTAAGTTTTTTGAATTAATAGTATTTATTTCTTTTTCATTAATTAAAGATTTTTTTACAGTTTTTCTGGCTATCTTTGAAATTTCTCTTTCAAGGTTACGTACACCTGACTCTCGTGTGTAACCTCTGATTATATCTTTTAATAAACCTTTTTCTAAATTCAATTCACCTTCTTTAACTCCGTTGTCTTTAATTTGTTTTGGAACTAAATAGTTATTTGCAATATTAACTTTTTCATCTTCGGTATAACCAGGTATTCTAATAACTTCTAATCTATCTAAAAGTGGTGGTAATATATTTAAACTATTAGCCGTAGTTACAAACATTACGTCTGAAAGATCATAATCAACTTCAAGATAGTGATCGTTAAAAGCAGAGTTTTGTTCTGGGTCTAATGCCTCTAACAATGCTGATGATGGATCGCCTCTATAATCAGCTCCAACTTTATCAATTTCATCTAGCAAAAAAAGAGGATTTTTTGTTCCTGCCTTTTTCATTTGTTGAATAATTTTTCCAGGAAGTGAGCCTATATACGTCCTTCTGTGACCCCTAATTTCAGCTTCATCTCTCATTCCACCTAAAGACATGCGCACAAAATTTCTTCCAGTGGCTCTTGCTAGAGATTTACCAAGGGAAGTTTTTCCTACCCCAGGAGGTCCTACTAGGCATATTATTGTTCCCTTAACTTTGCCAACTCTTTTTTGCACTGCTAAATACTCAAGTATTCTTTCCTTAACTTTATCTAGGCCAAAATGATCTTTGTCGAGAATTTTTTGTGCATCTTGTAAATTTATATTTTGAATATTCTTATCTTTAACATTCCACGGAAGTTCAGTCATCCAATCCAGGTAATTTCTTATTACGGTTGCTTCTGCAGACATTGAGCTCATAGATTTTAATTTTTTCAGCTCAGCTACACATTTTTTTGTAGCTTCTTTAGGCATTCTGGCTTTAACAATTGATTTTTGCAATTCAGTAATTTCATCTTTTCCATCTTCAATTTCACCGAGTTCTTTTTGGATAGCTTTCATTTGTTCATTTAAATAATATTCTCTTTGAGTTTTTTCCATTTGATTTTTTACTCTTCCTCTTATTCTTTTTTCTACACCAATGACATTAATCTCATTATTTATATGTGCCATTAAACTCTCTAACCTAGATTTTAATTCAACATTTTCTAGCAATTTTTGTTTTTCTGGAATTGATATATTTAATTGGGAAGCAATATGATCAGCAACTTTAGCAGGGTCTTTTAAATCTTTTAAATTTGTCATTAAGTCAAAAGAGATCTTTTTATTTATGTTGGTTAATTTTTCTAATTTTCTGACTAAGGCAGTTGAGAAGGCCAACAAATCTTCCTTTGAATCAATTTTATCTTTAATTATTTCCGTCAAACAAGTTAGGTAATCTTTTTCATTTTTACATTCTAAAACCTTAACTCTATCAATGCCTTCTACTAAAACTTTTACAGTACCATCTGGCAACTTTAATAATTGTAAAACTTTACTTTCACACCCAAATGAATAAATGTCCTTAAATATTGGATCATCTACTTCTGCATTTTTTTGAGTAACTAAAGTTATTTTTTTATTACTTTTCATTACCTCATTCAGAGCTTTAATTGATTTATCTCTACCAACAAATAAAGGAGCTATCATTCCAGGAAAAACAACTATGTCTCTTAAAGGTAATAATGGAGAAAAAGTATTTTTACTCATATATAGCAGTATATGGTAATTTTTTAGATTATTTCAAGAAATTTATTCTAAGCTGCTGTTGTCTTTTTTGTCTTGGAGTAAATGATCATTGGGTCAGTTTTATTTTTTACAGCAGACTTATCTACAATTACTTCTGCGACATTTTCCATTGCTGGTAGCTTAAACATCGTTTTTAGCAATAATGCTTCAATTATTGACCTTAACCCCCTAGCTCCTGTTTTCTTATTAATAGCTTTTTTGGCTATTTCCACTACAGCTTCATCTTTAAATGTAAGTTTAGCATTCTCAAATTCAAAGAGTCTATTGTACTGCTTTAGTAAAGAATTTTTAGGTTCTTTTAATATTTTTACTAATGATTTTTCATCAAGATCTTCAAGTGTAGCTAAAATTGGCATTCTTCCAACAAATTCTGGTATCAAACCATATTTAATTAAATCTTCAGGTTCTAATTTTTTAATTAAATCAGTGGGCAGCTGTTCACTAAAGTGTTTTACTTTAGCACCAAAACCTATAGAGGACTCTGTTCCTCTTTTTGCAATTACTTTATCTAACCCTGCAAATGCTCCACCACATATAAATAATATATTTGTCGTATCTACTTGTAAAAATTCTTGTTGAGGATGTTTTCTTCCTCCTTGGGGAGGGACACTAGCTACAGTACCTTCCATAATTTTAAGAAGTGCCTGTTGAACTCCTTCACCGGAAACATCCCTTGTAATTGATGGGTTTTCTGATTTTCTGCTTATTTTATCAACTTCATCAATATAAACAATTCCACGTTGTGCTTTTTCCACGTTATAATCTGCGGCCTGCAATAATTTAAGAATTATATTTTCTACATCTTCACCAACATATCCAGCTTCTGTTAATGTGGTAGCGTCAGCCATAGTAAATGGCACGTCTAAAATTCTTGCTAAAGTTTGAGCTAATAGAGTTTTTCCACAACCTGTTGGGCCGACTAAAAGAATATTTGATTTTGACAATTCAACATCACCGTTATTTTTGGCTTCATGGCTCAACCTTTTGTAATGGTTGTGAACAGCAACTGACAAAACTTCTTTTGCATATATTTGGCCAATTACATAATCATCTAAAACTTTACATATCTCTTGTGGGGTAGGAACTCCTTCTTGGTTTTTTATAAATACATCTTTATTTTCTTCTTTTATAATATCCATGCACAACTCAACACATTCATCACAGATAAAAACAGTTGGGCCAGCAATTAATTTTCTTACTTCGTGCTGACTTTTTCCGCAAAAAGAACAGTAAAGTATATTTTTATTATTTTTTTCGGACATAATTTGTAAATCGAATCAATGTTTATAAAATAGACTCAAAGAGGAAGCTTATCAAGTGTAAGTTGTGCAAACCTACAAAATCTAGTGTGTTAAGATCTTTTTTCCACAACTTCATCAATTAAACCAAAACTTTTTGCTTCTGATGGAGTCATGAAATTGTCTCTTTCCAATGTTTTTTTAATATCGTCTTCACTTTTTTTTGTATGCTTTGCGTATATTTTATTTAATCTAGCTTTTAGTGCTAAAATTTCTTTAGCATGTATTTCTATATCTGTGGCTTGTCCTTGATAACCGGCAGATGGTTGATGAACCATAATCCTCGAATTAGGTAAAGAAAATCTTTTTCCTTTCTCTCCCGCTGCTAACAAAAAAGATCCCATTGATGCCGCTTGCCCTATACAAAGAGTTGAAACTGGAGGTTTTATGTACTGCATTGTATCATAAATACCGAGTCCAGATGTAACTAGTCCTCCTGGGCTATTTATGTAAAAAGAAATTTCTTTTTTAGGATTCTCAGACTCTAGAAATAATAATTGAGCTATAATTAAAGTTGCAACGCTATCATTTACAGGGCCAACTAAAAATATTATTCTTTCTTTTAAAAGTCTCGAATATATATCATATGCTCTTTCCCCTCTATTTGATTGTTCAACAACCATAGGAATAAGTGTGTTCATTTGTTCTTCAATATTATTTTTCATAACGAATCAATAAATTAAACTTTACAACTAAAGATTACTTTTTTCTAATTTTTTTATTCTTTAAAGTAGATTTAGTTGTTTTTTTAGGTTTATTTGTCTTTTCACTTTTAGGTTCTTGTTTTATTTCTTTATTCTTATCTGAGCCTATTTTTATAATTTCTTCGGCCTCATTTATGGAAATATTTTTTGTAGTTTTCTGACAATTTTTCTTAATTAAATTTATTATTTTTTCTTCATAAATGGATCCTCGTAAGGTAGCAGTGGCAGATGGATTTTTTTGATAATATTCTAATACTTGTTTTTGTTGGCCAGGCATAGATTGAACTTGTTTTTGTATTTCATTTTTTAGTTCTATCTCATCTACTTTTAGGTTATTTTTTTCACCAAGTTCATTTAATATTAATCCTATTTTAATTCTTTTGATTGCAATTTTTTCATTTTCTTTTTTATTTTTTTCAATATCTTCTTTTTTTAAATTTTGAGATATTACCGCTAATTCTTCTTGGACTAAATTTTCGGGAATATCAATATCATGTAATTTTTCAATTTGATTTAATATTTTATCTTTAGACAAAGTGTTTAAATTTGAATTATATTGATTTTGATATTGTTTTTTTACTAACTCTTTAAGATCGTTTAAATCTTTAGCTCCTAAATTTTTTGCAAATTCGTCATCAACTTTTATGGGTTGTGATATTTTTACATTTAAAATTTTGCATTTAAAATTTGCTTTTTTATTAGAAAATTCTTTATTAGGGTAATTTTCAGGAAGAATTGCTACTACATTTTTAATTTCATTTTTTTTAACACCTAATAACTGTTTATCAAAACCTTTAATAAACAAATCCTTTCCTAGAACTATTTGAGTATTTTTTCCCTCTCCTCCATCAAATTTTTTATTTTCAATAGTTGCTTCATAATCAAAAGCTACAAGATCTCCATTTTTTGATGGTTCATTTTCTTTTTTGTCTATAAAATTATTTTGATTTTTAGCAATTTCATCTATTCTTTTTTTTATTTCACCTTCTGTAATGTTAACTTCATAATTAATATACTTAATATTATCTAAAGGTTTAAGTTTGATTGAAGGAAGCTCATCTAAAGATAATAAATAATTTAAATCTTTATCTTCACCATGCGATTTAATGTCTATTTTAGGTTGTCCTGCTACTTTTATATTTTTCTCCTTGATTGCTTGTGCTGATGTTTCTTGCAAAATTTTTTCTAAAACTTCACCATAAATAGGTTTAGCAAATTGTCTTTTTATAACTGCAATGGGAACCTTACCTGGCCTAAACCCCTTCATGTTAACTGTTTTACTTAATTCTACTAACCTAGTCTGAACCTTTTCATTAATTTCATCTTTGGCTACAAAAATTTTTAAATTTGTTTTTAGTCCTTTTTTGGAATCTACTGTTACTTTCATAATATATGGTGGGCAAGAAGAGACTCGAACTCTTAATCCGTGAAGAACCGGTTCCTAAGACCGGCGCGTATACCAATTCCGCCACTTGCCCGTGCAAAAGTTTTTATCAAATAAAAACTAAATCTCCAAGGCAATTAAGCTATTTTAACCTTACTGCCTTTTTTTACAATATAAATTCCAACTATAACAGCCAACAATGATATAATAACTTTTGGTGTTATTATTTCCCTTAGAATTAAAAAACCTAAGATTGTACCAAAAATTGGGATTAAATAAGCTACTTGAGACTGAAAAACCAGACCATTATGTTTTAATATGTAAAATCTTAGTAGCCAGGCTATGCCTGTAGAGACAACACCAAGATATAATAACGATAATGTTGAGTCTAATCTTGGGGATAGATTCCATGGCTGTTCTATAAAAAAAGAAATTGGAAGCAATACTAAAGTTCCCCAAATTAGTATTGAAGCTGTTACGTTTTCATTTTTCTTTTTACTGATCTTTAAAGTCAAAAGACCACCAATCACATAAAATGTAGAACCACATAATATTAAAAGTGCAGATGTAAAGTTATTTTCATTTATCAAAATATTGTCTGAAAATAAAAAAACTATACCTGAAAATCCTATTAAAACACCTAAAGACTTAGTGTAGTTAATTTTTTCATTTTTGGTAAAAAAATGGGCTAATATTGATGCACTTAAAGGAGTACTTGCCATTAATATTGCAGCTAGATTGCTTTGAATGTTTTTAACGCCGTATGCAATGAGAAAAAAAGGTATTACTAAATTTACAATTCCAATTGTGGCAAACCAATACCAATCTTTAGAAAAAGCCTCTATTTTAATTTTTTTAAAGTAGCATAATAAAACCACTGGTATTGCGCCAAAAAAAATTCTTAAAAAGGCTATTGTAAGAGGTCCATAAGAAAAAGTGGCAATTTTTATATTAAAAAAAGCAGAAGCCCAAATAAGAGCTAATAATATTAAATAAAAATAATCTAAGGATTTTGTTTCTCTCATTTGTTATGTTTGTTGTGCATATCTGTTATTTGATAAATTCACTTCATATATAATGAAATTTAAGTGATGATACAACCAGAAGGTTTAAATAAAAACATTTAGTTAAAACTAAATTTCTGTATAGATAGGTAACTAATGAGTGCAAACAAAATTTTAAAATTAATTAAAGAAAAAGAAATTGAATACGTTGATCTTCGATTTACCGACCCCAAAGGTAAACTTCAACATGTAACTATGGACAGATCTGTAGTTGATGAAGAAATGCTAAATGAAGGAATTTTCTTTGATGGTTCTTCTATAGTAGGTTGGAAAGCTATTAATGAATCTGACATGATACTAAAACCTGATCTTGAAAGAGATATAATGGATCCTTTTACATCGCACAATACATTAATATTATTCTGCGATGTTTTGGATGCAGTTAAAAAAACTCCTTATGAACGTGATCCTAGAAGCACTGCAAAAAAGGCTGAGGATTATCTAAAAAAATCTGGTATTGGAGATAAAGTTTTTTTTGGACCAGAAGCAGAATTTTTTGTTTTTGATGATGTAAAATTCAAAAATGATATGAATGAAACTGGATTTAAAATTGATAGTTCAGAAGGACCTTATAATTCTGGTAGAAATTATGAAAATGGTAACATGGGCCATAGACCTGGAGTTAAGGGTGGTTACTTCCCTGTTCCTCCCGTAGATAGTGCTCAAGACATGAGAGGTGAGTTTTTAAAAGCTCTTAAAGATATGGGAATTAAAGTTGAAAAACACCATCATGAGGTTGCTCCAAGCCAACATGAGTTAGGAATGTATTTTGGAACATTAACTGATCAAGCAGATAATATGCAACTTTATAAATATGGAGTTCATATGGTTGCACACTCATTTGGAAAAACAGCAACTTTTATGCCAAAACCAATTAAAGGTGATAACGGTTCTGGCATGCATGTACATCAGTCTTTGTGGAAAGGAAACACAGCTTTATTCTCAGGTGATAAATATGCCGGTCTATCAGATTTAGCGTTATATTATATTGGCGGAATATTGAAACACGCAAAAGCAATTAATGCTTTTGCAAACAGCACTACAAATAGTTACAAAAGATTGATACCTGGTTTTGAAGCTCCAGTTCTTTTAGCTTACTCAGCTAGAAATAGGTCAGCTTCCTGTAGAATACCAATAACAATGAATAAAAAATCTGCTAGATGTGAAATTCGTTTTCCAGATGCAGCAGGAAATCCATATTTAACTTTTTCTGCAATGCTAATGGCTGGAATAGATGGTATCAAAAATAAAATTAACCCAGGAAAGCCTGCTGACCAAGATTTGTACGCTATGCCTGAAGATGAAGTTAAAAATATTCCAACTGTTTGTGGATCTTTAAGAGAAGCAATGGAAAGTCTTGATACCGATAGAAAATTTCTTACTCAAGGTAATGTTTTTACTGATGATCAAATTGATGCTTATATAGCTTTAAAATTTGAAGAAATTTACAAACTCGAACACACTCCGCATCCTATAGAGTTTGAAATGTATTACAGCTGCTAATTGTCTAAACTGTTTTTTCTTTCTATTATCGTTTATAGTATTTTATATCACTCAATCTTATTAAGTGTGTCAAAATCAATAATTGTATTAAAAAAAATAAGTACTAAATTTATTTCTTTATGAATGATTTTTTTAAAAAAACAGACCTGACTAGAAATGAGGTTGAAAAAATAATTGATGAAACTCTCTTAAATAAAGATGATGGAGAGCTTTATTTGCAAAATTCTATAAATGAAAATATTATTTTAGATGATGGAAAAATAAAAAATACTAATTTTAATAAAACATACGGAATGGGCTTTCGTGGTGTTACTGAAGATGTAACTGCTTATTGCCATACTAACTCTATTGATAAAAATTCATTAATAGATGCTTCTAAAAATATTAACTCAACATTGAAAAGTTTTAAAAGTTATAAACATAATAATTCAATTAGAAAAACAAATGAAAAATTATATTCTGACCACAATCCTATAGAAGCAAAAACACTCAAAGAAAAAATAAATCTTTTGAATACTGTAGATCAATATTTAAGATCAAAAAGTAATCTAATAAAGCAAGTAACTGCAAGCATATCTACTGAGAAAAAAAATATAGAGATTATAAAAACTGGTGGAATGACACTTTCTGATAATCAACCTCTAACTTCTTTTAAAATTTCTTTAATAATGAAAAAGGGATCTAAAAATACTCAAGGCTCGTACGCTGCTGGTGGAAGAATGACTTTTGACAGTTATGTAAATGAAAATAACTGGAAACATGTTTGTGATGAAGCTTTTCGCCAAGCAGAAATGAATTTAGATGCCATAAAAGCACCAGCTGGGGAAATGGATGTTGTTTTAAATAACGGATGGTCCGGTGTTTTATTACATGAAGCTTTGGGTCATACTTTAGAGGGTGATTTTTTATACAAAAAAACATCAGTTTTTCACGATCAAATAGGAAACAAAATTGGAAATGAAAATATCACAGTGGTTGATGAGGGTAATATTTCGGGTCGAAGAGGTTCTCTTAATATAGATGACGAAGGAGAAAAAACTCAAAGGAATGTCTTAATAGAAAATGGAAAACTGATTAAATTTATGCATGACCGGTTGAGTGCAAAACTTACCAAAAATACACCAACAGGCAATGGTAGAAGGCAAAATTATATGTTTGCACCCATGCCAAGAATGACAAATACTTTTATGATGAATGGAAAAAATACCAGAGAAGAGATGATCAAATCAGTTAAAAAAGGAATATACGTTGATGCTCTAGGTGGTGGAAGTGTTGATATAGTGAGTGGACAATTTAACTTTGGAGTGAATAATGCTTGGTTAATTGAAAATGGTAAACTTATAGCACCCGTTGAGGGAGCCACTCTTATTGGTTCTGGACCAGAAGTTATAAAAAAAATTGAAATGATAGGTAATGACTTAAAACTAGATAATGGTTTTGGAACTTGTGGTAAATCTGGTCAGTTAGTTCCAGTT
>Ga0114997_10000137_pt1 | contig 53217 bp, 60 predicted proteins | sample ArcticOcean_MG_C_2_FD_87045 | JGI IMG/M metagenome (GOLD analysis project Ga0114997, IMG submission 87045) | Marine microbial communities from western Arctic Ocean - ArcticOcean_MG_CB4_136 | ecosystem: Environmental > Aquatic > Marine > Oceanic | place: Arctic Ocean: Canada Basin | collected... | reverse complement strand
TAAGCAGGAATGTCGTGTTTTCTAAATAACCAGGTACATCCCACTCAAAATAAAAAAATATAACTGAAATTATTATTCCATAAATTGGCATATTCTTAATTAAAATGCCTAGTGAAAAACTTTTCTTCGCCAATAAAACACCAAGTGTAAAGTGAAGCAGAACAACAACTGAAGCTATTGCAGAAGCCACCCCTAGCCCAGCTGTGCCGTAAGCAAACAAACAAATTGGAATTCCCATATTGCCGGTATTTGGTAAAATTAATGGTGGAAGTTCACTTATAAAATCTTTTTTTAATATTAACAAAAATAAAATACCAACTATTGAAAAGCCACCAATTATAAGCAAAGCGTAAGTAAAGTATTCTATAAAAATACTTAACGTCACTCCTGTAGTAGTAATTGTATAAAAAATCATTGCTGGTGTTCCGACATTACCAGCAAAAGTAGTTATAAAGTCTGTATTTAATTTAAGGTCTTTTTTTCCAAGGTAGAATCCAATTCCAATAACAAAAAAGACGGGTGCTATTACATCAATAAGTTTATAGTAGAGCTCCATTAAGCTCTTACATCAGATTTTCTTGGTTTTCTCAACTTATTTTTAAAATCAATAGCTATCTCAAATTCCATTAGACGCCTGTAGATAGATCTTAATTCAGTAATCCTGGTCCAGTTTTGTAAGAATAAAGAAAAACTGCTTTGAACTTCTCTAAAGGCAGAAGTAGTTTGCATTAATATGCCTAGCGTCATTGCCCCAGTAAATAAACCAGGTGCCATTATTATATAGGGAACTATGACCATAGATTGATTGTATAAAATTATCCAAAGATCAAAATAACCGTAGTGTAAAAAAAGTTTATGATAATTAAACTTAATACCTGTAAATAATTGTAAAATAGTAAGGGGATCAGCATAATTTTTTCTATCGTCCTCTGCATATACAAGTTCTTTTCTAAAAGCTGCTTCTACTTTTTGGTTATTATATTCTAGTCCAGGTAATTTTATACCAACTAACCAGCTAATTAATAGGCCACCTAAACTAGCTGTTAGTGAAATCCATACAAGAGAGCCAGAAACATCTTTAAAGAATGGCAAAATAACATTTGAAGAAAGACCCCAAAGGATAGGTATAAAAGCTATTAGCAACATTAAGGCTCTCACGATCTGCAATCCTAAGCTTTCAACAATTTTAGCAAAATTCATCGCGTCTTCTTGAATACGCTGAGATGCACCCTCTACTTTAGAATCTATGGCTTTCCAATACGGCATATAAGAAAATGTCATAGCTTCTCTCCATCTAAAAGCCCAAAGACGAGTAAAATAATTTGTTATCGTATAAATTACAACGTATGGAATAGCTAGTTTCATAAATAAATAAATAGCATCATAAAACTTAGAAATTTCTGTTTCAGTAGCTTTTTGAAGAATGTCGTAAAAACCTTTATACCATTCGTTAATTTTAACATCGATATAGGTTTGAGATAAAAGTGATAAAATTATAAATGCAAAACCACCCCAGGACCAAAGCATCCATTTTTTATCTGTAAAAAAACTACGCCACATAATTAGTCTTTCGTAAAGTTGTCAGAATAAGATTTAATAACAAAATTTTTTTTATTTGGTTCTATTACTGAATATTCTATATTATTGTCTTTTGCGTAGTTTATAGCTTTTTCTTTTGAAGTAAATTCTAATTTAACTTCACTCAAAGTATCGTCTGATGACTCCCACCCCATTAATGGACTAGTTTGAGTATCTTTAGTTTCAAATTCTAGAATCCATTTATCTTGGTTTTTGAATCCTGACTGCATAGCGCTTTTAGTAGGTATATAAATTATCGCTTTTTTCATAATGGTCGGGGCGGCAGGATTTGAACCTGCGACCCTCTGGTCCCAAACCAGATGCGCTACCAGGCTGCGCTACGCCCCGAATGTGTGTTTTATAGGTTATATATGACTTTTTGGCAATTGAAAGATATTCAATATACAAGTAAATAAAGACATGATCCAACATATTTCCAAACCATTTAAATATTTTTTTAAATTAGAATCTGCATCTGGCCTAATTTTGCTATTTTCAGCTATAATAGCTCTTTATATAAGTAATAGTGCTTTGAGTGATCAATATTTTAATTTATTAAAAAAATATATTACTTTAGGAACAGAAAATTTTGGCTTAAAATTAAGTCTTATACATTGGATAAACGATGCTTTAATGGCTGTTTTTTTCTTTCTGGTAACACTAGAAATTAAAAGAGAGTTTATTCAAGGTGAGCTCTCCAACCATAAACAAGCAATGTTACCTGTAATTGGTGCGGTAGGTGGGATGTTAGTCCCTGCATTGGTGTATGTTTATTTTAATATAAATAATCCCGCAACCCTTAATGGTTGGGCCATACCATCAGCAACAGATATAGCATTTTCACTTGGTGTTTTATCTCTACTTGGCAAAAGAGTTCCTTTATCTCTAAAAGTTTTTCTTACTGCTTTAGCAATTATTGATGATCTTGGTGCAATTATAATTATTGCTTTTTTTTACTCAGGTAATATTGAGGTCAAATACTTACTTTTAATGCTTCTATCAATAATTTTGTTAATTACATTAAACAAATTTAAGATTAAAAATTTTCTACCCTTCTTATTTATTGGTTTGTTATTATGGGAATTCACACACCAATCGGGTATCCACGCAACAATTGCTGGAGTGCTACTAGCGTTAACTATTCCTCATGACGTTAAAAAAGGGAAAGCCTCTATGTTGTTAAGATTAGAGCACTCTATAACTCCATATGTGGCTTTTGGAATAATGCCTATCTTTGCTTTTGCAAATGCCGGAGTTTCTCTTGATGGTATAAGTCTACATAATCTTTTAGATCCTGTTCCGTTAGGAATAGTATGTGGATTATTTTTTGGTAAACAAATTGGTGTTTTTCTTTTTTCTTATATTGCAATAAAAATTAAAATTGCTGACATGCCAACCAACTCAAGCTGGCTATCCTTTTACGCTGTATCAATTTTAACTGGCATAGGTTTTACAATGAGTTTATTTGTGGGCAATTTAGCATTCGCATCAAATATGATATATATGGATGGTGTAAAAATTGGTGTTTTGACAGGATCTTTTTTATCAACGGTTTTTGGATATTTTTTATTGTTAATTTCTTCAAAAAAATGATTATTACAAAAATTATTAAAATGGCCTCTAATACAAAATATTATGGTTTGAGGGACAAATATACTCACAAAGCAAAGATAAAAAATATTAATTGTGGTGATATAATTAAGGTTGAGTTACAAATAAGAAAAAAAAGTATTATTTCTATGAGATATGAGACCCAATCATGTATTTTTTGCCAAGCTTCTGCTAGTATATTAGCTAACAAAATAAAATTATTTTCTATAGAAAATTTAAAAAATAATGTTTCTTTTTTCTACTCTGTGATTAACTGTAAAAATAAACAATTGCCATCAATCTTTAAACCATTTAAAGAACTAATAAATAATAAAAATTTAAGTAGAGCTGATTGTATTATGCTTCCATATAATGCTTTAATAAAAGCTCTTAAGATATGAAATATGAAAAAATTTTTAATCTTGATATTGATAATGTTTAGTTTTTTTTCAAAAACAAATGCCAATTACGAAAAGTTAGCCTATGATTTTGAATTCAAAAATCTTGATGGTAAATTAATAAATTTAGAAAAATATAAAAACAAGGTTATCGTAGTAGTAAACGTAGCTAGTAGATGTGGATTTACTAATCAATATGAAGATCTGCAGAATCTTTGGGTAAATTACCAGGACAAAGATTTAGTAGTAATTGGTGTGCCTACTAATAATTTTAAACAAGAGCCTGGCACAAACAAAGAGATTAAATCTTTTTGTGAAACTACATTTGGCATAACTTTTCCAATAACAGAAAAAGTCGATGTAATTGGAGAGGAAGCTCATCCCTTTTATAAATGGGCTGTAAATAATTACGGGATAGCAGCGAAACCTAAATGGAATTTTCATAAAATAATTATAAATAAAGAGGGAAAGATAGCTAAAAGTTTTAGCTCTATCACGAACCCTTCTTCAAAGAAATTTTTAGAACTAATACAAGAAGAAATACTTAAGTAAAAATAATATCTTATTTATTCTCCCAATAAAAATTAGTTTTTTTGATTCCAAATGTTTTTTTTATAATAAAATCAGCTACCAAAGTAGAGTTAAAATATTTTAAATATTTTTTCTTACCCTTAGCTCCAATTTTTTTTCGCAATTTATCATCTTTAGCAATTTTAAGAATTTTTTCAGACAAATCACTAATATTTTTATAAAAAACCATTTCATCATCATTAAAAAAATGATTATATTTTGTTTTTTCATCTATTAAAGTAACTAGGCCATTACCAATTATTTGAGTAATACGGTCACTGCTATAGTACTTGATGGGTGCTCCCCTACTCAAATTTAAACCCATCTTTGAGTTTTCAATTGTCTTAAAGTAATGATCAGCCCAAATAGGTTGTACTTTACTTAAACCATAAATATCAAACTTTACATTATCAGTTAATGAAATTAATTTGTTTATGAAATTACTTCTATCATCTGATTTGCCTGATTTTAGAATTCCCCTATGTACTCCGTGACTTAAAGCAAAAAAAACATCCATATTACAATTTTTATTAGCATTGTTTAGTGTCTCAAAAGATTTATCCGCAGGATTGGGTATAAAAAAGTTTGCTACTTTTTTAGGCAAGAAATTCAAAACATCGGGGCTTGTAGTCATAAAATTTGCCTCTATATGTTCAGATTTATCTAAAATTCTTTTTTTATTTCTTTCATAATCTGGACCTTTTATATTCAAAGGATCTAAAAACCACTGCGAGATTTTCATTGTAGGATAATCATCTTTTAATTCCCCAAGGTTATTTGCGGATATTAGATCTGAATGACCCATAACTAAAAGATCTGGTTTAAAATTATAACAAGTTTTTTGGAGCTTTTCATTTAAAGCTTTGGCACCTGAAAAATCTTTATAGTTCTTGTAGTATTTCTGTATATCTCTGTCACTAAATTCCAAAATGCTATGGCCCAATCTTACAAAACCATTGTTAATTCTCCTTCCAGTATTAAAATATAATCTACCATCATGTCTTTCGTTAAAATTCGTTACATGAAGAATTCTTAATGTTTTATTTTTATTGGTATAAAAATAATTTGGTTTAAAAAGTTTAACATCTCTAAAACTGTCAATTAAATTACTAACAAATTTATGTGAAAGATAAAAATTTTTATTTGATAGCTTTTGAAGATTAAATCTTTTAGATTTATTGATTATTAAGGAATCAATTGTATTATATAGAGATTTTACATTTAATTTTTTTAGGATCACACCGTCTGTAACCGTTTCTGGCAAGCCACCTCTATTACTTATGATAACTGCGCATCCATTAGCAGAGGCCTCTAAACTGGTTCGTCCAAAAGGTTCTTCCCATCTCGAACATACAACGGCAATACTAGTTTTTTTATACATTTCTAAAACCTTGTTGTGGTCTAAAAAACCCAGCTTTTTTAGATTTTTATGGTGAACATTAATTTTGTCTCTTTGCTCGTCCCCAATAACTATTCCTTTCCAATTTTTGTGTTTATTTAAAATTTTGGTTATAGATTTTCCAAAAATATCATATCCTTTGGATTTATTTAACTTTCCAACAAATGTAATCCAATTATTTTTTTTTGCTAAATTTATATTAACTCTATTAGCTGATTGAAATACAACAAAAAGTTTATCGCTATTCACAAATTTATTTAACATTCCTTCTAAAAATCTTTTTTTAGACCAATTGCTGTTAAAAATTATTTTAAAGCAATTTTTTAATAAAAACTTTCTATCCTCAATAGATTTTGATCCAGTCATTGTTAGAGGATCGTTGTGAAAATATAATGCGTACGTTCTTTTTTTAAGGGAATTAACAAGAAATCTTAAATAATTAGGTCGATTGTGAATTTCTATAAGATCTGAATTATTTTTTTTATCTATTGCTATAAATGCTTCAACATACTTTTTACTTTGGCTTTGAAATAAATTTTTGCTTAATGGTATATTTTTATATCTTAAATTAAATATTTTTTTATAATTAGTGTTACCGTAGATAGTAATATTTTTTTTATATTTACTAATTTTTGTTGTATCATTAACAAACAGTGATACAGCACCAGGGTAAATTGGGGAAAAATTTTCTTTGTATGGAAGTAAAATTGAGATTTTCATATAAATTTATTTTTTATTTTATTTCTTAGTGTTCTATTTTTCTTTATATAATATTCTCTAGAAATTGCTTCATTTTTTGATTTAAATATTTCTTTGTAAATAAGCTTCCACTTACGTCCTCTAGTAAATTTTGCACCCTTTCCAGTGTTATGTTGTTTAACTCTCTTAATAATATTGTTTGTGTAACCAACATATGTAACTAATTTATTACTGGATGATTTGAGCATATAAACAAAATAGCTCATTTAATTAAAATCTTAGCCTCCATTGCAGTTATTTTATTCACAAATTTTTAAATTTTTATTTTTTTAATAAGAAATGCCAAAATGAGTGTATTTTATATTAAGATAATCTTTAATTGCCATAGATCCTCCTTCGCGACCATATCCCGTTTGTTTTATCCCGCCGAAAGGAGCTTCAGCTACAGCGACTACTGAGGTGTTTACTGCCACACATCCTGTTTCTAAAAGATCTGCGGCTCGGTTAGCTTTCTCTAGATTGTTTGTATAAACATAGCTGCATAGGCCCAGGTCATTGTTATTTGCTCTTTCAATAACCTCATCAAAGTCTTTAAAAGTTAATATTGGAACTATTGGTCCAAAAGCCTCTTCTTTCATGATTGTGAAGTTGTCTTTTATCTCATCAAATATTGTTGGTTCAAAAAAATAACCTTTATTAAAATTTGCAGGTTTTTTCCCTCCAAGTAAAACTTTGCCACCTTCTTTTTTTGTAATTTCTACTAATTTTTCCACAGCATCTAATCTCTGTTTTGTTGTTAACGGGCCGAGAAAAGTATCTTTATTTAGCCCGTTACCTATTTTTAATTTTTTTGTTTTTTCTACCATTAAATTTGCAAAGTCATTTTTTTTACTTTCATGGATATAAAACCTATTTGGTGAAATACAAACTTGTCCATTATTTCTGAATTTAGCATTAATAGCCATGTCAGTAACTTTATTTAGATCAACATCATCAAAAACAATGAATGGAGAGTGCCCACTTAGTTCCATGGTAACACGCTGCACTTTGTCTGCTGCCTGTTTTAATATTAATTTACCAACTCTTGTAGATCCAGTAATTGAGATTTTTTTAACAACATCAGAAGTTATTAAATTAGAAGCAATTTCCGCGGGGTCTCCTGAAAGCAAATTAACTACACCAGGGGGAACTCCGGCTTCACTACAAATATCAACAAGTTCCATAACACTTCCTGGAGTAATTACATCAGGCTTAACAATTACGGAGCATCCAGCAGCTAAAGCCGTAGATATTTTTCTAGAGGATAAAATTATTGGAAAATTCCAAGGTATTAAAGCAGCAACAACGCCTACGGGCTGGTAATAGACATGAATTCGAGTGTTAGGAAACCTACTTTGATTAGTTTCACCAAATATTCTTTTTGTCTCTTCTGAATTCCATTCAAATATATCTGCCGCTCCGTTTATTTCACCCGGACCTTCTGTTAATGGCTTCCCAACTTCAAGAGTTAGCCACTTAGAAAGAGTGTCTACTCTTTTTCTTATTAGTTCTGAAATTTTTCTAATAATCTTTGCACGCTCCCATGGATTTGTTTTACTCCAAATTTTTAACCCTTTTTCTGCTGACCTTAGAGCTTTTTCAACATCTTCATCATTTGCTTTAGAGGCTTGTCCAATAATTTCTTCTGTAGCAGGATTAATAACGTCATAAGTTTCACCTGTTGAAGATTTAACCCACTTACCATCAATGAACTGTCCAAATTTTTTGTACATAATTTATTAATTTTTACACCTATTAATTATTGGCGGTCCCAAGGGGAATCGAACCCCTCTTTGCAGGATGAAAACCAGCTGTCCTAACCGATAGACGATGGGACCGTATTTTTGAGTTTCTTATTAACAGAAATATCGTCAATAATAAACTCCACATTTTTTTTGCCTTTCCATTCATTCAAGCTCAATTTTCCAGCTATATCAAAGCTTTTGTTATTCTTAGCAAGCAAATAGGCACCTAAATCGTTCTCTGTGGCATTAAAAGCTATGGTCTTAATAGTAGAACCATTTTTAGAAAGCAAAATAGACTTTATATGATTCTTTCCAACGATTATTGAGTTAATTGGTTTTAAATCCTCAATTATAAATTTAGGTTCTGAATTACCAGAGCCAAAAGGCGCAAGATTGTTAACTTTATTATAAAATTCGATATTTATAGCAGTTGAAGCGATCACACTATCTATAAATATTTTTTTTTCCTCAGCTAAATCTATCTTAAGTTTTCTAAATCTATCATTCGCGAATTTATTAAACTCCTTAATTTTGTTAGTGTGAATAGTAAAGCCACCAGCCATTTTGTGACCACCACCTTTAATAAGTATTCCATTTTGAACAGCACCGATGATTACTGATCCAATATCAAAACCAAAAATAGATCTAGCGGAGCCTTTGCTTAAATCACCAGTTGTTGAAATAATTATTGTTGGTTTATTGTATTTTTCCTTAATTCTTGAAGCAACTATTCCAATAATTCCTTCGTGAAGGTTTTCATCACTTAGAATTAAAACTGGCTCAGAGATATTTTTAATTTTTTTCAAAACTCTTTGTAGAGCTTCTTTCTCGATTTCTTGTCTTTCATTGTTATAATTCTCTAGTTCTACGGCTAATTTAAAAGCATTTGCTGCATTATTATTAAGAAGAAGATTTGCTCCATGTGAACATTTACCAACTCTTCCACCTGCATTTATACGAGGACCTAATTTAAAACCTAGGTGGTATGGTGTAGGCTCTGTTTCTATTTTGCATATATCCAAAAGTGTTTTTAATCCCAAATTTTTCTTTGTTTTTAAAACTTTTAGTCCTTGTTTAACTATGGCCCTATTTAAATCAACTAATGGTACAACATCGCATATAGTACCTAATGAAACTAAATCTAAAAAGTCTATCAGGTTAGGTTCATCTATATTATTATTTTTAAACCAATTCATGGATCTTAATTCTCTATTTAAAGAAATTAAAAACATAAAGCAAACTCCTGCCGCACAAAGATAATTTAAATTTGATGTATCACTTAATTGATTGGGATTTATAATGGAGAAGGCATTGGGCAACCTTACTTCAGACTGATGGTGGTCTAAAACTATAACATCTATATTTTTATTTTTAGCATAGTTTATAGGTTCAAAAGATAACGTACCACAATCTACTGTAAATATTATTTCAGCTCCTTTTTCAATTAAGGAATCGAAGCCTTTTATAGAAGGTCCATAACCCTCAGTTCTTCTGTCTGGAATAAATATTTCAAAACTTCTATTAATCAAAGTAAGGTACTGTCCCAATAAAGCGGTAGATGTAGCTCCGTCTACATCATAGTCACCCAATATTCCAATCTTTTCATTTTTAAGAATAGCTTTTATAGTTCTTTTTGTTGATTTTTCCATATCCTTCAAAATATTAGGATTTGGTAAGATATTTTTTATCGTAGGGTTTAAAAAGTTTTTAATGGAGCTTCTTTTAATACTTTTTATTGATAATAATTTTGAGGTAACTTCATCTAAAAAAAAATTATCTTTTATAAATTTAACGTCCTGCATATCAAATTTCTTTAATATCCATTTTTTTCCAGTTACAGAAACTGAATTCATTTTTTATGTGTGTTATTCACTAATTTGTTAGTATTTGAATTTTTATGTAAAGCAAATGTAGAAGCTTTGAAGCTTGCTCCCAGATTCAGTATACCTTCCATTAAATCACCATCGGTTACTGCCGTTGCACAGAACATTACGTCGCCATTTATAATTTCATCAATATTGTATTTTTTTTTGTGATCTTTAACACCAAGTTTTGTTGCTCTAAGAGCCTGTTCATCGTCTAATATAAGTCTTGTTTGTATTTGCCCGCCCATGCAACTCAAAGCAGCTGCAGCTAAAACACCTTCTGGCCCACCACCAATACCAAGATAAATATCAACGGGAGAGTTTTGATCTACAACATAAATTGCACCTGCAACATCTCCGTCAGTAATGAACTTTATCTTAACATTCAAATTATTTAACGAATTAATTATTTTGTTATGTCTTTCTCTTTTTAAAAGACACGCTGTTAATTTATCTGGTGTTGTGTTTTTAGCTTCAGCTAGTAAAGAAATATTTTTTTCAACAGAGTTATCTAAATCTAATAAATTTTTTGGCAAGTTTGATCCGATTGCTATTTTTTCCATATAAGTATCCGGAGCTGAAAATAGATTTTTTCTTTCAGTTACAGCCAAAACGGCAAAAGCGTTAGGAAGATTATTTGCAACAAAATTTGTTCCCTCTAACGGATCAACTGCAATATCTAATTTTTGCCCTTTACCAGTTCCTATTTTTTCACCAATATATAACATTGGCGCTTCATCCATTTCACCTTCACCAATAACTACAATTCCATCCATATCAATATTATTAAATTCTTTTCGCATTAAATCTACGGCACTTTGGTCTGCAGCAATTTTATCACCCTTTCCTACAAAAAGTGACGCGCCGTAAGCAGCTTTTTCAGTTACTTTGATAAATTTATCTAAATATTCTGGATTAATTGGCATTATTAATTTTCAATTCTGATAAGTTTTGGTCTTTTTATTACATAGTATTTATTATTCAATTGTTTAATTGTCTTCATTAAATTCAAATCTTTATTTTTATGTGTAATTATAATTATAGATGAATGTTTTTTGGATAAAGTTGGATTTTGAATTAATCTTTTAATTGAAACTTTATTTTTAGCAAAGATGTCAGTTATATTTGCTAGTACTCCGTGTTTATCAATTACGTCTAAGCGCACATAAGAAGAAAATTTTTTATTCTCAATAGAGACAAAGTTAATTTCTTTTCTTTCAGAATTTGGTAAAGAAAAAGGGTATTTAATATTTCCCCTTAATATTGAGCAAATATCTGAAACAAGAGCCGATGTTGTAGCTTCAGGGCCTGCCCCCTCTCCCTGTATAACACTTCTTCCAACAGGGTTACCGTCTACTATTACCGCATTAAGTACACCGTCAACCCTGGCAATGTATGAGCTTTTTTTAATTAAACACGGGTGAACTCTTTGAGTTAATTTTTTATTGATTAGTTCAGAAACACCAATTAATTTAATTTTATAGCCTAATTTGTTAGCGTTTAATATATCTGTTTGATCGATAAAATTTATTCCTTCAATATAGATATTGTTATTTATAAAAGTATTGAAACAAAGAGAGGATAAAATTTTTAATTTTGAGGCAACGTCATCACCGTTTAAATCTGATGAAGGGTTACTTTCTGCATAACCGAATTTTTTTGCATTAGCCAGTGCATCTTTAAAAGATAATTTATCCGTTTCCATTGATGATAAAATATAATTTGAAGTCCCATTAAAAATTCCATGAACCCTAGATATTGAATTTGCTATCAAACCTTCTTTTATAGATCTTATAATCGGGATACCACCACACACAGCAGCTTCAAATTCTAAATTAACTTTATTAGATTCAGCAATTTTTGCTAGCTTATCACCGTATTTAGCAATTAAAGCTTTGTTGGCTGTTACTACATGTTTTTTATTTTTTAAAGCTTCAAAAACAAGTTTCTTTGCAGGTCCTTCAGCCCCACCTATTAACTCAATAATTATATCCACATTTTTATCTTTTACACAATCAATGTAATTATTAAGCCATTTTTTTTTTGGTATTTTAATATTTCTTTTCTTTATTTTGTTTTTAGCGGAAACGAAAACAATTTCAGGAACGCAGTTATTTTTTTTTGCTAAATCTTTTTTATTGTTAGATAGATATTTATATAAATATGAGCCTATATTACCCAGCCCTATTATTGCAATATTTTTTTTTTTAATATTTTTCATCAAATTAATTTATCTTTGGATAATTCTTAGATTTACTATTTTTAATAATCTGTTCACTTATTTGATCAATATCACAATTTTTTAAATCAATACAATAATCGCTTAATTTAATAATTTTCCTTACTGCTAACTCCTTTTTTGTAATATTCCTTTTCTTGTTTATTGGTTTTTTATATATGTTTTCTTTTTTTAATTTAGACTTACGTTTGTTAAGTTTTGCTATTTTTTTTTCTTTTTTGAGCTCATTTTTTAATGCTTTTTCTTTAATTTTTTTTAATTTTTCATTTTTTTTTCTATCAGAAATTTGCTGTTTTATTTCCTGCTTATTAAGTTTTTTAATTTCTTTATCATTAAATACCTCATTTTCTAATTTTTTTTCCTTTATACCTGTATTCAACTGAACAAGATCAACATAATCATTATTTTTCTTATTTGGTGTTATCACTTCTATATATAAATTTTTTGAAAAAAATTCCTTCATCTCTTTGTCGTTAACACATTCGTGATCACCACAAATAAATGTCTGATTATTTAAAGAACAAGCTGTTACTAAAAAAGTTATAATCATAATAAAAAAAAAATTCATTTTAATCCTAAATTTTCCTTTAAATTAAATAAAATATTCATATTTTGAATTGCCTGGCCGGAAGCACCTTTTACAAGATTATCAATAGCTGAAAAAATTATTAACTTTTTTTTATGTCTAGACTGACAAACAGAAATCTCACAATTATTAGTATTAATAACATTATTTGTACCTATCTCTTTATTTGCTTTTAGTATTTTAACAAAATAGTTTTTTTTATGAAAATTAATTAATTCATTTAATATTTTCTTACAATTAGAGTGTTTACTTACCTCTATATGCATTGAGGACAGTAGACCTCTAAAAGTTGGTATAAGATGGGTATTGAATGTGTAAATGATTTTTCTTTTTGTTAATTTTTTAAATTCTTGATCAAGTTCAGCCATATGTCTATGACCATTCACATTGTATGCGAATATAGATTTATATAAGTTTTTATGTGTAAATCTTTTTTTTAGATTTTTACCAGCACCCGAATAACCGGATTTTGAATCTATAATAATATTATTTAATTTAATTAATTTTTTTTTAATCAGGGGGTTTAAAGCAAGTTGTATTGACGTAGGATAACAACCTGGATTTCCTATTACATTAAAATTCTTAATCTTGGATCTATTAAATTCTGGTATTGAGTAAATTGATTTTTTAATTAATTCCTTAGCGATATGATTTTTTTTATACCACTTTTTATACATATTGGGACTTGTAAGTCTAAAATCAGCTGAAAGATCTATAAATTTTAAATTTTTATAATTTACACACTTTTTGACAATTGATTGAGCAAAGCCATTTGGCATAGATAAAAAAATAACATCAATATTATTTAAATCAGCTTTTTCAAACTTTGATATTTTAGGTAGTTTTTTTTTAATTCTTTTGTCAAAGTAATTTATTTTTTTTCCAATATTTTTCGACGCACACAAATATTGTATTTTAACTTTGGGATGTTTGGACAGTAAAAAAACTAAATCCAAGCCAACAAAGCCTGTAGCTCCTAGTACTAATGCATTAATATTTTTTGACAGCATAAATTATTTATACCATTGTAGTAAGAATTAATAAATTTAAATGATTTATCTTTTGGAGAATTGGAAGCTTCTTCTAGCTTTTCTACGACCATATTTCTTTCTTTCAACTACACGTGAGTCTCTGGTCATAAATTTTTCTTTTTTTAAAATTGTTTTTAATTCAGCATTAAATGCTACTAACGCTCGAGACACGCCAAGAATAATTGCACCAGCTTGACCTGATAAACCACCACCTTTGACTGAGGCCCTGACATCATATGAGGTTAATACGTCTGTTATTTCCAGCGGCCTTACGACTAGCATTTGATGTACTGGTCTTTTAAAATAATCTAACATTGTCATGCCATTAACGTGAATATTTCCAGAACCTTTTTTTAACCAAATTCTAGCAATAGATCTTTTACGTCTTCCAGTGGCATATTTACTGTCCTTAAAATCTAATTTAATTTTTTTTTTCTTAACAGTAGTTGTATTTAAATTTTCCATTAATTAATAATGCTATTTTTTCTATTTAGTTTTACAAAATCAATTACTTTAGGATTTTGAGTTTCGTGTGGATGTTCGTCTCCTACATACATTTTGAGCTTAGTTAATTGTTTTTTTGCTAAAGGTCCCCCGGGTAACATACGTTTTACTGCAAGTTTCAATATTTCTTGATGTTTGTTTTTTTCTTGCAGTCTAAGAGGATTGGTTTCTTTTATTCCTCCAGGGTAGCCGGTATGTCTATAATAAATTTTATTTGTATATTTTTTACCTGTGAATTTAATTTTATCAACATTTGTTATTATTATGAAATCACCATTATCCATATGGGGGTTAAAAGTTGCTTTATTTTTGCCCCTTAAAATATTTGATATATGAGCCGCAAGACGACCAACAATAGAATTTTTAGCATCTATTAGATACCAGTTATTTTCAATTTCTTTTTTTTTTATAAAAGGAGTCATGTAATAATGGCGATAATTACTAATAAAAAATAACAAAGTCAACGTCTTTTAAACTCCAAAATTAAAATTATTTCGCATATTGCTTGGATAATGGCTTAATAGACTTGTGGTAAAAATTTAATGAAAAAATAATCAAAAAAATGCTCGAAATTTGATGTAAAGAAGCGATATACAAATTTAAATTAGTTAATAAGGCCAAAATACCAAAAATTATTTGAATTATTATTAAAAAAAAAACAGGTAAATAATGTTTTTTTAAAAAGTCATGTTTATTCTTTTTAATCAAATATCCAATTAAAATACTAATAAAGAAAATTAGGTATGCAATATTTCTATGTATAAACTGAACTAAGCTATGTTGATTAAAATTAATTATATAAAAAAAACTATTTGAACTTATATCATCTGGAAAATATGAGCCATTCATTAAGGGCCATGTTTGATAAACATTTCCAGCATCCAAACCAGATACAAAGGCTCCAAAGATTATCTGTAAATATAATAAAAAAATAAAAACTTTAATTGATAAATAACTATTTTTTATATTAAAAAAAACTCTATGACCCCTAACATGATTCAAGAAATACCAAACTAACGTGGATAAAATTATAAAAGCCATAAACAAATGTAAAGATAATCTATAATGACTTACAGATACATTTTCAGTTAACCCACTTTGTACCATATACCATCCAATAAAACCTTGGGATGATATTAATAGAAAAATAATTGAAAACCTAAAAATATAATTTTTTGTGATATATTTTTTTCCTATAAAATAAATCAAAGGTATTATGAGTGCTAAACCAATAACCCTACCCAGTAATCTATGTAAATATTCCCAATAATAAATAACTTTAAATTGACCAAGACTCATATCTGAATAAATTAATTTATATTGAGGTATAGATTTATATAATGAAAAATAATAATTCCACTTTTCATTATTTAAGGGTGGCAAAATACCTGAAACTAAATCCCATTCTGTAATTGATAAACCAGAGTTAGTTAATCGTGTAAGACCCCCGACCACTATCATGGTAATTAAAAGGAAAATTAATACAAGTAACCAAGTTATTATAGTTTTTGAATATTTTTCTTCTGTAATTATAAGCATAAACTTATTATATTGAATATAAATTAAATAAATATATTTTTAATGTCGCTATGATAAATAAAAAAATTAACGCAATTAGGATAAAATTAGATCTTTTGGATAATAAAATGTTAGATATTATTAAAAAAAGGAACAACCTCGTAGATCTTGTATTAAAAGAAAAACAATTTAAAAAAGAGATTATCGATAAGAAAAGAATAAAAGATATCTTAAAAAGAATAAAATTTAAATCTATTAATAAGAACATAGACCCCAAAATTACAAACAAAATTTGGGAAGCGATGATTAAAGCTTTTATTAGTTACGAATTTAGAAATTTTAAAAAGTAAATTACTTGCTGTGTGGCGGTAGTTTTTTTTCAATGAAAATTTCGTGCTTTCTTGTAGCTGGATTATATTTGCTGACTCTTAATTTATTTTTAACTTTTTCACCTTTTGTAGGTTTTTTTGCGTAATAAAAAAATGAGCTGTTTGGTTTTGACTCTGGAACTAATCTTACCTTTGTATGTGTTTTTTTTGCCATTAGTTTCTAATTTTTTTTAATTTTTTTAATAATAATTTTGATTTTAGTTTTAATTTTTCACTGTAGTACTCAGCTTTTATACTTGATGCCTTATAAGCGTCAAGAGATTTTATTTTTTTATTTAATATATTTTTAACACCCCTAATAGTCATCCCCTGATCCTTTAAAAGAAATTTGATCAATTTAAATAAATTGACTGTATTAATTGTGTAGTATCTTCTTTTGCCCGTTAATAAAATAGGTTTAATTTGAGAAAATTGCTTTTCCCAAAATCGCAAAGTGTGCAATAAGGGTTTCCCGCTTTTTTTATCTACCAGATTTAACTCTTTTGCTAATTCACCAATATTTATGATTTTTTCTTTGGCTGTCATTCTGTGCTGGATAATTTAGCTTTTAAATATTGAGAAGATTTAAATGTAACTACTCTTCGGGATTCAATTATATGTTTTTCTTTGGTTCTTGGGTTGACGCCTATTCTCTCTTTTTTTTCTAAAACCTTAAAAACACCAAAATTTTTAATTTTTAAAATTTTTTTTTGCTTTAAACCAGTAATAAGTATTTTAAATGTTTCATCCACAAGTTCATTTGCAAAGGATATTGAAGAACCAAAGCTTTGATTGATTTGTTTACCAATATCTTTTTTTATCAACTTATTTTTTTTACTTCTTATCATTGATATGGCTAAGATTTATCTTAATTTTATCTATTAATTCACCTTTGATAATTCTGTAACATAAATCTATAGAATGATAAAATCCAACCTCATCTGTTCCTCCATGACTTTTAACAACTGGACCTTTTAAACCAAGGAAAATTGCTCCATTAAATCTTCTTGGATCTAATTTTTTTTTAAATTTTCTCAAAGAATAATAAGAAAATAATAATGAAATCTTAGAAAAAAAACTTTCAGTTAAAGATTCTTTTAAACTATCTGTAATAAACTTTGCAGTTCCTTCTGCAGTTTTTAAAGCAATGTTTCCTGTAAATCCATCTGTTACTATTACATTAGAGTCACCGTCTGTGATTTGATTACCTTCTATATATCCTTTAAAAATGAAATCTCCATACTTGCTAATTTCTTTTAACTTCAAGTAAGCTTTTTTTAATGTTTCTGTGCCTTTGATTTCCTCAGAACCGATATTTAATAAAGAAACTTTTGGACTTTCATTAGGAAATAAAGACTTAAACAAAGCAGCTCCCATTTCTGAAAAGTCAACTAAATTGCTATCATTACATTCAACATTAGCTCCTAGATCTAAAACAACGTTCATACCTTTTTTGCTAGGCCACAATCCAGCTAACGCAGGTTTACTTACTTGCTCTATTGTTTTTAGTATCATTCTAGAAATTACAAACAAAACTCCTGTGTTGCCTGCTGATAAAGAAATATTAGCACCTTCTACTATTTGTGAGTTAATACACTTCCACATGCTACTGTTTTTAGAATTTTTAATAGCGGTTAGAGGAGTCTCCTCATCAGAAACAGTTGTTTGTGTATGAAAAATTTTTAAGTCTTGATCGTTAATTTTTTGATTGATTAGCTCTTTTCTTATTAGGTCTTCATCTCCATAAAGATAAAAGAAATAATCCTTTTTTTTTTTGTTTTTATTAAGAAAAATATTTAAGCCGGCAATAGTTTTATTCGGTGAGTTCTCACCACCCATTGCATCAATTGCAATAACAATTTTATTTTCCATAAATAAAATTAAATATTATACGTCTAGTATTTTTTTACCGTTGTAAAAACCGGTTTTTAAATCAATGTGATGTGAAAGTTTATATTCACCACTTTTTTTATCAGTTACAATGTTAACGTTAGAAACTCTATGATGAGAGCGCCTATGATTTCTTTTAGATTTTGAAGTCTTACGTTTAGGTACGGCCATAAATTTAGTATTTATAATTAATTTGACCCCTTATAATATCTTTCTCACCTAATTCAAAACAAAAATTATAAAAAGTCTCTAAATATATAGTCATTTTGTCGTTATTATTGAGTTTTTGACCTCCAACAGAAAGAAAATGTTTTTTTACAACCTCAATGTTTATTTTAAAGCTTTCTTTATTGGGTTTCTCAATTTTAAGTAAAATATCATAAAATATTTTATTTAATAACTTCATTTTAGTGTTTATTGAAACGTCTCCGTGACCAAGTTCTCTCAAGTGATATTCTATGTTTAAAAAAATGTTATCAAATATATCTTGGGGAAACTTTGTTTTCTTTTCATTTTTAAATATTACTAAAATTATGGAAAAATGTAAAAACATCAGTATTATTCTAGTCTCAAAATTATCTTTTAACTTGATTGTGTTATAAAAAAAAATATTGCGTGATAAATCTATTAATTTATTGTAGAGATTGTTATTATGTTTATTGTAAAAAGCAAACATCTGATAACGTTGCTTATATCATCTTTTTTATTTTTTGCTAACTGTCAATTGAAAACACCAAATTATTCTCATGGTATTAACTCTTTGGCCAATAGAGAGGCTGTACTTTCTGTTAATAAAACAAATAAAAATGATGTAATTAAACTATTGGGTAAACCACATTCAATTTCTATTACAAATGAAAATAAATGGTTCTACTTTGAAAGGGTAATATCTAGGGGTAAATTACTAAAACTTGGTCAAAATGTTTTAAAAACTAATGATGTTCTTGAGATTGAATTTAATAAATTTGGAATTTTAGAAAATAAAAAATTATATAAAAAGAGTGATATGGAAAAAGTTAAATACAGCAAAAAAGAAACCACAAATGAAGTTTCAAACAAAAGTGCTGTCGATAAAGTATTAACTAGTATTAAAAAAAAAATGTATGGAGTAAAGAAAAAAAAGAAATTTTAATGGGCTATTACTGCTAAAAGAAGTAGTGCAACAATATTCGTAATTTTAATCATTGGATTAATAGCCGGTCCGGCTGTATCTTTGTATGGGTCTCCAACAGTATCTCCTGTAACGGCGGCTTTATGTGCCTCTGAGCCCTTGCCTCCGAAATTACCATCCTCAATATATTTCTTGGCATTGTCCCATGCACCTCCACCTGCTGTCATAGATATTGCTACGAACAAACCGGTTACAATCACACCTAATAACATTGCCCCTAAACAAGCTAAAGCTGCCTCTATGCCCCCTATAGGTAAAATAATAAAGTATAACAATATTGGAGATAAAACAGGAAGTAATGAGGGGATTATCATTTCTTTGATTGCTGCCTTTGTTAATAAATCTACAAGCCTTCCGTAATCAGGTTTTCTTTTGCCCTTCATAATTCCTGGAATTTTTTTAAATTGTCTTCTTACTTCAATAACTACTGCGCCACCAGCTCTACCAACAGCCTGCATTCCCATGGATGCAAATAAATAAGGTAACATTCCACCAACTAATAAACCTACAACTACAAAAGGATTTGATAGATCAAATGATACATTTATTCCTTCCAAAGCCGAACCTTTGACTCCAGAAAAAAATTTAATGTCCTCTGTGTATGCTGCAAATAAAACTAATGCACCTAATCCTGCAGAACCAATAGCGTAACCTTTTGTTACTGCTTTAGTTGTATTACCAACAGCGTCTAATGCATCTGTAGTTTTTCTTACACTCTTGGGTAGTTTAGCCATTTCAGCAATTCCTCCAGCATTATCTGTTACAGGACCATATGCATCTAACGCAACAACCATTCCTGTTAGAGCAAGCATTGCGGTAACAGCGATGGCAATACCAAATAAACCTGCTAACGAATTTGTAAATAAAATACCAACTACAATTATTAGAGCTGGAATTGCAGTCGCTTCCATTGATACTGCAAGTCCTTGTATCACATTTGTACCATGTCCAGTAGTTGATGAATTTGCAACACTACGAACAGGTCTATAATTTGTTCCTGTATAATATTCAGTAATCCAAATCAATAAACCTGTAATTACTAGCCCAGCAACACCACATAAATAAAGATCAAAACCATTAAATGACATTCCATTATTTGAATATATTTTATCCATACCAACTATAGATTCTGTAACTGGGTACAAGATTAAAAGAGATAAAACTGCGGTTACTATAAAACCTTTATATAGAGCTCCCATTATATTTTTACTCTTACCGAGTTTTACAAACCATGTTCCAATAATTGAAGTTATAATACACGAGCCGCCTATTGCTAATGGATAGACCATCATGTTTGGGTCGTTTGAAAAGAAAATTGAAGAAAGAACCATTGTAGCAACGATAGTTACTGCGTATGTTTCAAATAAATCTGCTGCCATGCCCGCGCAGTCACCAACGTTGTCACCAACGTTGTCAGCAATCACTGCAGGATTTCTTGGATCATCTTCAGGTATGCCTGCTTCAACTTTACCAACCAAGTCAGCTCCTACATCGGCACCTTTGGTAAAAATTCCACCACCTAATCTAGCAAAAATAGAAATTAAAGAAGCACCAAATCCTAATGCGACCAATGCGTTAATTATTTCTCTAGAATCAACGTTTAAATTAATCAAAATAATGTAATAAATACTTATTGCCAACAAGGCTAAGCCTGCAACTAACAAACCAGTGACAGCTCCAGATTTAAAAGCTATCGTTAGTCCAGCTTGTAAACTAGTTCTTGCTGCTTCGGCAGTTCTTACGTTAGCTTTTACTGAAATGAGCATACCAACATATCCTGCAACACCAGATAAGAATGCACCAATAAAATAGCCAAGGCCTACTAAGAAACTAAAAAAAAAACTTACTATAATTAAAACTATTACCCCAACAACGGCTATAGTTTTATATTGACGGTTTAAATACGCTTTAGCTCCTATTTGTATGGCTTCCGCAATTTCTTGCATTTTAGCATTTCCAGATTTAGCTGATAAAATTTGCCCTGATAATAAATAACTGTATGCAACGGCAAGAATACCGGTGAAAACTATAAGATATAAAATTTCTAATGATGTATTCATAAATTAATTATAAAGATCGATAGATGCCAAAATTTGTATAAAAACGCAAGCTAATCTTTGTCTAAAATTTATGAATATAACCAGTATTAGCTGTTGTAAGGTTGACAATCTTGTCGTCTTTACTCAATTTAACAAGTCTTTTTTGAATAATCTTACCGACTCTACTAACTTTAGTTGAGGTCATTTTTGCCATAGAAACTATTAAGCTTCGCTTAGTTTTATTGGCTGTAAAGAGTATTTGATAATCATCTCCTTTTGAAAAGATATCAATAGATCTGATTTGTTTTAACTTATTTGCTAGAATTGTATTTTTTGAAAATGGTATTTTCTCAAAAGAAATAATGGCTCCACATTTGCTAGCTTTACATATATTTTTTAAATCAATTATGAGCCCATCAGAAATATCTGTGGAAGAGTTAGCAAATTTATGTAGTTTTGTAGAAAATTTAAAAGGTAAATCTGGCTCTGAAAAGGCTTTTATAAAAAACTTATTTTGTTTATTAAGATTAATTTTTTTTAACAGCACAAGTAATCCAAGATATGAATCTCCCAGATTTCCTGTTATATAAATATCATCATCAATCTTTGCTCCGCTTCTTAAAATTGGTTTTTTACTGGGATAACCTAAAATAGTAAATGTAAAACTGTTTATTTTTGACTTAATCGTATCTCCACCACCCAAAAATAATTTAAACTTTTTTGAATCTTTACTTAATTCACTTTTTAATTTCGAGAACCATTTATTATTTTTTTTTTTTTTAGAAAGTGACAAAAAGTAGACAAAAGGAGCGCAGCCTTTACAGATTATATCAGAAATTGAAGACCTGAATATTTTTTTTATAAATTTAGCGGGATCGGCTGAGTTTAAAAAATGTATTTTCTCTTCGTAAGTATCAGTAGAAAGAATAATTTTTTTTTTAGGATCAAAAAATACATCATCTTCCAGCTTCAATGATTCTATATTTCCATAGGTTAATGGCTTGAAATATTTCTTTATAATATATTTTTCAGTTAGCTTCATTGCGAATTACTTTAGAAATTTTATCTAATATTGCATTTAAGTATTTAATTTGAATATTTTCTAAGAAATATTCAGATGTTTTTAAATATTCACTTATAATAATTTTTGATGAAATATTGTGTTTAAACATAAGTTCAAAAATAGCAGCAAATATAATTATTTTAAGTAATTTATCAGTTCTTTTTAAATCAATATCATTGGATAAATTTTTAGTTATAGTTTCTTCTATTAGTTCTTTTCTCTCTAGTGTTCCATTCACAACGTCTTTAATGAATTTTCTATATTGATTTTTTGGAAAATCAATAACCTCATCTGGGTTCATTAAGTTCCCATAGATTTTTTGAATTATTTTTATCCTTGGAGTAGATTGATTTTTTTTATCTTTACTCATCTAAAACTCCACAAACTGCTTCAACCGCTTCTTTGCCTTTACCAGATCTTTTTTTTGCTTGAAGATTATTAAGGCATGTTAAAATTGCATTACCTATAGGTTTTTTGTATTTAATAGATAATTGCATAATAGCGTTAGTAATTGACATTGAAATATATTCAAAATTAGGTGTTTCACCCTTTATGATAGATCCTATTGCAATAAATCCATCGTACTTATTTATTTTTCTAGCTATTGCCACTGGTATTTCGAATGCACCCGGTACTTTGAGTATTTGAAAATCTTGTTTTCTTTTATTCAGTTCTTTAATTGTATTTAAAAGTAATAAATTTGTATTATTATATCTTGAGCAAACAATTAGTATTTTTATTTTTTTTTTCATTTAATAATTTCTTGTTTTATGATTTTAATACCATAACCATCTAAACCAATTATTTTCTTTTTTGATCTTGATACTAGTATCATATTTTTTATTTTTAAATCTTTAATAATTTGTGCGCCAATTCCATAATATCTTAATATATTATTGTTTTTTAATTTATCGCTAGAAGAGCTTGTTGTGCTTTGGATTTGAGCTCTAATCAATATTAAAGCAAAATTATTAAATTTTGATAAATACTTTAAAGATGTTTTTAAAATATTTTTTTTAAAATTTATTTTATTATTTGAAAAATTAGTAGAAATAACTCTAACGCGTACAGGCTTAGATAATTTAAACTTTCCTTTTGTAATAGCATATTGATCTGTGCCATCTAATTTGTTTCTAAAAACTCTTAAATCAAATTTACCAAAATTACCTATCTTTAATATTTTATTAGAAGTGTTATTAACTAATTTTTCATTTTTTAATCTAAAAGAAATCAAATCTTCAATGCTGGCAATTTTAAGTTTATGTTTTTTTGAAAACTTAAGCAAATCATCAAATCTAGCCATTCGACCATCTTCATTCATGACCTCACATATAACTGCGCTTGGGTTTAGCTTGGCAAGTTTAGATATATCTATGGAGGCCTCCGTGTGACCCGCTCTTTCTAGAACACCGCCATTTCTAGCTACTAAAGGAAATACATGGCCTGGTGATACAATGTCTTGTTTTTTAACATTTAAATTAATTGCAGTTTTAATTGTTCTTGCTCGATCAAAAGCTGAAATGCCTGTAGTAATTCCCTTCTTTGCTTCTATTGACACTGTAAAAGCAGTTTGCATCCTAGCCTTATTGACTGAAGACATTAGTGGTAGAGATAAATTTTCAACTTGTTTTTTAGTTAAAGCTAAACAAATTAAACCCCTACCATGCATTGCCATAAAATTAATAATTTTTGACTTACACTTTGAGGCGGGAATTATTAAGTCACCTTCATTTTCTCTATCTTTGTCATCAACCAAAATAAACATTTTTCCTTTTTTAGCATCTTTTATTATTTCTTTTATTGGCGATAATTTCTTATTATTCATGTTCATTTACTTAGTTTCTCCAAATATTTACCAAAAATATCAAATTCTATATTAACTAAATTATTTTTTTTTAATTTAATTAAGTTAGTAAGTTTTAGTGTGTGTGGGATAATTGAAATTTCAAAACTGTTTTTCAAGACATTCGAAATAGTTAATGAAACACCGTTAATTGTTACTGAGCCTTTATAAATAATAAATGAAGTAAATTTTTTAGGTATTTGAACTTTAATTAACCAAGATTTACCTACAAAATTAATTTTTTTAACAGCACCAGTAGTATCAATGTGTCCTTGTGTATATTGGCCAGATACTTCATCACCGAATTTCAAAGACTTTTCAAGATTAATTATGTCACCGATTTTACATTTTTTGAAAGTTGATTTTTTTAAAGTTTCTTTAGATATGTAAAAAGAAATATTTTTTTTTAAGACCTTAACAATTGTTAAGCAAACTCCATTGCAAGATACTGAACTTCCAATTTCTTTTTTTTTAAATTGTAAATTAGTTTTAATATCAATTTTAAGACTGCTTTTAAAAGCACTTAACTTACTAATTATGCCTTGGTTATATATAATTCCGTTAAACATTATTTTAAATTTACTTTAAATAAATTTTCCCCATAAAGATTAACATTAATTTTTTTATTAAATGTAATTTTTTTTAAATGTTTATTGGTTGTAAAATTATATCCATTTTTTCTTAATTTTATGTTTGACTGAAAAATATATAAATTGAAAATTACTTTTGAAGAAAGAAAATAATTTAATAACTTCAAGCCACTTTCTAACAATATTCTAGTAAATCCCATATCTTTTAATTTAAATAAAATAATTAATAAATCACTTTTAGTTGACATGTTATTAAATTTTACTATTTTAACACCTTTTTTTTTTAAAAAAAATTCTTTCGATTTGTTATTAGTTTGTGTTAATAAAATAATTTTTGATTTTTTTTTGGTGTTAAATAATTTTAAGTTTTTTCTTATTTTTAAATGACGATCAAAAATAACTAGACTAGGACTTCTATTTTCCAACCCTTCTATACGACAATTATATAAGGAGTCGTCTTCATTTATTGTTTTTGATGTTGATATCAAGCAATCGTATTTAGATCTTAATAAATGAGCTCTTTTTCTAGAATGGCTGTTAGTAATCCATTTGTTATTTCTACTTATAGTAAAGTAATCTTTTGATATAGCAATTTTAGAATCGATGAATGGGAGGGAATTTTTTTTATTTAAGATATAGCTTTTATAAAAAGTTTTTCCATATTTTTGATTAAAACCACTTTTCGTAAAAATACCTTTGTTGTTTAATATTTTTTTTGCACGGTTTTTAGATCTTTTATCTATATCTAATATAGAAAAAAAAACTTTTTTAATTTTTTTTTTTATAATTTCATTTGTGCAAGGAGGTGTTAAACCGTAATGAGAGCATGGTTCTAAAGTAATATAAATATTTGAATCTTTTAAACTATTATTTTTTTTTAATGCAATAGTTTCGGCATGGGGTCTACCATTAAGAGCTGTACATGATGAAGATAGAACTGTTCCATTTTTTTCAATTATACAACCGACAGATGGGTTGATGCTTGTTGAGCCTAGATTAATTTTGGCTTGTTCGTAAGCCAATTTAAAAAATAAGTTAATTTTATTTTGATTTAGAGTCATCTAATTTGCCAACATATTCTTCAAATTCTTCTACTTCTTTGAAATTTGTATACACTGAAGCAAATCTTATATATGCGATTTTATCAATTTCTTTTAGACCGTCCATCACCATTTTTCCAATCGTGCTTGATTGTACTTCCGAATGTCCCATCTCTTCTAATTCTCGTGATATTTTTGAAACAAATTTTTCAATTGTTTCATTATCTATAGGTCTTTTTTTAAGAGCAATAAAAATTGATTTGGCTAATTTTTCTCTTTCGAAAGGAGATTTTCTCCCGTTTTTTTTTACCACAGTTAACTCTCTAAATTGTACTCTTTCAAAAGTAGTGAACCTTTGACCTCCGCCACAAGTACATATTCTTCTACGTCTTACGGCTGTACCGTCTTCAGTAGACCTAGAGTCAATTACCGAGGTATCTTTTTCTCTGCAAAAAGGACAAATCATAGTTATTTTTAAAATTTACTTACTATATATAGGGAAAGAAGTACAAAGATCAATTACCTCTTTTTTAACATTCTGCTCAACTTTTTCATTTTCTTCCGGATTTTTAGCCAATCCCTTTATAACTTTAGATATTAAATCACCAATTAATGTAAATTCTTTAAATCCAAAACCTCTAGTAGTGCAGGCCGGTGTACCCAACCTAATACCAGAAGTTATCATTGGGCTTTCGGTATCAAAAGGAATTCCATTTTTATTACAAGTAATGTTAGCTCTGCCGAGACTTGCTTGAGCATCTTTACCTGTTACGCCGTGATCTCTTAAATCTAAAAGCATCAGATGAGTGTCTGTTCCCCCGGAAAATATTTTTAAATCATTTTTTATTAATGAATTAGATAGAGTTTTTGCGTTTTGTGTCACATGTTTTGTATATATTTTAAAATCATCATGTAGAGCTTCTTTAAAACAAACTGCTTTTGCCGCGATTACGTGCATTAATGGACCGCCTTGCAAACCTGGAAAAACTGCACTATTGAATTTCTTAATTAATTCATCATTATTTGTAAGAATAATTCCACCTCTCGGTCCCCTTAACACTTTGTGTGTTGTTGACGTAACAACATCAGCGTAATCAATTGGATTAGGATAAGCACCACCTGCTACAAGGCCAGAAAAATGGGCCATATCTACTAGTAAATATGCTTTAACTTTATCGGCTATAGCTCTAAATTTTTTAAAATCAATAATCCTTGAATACGCACTGCCACCAGCAATGATGATCTTAGGTTTATGTAAGGTTGCTAACTTTTCAACACTTTCGTAATCTATCAAACCAGTTTTTTCCTCTACTTCATAATGGATAGCGTTAAACCATTTACCAGATTGCGCAGGTTTAGCTCCATGCGTAAGATGGCCACCCGAATTCAAACTCATTCCTAGAATTGTATCACCCGGCTTTACTAATGCTAAATATACCGCTCCATTTGCTTGCGCACCTGAGTGTGGTTGTACATTAGCGTATTTGCAATTAAAAAGTTTTTTTGCTCTTTCTATAGCTAAGTTTTCAGCAACATCGACGTGTTCGCATCCACCATAATACCTTTTGCCAGAATAACCTTCGGCATACTTGTTGGTAAGTATTGAGCCTTGTGCTTCGAGAACTGCTTTTGAAACAATGTTTTCAGAAGCTATTAGTTCTAAATGCTCTTGTTGTCTTTTAAATTCATTATTTATAGATTGATAGATTTCATTATCAGCTTTTTCTAAACTATCTTCAAAAAAATTATTTAAAAAAGTAGTTATTTGGTTTGCAGAGGACATTATATTTTTTTAATTCTCCTCAAATGTCTACCGCCTTCAAATTTTGTATTTAAAAATATTTTAATAATTTTCATAGCAATATTTTTTTTTGTTAATCTTGATCCAATAGCTATTACATTAGCATTATTATGCTGTCTTGACAAACTGGTAGAAGCATTGCTGTAACAAACGGCAGCTCTTATACCTTTAATTTTATTAGCTGTTATCGCCATGCCTGTCCCAGATCCACATATTAATATACCTACTTCGCTTTTTTTAGATTTAATTCTATTTGCGACTTTTTTGGCATAATCTGGATAATCAACAGATTTTAATTCAAAAGGACCTAGATCAATAATTTGTATCTTATTATTAATAAGAAATGATTTTATATATTCTTTAAGACCATAACCTGCGTGGTCTGATCCTATACAAATTTTTTTAAATATTGATTTCAATTTAGTTAAATCGATTTTCCAAAAGACAGGCCACTAAATGAATACGTGCTTGTTCACCGCCATTAAAAAAATTGTGATATTTAGTGTTATTAGTAATTGTTACCTTTCCGTCTGCTGGTAAATGCTTCGCTATGTTTTCAATAACCATTGAACAACCTAAATTTGTTATAATTGGAATATGTAATCTTGGTTCTGGATCTCTATGCCAACTAAGAGTGGATCTTGGTTCTTTTAATAAAATTCTAACTCTACCCAGTTTGAATTTTGTACTTAATTTTTCAAAAACTTCTTGAAAATATGTATTTTTAAATTCTGGAACAATTTGTGTATATTTTGATTCATCAACTTGAATATCTCTAGATACTTCTTTTCCTGTCTCATCAGGAATAGTCCAGTAAACTCCCCTGATATTATTTCCTTCAGTAGACTCATTTTTATTCGGAATTTGATTAAGTGATATAGCTCCAAAGTGAGAAATTCCTAGACTTTCAAATTTCTTTTTTTTTAAAACTTTATCCAAATCTGTTCTTAATCTAATTATATCAAATTTTAGATCTGGAACTTGGTAAAAATCATTAAAATCAAGGTGTGCCATAAATACTTATTAATTTATATTCTAATTTCTTATAATATAATATTTGTCGCATCAAACAAAATCTAATACCTTATAAAAATGAAAATTATTGGTAAATTCCCTTATACGAGATTGAGAAGAGTTCGCAACTCAGACTGGATTAGGCGTCTAGTTTCTGAAAACGATCTTTCTGTCAACGATTTAATTATGCCGATATTTATTATTGAGGGAAAAAATAAAATAGTACCAATTAAATCTATGCCTGGCATATTCAGGTATACAATTGACAAAATTAATAAAGTCATAGATGAAGCTACATATCTAGGTATACCTATGGTTGCTCTTTTTCCTTGTACTCCTAATAGCAAAAAAAATATTAACGGAACTGAATCTTTAAATGAAGATAATCTAGTTTGTAAAGCTTTAAAACTAATTAAAAAAAATTCAAAAAATATTGGAATTATGTGTGATGTAGCTTTAGATCCATACACATCGCATGGACATGACGGTATAATTAAAAATAATTATGTCGACAATGATGAAACTTTAAAAATTTTAGTTAAACAGTCTTTAATACAAGCTCAACTAGGTTGCGATGTAATTGCCCCTTCCGATATGATGGATGGAAGAGTGGGCTTGATAAGAAAAGAGCTGGATAAACAAAATTTTAAAAATACAAAAATTTTATCTTATGCAGTGAAATATGCTTCGAATTTTTATGGGCCATTTAGAGACGCTATTGGTTCAAAAAAATCATTAAAGGGAGATAAAAAAACGTACCAAATGGATTATAAAAACTCAATGGAGTCAATGAGAGAGGTCGGCTTAGACATCAAAGAAGGCGCTGATATGGTGATGGTAAAACCAGGAATGCCCTATCTAGATATTATTAAAGGAATTAAAGAAAACTTTAAAATTCCTGTGCTCTCGTATCAAGTGTCTGGAGAATATAGTATGATTAAAAATGCAATTGATAAAAAATTTATTAATAGTGATGGAATACTAGAGAGTTTAATATCCTTAAAGCGAGCTGGCTCGAGTGCTATCATTACATATTTTGCAAAACAGGTTGCAGATAAACTAAAATCTAGTTAAAATAATTTTCCAAAACAATTCTTGATTGTGGAAACATTAAATTATTTGGATCGAAAAATTTATTTTTCATTATAGACCGGGTAAAAACTAAAGATTTTCGAATTATTTCACTTGAAATATTTTTGGGTAATTCATTTTTTAATAGATAGGCTGGTACATTATATTTTGAACCATCAATTGATATGTTGAAAGTATCATTTATAAAATCAGTAGTAGTAAATTGACTTAAATTAGGATTGTAACCAAGTTCTTTAATTAAATTTAATTCCCAATATATATATAAAATATACCAATTTGGTTCATTAAAATTCTGTATTAAATTGGATACAGAATCATAAACAAATTTATTCGGTTGATATTCCTGCATCAACAAATTTAAAATGGATGATAATGACAATAAAGCAGAAGTTCTTTTTTTATCACTAAAATATTTTGGACAAATTGGCTCAATTAATTCAGTCTTAAAATATCCAATTTTATTTTCACTTTTAGAGTTATAAAAAATTAATATTTTATTTGATATCTGCAGATAATTTCTAATTTTTCTAGAATTTGCACCGTAAACAATGCCACTAACTTTTCCATATGTATTAGTAAAAACATCAATAATATTGGCATTTTCTCTAAATTTTCTTTTTCCTAATAAGAAACCTTCATCTTGCCAAATCATTAAATTTTTAAATCATTTAAAAGTTTTTGAGCAGCATTTTGTTGTGCATTTTTTTTAGAACTACCGCTTGCTAAATATTTTTTTGAATCAGTAATTTTAACTTCGACTTTGAATATTGGGCTGTGTTTGGGCCCCGTTTGTTTTTCAACTTGATATTGTGGCAATAGTTTGTATTTTTTTAAGCTATATTCTTGTAATTTTGTTTTTGCGTCAATAACAGTAAAATCTGATTTGTTCAAAAAATCTCTCCAGTGTAATAAAATAAATTTTTCTGCGATATCTAAACCTTTGTCTAAAAAAATTGCCCCTATTAAAGCTTCAAGAGCATCACTAGTTATTTTTTCATCAGCTCTTTTATGACCCTTAAATGAATCACCAAGAGTCATGTATTTTTTAATATTTAATATATTTGCTATTTTTGCACATATTTTTTTATTAACTAAGTTTGCAAATTTTTTGTCGATAATACCCTCTTTTTCATTCGGGTAGTTCTTTAGTAAAGTTTTAGATAAAATTAAGCCGAGGACTCTATCTCCAAGAAATTCTAGCTTTTCGTTATTAATACTTGAGCTAAAACTTTTATGAATAAGTGATTGTTTTAATATATTTAAATCATTAAATTTTATTTTAATCTTATTTTGAAAATCTAAATATAAATCTCGTTTCATATTTTTTTGAAAAACCTGTTAACTCTTAATGAATTATTTAAATTCCATATCTTTAAAATACTTCCTTCTAACGTATCATTAGAAAAGAAAATTAATCTAGCTTTACCCACTAAATTCACATAGTTGACGTAGCCAGGACCCGTGAGATACCTACTATCTTTTGAACAATCTCTATTATCACCTAATAAAAAATAATGCTCTGAGGGAACTGTAAACTTATCTGAATTTTGAAAAGATCCTTTTTCTTTATATACGGCCGTGTATGTCACTCCATTTGGCAAAGTTTCTCTAAATGTCTCATACTGATTATTGGAGGATCCACATCGAACATTAATTTTATTTTCTAACTTAATTTTCAATAATTTCTTATCATTTAAAAAAATTTCACCGTTTATAAATTGAATTGTATCACCTGGCATTCCGATTAGTCTTTTAATATAGTCTGTTCTGTTATCTGCTGGTGTTTTAAAAACTACTAGATCTCCGAGCACAGGTTTTTTATAAAAAAATCTTTTTTTAAATAAAGGTGGACTGAAAGGAAATGAATGTTTGCTATATCCGTAAGAGTACTTTGATACAAAGATTCTATCGCCTATCAAAAGATTTGGTTCCATAGAAGATGAGGGTATGTAGAATGGTTGAAAAAATAGTGATCTTATAAAAATGGCAATACATAATGCATAAAAAACAGTTTTTATATTTTCAAATGCAATCAAAAGTAATTTATTTTTCATCAAGTTAATATAATTACCACTGCTACTGCGCAGGGCTTATCGTCAGAAAGTGAAATAAAAGATTTATATTTTTTCTTTTTTAATATTTTGTTAACAATTATTTTAGATTTACCTTTAATACTAATATCAGGCTTCCCCAATTTATCATTTTTAATTTCTATATCTTTGAATAAAATACCTTTTGAAATTCCAGTACCTATAGCCTTTGAAAACGCTTCTTTCGCAGCATATCTCATTGCAAAACAAGAAATATTATTTTTTTTTTTTTGACAATAATTGATTTCAACATTAGAAAAAATTCTCTGTTTAAACGTGTTGTTTTTATTTATAATAGATTTAAATCTTAGAATGTTTACTACATCTATGCCTACTCCATAAAAATTCATTATTTAATTATCCTTTTAAACTTTTTTATAGTTTTAGCTAGCCCCTCAAAAATAGATTCACCGATAAGAAAATGACCAATATTAAATTCACTTATATTTTTAACCTTAGTGAGTATTTTTGCAGAACGAAATGTTAGACCGTGACCAGCATGCACTTCCATCCCGATTTCATGACCTTTTTTTACTGCTTTTTTTATTTTATCTAGTTCAAGTTGGTATGGTTGATTTTTGTTTATTAAGTTGCAAATTTTACCAGTATGAATTTCAATGCAATCGCAATCTAGTTTTTTTGCCCGAATAACATCTGTAATATTAGGGTTAACAAACAAGCTAACCCTAGAACCATTTTTTTTTAATTTTTTAATTACAAGCTGTAAAAAATTTTTTTTATATTTAAGGTTTAAACCTCCTTCTGTTGTTACTTCTTTTCTTTTTTCTGGAACAATACATATAAATGGTGGTTTTTGTTTAATTGCGATAGCTAGCATTTCTTTTGTTGCGGCAATTTCTAGATTTAATGGAATGGTTAATTTAAATCTAATTTTTTTTAAATCCAAATCATTTATATGTCTCCTGTCTTCACGCAAATGAATAGTAACGGAGTCAGCTCCAAATTTTTGAGACATCAAAGCCGCTCTAAGTGGGCTTGGATAAAGTTCACCTCTTGCGTTTCTAACTGTAGCAACGTGGTCAATATTTACGCCTAGTCTTATTTTGTTCATTAAAGATTTCTGCTACCTGGTTTCACAGCTTTTATAGATTTAAGATTTTCTGGCATATCATCTTTTGTAAAAGTTGGTATATTGAACTCAATTTGAGAAACTATTTTTTTTTTTATTAAACTGTTACCATCAGATCTATCAATTATACAAGCGTAACCAATTATATTAGCATCACTATTTATGGCAAGTTGTGCACATTCTATACTGGATTTTCCAGTTGTAATTACATCTTCAACAATTAATACATTAGATTTTTTTGGTATAGAAAAATCTCTACGTAACAAAAATTTATTATCAATTCTTTCTGAAAAAATAGCTACCTTCTTTAAAATTTTACCAATTTCGTATCCAATGATTACACCACCCATAGCAGGAGAAAGTATTAAATCTATATTTTTAAATTCTTTAACAATTTTTTCTGCTAAGGAGTTACAAATCTCCTGCGCCAAATGGGGTTTGCTTAATAATTGTGCGCATTGAACATATTGAGCACTGTGCAAACCTGATGATAAAACAAAATGACCTTCGAGTAAGGCATTAGTTTCTTTTAAAATTTTTAAGGAATCTTTGTATGAAAGCATTTTTTTTCTTTTTATGACGTATGATTTTAAAATTTAATTTTTTTTGTTTGATTTGACTTATCAAATTTGTAAAGTTTTTTAAATCTTTAATTTGTAGATCGAACGAAAATTTCAAATATTCTTCTTTTTTTTCTAATAACTCTACATTTATTATATTACTGTGGTTAATACCTATTAAAGTGCTTATTTCTCCTAGAGCACCAGGTTTGTGTGGTAGGTCAATCACAAGAGTGCTTGAATATTTTTTTTCTAATTTTGCCGGATTCTCTCCAAATTTATCTTGCCAATATCTTCGAATTGCAGCTCTTGCCTTCCCTGTTTTTGTGAAAGATATCCAGTGTAAAGAGGGTGAAACTTTTTTAGAAGTATTTATTTTAATCATGTCTCCATTTTGTAAAATAGTTTGTAATGGTGAATCTCTTCCATTTACATAACAACCGATAGCAGTATTGCCCACCTTGGTGTGTACAGCATAAGCAAAATCAATTGGCGTCGCTTCTTTTGGTAGTTTTATAACGGCACCTTTAGGTGTAAAACAAAAAACGTTATCTTGAAACATTTGTAATTTAGTAAACTCATAATAATGTTCGGGATTGTTACCAGTTTCAATAATTTCGACTAAATCTCTTAACCAATCATATTCACGCCACGATAATTCAGAAAACTTTTCTGAGGATTTATATTTCCAATGAGCAGCGATGCCCCTTTCAGCAAATTCATTCATATCATTAGTCCTTATTTGAATTTCTATTCTATGTTTGTTAGGTCCAATCAAAGATGTGTGAATTGATTTATATTTATTTATTTTAGGAGTAGAAATATAGTCTTTAAACTTGCCGGGTATAGCGGCGTATGCGCTATGAAAAATACCAAGTGTTTTATAGCAATCCTCTGTGGTGTTAACAATTATTCTAAATCCGACTATATCAGTTAATTGTTCGAGAGAAATTTTCTTATTTTGTATTTTTCTCCAAATTGAAAAAGGGGTTTTTTCCCTACCATTAATTTTAGCTTCTATATTTTTTGATTTAAGCAATTTAATTAAATCGGCAGAAATATTATTAAAATTATCTTTCCTATTGTCTTTAATAAAATTCAATCTCTCGATAATTAAATTTCTAGCTTTAGTATTTAGAACTGTAAAAGATAAATCTTCCAGCTCATCTCTAATTCTATTCATCCCCATCCTGTCAGCTAATGGAGCATAAATTTCCATAGTTTCTTTTGCGATACGCTGCCTCTTATCGTTTGAGTCAAAAGCCTTGATTGTTCTCATGTTATGTAGTCTGTCAGCTATTTTTACTAATAAGACTCTAATATCTTTTGATGTTGCTAAGATTAATTTTCTAAAATTTTCTGCTCTAGAATTTTCAACTGCCTGGTTTTCGAAAGCAGATATTTTTGTTACACCGTCAACTAGGTCAGCTACTTCTTTGCCAAATTCTTTTAAAACAATTTCGTAAGTTGCTTTTGTGTCTTCAATTGTGTCGTGTAATAAACCCGTAACAATGGTGGCACTATCAAGCTTTAAGTCAGATAAAATATTTGCAACTGCCACAGGATGAATTACATATGGGTCACCAGATTTTCTTAATTGATTTTTATGGGCATCAATTGCAAAATTATAAGCTTTAGTTAAAGTGTTGTGGTTTAAAAATTTATTATAGGACTTAACTTTACTTATTAATTCTTCATTGTTAATCATTTATCTATTATAGCACTTTCAGACAATCTTGTAATCTCATTACTTGTTTTAAAGTTAAGACTTTTAATCAAAAAATCAATTTTTTGATTAAGTTTTGGGTGTTTCCAGCCAGAACAAATTTCTTTTAAGGGGTAAAGGACAAAATTTCTTAAATGAGCTCTTGGATGAGGTAATATAATATTATCCGTACTTAATACAATTCCATGAAAGTCAATTATATCTATATCGCATATTCTTGGATCATTTATTTTTGTTTTAACTCGTCCCATTTTTTTTTCAATTAATTTTATTTTTTTAATTAAATTGATAGGTGATAAATTAAATTCTATTTCGATTGTAATATTAATGAATTTAGGATTTTTCTTTTTGGGATATGAAGGTGTTTCAAAGAAACTAGATCTTTTTAAAATTTTAATATTTGCATTCTTCAGAAAAATTAACGATTTTTCTATGTTTGAAAATCTATTTCCAAATTTTGAACTTAAATTTGAACCTATGTTTAAAAAAATCATTTAATTTTTATTATTAAATATTCTTGCTTTTTCTCTATTCCAATCACGTGTTTTTTTTACTTGCCGCTTATCAAAAAGTTTTTTTCCTTTTGCAACAGCCAATTCAATTTTTGCTTTGCCATTTTTGAAATACATTTTTGTTGGGATAATCGTTAGTCCGTCTTGGTTAATTTTTCCGATCAATTTGTTAATTTCTTTTCTATTTAATAATAATTTACGATCATTTTTAGGGTCATGATTATTGTAGCTTGATTGGCGGTATAAAGGAATGTGGGAATTAATTAAAAACATTTCACCGTTATTATCAATAGCATAAGAATCTGCTATACTTGCTTTACCATCTCTAAGCGATTTTATTTCTGATCCTCTTAGTGATATGCCAGCTTCAATTAGTTCGTGGAAAAAATAGTTAAAACTTGCTTTTCTATTTAAACAAATTATTTTGATTCCAGCGGTTACTTGTTTTTTCATTAAAGCAAATTTGCAATATTTAAAGCATTCTTAATAGCAATCTTTGTACTGTCAGTAACTTTAATTAATGGCAAGCGCACTTCATCTGGGGAAATTTTAAGTAATGAGGCAGCGTATTTAACAGGCGCAGGATTACTTTCAACAAACAAAGCTTTGTGTAATGGTGATAAAATACTATTAATTTCTTTAGCTCTTTTTTGAGAGTTAGAATCATTTCTTTCAAGAGTTTTTTTTTGAAATTCTGAACATAGTTTTGGGGCAACGTTCGCTGTAACACTAATACAACCTAATCCACCAAGCTTGTTAAATTCAAGTGCATTATTATCTTCTCCAGTTAACTGAATAAAATTTTTTCCTATTAACTTTAAAGTTTTTTCAACTCTACTAAGATCGCCAGTTGCATCTTTTACCCCAGCTATATTTTTAAGTTCTGCCAATCTTGCCATAGTTTCAACAGACATGTCGATAACAGATCTAGATGGAATATTATAAATAATTATTGGTATACCAACATTGTCATTTAATTTTTTATAATGTTGGTACATGCCTTCTTGACTTGGTTTGTTATAATATGGGGTAACAATTAGAAGGCCATCTGCTCCTGATTTTTCAGCATACTTCGATAATTCCACTGCTTCAACTGTAGAGTTCGATCCGGTGCCCGCTAAGACCGGTATTTTATTTTTACACTCCTGAACCGCCAGTTGTATAACTTTTTTGTGCTCTTCATGCGTTAAGGTGGGAGATTCGCCGGTTGTACCTGCTGGCACAATACCATTGGTACCATTTTTAATATGAAAATGAATTAAATCAACATAGTTATTTTCATCTAATTTATCATCCTTAAAAGGCGTAATTAATGCAACAATTGATCCTTTAAACATAAAATTATATAAGATAGTTAAAATTATCGCAAACTTATGCTTATTCGTTTAATTAGTCTAGTATTTTTATTATTTTTCTCAAAAAGTCTAATGGCTATTGAAGATAATAATTTTTTATTTCCTAAAGATAAGCCTTCCGTATTTAAAAAAACAATACAAAAAAAAGTAAAAGACGAGTTAATTCTAACACCTAAAGGAAAGCCAATTATTAAAAACAGTGAAACTGCAGATAAAAAAAAATTAATAAAAAAAAAAAAAAAATCACTTAAAATTATCAAATCGATTGAAAAAAAAACAATAATCACAACAAACAAAGGCGCGATATTAATTTCTCCTAAAAAAAAACCAGCTATTTATAAGACCGAATCTAAAATACTAGAAAAATCTAAAATCTTAAATAAAAAAGATTTTGAAAAAGCAAAAATAGTTATTAGCTTAATAAAATCAAAAAAATGGAATAGTGCGCTAAAGGCTTCTGGAAAAGTTTCAGATAAAGAATTTAGAGATTTAATCACATGGATGTATTTAAAAACATCTGGAAATCAGGCAAATTTTAGCGAATATCAAAAGTTTATAGAAAGAAATTTTGATTATCCAAGAATCTCAAGACTTCAATATATAGCTGAGCATAAAATTTATTTAAAAAATAGTTCTCCAACATCAATTATAAGTTGGTTTAATAAATACCCCCCGGTGAGTGGGATGGGGAAAATTAAATTAGCAGAAGCTTATCTTGAACAAAATAAACTTGCTACAGTAAATACTTTAATCAAAGAAGGTTGGATAGTTGCAGATATAGCAAAAAATGACTTGGGTTATTATAGAGCAAAATTTAAAAAATTTTTATCTTCAGAGGACCATATTAAACGTGCAGACTATTTGGCCTGGGAAAATAAATATTGGGATTTAAAAAGAATGTTAAGATATTTACCCAAGGATGAGCGAGCGCTTTACAACGCGAGACAAATATTAATGAGTAATTCCTATGGAGTTGATAAATCTATCTCTAATGTTCCGGATCATCTGAAAAAAAACATTGGCCTTGAATTTGATAGATTAAAATGGAGAAATAGAAGAGGTAGATTGGACTCTTCACTTGAGGTTTTATACAAGATGTCAAATAAGTCTGAGGAAGAGTTAAGGAGAGCAGATCTATGGTGGAAACAAAGAGAAAGTGTTGTAAGAACTCTTATATACAAAAAGAGATATAAAACAGCTTACAAAATTGCAAGTGAGCATTCTTTATCTTCGGGACCAGAATTTGCAGAAGCAGAATGGCTATCAGGATGGGTGGCATTAACTTTTTTAAATGCAGCTGAATATGCAATTAACCATTTTGAAAATTTTTATAATAACGTTAGTTATCCAATAAGTTTAGCTAGGGGTGCTTATTGGCTAGGAAAATCTCATCAAAAACTTGGAAATAGTAAAGAAGCAAACATATATTTTGAGGAAGGCTCCAGATTTCTTACAACATATTATGGTCAACTTTCTTTTAAAGAATTAAATACCAATAATATTTTTTCACTTAATGACGATTCATCTTATTCAAAAGAGTATGAAAAGGAATTTTATAACAATAAATTAGTTAAACACGTCATTTTACTTAAAGAATTAAATGCAACTAAATATTCAAAAGATATAATAAAACACCTTGCGTTATTAGATGTTGAAAAAGGAAGTGAGGTTTTAGCTGCAAAACTTTCTTCAAGTATTGAAAGGTATGATTATGCCATTCAAATTTCTAAAAGAGCTTCTTATGAAAAAAGGTTTTTTAATAAATTTAATTATCCAATTATAAATACACCTCAAATAATTAATAAAAAAAACATGCCCAAATCTGAATTAATTTTGGCTATTATTAGACAGGAAAGTGAATTTGACAAAAGTGCAAATAGTTATGTTGGTGCTAGAGGCATGATGCAGTTAATGAAATATACAGCTAAGCTTGTAGCTAAACAGGCAAAATTACCCTACAGCATTAGTGGACTAACTAAAGACCCCGATTATAACATAAAATTAGGTACTTATTATTTAAATAGTTTGTTGGAACAATATAGTGGAGTTCTCCCTTTTGCGATTGCAGCTTATAATGCTGGTCCAAATCGTGTTAAAACTTGGAGAAGAATTAATGGAGATCCAAGTAAACAAGAAATTAATTATATTAATTGGATAGAACTAATAAGGTTTAAAGAAACAAGAAACTATGTTCAGCGTGTGCTTGAAAACATAAATGTATATAAATATATGCTCAGCATGTCTCCAGTAGAAATGAACGGTTTCGTCAGATAAGTTTGGCGGAAGAGAAGAGATTCGAACTCTTGGTAGAAAATAAATCCTACGGCAATTTAGCAAACTGCTGGTTTAAACCACTCACCCACTCTTCCAATTAAAGTTATTTTTAAACCAAAAAAAACAAAGATTAAAGTATCTATATTTAAATATTTTGATAGAATTATGTAATTATTTAGATTTATGAATTTATCATACAAAATTAATGTAGTTTCGCGTGTATTTAAGTCAATTTTTCTACAACAAAAACCAAACTACGCAATAATCTACATTGATGGCAGGTGTAATATGCATTGCGGCTTCTGCATACATGCAGCGGTAGATGCTAGAAAAACTCCAATTATGAAAGCTGACCAATGGGGTCAAATTTTTAGGAACGCTAGAAGCTTACTTCACTTAACTGTCACAGGTGGAGAACCATTTTTAAGAAAAGATTTTGTTGAAATATTAGACAATGTCTTAAAAAAAAATCAAATCCCTCAAGTTAGTATAAATTCAAATGGATTCTACATAGATCGTATAAAGAAATTTATGCCAGAATTAGTTGAAAAATATAAGAATACAGAATTTACTCTTTCTATATCATTGGACGGTCCAGAGGAAATACATGATAAAGTTAGAGTTTTTAAAGGAGCTTATAAGAGAGCTTTAGAAACAATTGACGAAATTAAATATTTAAGAGAAAAACCTAATTTTTTCTTAAAATTAGCATCTGTATTAACAAAGGACAATAAACATTTTATGGAAGACTTTTTAGATCAGACTTCAAAATGGTCAATAGATTTTCACGAATTAATATTAATAAGAGATGTTCCGGTAGAAGAACAGTTAGCGGTTAAAGATGTTTTTTTAAAGTTAAATAAAATGCAACATGAGAGAACTTCAAAAATATGGAAAAATAGTTTTAATGGAAAATTATTTAAAAAACTTTATAAGGAAACTATTAAAAGAATTGATAACGATAAAGTTTTTTCTCCATGTTTGGCTGGTGGCAGGTTAGTTGAAATTTTTCCTGATGGTGTAGTTCGTGGCTGTGAAGTTGAAAAATTGTGGGATGTATCTAAAATCGGAGATTTAAACCATACAAATAATGATATTGTTGAAATAATAAAAACAAAAGAAGCAAAAAAATTTAGAAAAATTGCAAAAAAATGCACTTGTACTTTTGAGTGCGCTAGTGCTGTGAATACCGTCTATGAACCCAAAAATTGGGCTTCATTAATTTAATATTTAAACAAAATAATGATTGATAAAGTTTCAGTGATTGTACCGGTATTTAATGGGAAAAACACTATTAAAAAATGTATTTTAAATATCCAAGATAAAAATAAAGGAATATTAAAAGAGATAATTGTTATAAATGATAACAGTTCTGATGGCACTACAGAAATTTTAAAAAAAATAAAAAAAATAAAAATTATCAATTTAAAAAAAAATAAAGGTGTGGGATATGCCAGGCATCATGGTGCGAAAATTGCAAAATACAATATGCTATGCTACGTGGACTCGGACTTAATAATTTCTACAAATTCAATTAAAAAATTAATAGCACGTTTAAAAAAAAATAAAATAACAGGTTCTGTGGGCGCAATACAAAAAACTATGAATTTAACTAAAAGAAATTGGTCATCTAATTTCGTATGTTTAAAATCTTGTTATGGTTTTGATAATGTAAAAAAAGAAATTAAATTTAGTGTAATACACTCAGAATTTTGTGTAATCGAAAAAAGCTATCTTCTTAAAATAGGTGGATGGAAATCTTATAGAAATGCCGGTGGCGAAGAATTTGAACTCGGAGACAGGATTACAAAGTCAAAAAAAGAAATAATTTTGATTAAATCAGCTAGCTACACAACCTACTATACCGATATTTATACGAGATTTAAAAAAATAATAGATAGAACGGAAAAATATATTGGCATATTAATTAAAAAAAAATATTTCGATACAACAGGTTCTTTCGCTACTAAAAATCAATCCTTATCTGCAATTTGCACCTCGTTATACTTGATAATTTTAATTTTCACCCCTTTTTTAAATATAAAATTTATGATTAATTCAATAAGTTTAATTTTTATTACACAAGTTGTTCTAGAATATAATTTCTTAATGTATGCAAAAAAATATTTTGGTTTTAAAATGTTATTTTATTCTTTTTATGGAATACAAATTATAAATTTAGGTATATTAATTGGAGCGTGCAATTTTTTTATTAATAAATTATTATTTAAAAATAAATGAAAAAAAAAGTCAAAAAAATTAAAAATTGTTTATTATGCAAAAGTGTTAACCTTAAAAAAGTTTATTCATTTGGTAATTTTTTTGTAAGTAATTTTGTAAACAAAAAGAATATTAAAAAAGGTATTAAATGTCCTCTATCATTATTATATTGTAAAAAATGTACGTTAATACAGTTGTCGCATATCGCTCCTCAAGAAATTATGTATAAACGATTCTATTGGTACAGGTCTGGTGTTACCCAAACAATGCGTAATGGACTTAAGAATATTTATATAGAAAGTTTAAAATATGTAAACTTAAAAAAAAATGATGTTGTATTAGATATCGGCGCAAATGACGGTACACTATTAAAGTTTTATAAAAATAAATGTATAACAATTGGATGTGAACCAGCAAATAATTTAATTAAAGAATTGAAGAAAAATTGTAATTTTTTGATAAATGACTTTTGGAATTACGAAAATTTTAAAAAAGTTCAAACTAAACAAAAATTAAGAAAACCAAAACTAATAACAGCCATTGGTATGTTTTATGACCTTGAAGAACCAAATAAATTTATAGGCGACGCAACAAAAGTACTACATGACAAGGGGGTATTTATTGCTCAATTAATGTGTCTAAAGTCAATGTTAAAACAAAATGATTTAGGTAATATTTGTCACGAACATTTAGAATTTTATTCATTAAAATCTCTTAAGTATCTTTTTGAAAATAATGGTTTGGAAATTTTCAAAATTGAAGAGAATGAAATTAATGGAGGTAGTTTTCGTATTTTTTGTAGAAAACTAAATAGAGGTAGTATTAAGTTTTCAGAACCAAATACATTAAAATCAGTAATGAGCTTTATCAAACGTGTTAATGAAAATAAAAAAATTACCTTAAATTTTATAAATAAACAAATTAAACTTCGTAAAAAAATATTTCTTTATGGAGCATCTACCAAGGGAAATACTGTCTTGCAATATTATGGATTGAACAATAAAAAAATTAATTTTGCGGCCGAAAGAAGTCCAGAAAAACTAGGTAAATATACAATTGGCACAGGTATACCAATCATTTCTGAAATGAAGGCTAGAAGTTTAAAACCTGATTTTTTCTTAGTGACACCGTGGAGCTTTATTAAAGAATTTGTAAAAAGAGAACATAAATGGTTAAAAGAAGGAGGAAAGTTTATTTTACCATTTCCAAAGTTCAAAATTATTAGTGATGACAAAAAAAAATAAAAACGCATTAGTTCTAGGGGTTACGGGTCAAGGCGGTTCATTTATGGCCAAACTTTTGCTTGAAAAAAAGTATACCGTTTATGGTTTAGTAAGAAAATCAGCAACAGGTAATTTAAAAAACATTTTAAGCATAAAAGATAATAAAAATTTTAAAATATTACATGGTGATTTACTTGATATCACATCAATATTTAATGCTATAAAAAAATCTAATGCAGATGAAATATATAATTTTGCAGATCAAGATCACGTAAGATGGAGTTATGAAATTCCCTCCTATTCTTTTTCAGTTACAGCTTCAGCAGTAATCAATATTTTGGAGTTATTAAAAAATAATTTTCCAAAAATTAAATATTTTCAACCCCTTTCATCAAATATGTTTGGAGGAACTAAAAATAAAAAACAGAATGAAAATGAAATACTGACACCAAAAAGCATATATGGCCTGGGTAAAGTTACCGCTATGCATGCCTGTAAGATTTATAGAGATGTTTTTAATTTAAAAATCTATGGTGCCATATTCTACAACCATGAGTCAGAAATACGTCCTGAAGAATATGTAACGAGAAAAATAACTAAATCAGTTGCGCGTATTTTCTATGGAAAACAAAAAAAATTAAAATTAGGAAATATTAAATCAAAAATTGATTGGGGATATGCAAAGGATTATATAGATATATCTCATAAAATTATGCAGCAGAAAAAGCCAGATTTTTTTATAATAGGCTCTGGCAAAACTTATTCAGTAGAATACTTTGTAAAAAAGTGTTTTGAATACGTTGGTTTAAATTACAAAAAATTTACTGTAGTAGACAAAAAATTATTTAGACCTACAAATAATTCAATTTTGCAGGCAGACATTTATAAAGCTAAGAAAATTTTAAAGTTCAAGCCAAAAACTAGTTTAGATAAATTGATATCTATAATGATGCGAAATGATTTAAGTATAGAACAAAAAGATTAATGTCAAAAAGAATTTCAATAATACTTTGTACTTATAATGAAGTTGATTTTATTGAAAATTCAATATTAACAATAAAAGAAAAAATAAAAGATCTTGAATTGATTGTTGTTGATGACGATTCTAAAGATGGAACAAAAGAAATAATAGAAAAATATAATAACAAACCATTTTTCAATTCTATTGTTAGAAAAAATGACACTGGTTTAGCGTCTGCTTTTGTTAGAGGAGTAAGGGAGGCAACTAGTGATCGTATAGGATGGATTGATACAAATATGAATTATTTAATTGATTACTTTCCTGACATGGAAAAGTTATTGGATGATGGATATGATATAGTTTTACTATCAAGATATGTTAAAGATGGTGAGGATAAAAGACCACTTTTGAGATCTTTGGCAAGCAAGTATTTGAACTTATTTTGTAAAATTATTTTTAGATCAAAAATTAAAGATTTTACAAGTGGAATATTCCTTATGAAAAGAGAGATTTTGAATAAAGTATCTTTTCTTGGATATGGGCATGGAGATTTTTTTATTGAATTTCTGTATAACACAGAGAAAAATGGTTTTAAAATAATAGAAATACCCTACATTCAAAAAAGAGACATTGATCCTGTAAAAAGCAAATCAGCACCGAATTTAATTAAGTTTTTTTATTTAGGAATAAAATATATAATAAGAGTATTCGCAACACTTTTAAGAAACAAAAACTATGAAACAAATAATAAGATATAAAAAAAAAATACTCGCCATAATTGTTAGAAATGCAATTAGTAACAAAAAAAAGGGTATACAATTTTTTTCACCAAACAATTTCAATCAACAATTGGGGTTATTTAATCATGAATCTGGCAAAGTAATCAAACCGCACTCACATAATAAATTTATTAGAAAAATAAATAAAACTACTGAAGTACTTTTTATATTAAATGGAAAATTAAGAGTTGATTTTTATAAAAATAGCAAAAATTACTTATATAGCAAGATAATAAAAAAAAATGATTTAATTATTTTAAATGAAGGCTCTCATGGCTTTAAAGTTCTTGAGAAAATTAGAATGTTTGAAGTTAAACAAGGACCATATTACAAAAAAGCAGACAAAGTAAAATTTAAACCTATAAATGAAAATAAAGTTAAAATTAAAAAATAAATTTATACCTGTAAATACACCAAAGATTTTTAAACAAGATAAAATCAATATAAATAAATGTTTAAATACAGGCTGGGTCTCCTCTGAAGGAAGTTTTGTAAAACAATTTGAAGATAGCTTTTCAAAGTACAACAATAAAAAATACGGAATAGCTGTATCTAATGGAACGGCTGCATTAGAAATTGCTGTCAAAGCCTTGGGCTTTAAAAAAAAATCAGAAATTATAATTCCTACATTTACAATAATATCTTCAGCCTTATCAGTTATCAAGGCTGGCCATAAACCGGTACTTGTAGATTGTGATTTATATAACTGGAATGCTTCAATTGATGAAATTAAAAAAAAGATCAATAAAAAAACAAAAGCGATAATTGCAACTCACATATATGGATTTCCATTAGATATGGATAAATTAAAAAAATTATGCCAAAAAAAAAATATTCTAGTTATTGAAGATGCTGCGGAAATGATAGGTCAAACTTATAAAAATAAAAGATGTGGAAGTTTTGGTGAAATTAGTACTTTTAGTTTTTACGCAAATAAACATATTACTACAGGTGAAGGGGGTATGATTTTAACAAATAATAAAAAATTATATGAGAAATCTAAATCTTTAAGAAATCTTTGTTTTGGAAATGCAAATAATAGATTTAATCATGATGATATTGGTTGGAATTATAGAATGACAAATTTACAAGCTGCAATGGGGTGCGGTCAGCTAAAAAACATCAATTGGATTGTTAAAAGAAAAAAAGAAATAGGATCTAGATATTTCAGTCAATTAAAAAATAATAATAACATTTATATTCAACCAATTAAAAATGCATATTCTGAAAATATATATTGGGTGGTTGGTATTTTAATAATTAATAAAAAATTCAAAAAAAAAAATATTCTAAAATTATTGAGTAAAAATAATATTGGTACTAGAAGTTTTTTTTACCCCATGCATAAACAAAAAATATTTCAGAAAATGGGTATATTTAATAAAAAAACAAAATTTAAAAATTCTGAATTAATATTTAATAATGGATTTTATTTACCATCAGGTCTTGGGATAACAAATCAAGAAATAGATTATATCTGCAAAATTATGAATAAAATATTTAAGTAAATTTTATTTTTTTTTTTTGTAAATCGTATTTATATTTTGTCCGTCAACTGCTATTTGATGGTATATGTAATAATCTTTTAAGATTTTTTCTTTATCTGTTCTTAAATTCACCCTGTAATTATCAATTATATATTCAGAAAGGTCACCTTGATAAATAATATTTATATTTTCTTTATCGTTTTCGGACAAGAATAGTTTGCTTGCCTCAAGAGAAGAGAAACTAATTGTAGAAACATTAATGGGATAATTCTTATCTGTATCTAATAGGAATTTTAATGAATGATAATTTGATAAACCCCAATAATCTAAATCAAATTTACCTTTAGATAGATTTTTAGATAAATAATTAAAATAAACATTCTGGTTCGGGTGGTTAATTACCATCCAGGTCCCAATATAAGAAAAGTTTAAAAAAAATAATAAAATAATGAAATATTTTAATTGTTTTTTTAAAAAATCATTTAAAAAAATTAATCCGTTTATAGAAAACAAAACAACAATAGGATAAAGAAAATAAATGTGTCTCCAACCATCGACGTTGGATGAATTATATTGAATTGTAATAAATAAAGTTAAAATTAAAATAAAAGCAATAAATGTATAAAATAATTCTAAATCGGTTTTCCAAATATTCTGATCTGATTTTAAAGATAAAAGATTTTTTGATAAAGTTATAAAATAAATACTAAGTCCAACAATAAAAAAAGCAATAACTGTGATTGGTGTTGTCATTAAAAACCATAGTGGTCTAAAAAACCACGGTGAATTTTGAGAGCTAAAATATTCACCCATAAAAAAATTTGTAACATTAACTTGATTCTGTAAAGATAACTGTTGTTGAAAAAAAAAAATAAGATTCCTTATAGGATTTTCCCACATGTATGGTGTAAACATTATAATAAATAAAAGGGTTAAAATTGTTACTAAAAAAAGATTTTTAAGATATTTTCTAGGCAAGATTTCACCATTAATTTTATCCATAAAAGTTAGAAAAATTATTAATACGAATGGTAAGATAGCAAATATTTTTATGGCTATACATAATCCAGAAATTATAGAAAAATAAAAGATATTTTTGAATTTCTGATCTTTTAAAAATTGAAATGAATAAAAAATATTTATTATAAATAGTGACATAAATAAAATATCTCTTGTGTTGTAAAAAGACTCAGCAAATATTCTGGGTGAAAAAACAATCAGTAAAACCCCTAAAATTGAATAAATTCTATCTTTGAATATTTGTAATAAAAGTTTGTAAAAATAAATTAAAGAAATAAAGAAAATTGTAAAATTTAATAAATGAGAAAGTTCATATATTTCCTTACTACTATTAAAATTTAGAGCTTGAGATAAAAATGCTAAAAATAAATCATAAATGACTGGGCTGCTAGACATATTGACGTTTTTATATATGTTAATATTTGTATGCTCAAAATTTTTATTTAATAAGAACTCTTTAATATATTCTAAAAAAAAAATTCCATTTTGCCTATAATATTCGTCATCTAATGTAAGACCATAGTCTTTAAAGATATATAACCCCAATATAAATAAGATTGAAAATAACATAATAATAATGATATTAAATTTAAGGTTTATTTCTTTTATGAATTTGTTAATCATTATGCTAAGTACAATAATAAGTTCGTTAATAATTACAATAATTAATATTATAATCTCATAAATAGTTATGAAACATAAAATTCTTAAAGGGTCACTTTATACTATTGGAGCATCATTTTGGTGGGGAATAATTGGGGTTATTTATTTCAAATTCGTATCATTTGCTACACCTCTTGAACTAACTATACATAGGACGATATGGACTACCCTTCTTTTAATAGTCACTACTAGTTATCTGTCAAAATGGAATGAATTTATTTTTGTAATTAAACGAAAAAAAAATTTAGTTTTACTATTTATTACTGGTCTTTTAATATCTACTAACTGGTACACTTGGCTCTATGCAGTAAAAACTAATAATTTACTAGATGGAAGCCTTGGTTATTACATCTTTCCGATTTTAAGCGTACTTTTAGGGATTATTTTTTTAAAAGAAAAGTATAATAGAAACAAAATAATATCTATTATCCTAGTTTTAATTTCATTGAGTCATCTTTTATTTAAACTAGGTGAAGTTCCCTGGATTGGCTTAACTGTTGCTATAACATTTAGTTTATATGGTTTAATTAGGAAAAAAATTAAAGTTTCATCAGACATAGGTCTGCTAGTTGAGACATTGATGTTTACACCAATAGCAATTATTGCTTTCGGTTTTCTAGTTAATAACAATATTAATTTTTTTTCAGTTAACGAACCACTTATTTCATTTTATTTATTTTGGGCTGGATTAATGACCTTAATTCCATTGTTTTGGTATACAAAAGGTTTTAACTTAATTGGTATAGGACCTGCAAGCATGATATTTTTTTTAACGCCAACCGCACAATTTATTTTAGGTATTTTTTATTTTAATGAACCATTAGTTTTTGACAAACTAATATCTTTTATCTTTATTTGGATAGCAGTGATTATTTATTTAAATGAATTAAGAAAAGAATAACTCAATTTCTTTTATTGATATACAGGCTTTCTGTAGACCGAATATTACTCAAGATAGAGACGGATGATAAATTTTTTCTACCTACAAAAATAAAATTATTTTTAAGTAAAATCTTTTTTATTTTATTTTCTTTTTTTAAAAAACTATTTTTTTTATCAGTTATCTCGATTTGTATAGCTTTTATTAAATTTTTTTTTAAACAACTTGACATACCCTTCAGTACTTCAAGTTCTGCAGCCTCTACATCAATTTTTAATATATCAATTTTTTTTATATTTTTTTTTTTAACATAACTATCCAGTGTAATTGAAGATGTTTTAATTTTTTTAAAACCTTCGGTATTTTGAAAAAAAAATTTTAAAAACAAATCTCTCGTAAAGACCCATTTTTTATCCCGCATAAATATATTGGTAATAGAAGATCCAGAGCTTTCAAAAGACTCGTTTAAATTAAATGTAATAATTTTATTTTTGCTACCTACTGCTTTATTTTCAAAAAAAATATTTTTTTTTTTTATAAATTTTTCAAGATATTTTTTTACTCTTGGGTTTGGATCAAAAATATAAATTTTTTTTTTAATATCTTCTAATTTTTTTGACTCATAAAATATATTGAAGAAAGTACCTTTGTAACAACCAATATCAAAAATAATTATCTCTTTTTTATTTTTGACAATATTAAAAAGTTCAACGGTAAAGTCGTGGAAAGTGGAATTCAACAATTTATATATAAGAGCTTTAATCATAATTTATTTAAAGACTTTAATGATAAATTAATAGATTTTAATAGTAAATTATTTAAAATAATTTTTGAATGAATTTAAAGCCAATATTGTTGAAGGAACAATTGTAGATACTGTAAAAGAGATAAAAAGTAAGTTTGATTTAATGAAGGAGTTAAAAAAATCCAGTGAAATGATATTTCCTACTAAAATACTAGTTTGAAAATTTTGACTGGGGAAAAATAGCAAGCCAAATATTAGCCCGCTGATAATAGATATAGCTGCTAACTTAGGTTTAATTTTTTTATTAAAAAAACCATAAAAAATTGTAATTACAGCCGCACAACAAAATAGATCTGCTAATAAAAATAAATACAGTATACTGTAGCCTTTTGAGGCTAAAACAAAAACCAATACACTTAAAAGTAAAATTATAAAATTAGTTTTAGCTTTTACATCCTTCCTTCTTAAAGATGTATTGATTTTATCTCCATCGACAATAATCAAACTTGAAATAGCATTAATTAATGTATCGATCGTACTTAAAGTCAAAGACAACGCTAGAATTAATATACCTATTACTATAAGAGAACTTTTATTATTAAGAATTAAATCAAAAAAAGCTAAATCAGGTGTTACTTTTGAATTTAATGAATAAGATATTAAACCTGAATAACCCATCCAAAAAACAATAAAGAAAATAATTATTGATGAATAAATTAAGCTTGATTTTAAAGTAGAATTGTTTTTTGCAGAAAAAACTCTTTGCCAATTTCCTTGATGAAACAAATTTGTTGCTGCTACAGCGATAAAAAAGGTTAATCCAGCTGTATAATTAGGTAGGTAATTTTTATCAATCAAAATAGGAGAATTTTTTTTAATTAATTCGAAACTTGATGAATCTATGTTTCCTAAAATTATAAATACTGACACTAAAACAATTAATAAAATAAAACTAAATTGGTATTTATCAGTAATAATTGAAAGTTTAAATCCACCTCTCAATATATAAAGTAAACAGATTATTAAAGTAATACCTGCTGTGATCCACAGTGGTACTTGAGATATAAAGTTTAATAAAGATGCTATTGCTGTTACTTCGGCTATTAAAAATATTGTTAAATAAAATAATATTAAAAATAAACTGATTTTTAGTATTCCTAAACCAAATCTCTTCATAATGAACTCTGTTAATGTTAAGCCATTGGGAAATTCTTTCCTTATTTTTGGCCCAAAGTTATATAAAAATAGCATTGGCGCAGCTGTACCTAATGCATATCCTGTAACAGCACCAATTCCGCCCCAAGTTGCAGCTGAAGCTGGTCCAAATAGAATCCATGCTCCAAGTGCTGATGCGGTCAAACTCGCAGTTAATGAAAAAGTGTTTTCGTCTCTATCACCAACTATGTAATTCTTAATATTGGTAATTTTTTTTGAATTTAAATATCCTAGTCCTATAAAAAATAAACCTACGATGACTGTTACTGTTAGTGACGCTTGTATAGATATGTATGTTTTTTCCATAGTTCCCTTACTGAATTACCGGTCAGGTTCGTCGGGTATAATCTCAGTCTTTTAGACACCCCGTTAATGGTCTCTATACACTAATTTTGGGCAAAAAGTCAAATGAAGCTGTATCTATTTTTGAAGAGTGTTCTTTTTTCATTTTCCAGCTGTTGTCATTTCCTGCTTGGGCTATGCTAATAGCGTTTCTTCCGTACTTGGCATTTGTTAAATCTATTGCTTGCATTAATGTTTTGCTTTTATTTTCAATTAATGGACTAAGTAAATTTAATTCATTTAAATTTCCATCACATAATTTAGATAAAGTAACTCCTGCCTTTTGATAAAAAAAACCATATTTGTATATCTTTTCGAGACCTTCTGTTGCAGCTTTAATCAACTCTAAACTATTGTTTGTATGTATGGGTAAATCTATTGTGATTGAATTTGAATAATATTCTCTATATTTATCAAATGGGCTTGTTCTTATAGATATGGTTATACTTTTTGTTTTTTGATTATCGTTCCTAATTTTTTCAGCGGCATTTAAACAGTGTGTTGTCACAGATTCTTTTAATTTATCCAAACTTTCAATTTTTTTTCCAAATGATCTAGAGACGCAACAGCTTTTTCTTTTCGTTTCTTGTGTTTGTAAGTCTATACAAGAAATTCCTCTAAGCTCCATAACTGTTTTCGCACCTAAAACATTTGTACTTTTTTTGACCCAGGTATTAGAAATGTTTTTAAGTTTATAAGCTGTATCAATTCCATTTTTAATGTATAATTTTGACAACTGTTTTCCGACACCCCAAATATCTGAAATATAAAAATTTTTTAAATGCTCATCGATATTTTCTTTTAAGTATATAACACCTGATTTATTTTTTTTAGCCATATGGTTTGCAACTTTACTTAATGTTTTTGTATTCGATATTCCAACACTTGTTGGTATGCCGGTCCATCTTAAAATTCTTTGTCTTATTTCCTTTCCATAGTTCTCTACTTCTTTTTCTTGTATATGTGTTAAATCAACAAAAGCTTCATCTATTGAATAAATTTCAATTTTATCTGAAAAAGATTTTAAAGTTTTCATAACTCGTCTAGAAAGATCTCCATATAGTGCATAATTAGAAGAAAAGATATGTACATCGTTTTTTTTAACAAGTTCTTTAACTTTAAAATATGGTTCTCCCATTTTAATTCCAATTTTTTTTGCTTCTGTGGATCTGGAAATTACACATCCATCATTGTTAGAAAGGACAACAACGGGTTTGTTATTTATTTTCGGGTTAAATAACCTCTCGCAAGAAACATAAAATGAATTACAATCTATTAATGCAACTTTGTTTTTTTTACTGTTGTTTGTGAATGACATAGGTTACTACTCCCCAAATTATTATTTCTGGATTTTCTATAAGATTAATTTTATCTAATATATTTTTTGACCCCGAGGTAATATAGCTAACTCCTTTTTCTTTAATTAAAGTTTTTACTACAAGTTCTTCGTTTATATTTGCTACTACAGTTGAAAAGTTTCTAGGATCTATACTTTTGTCTATTATTAATAAATCGCCATCATAAATTCCGACGTTGGTCATGGATTTGCCTTGCACTCTTATTATAAAAGTTGCTGGAGCGTTTGTTATTAATTGTGAATTTAAGTCAATATCGTCTTCAATATAGTCTGTTGCTGGTGATGGGAAGCCAGCTCCTACTTTGTGCAAATAAAATGGTACTGTTAATTTCATAATGTTCTTCTTTTGTTCTTTATAGGCCATAAAACTACTCGCGGTCAAGTGATTAATTGGGTCAATATGCATTTAGCAAAAATGGTTAAAAATGTTTAAATTAGGCAATGAAAAAATTTTTAGCATTAATTACATTATTAATATTTGCAACAGCAGCAAGCGCAGATTCAAAACTTCAAACAATCAAAAAAAATGGTGAGCTAAGAGTTGGTACTACAGGTGATTGGGATCCAATGACCATGAAAGATCCGGCTACAAATAAATATGTAGGATTTGATATTGATGTAATGAGAGAGTTGGCAAAAGATATGGGCGTTAAAGTAAAATTTGTTCCTGCAGAATGGAAGACAATAGTTGCAGGGATTACAGCTGATAGATACGATCTTTCTACTAGTGTTACTAAAACACCTAAAAGAGCTGAAGTAGCTGGTTTTACAGAAACTTATTATAAATACGGAACAGTCCCACTAGTACTTAAAAAAAATTCAAAAAAATTTTCAACATGGAATTCTTTAAATAACAAAGATGTTACAATTGCTACCACTCTTGGAACGTCTCAAGAAGAAAAAGCTAAAGAATTTTTTCCTAAATCTAAACTAAAATCAGTTGAAGCTCCTGCTAGAGACTTCCAAGAAGTTCTGTCTGGAAGAGCTGATGGAAACATAACAAGTTCAACCGAAGCCAATAAATTGGTTATTAAGTACCCTCAATT
>Ga0114997_10000134_pt1 | contig 53420 bp, 47 predicted proteins | sample ArcticOcean_MG_C_2_FD_87045 | JGI IMG/M metagenome (GOLD analysis project Ga0114997, IMG submission 87045) | Marine microbial communities from western Arctic Ocean - ArcticOcean_MG_CB4_136 | ecosystem: Environmental > Aquatic > Marine > Oceanic | place: Arctic Ocean: Canada Basin | collected... | reverse complement strand
AATCACCACTAGTTGATCCAATCTTAATCATAGACATAAAAACTGCTGCTCCTAGAAGTTCAAAAACAATTGAAACAGTAGTTGAGGTAGGCATTCCTAGAGTATTAAAAAAATCAAGTAGTAATATATCTGTTAACATTACAGCGGTAAAAATTAACATTATTTCATCAAAATAAAATTCTCCAGGATTGAAAATGCCCTTTCTAGCAACCTCCATTAAGCCGCTAGAAAATAATGCTCCAACAGCCACTCCTAAACTTGCAAGAACCATTATAGTTTTAAATGGTATTGCCTTAGAACCCACGGCAGAATTTAAAAAATTAACTGCATCATTACTAACTCCAACAATCAGGTCTCCAATGGCTAGAACGCCTAAAGCAATTACTATAATAAGGTAAAGATCATTCATTTATTAAAATCCTATAATTTAAAATCAACTTGAACTCTGGAAAAAACCTTGTTATTAGAGTAAATAGAGTTTTCAAAAGTAATATCAGCTTGAACTTTCAGTTTATGTTTTGATATATACTTTGAAAGTGCGAAAGTAAATTGGTTTCTACAACTATTGTTTGTTACCAAATCATTAAGTTTTATACTTGAGTACCTTAAAGAGGTTCCCATTTTAGAAAAAAATATGTAACCTATTTGAAAATTTGAAGCAGAACCAACGTTTACGATGTCTCCAGTCATATTTCCATCAGTCTCCTTAGCGATTATATTATCTGAACTTCTATTAACATATTCAGCTAACAACGAAAATCCTTTATATTTAAAATGACTGTCTAAAAATAGAGTTGAAATATCTGTTTTGAAAAATCCCTTTTTAATCAACATATATGAACCTTGATTACTTCTTGTTTTTACAGCCTGTTTATTAAAATCATAAACTATACCCAGAATTAATTTAGGTTTTTGTTCTCTAACAAAATCACCTCCGCTTTCATGCCCGCCATTTGTAAAATACCCGAAGGGATATAATTCAACACGTGAAGTATACTGATAACCTCCAATGTTTCCAGTAGTTACATTTCTACCTTCTCCTTGTGCAATTGAAAAAACCTCTTTTATTTTAAAATTTTTAGTTAAACTAAATTTATGTCTCAATTGAATTCCTATATCTCTATCTATATTGAATTTACTGTTCATAATTGAACGATCAACAAATTCTTGTTTTCCTGATGAAATTAACCTTTCAATATTACCTGGAAGTTTTGCTTGTCCGATTTGAATGCTAAAGTTTTTATAAAATGCCCATCTTAAATATGCGTCTATAACATATCTGGGAGAATTACTTGTATAAAGAGATGCCTCGGAAATATCACTATTTGAAAACCCCAATTGAAGGACATAGGTAAGTTTTGGATCGTAGGCGAAACCCTTAAGTTTTAATCTTGCCCTTCTTAATAAAATTGTTGTCTGAGGTTGTTTTGAATATTCACCATCAAATTCACTCCATTCTGCAATTCCTAAAAATTGCATTCTAGAGCTTACAATCATGCTCCATGTGCTATCTTTTCCAACTATATTGAATATTCCTTTTCCAAATTTAGGAGCCTCAACTTTTTGCGCTAAAGAGAAAGAACTAACTAAAGAATATAGACATATTTGTGCTGTCAAAAAAAGTCTACATGAAAACTTCATAGGGTCATGAGCCGCACATTAAGCAATCATCATCTTCACTTTCCTTAGACTTAGAAAGCATTTCTTTAAGTTCTTGAGGAGATAGCGGCTCTACAATTGCGGCGGCGGCGGCGGCGGCATTAATCCTTTTATTTTTTGGAGACGCATTACTGACTATTGTTTCAGATAAAACGGTAGATTCTTTTTTCTCACTTAAAGCTTCTTTTTTAAGAGTAAATTTAATGGCATCCACAGCAGATTTAGTTCTTAAATAATACATTCCAGTTTTTAAACCTGACTTCCATGCGTAAAAGTGCATTGAAGTCAGTTTGGCCATTGTCGCTCCTTCCATAAAAAGATTTAAAGACTGAGACTGATCAATAAAATACCCTCTATGTCTTGACATGTCAATAATATCTTTCATGCTCATTTCCCAAACAGTCTTATATAACTCTTTTAAATCTTGAGGGATTCCATCAATATTCTGGATAGAACCATTAGCCCTCATGAGGGTCTCTTTCATGTCCTCATTCCATATTCCAAGCTCAACCAAGTCTTCCAAGAGATGTTTATTAACAATAATAAATTCTCCTGAGAGCACTCTACGCGTGTATATATTTGAAGTATATGGCTCGAAACATTCATTGTTTCCAAGAATCTGAGATGTAGAAGCTGTAGGCATAGGAGCAACTAATAAAGAATTTCTTACTCCATATTTTTTCACTTGCTTTCTTAATTTTCCCCAATCCCATCTTCCGCTTAATTCTTCATCTTTAATCCCCCATAAATTATGCTGAAACTCGCCGTTAGAAATTGGAGAGCCTTTATAACTCTTATAAGGACCGTCTTTTTTTGCTTCTTCAACTGAAGCTGTTACTGCTGCAAAATATAAAGTTTCAAATATTTCCTGATTAAGGTCTTGTGCTTCTTGACAGGTGAAAGGTAGTCTCAATTTTATAAAGGTATCGGCAAGGCCTTGAACTCCAATACCGATAGGTCGGTGACGCATATTAGAATTTTCAGCTTCAATCACAGGGTAGTAGTTTCTATCAATTACTCTATTAAGATTCTTAGTTACTGTTTTGGCAACATTATATAAAGCTTGATGGTCAAATTGCTTATTTTTAATAAATATCGGAAGAGCTATAGAAGCTAAATTACAAACGGCAACTTCATCTACAGAAGTATATTCTAATATTTCCGTACATAAATTTGAAGAGCGAATTGTTCCAAGATTTTTTTGATTAGATTTTCTGTTTGCAGAATCTTTATAAAGCATATAAGGCGTTCCCGTTTCTATCTGAGATTCTAAAATTTTCTCCCATAGTTCCCTTGCCTTTATAGTCTTTCTCCCTTTTTGCACTTCCTCATATTTTAAATAAAGTTTGTCAAAAGCAGCTCCGTGGTTGTTAAATAATTCTGGACATTCATTTGGACACATTAATGTCCATGTACTGTCTGCCTCTACCCTTTTCATAAAAAGATCTGGAATCCACATAGCAAAAAACAAATCTCTAGCTCTCATTTCTTCTTTCCCGTGATTTTTTTTCAAATCAAGGAAGTCAAAAATATCTGCATGCCATGGTTCTATGTATATTGCAAAAGATCCTTTTCGTTTACCTCCTCCTTGATCTACATATCTTGCAGTATCATTAAAAACACGAAGCATCGGTACTATTCCATTTGAAGTCCCATTAGTTCCAGCAATATATGAACCTGTTGCTCGAACATTGTGAATAGATAATCCAATCCCTCCCGCAGATTGAGAAATTTTAGCTGTTTGTTTTAATGTGTCATATATTCCGTCAATACTATCATCTTTCATTGTAAGTAAAAAGCATGAAGACATTTGAGGCTTAGGAGTGCCTGCATTAAACAAAGTTGGAGTTGCATGAGTAAAGAAACGTTTAGACATTAAGTCATAAGTTTCAATAACTGATTCTATATCATTAAGATGAATTCCGACAGATACTCGCATTAGCATATGCTGAGGTCTTTCAGCTATTTTTCCGCTAAGTTTAAGTAAATAAGATTTTTCAAGTGTTTTAAATCCAAAAAAATCATAGCCGTAATCACGATTATAAATAATACTCGAATCAAGCTTTTCAGCGTTATTGTTTATGGTTTCATAAACTTCTTTAGAAAGTAATGGCGCTTTTTTTTCAGTACGAGGATTAATATATTCATAAAGATCTTTCATCGTTTCTGAAAAAGACTTCTTGGTGTTTTTATGTAAGTTTGAAACAGATATTCTAGCAGCAAGTTGAGCGTAATCAGGATGAGTAGTAGTCATAGTGGCAGCAATTTCAGCAGCTAAATTATCTAACTCTGAAGTTGTAACTCCGTCATAGAGGCCCTCAATTACCCTCATAGAAACTCTTACGGGGTCGACCAAACTATTCAAGCCATAGCAAAGTTTTCTTACCCTTGCTGTAATTTTATCAAACATTATTGGCTCTTTATGACCGTCTCTTTTTACTACAAACATTATTTTATTTTTAAAACATTATCTTCTTAATAACTTATTTAATCTTGGCAAGCAATCTCTGTTAAAACCCTATACGATATTAACTAAAAATCAGCGTCAAAACTGATTTTAGTTTCCTTTGATTCAGCGTTTAAAACTCCAGCTTTTTGATACTCTGAAACACGTTTCTCAAAAAAATTAGTCTTACCTTGAAGTGAAATCATATCCATAAAATCAAACGGATTAGTGACGTTAAATTGTTTTTCGCAATTTAACTCAACTAATAATCGATCGGTTACAAACTCCAAATATTGAGTCATAAGTTTAGAATTCATACCTATTAAACTGACTGGTAAAGATTCACTGACAAATTCTCGCTCAATATTAAGAGCATCTAAAATTATTTCTACAATTCTTTTTTTAGGAACTTTATTTACTAAATGTTTATTATGAAGGTGTACCGCAAAATCACAATGAACACCCTCGTCTCTTGATATTAATTCATTAGAAAAAGTAAGCCCTGGCATTAATCCTCTTTTTTTAAGCCAATAAATTGAACAAAATGCCCCCGAAAAGAAAATTCCTTCAACAGCTGCAAACGCAATTAATCTTTCGGCAAAAGAGTCTGAATCAATCCACTTTAAAGCCCAAGTGGCTTTTTTCCTAATGGCGGGAAATACTTCAATTGCAGTAAATAACTTATTTTTTTCAACTTCATCTTTAACATAGGTGTCAATGAGTAATGAATATGTTTCAGAATGAATGTTCTCCATCATTATCTGAAATCCGTAAAAAAATTTTGCTTCAGAGTATTGAACTTCATTAACGAAATTCTCCGCTAAATTTTCATTCACTATTCCATCAGATGCAGCAAAAAAAGCTAAAATATGCTTAATGAAATATCTTTCGTCATTAGAAAGCTTGTTATTCCAATCATCTAAATCATTTGACAAATCAATTTCTTCAGCTGTCCAGAAACTTGCCTCCATCTTCTTATACCACTCCCAAATATCATGATGCTTAATAGGGAATATTACAAATCTATTTTTATTTTCTTGGAGGATCGGTTCTACTTCAGCCATATTGATTTTTTTAAAATTATACTATTGATTTTTCTTCTAACAAAGATTCGAAATTGAACTGAATAATGAAAGTCTTAATTGTTCACAATGAGGGTTAGTTTTTAACAAAATGAAAAAAAAGCGTTAACTTTTAACAAACAATAAAAACATTAACTAATTGAAAATCAATTTTTTAGACTATTCATTGTTTTTGAACTCCCTATTAATAGGGCAAAGTCATAAAAACATTATTTATTTGCATAATCGGATAATTCTTTAAACCATTCCAATCCAAATTTTCTAACTAATGCTTTTTTGACAAATTTATAAACTGGTACTTTTAATGCATTTCCTAAATCGCACGCTGAAGAACAGATTTTCCATTGATGATAATTCACTGCTGTAAACTCAGAATATTTTTTAACTCTAACAGGATAAAGATGACATGAAATTGGCTTTTGCAATTTAATTTTATTGTCTTTAAAAGAGTTTTCAATTCCACATTCAACTATGCCATTAGAAAATACCGCATAAGCACATTCTTTACCATCAACCAAAGGAGTTTCCCATTCTCCATCAAATCCTTTTACATAAATTCCATTTTCTTCAATTTCTTTACGTCCATTTTCATTTAAAAAAGGAGATATTTTATCATAATTGTTCTCTAAAAAAACTAATTCTTCCTCATCAAGAGGAGCTCCCGACTCTCCCTCAACACAACAAGCTCCTTTACATTTTGAAAGATTACAGGTAAAGTCTTTTTCAATAATCTCTTCAGAAACTAAAGTGTTTTTTATAGTGATCATAATAATTCGAATTTGATTTAAAAAGGTTTTATTGAAATGTATTAAATCTTAATTAATGTATTCTTAAATTTGTAAAAATTAATTTATAATGAAAATACTTTTAAGGGTGTTGACTGTGATTTCTATTGGAATGATATTCTTTAATCTTTCCAAACTAAACTTAGACGATCCACTGAAAGAAGATAGCTTAATTGGATTAATTGGTGTTTTAGCTTCAGCTTCATCCACAATAATTTTATTAACTCTGATTGTCTCTAGAAAAATATATTCTAAAATAAAAAACAGCTGAGTTTTAATTTTGAATTATTTCAAGTGTTTTTTTCATAAAATAATCTTCTTTATTTAACACCTGAGTAAACACTTCTTCGTTGTATAATTGCAATCCTATATAAGCCTTAATAGAGTTTAAAATAATAATTTCTTCTTTTAAGTCTATTGGAATTTTATTTTCATTACAGAATTTTTTAAATTTTTCTAGTATTAAATTCTTTTCGTCTAAAGGCTTTTCAATAAAATCTTTTGTGTTTGCATAATTAAATTTTTCTCTATACATATCTAGAAAGGAAAAAACAAAATTATTTATAATACTGGAGCGAATAAGAAAATAATTCCAATCATCTTCAGGAGATTTTTCCTCGGAAGGAATATATATATCTGGAACTATTCCCCCACCTCCGTAAACCAATCTGCCTCCAATAGTTTTAAAAGCCAATGAGTCAATTATTGGAATTTCATTCTCACTTATCATTTCCCCAGATTTATATCGATCTTTAATTTCTTGGTAATAAACCTCATTGCCATTGCTATAGGATCTTTGAATTGACCTACCTGATGGCGTATAATATCTTGCGATAGTTAGTCTTATTGCGTCCCCGCCTCCTAAAGGTAATTGTTGCTGAACTAAACCTTTTCCGAAAGTCCTTCTGCCTATAACAAGCCCTCTGTCATTGTCTTGAATGGCCCCTGCAACAACTTCACTGGCAGAGGCAGATTGACCATTTACCAATACATATACTTTCTCTTTCTCAAAAACTCCCATCTTAGAGGCAAAGACACTATCTTTTTTTCCGCTATTACTTTCCGTAATTACGATTATTTTTTTTTCATCTAAAAATTCATCTAAAATTTTTTCTGCAGCAAACAAATATCCTCCTGGATTATCTCTTAAATCCAAAATCAATTTATCTACTTCATTGCTTTTTTTATAACTTATTAATACTTTTTTCAGCTCATCAAAAGTAGTTTTAGCAAACCTGTTAATTTTAACATATCCGATGTTTTCTTTTATTTTATAATGTATTACGCTCTTAATAGGCACTTCTCCTCTAATTAATTTAAAATCAATAAATTCAGATTTTAATTTTCTAAAAACTCTAATATTTACTGAAGATTTTGACTTCCCTTTTAAATTAGCAATAATCTCTTCATTCTTGAGGTTTTTATTGTAAAGGGTGTCATTATTTGCTGTCAAAATTCTATCTCCAGGTAAAATTCCCGCCTTTTTACTTGGCCCCCCATCTAATACATTAACTACAGCAACTGTGTCTCTGATCATTAAAAAACTAATTCCAATTCCAACAAAATTTCCCTCCATTCTTTCTGAAACAAGCTGGAGTTCCTTTTTAGAAATATAAGTAGAATGAGGGTCTAAATTACCGATTATATTTTCTATGACTTCTCCCACAATACTGTCAGTGTTTATTTCATCAACATAGTTTTTTGATAAATAATCAATTAATATATTGAACTTTGAAAGGTTATTGTTTGAAAAAATATACTTGTTGAATAAAACATTTTGATTACTTCCTAAAGTATATCCTAGAAATACTGAAAGTAAAATTATTATTAAAAGATAAAAATTATACTTTTTCACTAAAAACTATCTTTTTCAATTGGATGATAAACTAATTCTACTCCTGCATTTTTTAAAAATTCTAAACCAGTTATGTCTTTGTATTCTTTAGAATAAACTACTTTTTTAATTCCTGATTGATGAATTAGCTTACTACACTCTTTACATGGAGATAATGTAATATAAAGAGTCGACCCTTTTGTCGATTGAGCTGAAGCCGCTACTTTAAGAATAGCGTTTGCTTCAGCATGCAAAACATACCATTTTGTGTAATGTTCTTCATCTTCACAAACATTTTCAAAACCAGATGGAGTTCCGTTATAACCATCAGAAATTATCATACGATCTTTAACGACTAGTGCGCCAACTTTTTTTCTTTTACAATAAGAAAGCTTCCCCCATATTGAAGCCATTCTTAAATATGCATCATCATATTTTAATTGTTTATCCATTTTAACGAATATACAAGATTTAGAAAGTTTTATTTAAAATAATTAATTAAAAAACAAGTTGTCGTAAACCATAGTTGATGATAAGGTTAAAATTATACCTCCTACAATAATTTGCCATTTTTTTGAAGAGAACCCTAAATATTTTATAAAGATTAAATTAATTAAAATGACTATAAAAACTATGATAATCTGCGCTAATTCAATTCCAATAGCAAATTCTAAAAGATTAATTAAATTCAAATTTTCTTTTTCTATTTGATAAAAATAGTTTGCAAATCCAAATCCATGAATTACTCCAAAAATTATAGTAAGTAATGACATTAAACCTCTATAATTATTGACGCTATTTGAGCTCCTAGATTGAAGAATTAATGGAATACATGTTAATGCAATAGTTGTTGGTATTAAAAATTCTATCCATTTATAATCAACAGGGATTTCATATAAATTATTTAATAATAGTGCCAAGGAATGACCAACAGTAAAGAATGTTACCCTTATAATTAATTCTTTTATTGTTTTTAACGCAAAAGGTGTAGCTAAAGCAATCAAAAAATATATATGGTCTAAAGCATTAAGATCTAATACATGATTTAAGCCTAAATCAATATAAAAATGAGATGTATCCATAAAGCTTCAATCGTTTAAATATTTCTTTTTTTCTGAATAGCTTCATATGCTTTTTGAACTTCTTGAAACTTCTCTTGAGCCCCCTTTTTTAATGCAGGATCGTCACTTATGAGCTTATCTGGATGATATTTTTTTGCCATTTCTCTATATGCTTTTTTAACTTCCACATCTGTCACATTAGGATCAATTTCTAAAATCTTATAAGCATTATCAGCTTGTTTTACAAACATAGCTTTAATGCTATCAAAATCAGGAAGTCTAATTCCTAAAGCGATTGCAATTTCATAAACCTTTTTAACCTCTAACTCAGAAATATGTCCATCTGCATTCGCTATGCCAAAAAGAAAATGAACTACTTGTAGTCTAGTTTCATATGGCGTTATTTTTTTAAAAAAATCTGTTACTTTTTCAATATTTTGACTCTCTTTTTTTATTTGAATATTAAATTTTGCAAAAATTTTATCCGCATAGACTTTTCCGTAATTACTTATAAAATAGTTTCTTACAAAGTTTAGTTCATTTCTTAAAACCTTACCATCCGCCTTAATAATTATTGCAGATAAAGACAATAAATTTAATTCAAAATCTTCAGTGTTTATTTTATGGTTTTGGGAATGACCAAACGAACCTCTAACATTGCCTTTTATTATTCTGTCAATAAAACTACCCATAAAATATCCTAGGAATGCGCCTCCAAATCTAAAATACATATACCCTAAAATAGCTCCAATCCATTTTACCATATATTTTTTAATTTTTTTTCAAATATAGCTTTATATATAAAAATATTTTACTTAATACAAAATTTAGAGATATAATTACATAATGTTTTATCTTTGAAATAAATAAATCATAAACTATGTATCCAGAAGAATTAGTAAAACCTATGCGTGACGAATTAAGTTCGGTAGGGTTTAGTCAAATAACTACCGTTGAAGGTATAGAAGAAGCTATTAATAAAGAAGGAACAACCCTAGTGGTTGTTAATTCAGTTTGTGGATGTGCCGCTGCTAATGCTCGTCCTGGAATAAGAATTTCATTAAATAGTGTAAAAAAACCCTCTAATTTAGTTACGGTTTTTGCAGGCGTTGATCGTGAAGCTACAGATGCAGCAAGATCTATGATGGTTCCTTTTCCTCCTTCATCTCCAAGTATGGCTTTATTTAAAAACGGAGAATTAGTGCATATGCTAGAAAGACATCATATTGAAGGCAGGCCAGCGGAAATGATTGCTGAAAACCTTATGCAAGCTTATGATGAGTTTTGTTAAATAAATTAACTCTATTTTAGTGATTCTGAATTTTAATATAGTTTTTGCGTGCACAAATTCTTATCATTTTTTTTAACAGGCATTTTTTATTTAACATTTCTATTTTTCTTCGTTTTATTTCATGCGATTCAATGGTTGTCTTATAATTTTATTGGTATTAAAGCCCAAAAAAAAACAATAGATCTTTTAAATTTTTTTTTAGTCGCTTCTTATCAAATTCTTTTTATCAAAATATCTTTTAAATTTTTAGGGAAAATTCCTAAAAATAAAATAAAAATATTTGTTTCTAATCATCAGAGTTTTTTTGAGATTCCTCCTTTAATTTGGTTTTTAAGAAAATTTGAGCCAAGATTTATAAGTAAAAAAGAGCTAGGAAAAGGAATTCCTAGCGTTTCATATTATCTCCGAAAAGGAGGTTCAGTTTTAATAGATCGGAAGAAATCTAATAAAGCCCTAGATGAAATTAAGGAATTTTGCGATAGAGTCAAAAAAAACAACTGGTCTATTGTTATTTTTCCCGAGGGAACAAGGTCAAAAAATGGCGTTCCAAGAAAATTTCAAAAAAAAGGTCTAGAATTATTATTAAAAGAAATTCCTGAAGCATTAATAGTCCCTATAACTATTAACAATTCTTTTAAGATAAATCACTGGAATGGTTTTCCAATACCGCTATGTATAAAATTATCATTCAAAGTTCATCACGTAATACCTAACAACATAAAAGATGTTTCTTCTACTATATCATTAATCGAGTCTAAAATAAAAGAACATATTCTTTAACCCATCATTTTCCTTTAAATATTGCTTTTCTTTTTTGAATGAAGGCTTGAGTTCCTTCTGTAAAGTCTTCTGAGTCAAAACATTCTGAAAATAATTTAGTTTCCTCTTGTAGTCCATTTTTATTCGTATCATAACCTGAATTTATGGCTTGTATAGCTTGAGAAATTGCAAAAGGACTATTATTTAATATTTTTTTAGCAATTTTAATTGCCATATTCATAAGATTTTCCAGGCTAACTAATTCGCTAATAAGTCCAATTTTTAATGCTTTTGATGCATCAATCATTTCTCCTGTTAAAATTAATTGATTGGCAATCCCTTTTCCTACTATTTGAGCTAATCTTTGTGTCCCCCCATACCCAGGAATGATTCCAAGTGAAGTTTCAGGAAGACCCATTTTTGCGTTTTCAGAAGCTAAACGTATATGGCATGAAAGCGCTAATTCAAGTCCTCCTCCTAATGCATATCCATTTATTGCGGCGATTACCGGTTTATTCATTTTTTCTATAAAATTAAAAATGTTATTTTTACCTTCTGCTGAAAGTTTATAGCCTAATTTACTGTCAAAGTTAGAAAACTCTGAAATATCTGCTCCTGCAATAAAAGCTTTATCGCCCTTTCCTGTTATAATAATAATTCTTACTGAATCATCAACCATTAAAGACTTTAAAAGCGTATTAATTTCTTTTAAAAGCGCAACATTAAGTGTGTTTAATTTTTCTGGCCTATTAACGCTTATGACCTTTATTGATCCAATTTGTTCCTCTAAAAGATAATTATATTTCATTTATTTTTTTAACTTAATAATAAATTCAGTTCCTTTATTTTTTTTTGTTTTAAATTCAATAGTGCCTTCAAGTGATTCTATTATGTTTTTTACTATTCCTAAGCCAAGTCCCATTCCTCCAGTTTTAGTGGTGAATTTTGGTTCAAAAATTTTACTTTTGTCATAAACTTCAATTCCTGTTCCATTATCAGAAACAACAATTTTTATTTCATTAACTTTTTCTTCTAGAGAAACTTTTATTTCAGGCTTTCTATGTTTAGGAATTGCTTGTAACGAGTTTTGAATTAGATTTGTCATAACCCTTATCCATTGATTTCGATCTATAGAGTGTATTATGGGCTTGGAAGGATGAGAAAATTTAATTATTTTTTTTTCAAAAATATCAATTGCCAATTTAGAAATCTCTACTATATCAAGTCTTTCTCTGTTTGCTGAAGGAAGGCTTGCAAAGTCTGAAAAAGAATTTGCGACTTTACTCATAGTGTCAATCTGTTCAATTAGAATTTTAGAAAACTCATTTATTTTTTTTTGATTTTGATCATCACTAGGATTAAATCCTTTTTGAAAACTCTGAATATTAAGTCGCATTGGGGTTAATGGATTTTTAATCTCATGAGCAACTTGTTTTGCCATTTCTTGCCAAGCTTGTTTTCTCTCTGATTCAGCTAGTTTTTTCAAATTGATCTTTAAAGAATCTACCATTACATTGTATGAATTAACTAAACTATCAATCTCTTTACTTGCATTGGTTAAATATATCTTTTCATTAGATTTCATTATCCCAGCTTGATCTATTTTCTGTTTAATTTTTTCTAAAGGAAAGGTTATAAATCTAGACATAAAAAAAGCGACTAGAATAGCTATAAAAATCATGAAGAAATATATTTTATATAAAGTATTTAGAAAAATATTTAATTCTGTCGTACTAAAAGATATATCTTCAAAATATGGAAAAAATAGAATTGAATATGGAATTCCATTTTCATTGAATAAAATACTGTATGAAGATTGAAATCTACCTACTTCTTCTTTATTTTGAATTACAATCCTTTTAGTAGAAGATAAATTTAAGTTTTGGATTATATCATTTGGCAAATAATAATCTAAATTAATTAATTTTTTTGCAACATATGAGAAAAAGATTGGGTTACCATTTAAGTCAAATAATGCATATTCCACTTTATGAATCTGAGAAATAGATGAAAAATTATCGAAATAACCAATATCTTCTATTTTATTGAAAATAGAATCTCTTGTCAATATATAGTTTATATGATTTTTTACCTGATTTTCTTTTCTTTCTAGTCTTCTAAGATTATAATCTAATGATTGATTATTATACTGGAATAGTGTTGCGCTAAGAATTAAAAGGGAAAACATGATCACTAAAAGGATCATAAAAAAGAAAATTCGGGAGCGTAATGAAATTTTTTTTTTCAAAGTTATTAAGTTGCTAAGTTTTTTTTTGCCATCTTTTATATAATCTTACTGCTAGCGTCAAAATTAAAGTCAATATAATTAATCCCAATACTCCAAAAAACCAATCAAACTTGCTTTTTAAAACAACAAGAAAAACTATTGAAAAAAGAATTAATGTGGCTAATTCATTCCACAAGCGCATAAAAAAAGAAGAATATCTAAAATACTCACGCTGAAGCTCCATATAAATTCTATGTGTTTTAAATTGGTAGACATAAAGCGCGCCAACAAAAAATAATTTTATAATCATCCATTCTTGAAGAAGTAAACCAGGATTTATATATAATAATATAAAAGCAAAAATAGAAGCTAAAATAGCTGATGGCCATGTTATTATATACCATAATCTTTTAGCCATTAATTTAAATTGTTCTCCTAAAATTTTTTTTTCTAATTCTTCTCTTTTTTGAGCTTCAATATGATAAATAAAAATTCTAGGTATATAAAAAAGTCCTGCAAACCAGGTAATTACAAAAATTAAATGAAGAGATTTTATGTAATTATAATAAACTTCCATAGCTAATATAAAACTAATTTAATTTTTTTCTAAAATACAAAAAGATAATCAAGGGAAAAGTTGATCATAATTTAATGTTTTTTTTGAGTCTCTTTTTAAGATATAAAATAGTTACAACTGTCGCAATTAATTCTGCCAAAGGGAAAGAAATCCATACTCCAAAAGCTCCAAAATAATCTGGAAGTATTAAAACTAGTGGAATTAGAAAAAATCCTTGTCTAGTTAAAGTCAATAATAATGCGGGAATTCCTTCACCTATAGCCTGAAAATATGCAGATCCAATTAGTTGAATTCCAATAATTGGGGTTGTTAAGAATACCAACCTTAAAGCTGAAGGTGTTTGACCAAGGACAATAGGGTCGTCCGTAAAAATGCGTACAATAGATTCTGATAAAGTAAAAATAATTCCAAAAACTAAAGACGCTAAGATACTAGAATAAATAATTGCCTTTTTTATTGCTTCAAGAACTCTTTCTCTTTTATCTGCACCATGATTAAATCCCGCTATAGGAATAAACCCTTGAGTAATTCCAAGTACTGGAAATAATGCAAACATTAGCATTCTGCTTATTATGGCGTAAGCGGCAATTGATGTTTCACCTCCTAAATTAAATAAAATATTATTAACTAATAGTATTGTGAAACTAATAACGGCTTGTCTCGCAAGCGTAACAAAACCTAATGATCCAATTTCTTTAACTATATCTAATTGAAAAAATAAATCAGAAAATTTTAGAATTAATTCCGAACGCTTGGAAACAAAAAAAAATAATATATAGAGTCCGCAAATTCCGTAAGAAATAGTGGTTGCCCAAGCTGCACCAGCCATTCCTAGTTTTAGTTCATAAATAAAAATATAATCTAAAATAAGATTAGATACAGATGGAAGCATCATAGCGTACATTGCATTTTTAGGCTTACCTTCTGCTCTAATTGTGTTATTTCCCATCATACAAAACCCTAAAACAGGGACGCCATATAAAACAATAGTATAATAAATTTTAGCGGGCTCATACAAAAGACCTTTCCCTCCAAATAATGGAATAATTGATTCTTTAAATAATAGCCCAAAAAGCATAAAGGAAATTGTGAAAATAAAAGTTAGAGTTATTTGATTTCCAAAAGTTTTATTAGCTTTTACTTTATTTTTACCTCCTAAAGATCTAGAAATAATTGACCCTCCTCCCATTCCAATAGACATCCCCAGAGCAGCAATAAAAAAGGACACTGGCAATACTACATTTATAGCTGCGATAGCGTTATATCCAATCCATTGGCCTACAAATATAGTGTCTATGAGAATGTTTAAAGACATTACCAAGATCCCTAAAGAGGCGGGAACCGCTTGGCGAATCAATAGTTTTCCAATGGGATCAGTGCCCATTGACATAGATGATGCGCTCATTTATTAACCAATTCTAAATTAACCCATTCTTCAATCCACCTACTTATAACTTTTATCCAATCATCTCGATCATTAATACAAGGTATGACATGTAAATTTTCTCCTCCCTTGCTCTTGAAGTCTTCAACCGCTTCCATCCCTATTTCCTCTAATGTTTCTAAGCAATCTGAAACAAAAGCCGGAGTAACTATAGCCATATTTTTAATTCCTTCTTTCGCAAATTGAGCTAAAACCTTATCTGTATATGGTTGAAGCCACGGATTCACATTCGACAAAAGTCTAGATTGAAATGAGGTGGAATAAGAGCCTTCTTTAAGTTCTAAATACTCTGCAACTTGCCTAGTAGTTTCATAGCATTGATGTCTGTAACAGTATTGATGAGCTGAAGATGATTCTTTACAACAGTTTTCGTCAATTTTACAATGGGACTTAGTTACATCGGATATCTTAATATGCTTTTCTGGAATTCCATGATATGAGAACAAAAGATGCTCCCACTCTTTCCTTTTCAAAGAATCTTGAATTGAATTAGATAGTACTTTAATATAATCCAAATGATTATAAAAAGACGATATCAAAGAAAAATTAATTTCGGGAAAATATTTTTTTCTGATTTCTTCTGCTAGAACTAAAATTGTTTCCGTTGAAGCCATCGCAAATTGAGGGTATAGTGGTATAATTAACACCTCTTTTACTCCCTTTTCTGCAAGCTCATTCAATCCCTCTTTAATTGAAGGATTACCATAACGCATAGCCAAACTTACTGGTATTGAAGTGTTTTTATCAACTTTATTCTTTAAACGGTTAGATAAAACTATTAAAGGAGAGCCTTCGTCCCACCAAATTTTTTTATATGCTTTTGATGATTTTTTAGGACGGGTATTTAAAATCACTCCTTTCACAAGTATGCTTCTAAAAAATTTTGGGATTCTAATCACTCTTTCATCCATTAAAAACTCTCTAAGATATTTTTTTACATCTTTAGGGCTTGGACTATCTGGAGAACCTAAATTAACTAGTAAAGCTCCTTTCATTACTTTCTTTTTCAGATTTAGCTAGGTATTAATTCATTTCAAGATTTGAAAATATCGTCTAAGATAATGACATTAAATATTTTTTTGGAGTAGTTCCATATTTCTTTTTAAAAGCAGCTATAAAATGACTTGATGTGCTATAACCTATTTTTAATCCAACTTCATTGACATTGTAATTTTTTGAAGATAACATTCTTCTAGCTTCATCCATTTTATGGTCTAATAAATATCCATAAACGGTATCCCCGTATAATTGCTTAAATCCTTCTTTAAGTTTTTTTATGTTTAATCCTATCTTTTCAGATAACTGATTGAGGCTTGGTGGTTCTGAAATATTATTTAAAACTATTTCTTTAGCCATTCTAATTCGACGCACATTATCCTCATCGGCTAAAAAAGGGCATTGATCAAAATTTGCGTCTTCATTTTTATTAAAATATAAACTTAATAATTCATATACCTTTCCCTTAAGATATAATGACTCCATACTCTTATGAATGTTTAAATTCAAAATTTGACTTAACACTACAGACATACTTGGTGAAATCATATTATTATCATAATATTTTTTTTTTATATTTTCAGGGCTTAAAAAATGAATATGATCTGCATCCATTGAAAATAAACTATGAAATTTTTTTATAGAGATAATTACGCTAATAATCCATGTCTTTGGATATAAATTTAGATTTATCGGTAAGGCTGTTTTAGGGTTATATAATAAAATTGAATTTGATTCAAGAACATTGAAAATATAATTGCCAGTATTAAACGTATAATCAGCCTGTCCTTTCGTACAAAAATGAAATTGTATAAAACTGCTATTAATGTCTTTTATTTCACTTCTAATTTTATCAGTATTATTTTCAAAAAGCAATACATAAAATCCTTCTTCTATTAAGATTTCAGAAAAAGTACCTGAATCGTTATTTTTTATCATATAACTAAATTATTATTTACTTTAAATGTTAGTTGATTTAAAATATAATCTAATCTTTTAATCATATTTATTAAAACTAATCTATACTATTCAAAAATAAACTATTTTGATATTAAAAGTCCTTTTGGCGTTGTTTTTTTTAAAAATGAGAACATATTTTTGTCATGATTATTTAAAATAAAAGGTGAATCACAAAATAGAAAAACAATTTTACGCAATTGGCATTAGTTATAAAAATGCAGATTTAGCTACTAGAGGTAAATTTAATCTAAATCAAACACTTATAAATAATCTTTTAATAGAGGCTAGTGCCCATAGCATAAAAGAGCTATTGGTTTTATCTACTTGCAATAGAACAGAAATATATGGAGTTGTAAAAAACTCTTCTGAACTTTTAAATCTTCTTTGTAAATATTCATCCGGCTCTATAGAGACTTTTAAGAATTTAGGTTATATATTAAAAAACGAAGAGGCTTATAGTCATCTTTTTAGAGTAGGAACTGGACTTGATAGTCAAATTTTAGGTGATTTTGAAATTATAGGACAAATTAAAAAGAGTTTTTATCTATCAAAAAATAAAAATATTACTAATACCAATATTGAGCGTCTAATTAACTCTGTTATTCAGGCTAGTAAGCGCATTAAAACTGAAACTAATATTTCAACTGGAGCAACTTCTCTTTCATTTGCCTCAGTTCAATATATAATTAAAAATATAGAGGGAATCTCTGAAAAAAAAATCCTTTTATTTGGAACTGGAAAAATAGGGAGAAATACCTGTGAAAATCTTATAAAACATACCAAAAACGATCATATTGTTTTAATAAATAGAACAAAAGAAAAGGCCGAGAAAGTTGCAATTAAATTTAATGTTAAAGTCAAAGATCATGGCTCTTTACCCTCTGAAATTTCAAATTCTGATATACTTATTGTCGCTACAAGTGCTCAAAAGCCTACTGTTGAAAAGGAACTTATTTTTAATTCTAAACCATTATTGATTTTAGATCTTTCTATGCCAAGTAATGTAGATGTAAATGTCAAAGAATTAAAAAATGTTTCATTAATTAATCTTGATGAGCTTTCTCAAATGACGGATGAAACTCTTAGAAAGAGAAAAAAGCATATCCCTAAGGCTGAACACATTATTGAAGAAGTCAAAAATGAATTTGTTCAATGGATTCATAATAGACAATTCGCTCCTACTATTAAAGCTTTTAAAGAAAAGCTTGTTTTTCAACAAAAGATTCAATTAAATTCAAAATTAAAAAAGAGCACTAATTTTTTGAATTCAAACGACATCTCCTATAATATGATAGATAAATTAACAGGGCAATTTGCGTCTTATATAAAAGACAACCCTGAAAAAGCAAATGAAACTATAAGTGTTATTAAGAATGTTTTTAAGCTTGATATAAAAGGTTATGAATAAGAAATTACTGATAGGAACAAGAGATAGCCAATTAGCAATTTGGCAAGCTACTAGAGTTCAAAATCTACTTCTAAACCTAGATGTGAAATCAGAATTAGTGCTAATTAAAACTGAGGGAATTAGTGATTTAACTAAACCTTTATACGAAATGGGTATTCAAGGGATTTTTACAAAATCTCTTGATATTGCTTTATTAAGAGGAGAAATAGATGTTGCTGTTCATTGCATGAAAGATGTTCCTACTTCACTTCCCCAGGGCATTTGCCAAGGAGCTGTTTTAACTAGAGGGCCCAGTCAAGATGTTATTCTAAGTAAAAGACCGATTAAAGAATTTAAGAATGCAAGCTCAATCGCGACAGGAAGCCTAAGAAGGAAAGCTCAATGGTTATCTAGATTCCCTAGACATAAAATATTTCAAATAAGAGGAAACATCAATACGAGAATCGATAAATTAGAACAATCTAATTGGGACGCTGTGATTTTTGCAAAAGCGGCTTTAGAAAGGCTTTCCATAAGCGCTCACTATATAACATTGCTTGATTGGATGATTCCTGCTCCAGCTCAAGGAGCAATTATGATAGCTGTTAAAAGTGAAGACAAAGCAATTAAAAAATTATTAGCCCCCTTAAACGATAAGAAATCCGAGATTTGCACAAAAATCGAAAGAGACTTCTTGAGCGCTCTAGAGGGGGGGTGCACGGCTCCAATTGGAGCTTTAGCTGCTTTTGAAGGAACTCAAATAAGCTTTACTGGAGGGGTGTTTTCACTAAACGGTGATGATAAAAAAATAATTACAAAAAAATTTAATCAAAGTCAATGCCCCTCGATAGGGATAAGGATAGCTGAAGACCTATTGGTTATGGGAGGAGATAAATTAATGTCTGATTTTAAAAAAAATAAAAATGTCCTATAAAGTTTTATCGACTAAAAATTTAACTCCATCCCAAAAAAAACAGATTTCTAATCCTCAATTTTCCTTATTTGAAAAAAACTTTATTAACATCAATCCTATAAAATTTTCATTTACTGGCTCTAATGATGCAGTAATTTTTTCAAGTAAAAATGCTGTTAAAATTGTCCTTTCAAATATAAAAATTAAAGAGCTACTAATTAATAACAAAATTTTTTGTGTGGGACCTGAAACTAGAAAATTACTCAAAAAAAATAACCTTAATGTTGTTTTTTCTACTACAAATGGATCGGAGTTAGGAGATTGTTTGGTTCAAAAAAAACTAAATAAAAATTTTATTTTTTTTTGCGGAACTAAAAGATCAGAAGATATAGAGAATATGTTAATAGCTAATGATTTATCCATTCAAATTATTGAAGTTTATACAACAGACCTCATTCCTCTAAAAATTGATGAGGAATTTGATGCTATTTTATTCTTTAGTCCTTCTGCTGTTAAAAGTTTTACTAATTTAAATTCTATCAGAAATGCTAGATGTTTTTGTATTGGCTCATCAACCGCATCAGCCCTAATGCCTTTTACAAAAAATATTCACGTTTCAAATAAACCAACTATAAGAAATGTTTTAAAAAACCTCAATACGCACTTTAACTAAAAGTTATGATAAAGAATGATTTGTTTTTAAAAGCCCTGAATGGCAAACCATGCCATAGGCCTCCTGTTTGGATGATGCGTCAAGCTGGAAGATACCTTCCTGACTTCATGAAGCTTAAAAATAAATACGATTTTTTTACTCGTTGTCAAACTCCTGAATTAGCAACTGAAATTACATTAATGCCAATTCGTCAAATCGGACCAGATGCGGCAATTTTATTTAGTGACATATTAGTAGTTCTTCAAGCGATGAAAATTGATGTTGAAATGAGAGACTCAATTGGGCCATGGATTCCAAATCCAATTAGAAGCAAGAAACAGTTAAATCAAATAATTATTCCTGAAATTGAAGATTCCCTTGGGTATGTATTAAAAGCAGTTGAGCTAACAAAAAAAGAGCTTAATAATGAAATTCCTTTAATTGGATTCGCTGGGTCACCATGGACCTTGTTGTGTTATGCGGTTGAAGGCAGAGGGTCTAAAACTTTTAACACGGCAAAAGAATTTTGTTATACTAATCCTGTACTTGCTCATGAACTTCTTCAAAAAATAACAACAACTACCATTAAATATTTAACCTCAAAAATTTTATCTGGAGCTGATGTAATTCAAATTTTTGATTCTTGGGGAGGAGTTTTATCTCCTGAAGATTATAATTTATTTTCTTGGCCATATATTAAACAAATTATTGACGCCATCAAAGATGATACTCCAATAATAGTTTTTGCTAAAGGATGTTGGTTTGCCCTGAAAGAAATGTCTGATTCAGGGGTAAGTGCTCTTGGAATTGACTGGACTTGTAGTGCTAAAAATGCTAGATGTCTTTCAGGGGGTAAAATAACACTACAAGGGAATTATGACCCCGCAAAATTGCTTTCTCCAATTTCAACTATTAAATCTGATGTTAAAAAAATGATTGATGAATTTGGTAAAGACAATTATATTGTCAATCTAGGCCATGGAATACTCCCAAATATTCCTGTTTCTCACGCTAAAGCATTTGTTGATAGTGTAAAAGAATATAAAATGTAAATCTTTTTATATGAAAGAAGAATTCTATAATTACGTTAAAAATCTTCAAGAATTTATTACTTCCAAACTTGAAGAAATAGACGGTAAAGCAGTTTTTAAAGAAGATCTATGGACTCGTCGTGAAGGAGGGGGGGGGAAAACTAGGATTATCACAAATGGTTCTGTTTTTGAAAAAGGAGGCGTCAACATTTCTTCAATAAATGGAACATTACCTGAACTTATTAAATTACAACTAAAAGTAAAATACTCTAATTTTTATGCTTGTGGATTAAGTGTTGTAATGCATCCATTAAACCCTATGATTCCAACTATCCATTTTAATATTAGATATTTTGAGATTTATGATTTAAATGGAAAAATCACAGATCAATGGTTTGGAGGGGGATTGGATTTAACTCCTTACTATATATTTGAGAATGATGTAAAGTTTTTTCATCAAACATGTAAAGCAGCATGCGATAAATATGATGAAACCTTTTATGATAAATACAAGAAAAAGTGTGATGATTATTTCTGGAATTTACATAGAAATGAAGCAAGAGGAGTTGGCGGATTATTTTTTGATTATCTAAAGCCGAATTCAAATCAATCAATTAAAGAATGGTATTCTTTCGTTAAAGAAATTGGAGATAGCTTTATTCCGGCATATTTCCCTATTGTTAATAACAGAAAAAAATTAAAATTTACGGATAATGAAAAAAAATGGCAAGAGATAAGAAGAGGAAGGTATGTGGAGTTTAATCTGGTACACGACAAAGGAACACTGTTTGGCCTTAAGACTAATGGACGGATAGAAAGTGTTTTAATGAGCTTGCCTCCGGTAGTTCGATGGGATTACGACTTTGTTCCTAAAACTGGATCGAAAGAAGAAGAGTTAATAAAAGTACTAAAGAATCCTATTAAGTGGGTTAATTAAATTAATATAATTTTTAAGAATGTTTCCAATAAAAAGAAATCGACGTTTAAGAACTAATAAAAGTATTCGAAATATGGTAAAAGAGAATTACTTGTCTCCTCATGATTTAATTGTACCTCTTTTTATTATTGAAGGAACTTGTGTTAAACAAAATATCGAATCTATGCCTGATTATTTTAGATACAGCATAGACTTAGTCGAGAAAGAAGTAAAACAACTTTGGAGTCTTGGGTTGCGAGCTGTTCTTTTATTTACCAAAATAGAAAATTCGCTTAAGGACAATAAGGGAACTGAAGCTTTAAACCCAGATGGCTTAATGCAGCGTGCTATTGCGGCAATTAAAAATTCTGTTCCTGAAATGGTAGTAATTTCTGACATTGCTCTTGACCCTTATTCTTCTTATGGTCATGATGGAATTGTAGAAAATGGAAAAATTATTAATGACGCTACAGTTGATGTTTTAAAAAGAATGGCTATTTCACACGCTAAATTTGGAGCTGATATTGTCGCTCCAAGTGATATGATGGATGGAAGAATCTTTGGAATAAGAAAAGCCTTAGAGGAAGAAAGTTTTTATGATACTGGAATAATGAGCTATAGCTGTAAATATACTTCTTCATTATATGGGCCTTTTAGAAATGCGCTAGATTCTTCGCCTGGTTTTGGAGATAAAAAAACATACCAAATTGATTTTCATAATAGTAAACAAGCTATTATTCAAGCTCAACTTGATGTAGAAGAAGGGGCCGATATTATTATGATAAAACCTGGTTTAGCATGTCTAGACATTGTTAATGAATTAAGTTCAAAAATAAATAACCCCATTGCTTCTTATCAGGTAAGCGGAGAGTACTCTATGCTTAAAGCTGCAGCTGAAAAAGGGTATCTTGATTATGAATCAACTATATATGAGCAGCTCATAGCTTTCAAGAGAGCTGGAGCTAAACTAATCGCCAGCTATTTTGCAAAAGAAATAGCACAAAAACTTTAATGATTAAATTATATTTACTAATCATAGTGATTATCTTTTACTAACTTCATCCTATGAAAAATAAAATTTTAATTATTATAAGTTCTATTTTAATTATTATTTTATTAATTAACCTAAGTCCATATTCATATATTATTCCAGGTGTTTTTAAAATATATGGGACAGGTCATTCTACTGCATTTCTAGAAGATTATACTTTTTTTGAAAATAGAATCGTTAAAGCTTCAAAAGAACCTAAACCATGGCCTTTACACAACTTGTATAATGCAATAGAACTTACAGACACATTAAATATTGTTCATAAAGATTATAAAACAGTGGCTTTTATAATTATAAAAAATGATAGCATTTTTCATGAGTCCTACTACAATGGATATACTGAAAAAAGTAAAAGTAATTCTTTTTCTATGGCGAAAAGCATGATTACTGCAATGCTAGGAAAGGCAATAAAAGATGGAAAAATATCTAGTTTAAATCAAAAAGTAGGAGATTATTTTATTGAATTTACTGAGGGAAAAGCAAAGCAACTTACAGTTGGTGATCTATCGAGTATGTCCTCTGGATTAGATTGGGAAGAAAAATATTATAACCCTTTAAATGTAACTACAGAGGCTTATTTTACTAAAGATTTAAAAAAACTTTTATTAAGCAGAAAAATTATTGATTTCCCAGGTAAACAATACAAATATTTAAGTGGAAACACTCAATTGTTAGCAATGGTAATTTCAAAAGCAGTTGGAATGAATTTAACTGATTATTTTTCTGAAAAATTCTGGCAACCAATTAATGCTGTCGAAGATGCTTTCTGGCAAATAGATAGTAAAAAAAATGGCATGGAAAAAGCTTACTGTTGTTTTGCTTCTAATGCAAAAGATTTTGCTCGTTTTGGAAAATTATTTAAAGATTATGGGCAATGGGAAAATAATCAGATTATTGATTCAAGTTTTGTGTCTCTAGCCATTAATCCTAGATTTCAAAAAAGTCCAGAATATGGTTATGGTTGGTGGCTTTCAAAATATAAAAATAAGTCGCTTTTCGCCATGAGAGGCCACTTAGGTCAATACGTTATTGTGATTCCTAAAGATAATTTAATAATAGTTCGATTAGGTCATAAAAGCGGCAAAGACACTGACGGCGATGGTTTTGAACAGTTGTTTTATACATATATTAATGAGACCTATAAAATGATAGACGGTCATTACTAAATTTTATTTTTCATGCGTATTACGCCTAAAATAAACAATGATTTATTTAAAATTACTGACCTAAAAGTCTCCATTGACGGTTCTTTAATTTTAAATAATCTAAATTTTTCAATTTCAAAAAATCAAATCTTAGCTATTGTAGGAGAATCTGGAAGTGGAAAAACTATTACAGCTTTATCATTATTAGGGTTACTTCCTGAAAAAAAATTAAAACAAAGTGGTTCTATTTCTTTTAACAGTTTTTCGTTAATTGGACTTAAACAAAAACAATGGCAAAAAATAAGAGGAAATAAAATAGGTGTTGTTTTTCAAGAACCACAATCGTCTTTAAATCCATCGATGCGATGTGGTAGTCAAATAAAAGAAGTTTTAGATGTTCATTTTCCAAAAAAATTTAAATCAAAAGAATGCAGACAATTAATTATTGAACAATTAATACAGGTTAAATTGCCTGATCCTAATAGGATTTATCAAGCGTACCCTCACGAAATAAGTGGTGGGCAAAAACAAAGAGTTATGATAGCTATGGCTTTGATTTGCAAGCCGCAACTACTTATCGCAGATGAACCTACAACTGCTCTAGATGTTTTAGTTCAAAAAGATATAATTGAATTAATTAAAGAAATTCAATTAACTAATTCGATGAGCGTTTTATTTATTTCTCATGATTTATCTCTAGTCTCAGAAATTGCAGATAAAATTATTGTAATGAATAAAGGGGTCATTGTTGAACAAGGAAAAACTAGTAAAATATTTTCAAATCCGCAAGATAATTATACTAAAGGACTCCTTAATTCAAGACCTCCACTTAACTTAAGGCTTAAAAGACTCCCTACCATTAATGATAATCATCATTTAAATTTAAAAGAAAACATAATTGATCCTACTCAAAGAAAAATTCATCATAAAAATATTTATTCTAAAGCCCCTCTTTTAAAGATTAAGAAGTTGTCAAAAAAAATTTTAGTTTCTTCTTGGTTTTCTAGTAAGAAGCCCTTTGATGCTTTAAAAGAAATAACTTTTAAATTATATCCAGGAGAAACCCTGGGAATACTTGGAGCATCTGGTTGTGGAAAATCCACTTTGGGAAGAGCTTTGATATTTTTAGATCCAGCAACTTCTGGAGATGTTTTTTTTAAAAATAAACTCATTAATCTTAAAATTTCATCTCAAATTAAAGATCTTAGAAAAAACATACAGTTTGTTTTTCAAGATTCCTACTCTGCTCTTCATCCAAAAAAAACAATTGGAAATATTATCTATGAAACTGTGAATTTTTATGAGAAAAATTCTATCGAAGAAAATATAAATCGAGTAAATGAACTTTTAGATCAAGTTGGGTTATCTAAAGAATTTTTTAATCGATATTCTTTTGAGATTTCTGGTGGTCAACGACAAAGAATTGTAATTGCAAGAGCTTTATCGGTAAAACCTAAGGTCCTTATTTTTGATGAATCAGTTGCTGCTTTAGATATATCTGTTCAAGCTAGAATTTTAAATCTACTTAATAAACTAAAAAAAGAGCTTAACCTTTCTTTTATTTTTATATCGCACGACTTATCTGTAGTAAAACATATGTCAGATAAAATAATGGTAATGGATAAAGGAAGAATTATAGAATATACTGAAGCTGATGATCTTTATAAAAATCCTAAAAGTGAAATTACAAAAAAATTGATTGACTCTATACCTGGAATTAGTTTTAGAAACTAAGGTGCAGGATTGGGGATAATTCTTTGCACATTTTCTATTTCTTTTATAATTTCCCTCGACAAGCTTATTTCAATAGTTTTAATGTTTTCTTTAAGTTGTTCCATTGTTGTTGCTCCAATAATATTAGTAGTTACAAAAGGTCTATCCGTTACAAAAGCTAGAGATAATTCAGTAAGACTAAGATTGTTTTCTTTAGCAATTTTAAAATAGCGCTCTGTTGCTTCTCTAGATTGATCACTACTATATCTATTATAATTAGGAAATAAATTAAGTCTTGAATTATTAGGTAATTTATTTTCTCTATATTTTCCTGATAATACTCCAAAAGCCATTGGAGAGTATGCCATTAATCCAACATTTTCACGCATGCATATTTCAGCATTACCCACTTCAAAAATTCTGTTTAATAATGAATATGGGTTTTGAATTGTAATCATTTTTGGTAAATTTTTTTTTGCCAATTCTATAAATCTCATTACTCCCCAAGGATTTTCGTTAGATAAACCAATATTTCTAATTTTTCCTGAGTCAATAAGTCCCTTTAGCGTAGATAAAACCTCTTCAAAATTTTCATTCCAATTATCCTTTTTGTCATGCTCGTATCCTCTTTTACCAAAAGTATTAGTGATTCTTTCTGGCCAGTGTAGTTGATATAAATCAATATAATCTGTTTGTAGTCTTTTTAAACTTTTATCAACTGCTTTATAAATATTAGCTTTTTTAAAACTTAGATCTTCTCTAATATGGGCGCTATTGATTCCAGGTCCAACAACTTTAGAAGCAAGAATCACCTTGTCTCTATTTCCGGTTCTCTTAAACCATGTTCCAATTATTCTTTCTGTTTCTCCGTGAGTTTTAGAATTTACTGGAACTGGATAAAGTTCTGCAGTATCAAAAAAATTAACTCCTTTTTCCAAAGCATAGTCCATTTGAAGATGTCCTTCGCTTTCATTATTTTGATTGCCAAAGGTCATCGTCCCTAAGCATATCTTGCTTACTTTTATGTCTGTATTTGGCAAATTAGAATATCTCATTAATTAATTTTTTTTAAAGTCTAATTCAAGAACTATTGGGCAATGATCTGAATGATATACCCTTGATTGAATATAAGATTTATTTATTGTTTTTTTTAAAGAGTTAGAAACTAAGTTATAATCTATCCTCCATCCTTTATTGTTTACTCTAGACTTTGCTCTATAACTCCACCAACTATAATTATCAGCTTCTTTATTTAAATAGCGAAAAGAGTCAGTAAATCCACTTTTAATAAAATTGTCAAGCCATGATCTCTCTTCTGGCAAAAATCCGGATACGGTTTTATTTCTTATTGGATCATGAATATCAATGGCTTGATGACATATATTATAATCTCCACATATAATCAAATTAGGAATCTCCTTTTTTAAATTATCAATATAAATTTGAAAATCCTTCATAAACTTAAATTTATAATCTAAACGAAGAATGTTAGTTCCTGAAGGCAAATACAAGCTTATAACTGAGTATTTATTGTAATCTGCTCTAATAACTCTTCCCTCAAAATCAATGTGATCTATTCCTGTTCCATATATAATCTTATTTGGTTTTAACTTACTTAAAATTGCCACCCCACTATAACCTTTTTTTTGTGCAGAAAACCAATAATTATAATATCCTAAAGAATTAAAAATATCTAAATCAACTTGTTCTTTATTTGCCTTTATTTCTTGAATACATAAAACATCTGGAGATTCATTATTTAGCCAAATCGAGAAATTTTTTTTTAAAGCAGCCCTTATACCATTTACATTGTATGAAATTATTTTCATTATCTTAATTTATATTTTTTTTAACCAAATATCAAGATCTACTTTACTGGTTAAAAATTCATTTAATTTTATAATTTCTATTCTTTCTTGTTTCATTGTATCTCTATCTCTAAAGGTTACTGTTTGATCATTTAACGATTGATGATCAACTGTTATGCAAATTGAGTGCCTAAGGCGTCTTGCCTCCTATACCTTCTGCCTACGGCGTCTTTTTCGTCATAAACAACACTATGCCTCCATTTTAAATCATCTATTATTTTTTGGGCAAGCTCTGGTAATCCATCTTTTTTAACTAGTGGGAAAATAGCTGCTTTAATTGGAGATAGAATTGCTGGAAGTTTTAAAACTGTTCTAATACTTCCATCATTTAATACTTCTTCTCTTAGAGCCCATGAAAAAATCGCCAAAAACATTCTATCTAAACCAATTGAGGTCTCTACTACATATGGAGTGTAATTTTCATTTTTTTCAGGATCGAAATATTTAATTTTTTTGCCTGAAAATTTTTCATGGGTTTTTAAATCAAAATTAGTTCTAGAATGAATCCCTTCTAACTCTTTGAATCCAAAAGGAAATTTAAATTCAATGTCTGAAGCAGAATCCGCATAATGTGCTAATTTTTCATGATTATGAAAGCGATAATTCTCCTCACCCATTCCAAGAGATAAGTGCCAATTTAGTCTATTTTTTTTCCATTTTTCATACCATACTTTTTGGGTTCCAGGTGCTACAAAAAATTGCATTTCCATTTGCTCAAATTCTCTCATTCTGAAAATAAATTGTCGTGCTACAATTTCATTTCTAAAGGCTTTACCTGTCTGAGCAATTCCAAATGGAATTTTTAAACGTCCGGTTTTTTGAACATTTAAAAAATTTACAAAAATACCTTGAGCTGTTTCAGGTCTCAAATATAACTCCATGGCAGACTCAGAAGAAGCTCCTAATTTAGTTCCGAACATTAGATTAAATTGTTTCACTTCAGTCCAATTTCTTGTCCCAGATTCAGGACAAGAAATCTCTAGTTCTTCAATTAATAATTTTACATCCTCTAGATTGTCATTTTTTAAAGATTTTCCAAGGCGTTTTAATATTGCATTGATTTTATCCTTATAATTAATTACTCTTTCATTTGTATTTATAAATATTTCTTTATTAAAGTTTTCACCAAATTGTTTAGTTGCTTTGCTAATTTCTTTTTCAATTTTAATTTCAATTTTAGCGCAATAATCTTCAATTAAAACATCTGCCCTGTATCTTTTTTTAGAATCTTTATTGTCAATAAGGGGGTCATTAAAAGCATCTATATGGCCTGATGCCTTCCAAGTGGTTGGATGCATTAAAATAGATGCATCCAACCCAACTATATTTGAGTTAAGTTGGACCATTGATTTCCACCAGTAGTCTCTAATGTTGTTTTTTAGCAATACTCCATTTTGAGCATAATCATAAACAGCGCCTAAGCCCTCATAAATTTCACTTGATGGAAATACAAAACCATATTCTTTCGCGTGAGAAATAATTTTTTTTAAATCTGTCATACTGTAAAAATAATTTTTTTTAGCTTCTATATAACTTGAATTTGTCATAAGATTAAAAAGTTATTATTTAATTAAGAATATTAGGGGTAGGTTTTAAAAATTATACATTATTTTGTATTTATAATATAATTTATGCGACCAGTTATATATTTAATTTTATGTATTACTTTAGTGAGCATTGAATATAGTTGTGCAAAAAGAGGAGCCCCTTCAGGTGGAGAAAAAGACAGTATTCCTCCAATAATGATTCGTTCTAATCCTAAGCAAAATAGTGTGTTTTTTGATGAATCCATAATTACATTAACTTTTGATGAATACATAAAACTTAATGATGTTAATAAACAATTAATTATTTCTCCTCCTTTAGAAAAAAAAAATTATGAAATAAAGCCTAAAACTAGTGCGTCCAAAAAAATAGAAATAAAACTTTTAAAATCTTTAGAAAAAAACACTACATATACCTTTAATTTTGGAAAAAGTATTGAAGATTTTAATGAATCTAATCCGCTTCCTTTTTTTTCATATGCTATTTCAACAGGCGCAAACATTGACTCTCTCACCTTTAAGGGAGTAGTTAAAGATGCTTTAGAAAAGGAACCCGATTCTTCTATATCAATACAATTATACCCTATTGATTCTAGTTATACCGACTCAACTATTTTTCTAAAAAAACCACTTTATGTAAGCACTACAGATAGTGTTAATTTCAAATTTGAAAATTTGCGCGCCGGAAAATATGAATTAATTGCACTAAAAGACAACGGCTCTAACTACCTCTTTGATCAAAATATTGATAAAATTGGTTTTTTAAAAACTATAATTGAAATCCCTAATGACAGCTTTGCAGCTCCAATTTTATTTAAAGAAATTACCGATTTTGCATGGGGAACCCCTAAATCCATTAATGATCATCACGTAAAATTTCCTTATTATGGCGATCTTATAAATACTGAAATAACTCTTTTATCTGAAACTACTAATGATTTTAAATTTTTAATTACTAGAGACAGGACAAGGGATACTTTGAATTTTTGGTTTTCAAGAAATCAAGAGCTTGATTCATTAATCTTTAATCTTAAAGCATTAGACTCTTCAAAAACAGTCATAGTAAAACCCAGAATAAATATCAATGATTCTCTAATTATTCAAAATATTCAAAAAACCTTTTTAAATATTACTGACTCAATTAAAATCGAAAGTAATATTCCAATTGTGGCATTTAACTTAGATTCTATTCAAGTTATAGATATAGATTCTTTGTCAGTGCCTTTTATAGTTAATATTGATAAAAATTATGATAGGGCCTACATTAATATTAAACCTTTACCAAATGATCAATATCATGTTATTTTATCTCCTTCCGCTTTTAAAGATTTTTGGGGCAGAACTAATAAAAAATTTATGTTCAGTATAAAAACAAAAGCAATTGAGGACTATGGAATTATAATTATTCAAGTTCAGGGAAATATTTCATGTCCATATTTTATTGAACTATTAAACTATAAAGGAGAGTTAGTTAAAAAAGTGTCTGGTAATAATCTATTGCCAAGTTATGAGTTTTCATATTTAGATCCAGGAAAATATTCAATAAGATTAATTAAAGACCTAAATGATAACAATAAATGGGATACAGGTAATTATCTTTTAAAACTTCAACCCGAAGAGGTTATCTATCTCGATAAAGAAATTGATTTAAGAGCAAATTGGGAGATAACCGAATCTCTTTTTGTAGAATAAGCCCTTTATCCTTTAAGGCTTGCCCACAAATACTCTCTATTTAGGCGAGCTATGTTTTCAAGTGAAATTCCTTTTGGACATTCTACTTCACATGCTCCAGTATTTGTGCAATTACCAAACCCTTCTTCATCCATTTGTTTAACCATATTCAATACTCTACCTGTAGCTTCAACCTTTCCCTGGGGAAGTAATGAATATTGAGAAACTTTTGCTGAAACAAACAACATGGCAGAAGCATTTTTACAGCTTGCTACGCAAGCTCCACAACCTATACATGTTGCGGCGTCAAATGCATTATCTGCATCATGCTTACCAATTGGAATGCTATTTGCATCCTGAGTGTTTCCTGAGGTGTTAACGCTAATAAACCCTCCTGCTTGTTGAATTCTATCAAAAGAAGATCTGTCTACCGTTAAGTCTTTTATAACAGGAAAAGCATTTGCTCTAAATGGTTCAATTGTTATTGTTTCTCCATCCTTAAACTTTCTCATATGAAGTTGACAAGTAGTAACTAATCTATCTGGGCCATGAGCCTCACCATTTATAAACATAGAACACATTCCGCAAATTCCTTCACGACAATCGTGATCAAAAGCTACTGGATCATCTCCATTGTTAATTAGTTGTTCATTTAACATATCCATCATTTCAAGAAAAGACATGTCTGGAGATACATTTTTAATTGAATAGTCAACTATTTTACCTTTAGAATTAGAATTTGCTTGTCTCCAAATTTTCAATATTAAATTCATGTCGATTTTATTATTTATAAGAACGTGTTTTTACTTCAACCTCTTCATAATTTAATTCCTCTTTATGCAAAATAGCATTTTCTGGATCTCCATTGTATTCCCAAGCAGACACAAAAGTATAGTTTTTATCATCCCTTAAAGCTTCCCCTTCAGGAGTTTGAAATTCTTCTCTAAAATGACCACCGCATGATTCTCCTCTTTCTAAAGCATCTTTTGCAAATAACTCTCCTAACTCAAGAAAGTCAGCAACTCTTCCGGCTTTAGCTAATTGCTCATTAAACTCATTAGCTAAACCAGGAACATTTACATTTTCAAAGAAATCTTTTCTTAATTCTTTAATCTTTATCATCGCTGATTTCAATTCACTTTCATTTCTAGACATTCCACATTGATTCCACATTATTTCTCCTAATTTCTTGTGATAATAATCAACAGAATTTTTTCCTTTATTATTTAATAATTGATCAATTCTAGATCTGACTTCTTTTTCAGCCAATTTAAACTCTTCAGAATCTGTATTAATTTTACCAGTTCTAATATCATTAGAAAGATAATCTCCAATAGTATATGGTAAAACAAAATAACCGTCCGCCAATCCCTGCATTAATGCTGAGGCTCCAAGTCTATTAGCTCCATGATCTGAAAAATTAGCTTCTCCAATAGCATAACACCCTTCTATTGATGTCATTAAGTTATAGTCTACCCATACCCCCCCCATTGTATAGTGTACTGCCGGGTATATCATCATGGGATTTTCGTATGGGTTTTGATCTACAATTTTCTCATACATTTGAAATAAGTTCCCATATTTTGATCTAACAACTTCTTGTCCAAGTTTTTTTATCAAAGACACATCTTTTTCGTCAAGTCCTTTAACATGAGCTTGCTCTATACCGTATCTTAAAATGGCAGCAGAAAAATCTAAATAAACTGCTTCTCCTGTATTATTAACTCCAAATCCTGCATCACACCTTTCTTTTGCTGCACGAGAAGCAACATCTCTTGGAACTAAATTTCCAAAAGCAGGATATCTTCGTTCCAAATAATAATCTCGATTTTCTTCAAGTAAATCTATTGGTTTTAAATTCCCTTCTCTAATTGCTTTAACATCATCAATGTTTTTAGGAACCCAAATTCGACCATCGTTTCTTAAAGACTCTGACATAAGAGTTAATTTAGACTGATGATCTCCTGAAACTGGAATACAAGTAGGATGAATTTGAGTAAAACATGGATTAGCAAAATGGGCTCCCTTTTTATGAATCTTCCATCCTGCAGAAACATTGCTTCCCATTGCATTTGTAGATAAAAAGAATACATTTCCATATCCTCCAGAGGCAATTACAACTGCATGAGCTCCATGACTTTCAATTTCTCCATTTATAAGATTTCGCGTAATAATACCTCGTGCTTTACCCTCAACTTTTACTATATCCATCATTTCATGACGATTATACATTTTTATCTTTCCTCTTCCAATCTGACGATTCATAGCTGAATACGCTCCTAAAAGTAATTGTTGTCCTGTTTGACCTTTAGCATAAAAAGTTCTTGAAACTAAAACTCCACCGAACGAACGATTATCTAATAGCCCTCCGTAATCACGAGCAAAAGGAACGCCTTGTGCTACACATTGATCAATTATATTATTTGAAACTTCAGCTAGGCGATAAACATTTGATTCCCTTGATCTATAATCTCCACCTTTGATTGTGTCATAAAAAAGGCGATGAGTAGAATCTCCATCTCCTTGATAGTTTTTTGCAGCATTTATTCCGCCTTGAGCTGCTATTGAATGGGCTCTTCTAGGTGAGTCTTGAAAACAAAAAGATTTAACATTATACCCCAATTCTGCTAAAGTAGCTGACGCTGATGCTCCTGCTAACCCAGTGCCTACAACAATAATGTCAATTAATCTCTTATTTGCTGGACTGACAAGATTAATTTTACTTTTATGCCTTGTCCATTTTTCTGAAAGTGGTCCTTCGGGAACTTTTGAATTAAGTTTTGACATATAATTAATATGCGTTTAAAAAATGAATTATAGCAATTAAAATAAAACCTAAAGGTATTATTATTGAAAATGCTTTAGTTAAAAATATAACATTAGATGAATACTTGTTATTGAATCCGACTGTCTGAAATGATGAGCTAAATCCATGTAGTAAATGAAGAGACAGAAATATGAAAGAGACTATATATATTACAACTCTTATTGGATTATTAAATTTATGAATCATTTCATCATAATATCGATTAGGATTTTCTGGGAGAAATTCAAGATATTTATATTGAATTTCTGGAATCCAAAAATCATAAAAGTGAAGTCCTAAAAATAATAAAATAACTAGTCCAGAATATATCATATTTCTAGATATCCAACTAGAACTAGCTCCTCCTCTTTCATATGAATAATTTTGAGAACGGGATTCACGATTTTTTAACTCCAAAATAAATCCCATTATAAAATGGAAAACAACACCAAAAATTAATATTGGTTGTAAAATAAATTGCACTAAAGGGTTATTTCCCATAAAGTGTGAAATACTATTAAACATTTCCTTGCTAAATATTGAGGTTAAGTTTATTGTAAAATGTTGTAATAAAAATATCACTAAAAACAAACCAGAAACTGCCATTAAAACTTTTCTACCTAAAGAAGATTTCATAATCCCACTTGTTAAAAACAATTATTTTTATAAAATTAGTTCATAAGCGCATGGCATAAAAATATTTTGGGTTTTTTTTTGTTTTCAAATCCTTTAACTTTCGGGAATTGTAAATTCGTGATAATTTTTAAAATTATATTTATTCTTCTAAATTATTTACATTTATATAAAAATCGCATGAAATACTTGCCTCTTTCATCAAGTTTTTACACTTTAACAAGAAATGCTTTTATGCAAAAAATGAACGGCAATAGCCTTGCTGTATTCAATTCTAATGACATTTATCCTATAAGCGCAGATAGCACAATGCCTTTTCAGCAACATAGAGACATCTTTTATCTTACTGGAATTGATCAGGAAGAAACTATATTATTGCTTTTTCCTAATGCAAATAATCGTGAAAATCGTGAAATTATCTTTATAAAAGAGACTTCTACTCATTCCGCAATTTGGGAAGGAACTAAGTACAGCAAAAAAGAAACTAAAGAAATATCTGGAATATCAACAGTTTATTGGCTTAAAGATTTTGATAAAATTTTTTCATCACTTTGCTCAGAATGTGATATTATTTATTGGAATACTAATGAGCATTATAGAGCAGATTCTCAAACTCAAACAAGGGAAGATCGTTTTATTTCTAGATACAAGCCTATGTTTCCCGCTCATCAATCTGGGAAAAGTAATCCAATTTTGCAGGTTTTAAGAGCTATAAAGGCTTCTGAAGAAATATCTCAAATACAAAAAGCATGTAATATCACTGAAAAAGGATTTAGACGAGTTTTAAAATTTTTGAAACCTAATGTTTGGGAATTTGAAATTGAAGCAGAATTTATTCATGAATTTATTAAAAATAAATCTAAAGGATTTGCTTATACTCCGATAATCGCTTCAGGAAAAAATGCGAATATCCTTCACTATATTCAAAATAACACTAAATGTCTTTCGGGAGAACTATTACTTCTAGATGTTGCTGCTGAATATGGAAATTACTCAAGTGATATGACTAGAACTATTCCAGTTTCTGGAAGGTTTAATGAAAGACAAAAGTCAATATATAATGCTGTTTTAAATGTGAAAAATGAAGCAACAAAACTTTTACGCCCTGGACTATCTTTAGATCATTATCATATAGAAGTTGGTAAGATAATGACTTCAGAATTAATTAAATTAAAATTGCTTGATTCCGTCGATGTGAAAAATGAAAATAAAGACAATCCATTATATAAGAAATACTTTATGCATGGCACTTCACATCATATTGGTTTAGACACTCATGACTATGGATTGATAAGGAATCTCGTAAAATCGAATATGGTGTTTACTGTTGAACCTGGAATCTATATTCCTGAGGAAGGTTTTGGAATTAGACTTGAAGATGTTGTGGTTGTTAGGGATAATGATGAACCAAAAAACTTAATGGAATCTATCCCAATAGAAATTGCAGAAATAGAGGAAATTATGAATGCTTAGTTTTGTTTTTTAGAGCGATTTAATGGCAATCACAGTCTGATCCGCAATTGCTTTTAGACTTTTTATTGAAATATTTTTTATATAAAAAAAGTATAGATGCAGATACCACAAGAATTACTAAAAAATTTTGTATAATTTCCATTATTTAAGAGTTTGATAAACAACAAGAGCTACAATATAAGCAATAAGTGTCATAAAAAATAATTGTAAAATAGGCCACTTCCAACTATTGGTTTCCTTTTTAACAACTGCAAGAGTGCTCATACATTGCATGGCAAAGGCATAAAAAAACATTAAAGACAAGCCTGAAGCTAAATTAAACTGAGGTTCTCCAGAAGGTTTAACCTCTCCAGACATTCTTTTCTTAATCGTCTCTTCTTTGTCGCTCCCTACGCTATAAATTGTTGCTAAAGTTCCTACAAAAACTTCTCGAGCAGCAAAAGAACTAATTAAGGCAATTCCTATTTTCCAATCATAACCTAAAGGGGTTATTACTGGCTCAATTGATTTTCCTAAAATTCCAATAAATGAATGTTCTAGACGATAACTAGCTATTTTTTCCTGTAAATCTGAATCCTCCAGAAGTAATGATTCATATTTATTTGATACTATTATTTCTGCATTTTTAAATTCTTTTCCAGGACCAAAAGAAGCAAGAACCCATAATAATATTGAAATTGCTAGGATAACCTGACCTGCTTCAACAACAAAAGTTTTAGTTTTTTCAAAAACTGTAAGCATAACATTTTTAATTAGTGGTATTTTATAATTAGGCATTTCTACCACAAAAAAAGATTTGTACTTAGTTTTAAGGATTTTATTTAAAACAGCAGCAGAAGCTAGGGCCATTGCAAAACCTAAAAGATAAAAAGCCATCAGCGTAAGCCCTTGATAGCTCATTCCTAAAAATCTTTTATCTGGGATAACTAATGAAATTAATATTAAATAAACAGGAAGTCTAGCAGAGCAAGTTGTAAAGGGGGTTACTAATATTGTTATTAAACGTTCTTTCCAATTTTCTATGTTTCTAGTAGACATAACCGCTGGGATTGCGCAAGCTGTTCCAGAAATTAACGGAATTACACTTTTCCCGCTCATTCCAAATTTTCTTAATCCTCTATCCATAAGAAACACTACTCTACTCATATATCCAGTTTCTTCTAAAACTGAGATAAAAAGAAATAAAAATGCTATTTGAGGAATAAAAATCACTATCCCTCCTAAACCAGGTAGAATTCCTTCTGATAAAAGTTTAGTAAATAATCCTGAAGGAAAGTTAAACTTTATCCATTCGCTTAAATTAGAAAAGCTATTATCAATAAAATCCATTGGGTAACTACTCCAATCAAATATTACTTGGAATATCGTCATTAAAATGATTGAAAAGATTACATATCCCCATACTTTATGAATTAAAATTCTATCTAACCTACTTCTATAATCAGTCGCCTTATTTATGTCAATTGTATATGTTTCTTTTAAAGAATGATTAATAAATTGGTATCGCTTTACGGTCTCTTTTTGTTGTAATCTTTTAAGATTGCTTTCAGTTTGAGTCTTGTATGAAGTTGTGTCTTTAACTTTTTCTCTGTGAACATTCGCGAAATTAACATCTTGTGTTATTACCAACCATAATTTGTAAATTGATTGGCCTGGAAAAGTTTTTCTAAGATTTGAAAAGTAATTTGGATCAATTTCAGAAATATCTAAACAAGATTCTTTAGATAATGCTCTATAATCTAAAAGTAATTCTTTTAAATAGTCAATACCAACTTTTTCTCTTATACTAATTAGGGCTATTTTTGTTTTCAACTTTTTTTCTAATAAAGGAATGTCTATTGAAATTCCCTTTTTAATCATTCTATCTGACATGTTAATAACCAATAAAGAAGGAATTGAAAGATCTTTAATTTGAGTAAACAACAATAAGTTTCTTTTTAAATTTTCTATATCAGTAATAATAACGGCTATATCTGGGTAATCCTTATCATTTTTATTAAGCAAAATCTCTATAACTAAATTCTCATCCATAGAAGATGCATTTAGACTATAAGTGCCTGGTAAATCAATTATGTGGGCTTTTGTTGTTCTATTTAGCTTGCAGATCCCTTCTTTTTTTTCAACGGTAATGCCAGGATAATTTCCTACTTTTTGACTCAAACCAGTCAATTCATTGAAAACGGAAGTTTTTCCAGTATTAGGGTTTCCAATAAGAGCGATTTTTAGTTGCTTTTTCATTAAATTATATTAATGAAATTTTTATTTTACTAGCCGTTTTTTTTCTAATTGCAACATGGCAATCATCAATTATAAAATATAATGGATCGTCAAAAGGAGCTATATGAATGAGCTCTACATTATTCCCAGGTAAACATCCCATTTCAATTAGCTTAAGAGGCAAATGATCTGTTTCTATCTCTTCAATTTTTGCTAATTGATTTTTTTTTAACTTATCTAGCGAAAACATTATTTAGAATGATTTTAAAGAAGCTAAAGTAGTTAATTAATATATTTCAAAAAAGTGTTAGTTGATTTTTTCGAAATTTGAATATTCTTCTTTTAAAATTTCAATGTCATTAAATAGACTTTTTATTGCTTTAAAATCAGTTCCGTCATAAAATCCTCTAATTCTTTTTTCCGGATCTACTAATACAAAATTTTCCGAATGAATCATGTCATTTGGTCCGCCATCTCCATCATTTTCCGCTACAAAATATGATTTACGCGCTAAATTATAAATTTGTTTTTTATCCCCAGTAACTAGATTCCATTTAAGGTCAATAACTCCGTTTAGAAGTGAATATTTTTTCAGTTGAGCAACAGAATCTGTCTCCGGATCAACTGTATGTGAGAGCAATAAAACATTAGGGTCATTTAATATTTTTTTTTGAATTTGAAACATATTTTTAGTCATTATAGGGCATATTGATGGACACGTTGTAAAAAAAAAGTCTACTATATAAATTTTATCTCTATAAAAATCTTGAGATATACTATCTCCATTTTGATTTATTAAATTAAAATCAGCAATTCTATGATATTTCTTAACATGCTGAAGTGAACTATCAACCAATTTATAATTCACTTCAGCTGGTTGATATATTGGCAAAAAAGGTTTTGGAGTTAATACTCTATAAAACAACATTAGAGTAGTTAATGAAATCAATCCTAAAGAGATTAAAAACATTCTATACTTTTTAAAAAAATATATATCTATCATATTTACAAAACAAAATTAGTTCATTTGAATTAACTTCTAAATTATATTTAAATATATCTCCTTGATCAAAATCTAAATTAGTATTTTTGGCATTCATTTTTTAATCATATAAATATGAGCGTAATGTTGATTAAAGGAATTCAACTTTTATTAAGTCTTTCAATTTTAGTTATACTTCATGAATTGGGGCATTTTATTCCTGCTAAAATTTTCAAAACAAGAGTTGAAAAGTTTTATCTATTTTTTGATGTTAAATTTTCTTTATTTAAAAAGAAAATTGGAGAAACAGAATATGGAATAGGATGGTTACCCCTTGGAGGATATGTTAAAATATCAGGTATGATTGATGAAAGTATGGATGCCGAACAAATGAAACAGCCTGCTAAGTCATGGGAGTTTCGCTCAAAACCTACTTGGCAAAGATTGATTATCATGCTTGGCGGTGTAACTGTTAATTTGATTCTTGGATTTCTAATCTATATGATGATCTTGTTTGTCTGGGGAAAAGACAGTCTATCAAGTGAAGCACTTCCTAATGGACTAAATCCATCAATTTTAGCAAAGGAAATAGGGTTTAAAGAAAAAGATAATATTCTTTCAGTGGATGGCGAAAAATTAGATAATGTGCTAAACATTAATCGAGATTTATTTTTACGTAATATTTCTCAAGTTACAGTTATACATGCCGATGGCATCAAAGAAACTCTTTCTATTCCTGATGATATTGGAGAGCGAATGTTCGAGTCAGGAGAAATGTTGCCCTTAACTCCATCAATGGAATTGATTGTTGGTGATGTAGTAAAAAATAGCCCGGCTGAAGTTTCAGGATTACTTGAAGGAGATAAAATAATTGGAGTTAATCAAATTGAAGTCACAGACTTTAATTCATTTACAACTCTTGTTAGAAAAGAAAAGTTTGAGTCTTTAGATTTAGTTGTATTAAGAGAAAATAAAGTTTTAGACCGGGTCACTGCTACTGAAAAATTAGTTTTAAAAGTGTTCCCAAATGAGGACGGAACTATTGGGTTTTACCGTAAAAATATTAAATTTTCCCATCAAGAATTATCTTTAGAGGAAAGTATTTCACAAGGATTTTCTTATGGATATTGGACTCTACATGATTATGTTGCTCAATTTAAATATGTATTCACCAAAAAAGGAGCATCTCAAATTGGGGGCTTTGGAGCAATAGGAAGTTTATTTCCAGCCCAGTGGGATTGGAAAGGTTTTTGGTCTAGTACTGCTTTACTTTCTATTATTCTCGCTTTCATGAATATTCTTCCAATCCCTGCATTAGATGGTGGCCATGTCATGTTTCTATTTTATGAAATCATTACTGGAAGAAAACCAAACGATAAGTTTATGGAGATTGCTCAAATTACAGGATTTATTCTTCTTATAAGTTTAGTTTTGTTTGCAAATGGCAATGACGTAAACCGATGGTTATTTAAATAATACTTTTTAAGAGTCCAATCTTATGATTTATTAATAAATAGTTGAGGTAAAACAGAATCGTTTTTTATATTTGAAGACTATTTACTTTTAAATTCATACTAATGAAAAATATAATTAGCTCAATTTTTACTGGATTATTTCTTTTATTCACACTTTCTATTTATGCTCAAGATGAAAAAACAATCGTCATAGAAGATTTTATCGAACAGCATGAAACCTTAATTAGCTATAGAGGTAATGATGGAGAAATCGACTGGGAATCTAAAAATGAAATAAATAAAAAAATAAGATTCTTTATTGAAGAGAAATATCCTAATGTTATTTCCACTAGAAATATTATGTGGGATTCATATGAAACATATTTAAGCCCATATGACCGACATCATTATCATACTTTTATTGCAGGAGTTAAAGTTGAAAATATTTCAAGAATGAAATATGTAAATGTTAACTATTATCCGGATACTCAAAAAATTAACAGTTCGTTTCAATGGGATAATGAATTAAAAGATTTTGTAGAAATTAATTCTGAGGAAACTTCTGAAGAGGAAGCTGAAGAATAATTATTAAAACAACTTTTCTTTTATAATAAATATGTTTATTGTTGTATATACAACAATTGTAATGAAAAACTACAAATATAAGCTTTACCTGAAATCGATTAACATTATTTTGATGCCTTAGCTAAAGGAAACCAGATGCGCTTTAAGGTGTTTTCCTTTTTTTGAAAAAAATGTATCAGAAAGCCTCCAAGGTGAAATATTAATAGCAAAAAAATGAGTTTTGCAACGACATGATGAGAAAGCATTATTGGATGTAAACCTTCTTTGGCAATGTCGGGCAAGTCTTTCAAGTTTCCAGATTGCAAAGCCGGCAAGATGCCTTCTAAACTTAAAGAAACAAGACCGGAAATTGACATCCAAAATATTACTACATAGAAACCCTTATATACAAATTTTCTAAATATTTCTCTTTTTGACTTTTTCGGATATAGCCCTAAAGGCTTTGAATCTTTAAATAAGGCAAACACTCTAATGATGGTTAAGATAAAAACTAAATTGCCTATGCTGAAATGTATTTTATATAAAAGAAATTTATTCTCATCTAATGGCGCGTGTTCCATTGATATTCCAGTGTAAATCAAACCAAAAATTAACAATGCAGACAGCCAGTGAATCCATATTGTCCTATTTGAGTAGTGATTGATTGTTGTTTTCATTTTACATTAATTAGATTTTAAACATTTACAGTCAATCTAACATGGTAAAAGTTTAATGTGTCCTGAAATTATAAATTACTACTAAAGGAAAGGATCGGTAACAAAACTCCTTATTTCCTCTGGAAAATCTACAGACTATAATTCAGGTGGTATTGTTAGATTTTACTTAAATGTAATGATTCTTTAAAGAAGCTTAATTCCGTGTTCTTTTATGTTAAAATAACACAGAAATAACATAATTCGTACTGTAATGTTAATGATTGAATAAGATTGAATATTAAGGTTCAATATAGTTGATTGAATTACCCTTTCTAATCATTATTATTATATGGGATTATTATTAATCATTAAATATTATAATTATGAGTAAATCAAATTTAGTAGAGGAGGAGCCATATTAGACAAGTCACTATAACTAGTGGCTTGTCTTGTTTTATGCCCACTCCAATTCACTGATTTTGAGGAGATTAAATAGATAAAAGAATTTACTTTTGTGGATCGATAACTTTCACCATCAAAAATCAATTTTTCGGGGAATATCGAACCAACTATACCTAAAACTGACTTCTTTTATTAAATATCAATTAAATTTAGTCCACATCTTCGTCTGAAATCAAATAAGAAAAGAGATCAATTATTTCATTTTCTGACAGGTGATCGAGCAATCCCTCTGGCATCATAGAGAGCTCAGAAACATCTCTTGACAGAATACTTGATTGACTAATGACTACTGGTTCTTGACCAATTACTCGGAGGGTGAGGTTCCGCGTATTTTCATTGATCACATTGCCCAAATACGTTCGGCCATCTGTAGTTGTCAAGGTAACGAGCTTGTAATCATCTTGAACCTCACCACTTGGATCCATGATATTACTGAGCAAATAACCCATATCAGTTCGGTTGGCCCCTGTCAATTCAGGTCCAATATCGCCTCCATTGCCATACAAATTATGACAAGAGGCACACAGGGTTTGAAATCCTTGCTTGCCTTTAAGGAGATCTCCCGTTGCCATTCGCTCGGCGGTTAACCATCCTTTGTAATGCTCAATGGCACGTAAATTCTCAGAGTTTTCTTTCTGCAAAGGTCCCCAAATTTCTAAAAATCCACTGCCCACAACGCGCCTTAACTGTCGGGCCGTATAGGAAGGGATGTCACGCTTTGGGATTCTCTCACTCTTAATGGCCTCTGCCAACATCCAGCCCGAGTAAGACCGAGCGGCCAATGTTTGAATGGTTTCTTGTCGCTCCAATACGTCGTATGAAGGGTATGCATCTAATATGAGCTGAGCTAAATATCGGCCCCGAACCGAAGATCTCTCACCTGGAAGCCAATCAATTTTTTTTAAAGCAGTTGGACCGAAGGAAGCAATCGCTTGAATAGCAGCAATTCTTAAGGCGGGTACCTCTAATAATTGGGGGATTTTTTTAGCTAATTGAGGTTCTTGATTAGCTGCTAATTTTTTGATCGCGGTGATCCGTAGATCCTCGTCAATATCCTCACGGTCCAACTGCTTTAAAAAAAATTGATTGGCTTCCAGATCTCCAAATTTTTGGGATATGTTCAATGCAATTTCCGATAATTCAGGATCATTTTGAAGGGATGCATACAGCGCTTCCCAATTATTGGGCACAGCTATATTGGTTTGTCCCTCCAAACCATCATACGTGCCCTGCAATAATGACCGTCTTGCTGAGCCCATTTTTTTCAAACCATCAAAAAGTATGTCAAGCGATCCCGCATCCACTAGTCTTCGGGCGATGTGGTTGCTAATAAGTCCAATTTTACTTTCATAAGCTAAATCAATGGCTTTTTGGGGATGCGCTGCAATCAAGGGCTCTAGGGCAAACCAGATCATCTTGGGGATGTTGTGATCTTCTTCATCTTTTTGATTCGTTAAAAGTCCTGCGGCCAGCTCCCACCTTTGGCTGAGCTTAATTCTTTGCATGGCTGCTGCCAAATATAACCGTACCACAGCAGATGGATCATTGGTTATCTTGACCAGTCGCGTGACCACTGCTGGACTCGGCGGTTCTTCACATAGAAATTGAATGGCCCACGCCCTTACATATTCATCCGCATCCTCAAGGGCTGCCATTAGCGTATTTTCGGTTGCCACACCCACAATCGATTGCGTCCAAAATGCTCTCAACCGATGATTCACGTCGTCCTTACTGACAAAAATAGCTTGCAAGCGCGCCTGAGCCTCTTGAGAAATAGACTGATAACGAGACCTTCCTTGAAGAATCACTCGGGCGCGCCGGGCATGCCAATCACTTTCACTGAGCTGTAAATTGACCAATTCAAGATCTGATAATTTTCGGAGATCCTCATAGCGCCCCTCCCAATCTTTAGCCAATGACTGTTTAGGCGTAATTCTAAAAACTCTTCCGGTCTCCTTATGGATAACATCGGACCCACAAATATCTGCATCATGCCAATCGAGAGCATAAAGCCCTCCTTCAGGGCCTATTTCCAAGCTAAATCCAATCCATTGTGCATTGTTAGCAGACAAAAAATCTTCTTTATGAGAGGCGATAAATCCAGAACCCACTGCTTTCAGCTCATCTGAGAGAATGGCATGCTCATGGATGTTGGCCATGAAAATTTGGCCCTGGTGCGAACTGGGAAAAGCATCAGATTGATATATCCGAGCACCTCCATGGGCACTTCTGTGCCGATGATCAACAATCGTTTTAATATCCTCATATACGTAGGGATTGAAATGTTGTCCTCCTTGTCGATGATAAATACCTCCAGGCACCACATGAAACAAATGCGGTATTACACACGCACTGATGAAAAGCTGTCCCTTAGCATCGTGATCTATCCCCCAAGGGTTACTGAACCCATGAGCAACGACTTCAAATCGCTTTTTGATCGGGTGGTATTTCCATACACCACCATTCACATCGACCCCTTCTTTCTCCAACAAATCTTCTGGAAAAGGGTCTTTATGGCCATAGAGCTTGGTGTTTTTATTGGGTTTTCTGATTTTGGAGGGGGTGGCAAAACCCTCCAATCCATAGAGCCATCCATCTGGTCCCCAGTGCAAGCTGTTGATAGTTTCATGACGGTCTCTGATGCCCCATCCGGTCAATAATATTTCTATTTCATCTTTGTCTGCTTTGTCGTCACCATCGGCATCTGGTACAAATAACAAATTGGGTGGGGCGCCCAAGAATAATCCATCAAAGCCAACTGCTATGGCCGAAGGGAAAGCAATACCTTCCAAAAATACTTTGACATCATCCACAACACCATCTTTATCAACATCTTCTAAAATCAATATTCTACTATCTCCAGAATTCGAAAAGCCACGGCCCCTACTTTCATAATCTCTGTTTTCAGCAATCCACATGCGACCTTGATCATCCCAACAAAAAGCCATCGGCTGGGTAATCATAGGCTCAGAAGCAAATACATTGACCTTAAAATCTTCATTTAACGTCATGGCAGCCACCGCCTCACTGGGATTTAAAAACTTTTCTTTGTAGCCTTCCTCTATAGCCATGTCCCAAAGCTGTGTTGCATAAGAATACGCGTTACCAGCCCATTCTGCCCAGTGATCTGTGAGCTCAACACCATTGAGCGCGCCGGTAAACACGATCAACCGATGTTGAATGAGCTCCGTCGTACCTTTGGCGATCTGCCAATCTCCATTGATCCCTCGACTGGGACCTATGCCAAATTGTTGATCCACACGCCAAGCGGTCGGAGATCCTGCATTATTGGGATGATCCAAAATGGCCACATGTACCTTATCCTCTCTACCTTTTACCTGCATGGCTACATCCAACCATATGGATTTCTGACCTTCAGCGGCTTGATTTTTTTGTCTGGAAGCATTGATCACTTGAGCTGGCATTCCTTTCTCCCAAGGCATACGTAAAAACATGCCTCCGTATTCAAACTCATTGATGACTACCTCCTCAACAGCATCACCGAACCACTCCTGGTCTATGATGTATTGCCCATCAACTATGCGCATGGACCACCTTTGCGTTTCAACCATGAGTGTCTTTCCCTGATCATCCAACATATTGTATACCGTTTGCCAAGACACGTGATCACCACTGGCTTTTAATACGCTGGCGGAGTCCAATTTCCAGTATTGCCCCCCTACATTATGAAAATAATCTCTGCCCACACCCTTTTCGATTATAGCAATTTTCTCAGGAGACCTAGCCAACTTATTTTGGCCCTCCTTAGCCGGCAAGAAAGAGCGATTGTAAAACCAGGTCGAAAGACTGTCCTTTGGAACCAGTGCATTGTCTCCGTTGACTCTGGTAAAACCCCAATATAATCCCGTTTGATGTTTATGGTGCGAGGGACTGTATTCCGTCAAAACACCTCTGCCATCCGGAGCAATAATGGGATGGATATAAGGTCGATGATTGGGTCGGGCGTGTTGGGTTAAAATGGGTGATTGGGCCCCTTTTCGGTATATTTCAATGGTTCCTAATTCCTTATTTTCTATGATTTGAAGATTGATTTCGCCTACGGGTCCATAAACTGATTCCTTGTTGTTTTGACAAGAAAAAAGAACAACCATGACCGCTAAAATCGAAAAATAATTATTTATCAAAGCTTTATTCATCCCTATTTTATTTAATTTAAATATTAACGCCAAACCTCATTGTTTCTCAAAAGCAAGCTAATGAGAGGTCAACCTTTAGACTCGATGGTGAATTCCGTAAGTCTTACTCTTTCGCCTCCTCTCATCGCAGATTCATAAGAAGTTATATCTTATAATCATCTGTCATAAAGGAACGAAAAGAACAGTTGACTCTTTTCATATTAACAATTATTCTTAACTAAGTTAAAAAATATTTCTAGAATGGAGCCCTATTTTTAATGGAAATAGTTATTAGTTGATTTATTGACAAGCTAATCAAACAAGCAGATTTCTGTAAATAATTTAAGAGCAGGAAAAATAATCCCCTTATTCAACAAATGGAAAAAGGGGCAATTATACAAACTGGTTTCATAGTGTTAAAAAAGAAGACTGTCAGCTTAATCAATGCTTTTTTTTGGCGATCATTTGATCCCTGACTATGATTTACCTAACGGTTGTAGAAGGTGCAAAATGTGCTGTTATAATGAGTATTTTAAGACCTGATTATATATGGATTTAAGCAGAAAGTAAATCAGGACTATCAATTAATAAATGTGAGTCGATAAAAGAGTTTGACGTTACCTTATATCCTGACCAAGGTGCATATGATGAGTGGAAAAATACTGCTGATAGATATGATTTTGAAATCTCAAGAGATTCAGAAATTTGGTTTGAAAAGGGTTTAATTGAAAAAGGTGAGGCTATTTGATGATTATTATTTAAAAAACAACACCGAGTATTTAAAAGAACCTGAAATTAAGAAGTATGACCCTGAATGGGATCAAGAAGAGTGGGATGATTTAGAAGCGAGAATGTCAAAAAAACCTCGTTAGATTTAATATTTATTGTAGCTCCACTTCTCTCTCATCTCTCTTTTTCTGAATTTTAAAATGTTTTACTAATTTTTTTACTTGTGCGTGCTCAGACTGCCCGCGGTATCCCACTCCTCTTCAGTGGCAGGCCCTTTCTGATACTCCATAAGTAGCTTCCAGCCGTTTCGCTTAACCAGCAGCATCTCGAAATGTACGTAGTTATCTCTTGGCTGACCTTGCTCTGGATTTGATATGTAGTGATAAATGCCCGTTTCGTGGGCAGTATTTTCATCGTGCAGTCGCTGGGTAAACCGAAAGCTGACGCTGGCTTTCATCTTTCCCATCTTCGTGTCCAAAAGGCCTTGTTTCCACTCATCGAAGGCTTTAGAAACAGGATAGCTGGCCTCCTTAAGTCCGCTGACCAAAACCGCATCAGGGTGGTAGGCGGCCGTCAGATTGGTGAAATCACCTTCGATAACGGATCGTGACATCTCGGTCCAGAAAACATCGAGTTCGTTTTTGGATTCCGTAATAGTTTTTGCTTCTTGTGCATAAAGCAACCCAGAAGTAAACATTAATAATAATATATTCAAAAACCTTTTCGAACACAATACCTTTTGATTCATAATAAATACATTGTTTGTCATTTTGAAGTGATTCATATTCTAACTAAATGTATGATTTTATGTTTAAATATCATAGAAATAACATAAATCGTATTGTAATGTTTAGGATTGAATATTAAGGTTCAATATAGTTGATACAATTAGCCTTTTACAATCGTATTATTATATATAGAATTGTTGTTGATCATTTAAAATAAATAGTATTAACGCAAAATAAAAATTATGAGAAGAATCTTTGATGGATTAATTGTTTGATTTTCCTATAAATGAGGAGTGAGTTATAAAGCACTTACCTCCTATTCCGATTTTCTAAAGTAGTTAAAAGTAGATTAAATGAACATATATGAAAAATATAGTAGAACCTAGAAAAAAATTTGGTGGTCGTAAAGTTGGAACACTTAATAAAATAACAAGTGAAATAAGGAAGTTAGCTAAAGCAACATTGGAACAGGATTTAATTTGGTATGTAGAAAATAGGGAAACATTTAAAACTGAAACTAGATTAGTTATAATGTTTAAGTTAGCAAGTTTTATGTTACCAAAAGTTGTAAGTATACACTCTACTGATGGTGAACCATTTACTTTCGATTAATTACATTTTATATATATATCGTTTTCGTTCTTTACTTGTTCTAACCATATGGTTCCGTATTTCCCCATAGTACTATCAAACCCCCATTTTCGTTCTTTAATTTCTCCTCCAATATATTTTTGGAGTTGTTCGTGGAGGATTTCCCTGAAAATGTGGAAAACAAAGTCAAGCCACATTTTGATAAAAGAAAGATTTTATTTTAAGGGTTCTATTTCGAAAATTTTTAAATCACGTATTTTCATTTCTCCAGCATCGCTCCAATAACCAACACCCCCCTCTTCAGGAGTACCTAGCATACTAGTGGAGAATATCCATTTGTTATTAATATAAAGTTCTACCATGTGCCCTCTGCTAAGAATTCTTAAATCAAATTCACCATTTATTAGATCTTCTTTTGTAAAATCATCGAAAATAATATTTTTTATTGTGTTTGATTTTAGGCTTGTTATGTGTTGTGTTTCTCCTATGGTAATTTTATTGTCATTTGGATAAAAACATATTCCCTGAGCTTTGTTTCCTTTAACATGCCAATTTATTCCTGCCTTTGATGTGTTTTCGATGTTCACTTTACAAGAAATAACCAAATCTTTTACATTAATATCTTTTAATGTTTCCCATTTGCGCGATTCTTCTTGACTTACTTTACAATCAATTTTTTGTTTTTTGAAAAGCAGTTTACTTTTCAATTTTTCCATATCTTCCCAAAATCTCAATTCCAAGGTACCATTGCTATTTTGGTGAACCAATTTTGGTGTACCCAGACATACTTTATCCCACTCTCCCCATGTGTGATGGTAAAGCAAACGTTGTCCATTGTAACTTATGGTATGACCAACATAAGTATCAGTTCGTCCATTACCATATCCTAATAATAATGGTTCGTCAGGTACGTTATAAGGTCCTTCTTTTTTGTCGGCAACAATATACCATGTTCCCGATGCATCTTTTCTGCCCGAAGTAAATTCTTTGCGCGACCGAACACTCGAAAAGACAATATAATGCTTGTTTCCTATTTGAAAATAGTCGGGAACTTCCAGAAATACAAAACCTTTATTTATTCGGGTATAGTCATCGCTAATAAAAAGTGGCTCTTTATATTTCCACTTTTTATAATTTTTTGAAGTTAGATGTGCGATTGAAGGCCTGCCTGTTTCTTTATGTATACCAAACATATAGCCATCCCAAATTTTATTTTCAGAATCATAAAATGAAACTAAATCGCGAAAATGATTGGTATTACTATCATATGGATATTGTGCGGTAACTATTGGATTCTTCTCATATCGGTTCCATGATTTTAAATCTTTTGAAATCAATATACCTGTATTTGTGTCTGAGCCATAAGTAATATAATATGTGTCGCCTTGCTTTACTGTACAACCTGTCATGCGTGCGCCACTTTCGTCCCAATCTCCTTTTTTTGCATCAAGTTTTATTGAAGGTAAAGCCTCCCAATGTAGCATGTCTGTAGACATAGCTCTACCAAGATTTCCTTCGCTTAAGTAAAAAAGGTGGTACACTCCGTATTCTTCATAAATCCACGTATCCCACATTGGTATTGAAGGTGGTTTAAAGGCGATTTGTGCGTTTATACCAAAGGTGCCGATAAGAATAATTGCTATTAAAAAGCTTAGTTTTTTAAATTTTGCAACGCTAAGTTCATTTTTCATAATTCTGATTTTTCATTCATAAATGCTAACGTGTGTGTAGTTACTGGTAACTATATATCTATTATATATGCACTAAAAGGTGTGTTTATTCCTTTCAAATCTAAGGAATTGATGTTAATAGAATTCAAAACTTGTTTTCATTATCTGAACTTACTGAAGAGGATATGAAAGTATTAAGAGACGAGGCAAATAAAAGAAGGATGCCAGTCGCTACATTATGTAGAGAAAAAATAACTAAAGACATCAATCAATATGTATAAAATAACGATGGTAAAAGACGGATTATTCCGTTACAATAATAAATATACAGTGAAAAATGATGCCTTTTTAAGTATCATAATGCATAATTTGGTTAGTTAATTTTAATCCTTTCTTGGTAAGTCCAAAATTTATAACAATTTAAGGATGAATTTTAATTTATGATGACCAACTGTGAAGCCCTATTCAATTTCTACTATTTAAGGCTGATTTAAACATTACTAAAGAAGTATAGATTATAACCACAATTACCACCCATCTAAGTGTATTGAGTGGCAATGATTTTACCAGAAATGCAGCAATTAAAACAGCAATAATCCCCAGGATCGCCATAGATACAGAAGCTTTTCTGTTATAAGCACCTTCTTTAATGAATTTTGCCGATGCTGGCGGCATTAAAAAAGCACAGGAACCCATCATGATTGGGAATGCGACCAAAGGGGACATTCCTAAAGCATAGACTACGGCCATACAAGGAGCATACAAACCAATTCCTACGGTCATAAAGGCGCCAAGAATGAAGTTGGCTCCAATTGCTAAGGCTAATTTCCCTCCGGTTAAGCCAATAGCTTCTCCTCCGTTTTGTATCCAGTGAATTTGTCCGGATAACATAAAAAAAGCAGTGACTAGTAAGGCAAATCCGATGGTTAACTGAATTTTTCTTGCGGACAACTTTGCAACTATTCCGGCGCCAAGAATAGCCCCTGCTGCTGCTGATAACAACATAGATATTAGAGTAATGGGCTCTACTTCAACAATTTGAATAAAAATCAAGGCTTGGATTAAAACTGGAATTGTGTTTGACACATTCAATGTCCCAGGTAAAATCCTGTCTTCTGTTTGTTTTGTAAATTTCAATAATGCCGTTTGTGGAGCAAAAGCACCGATACCAAGAACATCAAAAAAATTAACAATAAACCCTATTAAAGCTGTTTTCACAACGCTAACGTTTTCCAAAACTTTTCGGTGTTTAATAACATCTTTGCTTAGAACGTATATGAAAAATATTAATAATATAATAAGGGCAATCCAAATAGCTATAGTCATAATTTAGAGGATTCTAATAAAATTAATTCATAAATCTATGTCTGATTTAGGCAGTAGCTATGGTGTTTTTTAGCGTCAGTTTTTCTTTTATAGCACAAGCAGTTTTTGTCATTGCAAGTCCGCCCTTTCCTGTGCATTTAACACAAGTAGGCATTTGTTTGCTAACTGAAGAAACCGTTTCGATAACCTCATTTAGAGGAATAAGAGCATTATACCCAGCACAAGACATTGTTGCTGATGAAAGTGCATTTACAGCTGCACTTACATTTTTTCCCAAACAAGGCGCTTCAACACGATCTGCTATAGGGTCGCAAACCAATCCAATCATATTTTGAATTGCCATAGAGGCTGCATCAACAGCCTGTCTAGCTGTTCCTCCAAATAATTGAACTATGCCGGCAGCGGCCATGCCTGCTGATGCTCCACATTCAACTTGACAACCATGTTCCTCGGCAGAGAACCCTGGTCCCGTTGCAAAATACACTCCAATAATTCCCGTAGCAAAATACGCTTTAATCAATTCGTCTTGAGTCGCATTTATGTCGTCTGCTACTGCTCTCAATACTCCTCCTACAACCCCACAAGAACCAGCTGTCGGATTTGCAACAACAACTTCCATAGCGCTTTTCGATTCCATAATTGCCGACACATTTGCTATAATTTGATTAATAATAGAATTTTGTAGAATTTTATTTCGCTTTTTTGCACTATTGATTAAATGGGATTGTTGCGGCAAAATTCGATCTTCATAGGTCGTTCCTTCTAAACCTGTTTTAATACTATTCTCTATGATGCTAACAAGGTTCTTCATTCTATCGATGACAGCAGAATCTTCTAATCCACTCTGGCATTGTTCATAAATTAATCCCAGTGCTCCCAAATCGAAATTTTCTTTTTCGGCAAATTCTAAAAGTGATGCAACCGAGGTAAATGGGAGCTCCGATTCATTACCTGCAACAATTGGCAATACCGGTTTTGTAATAATCAATTCATCAAAGCTCACTATACCTTTCAATTTTCCAATTTTTTCGTTAGAAACTTCTTTTGAGAACTTTATGTTTATCAGTCGTCTATTGCTGTTAAAGGATTCAACAATAGATTTGCTTTGTGGGAACATAGATTTAAGCTCTTCTAAAGTCGTTTCTTTTGAACTATTAAAAAGAAATACCTCATAAAAATCTCCGCAAATTTTAACTTCAAAACCATCAATATTTTGAATTTCGAAGGATCCCCCACCTATTGATATAGCTACTACTTGAATATTTTTTCCGTTAATTCCTTCCAACAATAAGCGAAACGTATTTACATGATTTGTTTTAAATGAATTTATTTCATAATGTATTGAAATACCCAGATCATTGGCAACTAGTTCGGTATTTTTCATTCGGTCATCAGTCATTTCTAAGCCCAACAACCCTCCCTCTATTCCAAGCGATGTTCCTTGTCCTTTATAGTTAGACGCCCACGCACCATCCTTGTCAAAGTCAATAATCGCTTTTTTAAGAGGTTCATTTAAAATGTCCATACAAATTTTAGCAGCACGCCATGACGCAGCTGTATGTGAACTTGATGGGCCTCGCATGATTGGCCCAATGACATCATTAAAAATTCCCGGTCTTTTTTCCATCATCTATGCTTTTAAATTAACGATACTGCTATTGCTACTCAATCACTGAAAGTTTCTTTTTTAAAATTCCTTCAGAACTTTCAAGTAGTAAATTGTACTCTCTTTTGTCTAAATATTTTTTATAATGACTATAATAAGACAAGTTACGGATTTCTTCCCTTATAATAAGATCCCATCTATATTGATTGTATTAAAACTCATTTTAGCCAAAACAAAACTTCCAAATGGGATAATGTATTAGACAGTATTGATGTGAGTAAACTAGACGACAACCAAAAATTAAAATTGCTTCAGATTGGCGTTCAGTATATAGTTCCCAAGCTAAAACACACAAGTAGTGAGGAGGGATGGTTT
>Ga0114997_10000132_pt1 | contig 53689 bp, 40 predicted proteins | sample ArcticOcean_MG_C_2_FD_87045 | JGI IMG/M metagenome (GOLD analysis project Ga0114997, IMG submission 87045) | Marine microbial communities from western Arctic Ocean - ArcticOcean_MG_CB4_136 | ecosystem: Environmental > Aquatic > Marine > Oceanic | place: Arctic Ocean: Canada Basin | collected... | reverse complement strand
TGAAGGACACACTATAGTATACTGGACCGCCCGCGGCAGTGGTACAGGCCTTGACTGGTTTAATGTTACCAAAGACCAGCTTACTGCCTGGGGTGCAAAACATCACGAATTAAAGCTCGGTAAACCCGTCTATGATCTGTTTATAGATGATAAAGCTATTAACAGCTATACATGGGAAAAGACATGAGCAACAAACGAAACTGCATTAATTTGCAACAACACCTAACCATAAAACATAAAGGAGTATATTATGGCCACAACAAACAACAAAGAACTTGATGAGAAAGTAACAAGTTTAAACTTAAGATTAAGTAACCTCAAGGATGAAATCACGGAACTTCGCGGCGAATTAAACCGATTTAAAGCGGATGTGTCATCAGACGTAAAAGTGCTTTCAACCGTAATCAGCGGTAAGAAGAAGTAACAAATGGAAACCGAAGCAATACAAAATAAACTAAGACTCTCTAATCAAGCATTAGGGGCAGTCATGATGGCTCTTCAGGAGTCACTCTTAAATGAAATGGACATTGTTCCTATTTTAAAGGGGTTCGAACTCGTAGACTCCGAAGGTGGATTAGTAGTCACTAACCCGCCGACAGTCAGAGTCTCGACTGAGGAAAACATATCTGAACAAGACCTGCTTAATATGGTAAAATAATGCCAAAGTACTATTATCATTGTAATACTTGCCATTGTAATTTTTTTGCGTATCATATGATATCAGAGCGCCAGGAAGACTGCAGCGAATGTGGACTTCCTGATATCTCTAAACTTTTGACAAAACCGCTATATTTTGATAAGAAAGTGAAAAAGAATGCAACTGGCGAAGTAACTAAAAAATACATTGATGATAATAAAAGGATCTTAGAAGATATGAAAAAAGAAGTGAAAGGCGAAACATATGACTAAATTAGAAATTGTTCTTATTTGCGTATCTACTATTTCAATTTTATTGAATATTGGAGTTTTTGCCTATGCCAGAGCATGCGTTGGGCAGTTATTATCTGTTTCAGAAGAGTTTGGAGATTTAAAAGAACTAATAAGTAATTTTTCTTCACACCTTTCTGAAGTATATAAACTAGAAATGTTTTATGGAGATCAAACTCTGCAAAGCTTGGTCAAACATGCAAAGTCCTTGGACGAACAACTCGAAACATTCGAGTATATTTATAGCCTAACAGAAGAAGAATCGACAGAAGAACTAACAGAAGAAGAATTATTAAATGATCTCACAACTACCGACTAGAAAAACTAGAGCAAAAAGAAGAAAAAATCATTATTTTACAAAAGTTCATGAAGACGCAATCATTAGATATGCACAAACAACCTGTATTAAAGAGCGAACCGATCTTTACGTAAATTATATTGCCCCCGCTTTTAATGAAATGGTGGACAAGATTGTGTTTACGTACAAATTCACTAATTTGCCAAATATAGATTATTTACGTGATGAATGCAAGATATGGTTAATGACCATACTTGACAAATATGATTCCACTAAGGGCTCAAAAGCCTTTTCTTATTTTAGTGTAATTACCAAAAATTGGTTTATTCATAAAGTAAAAAGACAGCAGAAACGCAATAAGCGAGAAGTTGATTTTGATAATATTGCTAAGCATTATGAAGAAGAATACTTGTCGACTGATGATTCTTATTTAAAAGATAGAGAAGTTGCTGAATTTTGGAACACATTTTATACAGAGCTTGATTCGTGGGATGAATCCCAAATGAAAGATAATGATCTGAGAGTGTACAAGGCAATCAATATTTTATTTGAATCAAAAGACGATATTGAAATTTTCAACAAGAAAGCTATTTATCTTTACCTGCGCGAGATTACGGGTCTAAATACAAAACAGATCGTAAACTCGCTCAAGAAATTTAGAAAAAAATATACTAATTTTAAAATTGATTGGGAGAACGGTGAATTGTGAGCGACAAAAATATAGATAATTTGATTACTGAAGCGCTAGATAATATCAGGAACGATCGTAAAGTCGCAAGAGAATTTCTAAATGAAATTGCAAATCAAATTGCGGCCGATGCCGAACAAAATAAGTATCTAAGCCCTGTCGCAGCAAAGCATATAGAGACCATGCAGCGTTCCAATGAACAATTGGTAAAAATAATTGGTATCAAACAAAAAGACAAAGACAAGACCCTTGACTTATCAGAAGATGATAAGTCAAGTTTATACGATATAATCCAGGGAAATCCCGCCAATGGCTAGGGACTATATAGATTGGACTGAATTTGATTCCCCTATGGCCTCGTTGGATTTAGTTAAAAATTCAATTAAAGAATCAATTGAATATGATGCCTATGGAAAGAAGAAAAACTTTAAAGCTATTGTTCTTACCCCGGCAAAAAGAATCGGCGCCGTCGAGGCGAAAGCTTTGGGAATCCCGGGAAAAGAGGGTATGACATTCCAAAGTCCGGCCTTCAAATTTAAAATCAGGATCGTAGAAGATAATTCTCCGCATATATTACTTCCTGATCCCTGTAATTTAGCAGTCAATGCAGACAGAAGATTTGTTGAATCCATAATTGAATTACATACGGATGTAGTATTTTTCAGGACTAACGGTCTACAACCCCCGGGCGCCGGCGATCTCATTGAAATAAAACTAATTAAAAACGATTTTTCTTATGATCTGCAAAAAGCAGAGTTTGTAAAAGTAATAGCTAGAAATTCAAGCCCGGAGACATTTTTGAGTGATAAAGGCTGCACCTTGATGTTCGATAAATTTGAGAACTTAGAAGCTTTTACTTCCACTAATGCACCAACCATCAATTCACCATCCGGCAACAATCTGGTTATAAGTACATCCGATTCTGGTAATCCATTATTAATATACTTTTATCCCGGTGTTGGTTACGGAACGCAGCCTTATGTCAAGAAAGTTATAGAGGGGCTAAATATTGGCCCCAATACTATAATAATTCTTGGAGAAACAAACAGGACATCTTTCAGTAGTATGGAAGAAACAGCTAAAGCAGCGCTGCAGGGAAAAAACCCAAGTTCAGTTAAAGTTGGTGGCTGGTCTGGTGGTGCGATTGGGCTTGCAAGTGCATTGGGTTCCGGACAACCGTTTAATGCTATAATATATGGAGATCCATCGCCGCCAGCCCTGATTGGTAAAGCCCATCGCGATGCAAAAATGTATTATAATCCTACCAACTGGAAAGGAGACCTCATACATTTGGGCGAAAAACAAAAGACCCTAGCCGCAGAGATGGGCTCCCGCGCCGAGCTTCTTTCTGAAAATCATAATCAAATTCTTACAAAGACATTAAAAGAATTAATAGGAATAGGGTAAACTAATAAAACGTATATGGTGATATTTACTGAAAGGAGTATATTATAATGGCTAGAAATTATCTAGACTGGACCGAATTTGATTCTCCGATGGCATCATTGGACTTATTTTCGCATTCAATTAAGTCCGGAGTCAAATATGACGCATATGGAGAACAAACCCTTTTTAAAGCAATTGTTTTAAATCCTGCAAAAAGAATTGACACTGTAGAAGCGAAATCTCTAGGCATACCAGGGAAGGAAGGTATGACATTCCAAAGCCCTGCGTATAAATTTAAAATAAGAATTGTTGAGACGAATTCTCCGCACATGCTCCTTCCCGATCCTTGTAATCTAGCAGTCAACGCAGACAGAAGATTTGTTGAATCCATAATTGAGTTACATACGGATGTAGTATTCTTTCAAACTGGACAAATAGATCCCCCGGGCGCCGGAGATATCGTAGAAGTAGAATTACATAAAAACGATTTTTCTTATGATCTGCAAAAAGCAGAGTTTGTGAGAACAATAGCAAGGAATTCAAGTGCCGCAACTTTTTTGAGTGATAAAGGTTGTACAATGACATTTGATATATTTGATAAGTTAAAAATCTTTGTTGATACACCACTTCCTCACGGCGGAACAGGGGTCAATGTGGTACCAGTGGGTTCCAATATTGCTGTATCCCAAGCCATGGCAAATTTTGTAGTCGATCTTCGAAAGCTAATATCAGCACAGCAGATTGAAATTATTTATATTACTTCCGGGGTTAGAACACCAGAAGCACAAGCAAGAGCTTTGGTCACTAAAAGAAATATTAACAAATGTAATTCAGCAATTGTTGGCAAACCCTCCGCCGGCGACCCATGCTGGCCTATTTATAAACTGTATGCACAAAAACAATTAATCCTAGAAGGACTACAAGTTAATAACGATGTTTCGTCCATGGCGGCCGTATTCTCAAGACAAGTTGCTAATGGTAAATTTTTATCCGGACATATGACCGGCCTGGGTATTGATATGAGGACAACCAACCTTACCGAACACCAGCGCGCCATGCTTATGAAAGCTTGTGAATCTCTTGGCGCCAAGACCGTCTATGAGACTGATCCAAAACATCTTCATCTTGGAATACCAAAATCTTATCGTGAGGGAAGCAGCAGTAATTTAGCTTCCAATACACCAACCGATTCAGCAGGTGATGAACCATCATCCGCATAAAATAAAGGTTAAAAAAATAACTTTTTAATAATTACATAGTGAAAAAATGGAGAATTTATGTCATTAACAGGCGATCCAGTATCAGCATATGAGCCGAAAGGCGAAACCACGGTATCGGAAGACTTAGAAAGAAATCCTGAAGCTTTAAATATGGTACCCGCAAATAGCGGACTCTATCATACAAATGTGCCAATGAGGGATTTAAAGTTTAAAATTGGTTCTGGAGAATCAGTTATAAATCACAGGGGCTGCTATATCACCATGGGTGGTGATAGACCTGGAAGTATATTTAGTGGTTTTGGAGCAAGAGGTTTTGACGGAACTGACACCATTGATTTGTGTGTCGGCCGCGGCGCCTCAGCCCGCGGAGGAAAAGGCGTTCAAGAAGGATCCGTAGTTTCGAATATGTTTTCATCAGATGCGTCAAGAATTTATATAAGTCAATTAACTTATATTGATAAAAACTTTGGAATTGCCCAAGGTAAACACCAAAAACCGAAGCCAAGAGCAGGAATTGGTATAAAATCAGACGATATTCGAATTATTGGCAGAAACAGTATTAAGATTGTTACCGGCCGTGGTGATGGATTCCGCGGCCATGGTTCCCGTGGTGAAACCAATGCATTGGGTGGTAAATCATCTGTTGGGCCGACAATCGAATTAATTGCTGGAAACTATGACGACTCAAAATCTGTATACGGCGGCTTATACAATACACCAGAAAGGGTTCCGTATCTGCAATCAGCGGTTAAGGGTGAGAACCTTGTTAAAGCTTTTGAAGAATTGAATCAAATCATCGGAAATATTTGGTCTGTTGTTTACAACCAAGCTTTAATTAATGCTGGTTATACTACAGTAAACTCTGTTGATGTCTGGCGCCCATGGGTTGTGACTGCTGGTGTTCCCTATTCAATATTAATGAACAGTTATGCCCTGATGGCATTGTGGGCAACGAGAGGCAAGATGGTTGCATGGGAACAATATTATACTCAAGACAGTGGCTATCGTTCCATAAGAAGCTCAAACATATATTTAACTTAAAAAGGCAATAAAATGGCAGAATCAAAATACTTAAAATTTCAAGATCTCGATCGCGACGGGCTTATAGACGTTTGCGACGATATTATAGAAGCAGAAGAAGTCCCTTGTAAGGCACCCTGTATCCCGAATCCTTTGGAAATTGTATCCGATTGGAAAGAGAGAGGGGTTGTACCGCGGCTGAACAAAAAATTCTGTTTGTTTGAAGTTACATTCGTCACCCCTCATAAAACTACGGCTTCTCAGATTATTTTGGATGAGGGAAGCGAAGATAAGATTGCCCATGCATTGAGGCTTAGATTTGAAGAATTCAAAATGGAAGCAGTCGAAAGCCTGTTAGAGTTTCAAGACAAGCTTATTGACGACGATACAAGGAAGATCGTTGCGGATGAAATACAATTTACTAAATGGGATATAGATCCGAGACCCAACTCTAGACTTAAGTTATTGTACTCAGTAAGGTTTGATGTCCTTTTCAACTTACCAGAGGCTCCACCTGAACCAGAAGAGGAAGAAGAAGATGAACCCGGTCGTATAGCCGTAACATATAGCGCAGGTCAGATGAGATCTCAAATGATCAGAGTTAGAAAAGGTTTGAATTTTTATGGTAGATTACTCAAAGTTTATCGAGCAATCGGCGAAGGAAATGCATATTATCTAAAAGATAGAACAATCTTTAATTTAGATATGTATGGGGACTCTACTATTTTTGATAGTGGTATGCTATCTGATTTATTCGATAACCTAGATGGGTTTTTGGATTCGAAAGGCTTTAGACTCCCGGGCGAATTCTTTGGAATGTTTAGCGCCGACTCTCTGGTCACCAAACTTAAATTTGTTTTTAAAAATTACAAACTTGTAAAACTGAAAGTTTGGACTGTGGCTTGTGCGAACAAACCCACTGTTTTTGGGCCAAGGAGACTAAAAACTCTCAACGCCTCGGGCGCCTGGAAAGACAGAACAAATGTCGCTTATTTTGCGCAATTGCCACAGATGTACACCGGTCTCAATGCCAGGCAACAAATTCCATGGACTGAGTTTATAGAACAATACACATATCCAAAAGTCTTTTTTGATATAAAAGAAGAAAACACAGAACGCTCAATTGCCTCTTGCGTAGGCGAAGCGCTTGATAATGAATTTAAAGATTTAGGACAGGATATTCTAGATGATGTTTTCTCTATGGGAGACGCCGTTGCCTATATGTTTAGACAAGCAGTTTGTAGAGGAGATATATCAGATAGTATAAAAGACGATGAGTTGATGGGAGCAGCCCTAGGCCCAGATGGTGTTGATCCCACCAAGGTCTTCGCCATGGCCCAAGAACAACGATATAAAAAATTAGAATCAAGCCAAAACACATTTGTCATCTTATGTGTAGCCGTACTTTCTTCATCAACTCAGTGGGGTCCACTTAAAAGTAAATTATCTGATATGTTCCAGTTAGGAATATTCAGAATTAAAGAGTGTGGCCTTCTTGACATGTTAATGTCAGCAATTCAGTGTTTAACTAGTGGTATGACCATGGACGAGATGCTTAGCCAAATGGTTAGTGCTGCGCTCAAAGCAATGAGCATAGAAAATTTTGGTGAATTATTTGTTGGACTACCTCCGGAGAAGCAAGAAGAATTAGAAGCAATGGTCAAGAAGCAATTGGAAGAAGGGGAATTTTTCCAAAGTGTGGGGGTCATTGCGAGACCATGGGAAGCTCAAGAAATAATTGATAAAGAGAGAGCAGAAACGATTGAAGGAGCCTACGAATCCCAAGTGACCCCAAACACCTCCGGAGCATATCAATCTTCAGGGGGGTTTGTTGAAGAACGTTCTGTCATGTCATCATTCGACGCCGGTATTGGTGAGCTAGAAGAAATCCCTGTCGACAATATTATGCAGGCGTATCTTAAAGCCATAGTGATGGTATATAGTGATAATTTGCTATCCCTGGTAGATGAGTTAAACAAATTCCCCGGCGCCCAGATTGTTAGCAGCATCTTGACTTTTCTTGATTGCCCGCACCCACCTTTCATGACTCCGTCAATTGCAGACTTCATTAAAGATCTAACACTTCCGTTCTGCAGAAACATGAACGAGTTTAGAACCACGCGCTGGATGTTTGAAAACCCGCTTAATTACTTTGCTGATTTTGCGGATATCACTAGACAACTTTGGGTTCTCGCCAAGCTTGTAATTATGGAAATCATTGCGATTATCCTATTCAATATTATGATCAAGTTGTGTGAAATCATCGGCAAAGCGCTTTGTAAGGCTCTAGAAATAACTGGAGATGTTATAGCGGCTTTACCAGCCGCAATGAGCGGCCGCACTACGTTAGCCGCCGTTATTAAGGAGTCAATCTGCGGCGAAGATGCTGATGACGAGAAGGTAAACGATACAGTTATTGACCTCATGAGCCAATTGGGTCTTGGGGCCGCGGCCTATGCGGACCAAGAAACTACTCTTCAGTTTGGTATGGATTTATCAGCGGCCGTCACTCAACAAGAAATGATTGAAGCGCTACTTGGTAACCCACCAAAGGCTTTCCTTGAAGCTGCAGACCAATTAATAGAATATGAATACCCTCAGTTTAGAGAATCAATGCCGAACAAAAGATCGATTGGAAAATTCTTTGGTAATGTTGGCAACTTGACCCCATTAAGTTATAGGGCACAACTTGAGGACTTTATTGCTCTTGATCCCGGAGATGATGATGAGGTTCTACCAGCAAATCCCAGCATCTGCGCTAATCCACAGAAAATAGAAGAGTTCAGAAAGATGCGCGCCCAGCTTTTAGAAGGAAGAACAAGTCCTAAACAGGCGCACGATCTTTTCTGCAATTTCAGAGAAGAGAATATGCAAGATTTGGGAGACTTAGCCAACGTTTTAAACAAAGGATTTACATCGCAATTTGCTGATCAGTTTCCGCCCTTATTCTCAGAACCGGGCTGTGATGATGGGTTGATTCCATATGAATCCCCACAGGCCGCGGCAGTTGTCATGGGCGCCATGGGAGGATCTTTGGATTCTTTGGAAATGGCATACTTGGAAGATATGCTCGGTAATGGTAGTTTCTGGAACTCGGATTCATCTTGGGGATTCATCAATATGATTATGTCCGATACTCAAGGAAATCCATTAACAGCACACCATAGAAAGGCTTTTAACAATAAATCCTACGTAAATTTTGCAACTAATCTTAAAAATGGTGGAGAATCCACTTCTGGGTTCTTTTCCTCTTTCCAAAGTTCTGCAGGCTTCAGTGCCCAAGAGGGACAATTTCCTTATTATATTGGTGAATGGTTGATGAGACAGTTTTTAAATGCCGGCTGGGAGGCCGGCGGAGACGGTTCGCGAACCAATAAAATTATTAAACCCGGTAATTTTAAATTGGAGCATATGGGAGAAGACTTAAGAAGAAGTATGGTCGACAAAGGCGGATTTATATCAAACAATTCAGCCAAAGGCAAGAAAAAGCACTGGGTAGATTTTGAAAAATTACAATATAATAATTTATTTGGCTCTATGACCCAAGGGGTTAATTTGTTTATGATTCCAGATTTCGGCTATAATACAACCGTGTCCGTTGATGAAAGCATTGAAAAGGTTGTTATCACAAGAGAAATCAGAAAAGGTGGAGCTAACACCGGTGAAGACTCTCAAGCATGGAAAAGAGACGGCGCAGATATCTCACTAGATTTCCGGGATAATGCGGCTGGAAGCAGGCTTGGACCTATAGGTACCGACGGCAAGTGGGCCAGTTCAAATAATGGAACCGGCCGCGACACATCTGCCTTTAGCACCAGTACAGAATGGTCATATGGGTTTGATGTTAAGTGTTATTATCATGATATTTATGAAAATGATGATGGAAGGGTCTTAAATAGATTTGATGATAATATGCGTGTTGAGGTTATTGAAAAATTAAATTTTGGTTCTAAACATATAGGTCCTTTGGGCTCAGCCCTCGAAGACGACTTCACGAAAGTTCCAATGTTCGATTTACCAAACGGGATTGAGAATATACCGATTGTGGGTTGGGCTCTTGAAGGGCTAATCAACTTAATACTTTTTCCTTTTTCACAATTGATTGGGCGCGCCATCGCCCGGGCAAAACTGAGAGGCAGTGAAAGAATAATTAGAGCAAGAGAGTTTGAGTTTGTTGCCACGGATGATGCCCTCGATGTTTTTAATCAAGTGCAAGATCCCGTAGAAAGCAAGCTAAACCCTCTTCCAAAATTATCTGATTTTCCTAAATTTAAAACTGTGCTACGCAGTTTGCCATCTGTATCTCCTCCTGTTTTGATGTTGTCTGATTTGACCGGCCTAACCACTGCCGAATCTAAACAAAGATATGACGCAACAATGAATTATTTATATCAGAATTTTTGTTATGAAATAGGCAGTAATAAAAATGGTTTCCTCTATGGTGCAAATTACGACTTTTTAACAAACAGTGATATCGACTACGGAATGATCGATAATGGCAAATTTATACCTTATGACGGCTACATGGTGCAAGACGTGGATGGTTTTGATCGAGCACCAAAGGAAGAAGACATGATTTTGGGAGTAAGTCGCGATTTTTATAATAATGGAGCAGATGCTCGCGTCATTTATTTAGATCCGAAAACTTTCGGTGGAAGTTATACAAAGCCGCCTCTTTATGTAAGACCCAATAAACACAATGGTTGGTATGGGTATGTCAAGGTGTTGTTCCCTGAGTATACTCCCTGTAAACCACATAGACAAGATTTAATTGATTTTGATGAAATTAAGGGATACATAGACAAATTCTATCCACAATTAGCTGAGGATCCTAGACTTACATCAGGTAGTGAAGAATGTACCAGGGAGGTGCCATTTAAGAGAATTCTTAATAGACAAGCAAAAATCGGCCTCTATACTACAATTTTAGCCGGCATCCGGATTTATGCAAGTACTCATATTTTTAAAGCTATCCCTACTTTTTCAAAGATTATGCCAAAATTTCCTGACAATTTTAGTTCAATTTACTCCGCATATATTGTAGAGAGGATGGAAGAAGATTTTAAAGATGCCCAGGGAGCCTTCTGGGAGGCTTTTACTACCTTCAAAGATGAAGAGTTCTGGTATGCGTTCTTGGAGCAAGCAGTGGAGTGTTATGACTTCTTAGTAAACGCCGGCGCAATGGACCCTCCGACAGAGGGAGGCCACCTACAAGATGCATTTGACAATATCAATAATCTACAGACTGATTATCCGTTTACTTATCGACCAACGAGTACTCGTCGGTACCGTCGTTCTGATGGCGAAAACGTAAAACAGACGGTACTCGGTATGCACGATAAGAAGGTAACCGGCGAAGCTGGCTGGTTCCAGAGTTTAGAAGGTATCAGAGCTGATCAAAATCTTGAAGCGGTCCAATCGGTAGAAGAATATGCAAAGATAATCTTACAACAACTTGTAAATTTCGAACTTAGCAAAATGGGCGAAAAAATGGTTAACAATATGAGACTCCAAGGCTTCAATCCGGATATCTTTGATTTAGATTATTATATTTTTGAAAAACTTTGCGTGTCGAGTAATTTAAGATTTGCGGGCCCAAGTATTATAGAGGTACCCGCTGGCCTCCCAACTCCCACCAACCCAGATCCGAATAACCAAGGTGATACTTTCCCAGGACCCTATTATACTTCTGGCGGTGAATTTAGAGTAGCTGTTAATAATAATGAATCTGATGGGTTTAACTATGCCGATGAATTTGTTGGGTATTATCACGCACATTACGATGAAGTAGGCGACATTATTTACATGATAGGAGAATATCATTCAGAAGATCCAGAAAATGGCTCACATGACATTCTCACTCCCATCGATCAGCTAGTTTCTGTTAACACACAGGGGTACATTGAACACCGGCAAGACGAAGATAAAATAGCAGGGTATGCCGGCGGCGATGACGACGGCCCCACTGACGATGATGATTCTGATCCGACATCCGGCGATGGCCGACAAAGTTCACCTGATAGTGGCGCCTCGCCATATGATAAAATAGAACTAATTAATGTTCCTATTGGAGATGTGCCATCATTGGGTACGATACCTGCAGGCGGCGGTGATATGACTCAGCCGTATGGAATAGAAAAATATATATCTATTAATGGTCAGAAATATTCACCCTCGTCGGCAGTATCAAAGATAAAGTCAAATGATAGTCAGCTGAGACTCTCGGACGTATACCCGGGTACGATGGAACAGATTTTTGACGCCGGCAATAACGTCATAGGAATCAAAGGCCAAATGGGTGTTCGATATGGTTTGAATTTTTATTATATGGATGGCATGAAAAAGTTGATAACCTCTGTTGAAGTGGATGCCCTAGACTTAAAGATTAATCAATTTAGAGAGATGAAAGCAAACAGTAAACTTCTTTTCTGTTTGGTCAACCACCTCAAAGAAGATCCCAAATACAAACTATTAACAAATTACGTTTTTTCAATTAAAAAGGTAACAGGGACATTGGCGATTTATAATGATATGGCACTCCTCTCCTCAATAGGAGAGGTCACTCCCGGTAGTGGCGACCAATTTTCTTGGCTTCCAACAAGTGAATTCTTCGCCGCATGGCCCTTGGGAAGTTTTATTGCCAATCCAATGAAAAGGAAGGATTGGATGTCAAGCACAAACTTTGATCAAGTAAGGGTGAAACCAGGCTCTCGTGCATACGTGTACAAGAAAGAGAGAGACTACTCGTTTGAAAGTTATACTCCACCTAGTCTCTTTAATCCTTTTGGGAGCGATGATCCTATTGAGGGTACAATCGTCACTTTTAATAAGAAAAAGAGTGGAGTCACAGGAAACGAGGGCTGGGCCTCATATGATGAAAGACAACCTGGCTTTTTTGGTGGGTTATGGGTATGCGAATGGGACAACTGGGATAGGATCCTATTACGTAACAGTAAAAGTCGTCTTAAGAGAATGTTTAAATCTTATTATTATTCTCGCGACTTCAAACCCGGAGATTCTTTAATCGGTGATGAAGATAGCCCAGTAAAAGCACTTGCGAAAGATCTGAAAGCAAGGATGTTCCCAAATCCCGCCCGTGGAATGCTTCCATGGTGGCAACGTGGACTCTTGAGAAGCAACCCTTATAATGCAAAGGGTGGTCTTTGTGATGGAAAAGATTAAACGCTCTATTTATAAACAGGAATTAAATTATGTCTTTAGCTGTTAAATTACCAATCAGAAGATCCACATCCGATGGATACCAAATGATCAACGATTTCCAAACGTTAATTAGACAAAATTTAAAAATGCTTGTTTTGACTGCTCCGGGTGAGAGAATCATGGAACCAGATTTTGGTGTTGGAGTCCGAAATTATCTTTTTGAGAATTTTAATAATATGACGTACAACTCCATAAATACTAAGATTCGAGAACAAGCAACTAAATATTTACCTGTGATTGATATAATAGAAATTAGTTTTACTGACAGTGATCCAGACAGAAACTTTCTTGCAATAAAAATATTTTTCTCTATTCCGAACATTGGAATCACAGATTTGTTAGAATTTACTATTTAAAAAGAGGGTTTTAGATGGCCAACGATCAGAAAAAGTTTGTACCAATAAACTATACTAGCAGGGAGTTCAGCACAATACGTGATGACCTTCTGGAGATGGCAGAGAGATTGTATCCTGATTCGTTTCAAGACTTTAGTGAAGCTTCATTTGCTTCTCTAATGGTTGACGCGGTCGCTTATGTTGGAGATCAACTGTCGTTTTATACAGATTACAATGTTAATGAATCTTTTCTCGACACAGCATATCAATACAATAACATTTTGAGACACGGCCGTGTACTGGGTTATAAATTCACTGGCCGCCCATCGACGTTTGGAGAAGTTTCGTTATTTATTATGGTCCCGACTTCTACTACTGGCCTAGGCCCAGATAGTGATTACATACCAATTTTAAAACGTGGAACTCAATTTACCGCGACAAATGGATTAAACTATTCTTTAATATCGAACATAGACTTCTCGGATTCAAAATACCCGATTGTGGTAGCTAGAGTAAGTAATTCTACGGGCGCCCCGACTCATTATGCCATTAAAGCGTATGCTACAGTCGTATCGGGTATTTTTACAACAGAGAAAATTGATGTTGGCTCATACGAAAGATTTAAACGAGTCAGATTAGGTACTGCAAATATCTCAGAAATTATTTCTGTGTTTGATTCAGAAGGCAACGAATATTTTGAGGTTGATTATCTTGCACAAGATATGGTATATAAAGAAATTGCTAATAAAAATTATAAATCTGATAACGTTCCATCGATTATTAAGCCTTTTCTTGTTGCTAGAAAATTTACTGTTGAAAGAAACAGAAACAATGCATTTCTTCAATTTGGTAGTGGAAAAGCAAATGAAAGTTCGGTTGTTGCAGATCCTCAGTCTGTTGCTATGGATATATTTGGTAAAGATTATACAACTTCAACAACTTTTGATCCCACACGTTTAAGCAAAAATGAAAGTTTTGGAATCGTTCCATCTAATACTTCCCTTACTGTCACACTCAGAACCACAAACCCAACTAATTCAAATATAAGCTCCGGCCAATTAACGGCCATTGGCGCCAAATTCTTTCAATTTAATGATAGAGCCAGTCTAATAAGAACTAAACTTATTGCAGTCGAGGGATCTCTAGAAGTAAATAATGAAACACCAATCACTGGCGATGTTACGAACATGGATTCCTCCGAGGTTAAACAAAAAATATTTGATACTTTCCCAACCCAGGATAGGGCAGTCACGCAGGCGGACTACGAAAACATCGCGTATAGGATGCATTCTAAATTCGGATCGGTCAAAAGAGTTTCCGTTCAGAAGGACGCAAACTCAGAAAAAAGAAACTTAAATATGTACGTTATTTCCGAAGATAGTTTTGGTAAATTGATTAAAACCAATTCTACAATAAAAAGAAATTTAAAAACCTGGATTAATCAGTATAGAATGATTAATGATACGGTGGATATTTTAAATCCCTATATACTAAATTTTGGAATCGAATTCAGTATAAAAACGGTTTCAGGAGCAGATAAATTTACTACAATTAATAACTGCATAAACAAATTAGCTAGCTTCTATTCGTCCGGCTTTTTCATTGGTGAACCGTTTTCAATTAGTGATATATACGCACAACTTAAAGCTGTCCGCGGCGTTTTAGACGTCTTGAAAGTAAAAGTTGTTAATAAAACTGGAACAAATTATTCAGGTGCAACAATTCAAATTGAGAAGAATCTTTCTCCTGACGGAAATATGATAATTGTACCTAAAAACGCCATAGTAGAGTTAAAGTATCCAGCATCAGATATCTCAGGAAAGTCTAGATAATGGCAATTAAAAAGTTTACAGCTAACGCCGACAACACAATTGTTAATTCATTTGAAACAAATATGTCCACCCGGGCCACAGGGTCTAATACTGGTGAATCAGACATCGTCGAAGTATATTCAATCTGGGCCAGACAACAGGTCAGCAGTTCTGCCGCCACTGGCTCTCAGGAACTATCAAGAGTCCTTATGAATTTTCCAATAACAGATATTTCTTCCAGCAGGGTTTCAAATGTTATACCTGCTAGCGGCAGCGTCAGTTTCTATCTTAAAGTTTTTGAAGCAGAACACTCGCGAGCCATCCCAAAAGACTTTGAACTAGTAGTCCAGGCCATCTCAAAATCTTGGGAAGAAGGCGATGGATTAGACATAACCACTTATAAAGATTTAACAAAGAATGAAGAAGGTTCAAATTGGATGCGAGCATCTAAAGCTGCAGCCTGGGATAGCGCCGGCGCTGATTATCATGCAAACCCAACTTTCGTTCAGTATTTTACAGGCGGCATCGGCGACGTCGAAATTAATATTACGGAACTTGTAGAAGAATGGATTCACGGGAATAAGTCAAATTATGGATTAGGGATTCGTTTATCTTCAAGTTACGAGGCATATTATTCTAGCTCCACCGGTGCCAACGTCGGAGGTATTATACAAAATCCCGACGGTGCTAAAAAATCATATTACACAAAGAGATTTTTCAGCCGCGGCTCGCAATTCTATTATAAGAGACCCAGAATTGAAGCGCGCTGGAATTCTGTAACTAAAGATGACAGAGGGTTGTTTTACTTCAGTAGTTCACTGGCACCCGCCGAGGACAATTTAAATACGTTATACCTTTACAATTATGTCAGAGGAAGACTTAGAAACATCCCAGCCATCGGAACCGGTTCTATATATGTTAGTTTATATTCTGGATCTTCCGATGACACCTCTCCAGGTGGCTCGCGCCTTGTTCTTTATGACAACAACACGGCCATCACAGGGGGCTATGCTAGCACAGGTATATATACTTGCTCAATCGGCATGACAAAATCTACTAGTACCACCTTAGACACTCTCTATGACGTGTGGCACAACAACAGTTCAACCCAGTATTTTACCGGAGCTATACAAACTAATCAATATACCGGTAATACTCACACTCGCGAACCGACTTATTATATCAATATAACAAACTTGCAAAATTCTTATATGCGAGATCAAACAGCGAGATTCAATTTATATGTAAGAGAGAAAAACTGGAGTCCGACCATTTATACGAAGGCCACCGACACTGCAGAACACTATACAATTCAAAGTGCTTCTTATCGAGTGGTTAGAATAATTGATGGACTCGAAGCGGTCCCTCATTACACAGGTTCTGATTTTGCGTCCGGCCTTTCATATGATGTATCAGGAAACTATTTTGATTTTGATATGAACCTGCTCCAACCCGGATACGAATATGGATTTAAGTTTGCCTTTTACGATGATGAATTATCATCTTGGCAAGAGCAAAACGAACTGTTTAAATTTAGAGTAGAGAAATATGAGTATTAAGAAGCTTTTTGACAGTACTACAACAAAAAATTATGCAGCTGGAACATCTCAAAAAGAAAAATTTGGAGAGATAGAATCAGCAGAAAATGCAGAGCAAATCGCTTCCGAACAAGAGCGGTTTGTTCCATATGTAGACTATTCTGATCCGCAAAACTTTGTTACGTTTGGTTCTGCTCGCCTTTATTACGAGTCTGCGATGACAAGAATAACGGATTTTTATCCGTATGATGGCTCAAACAAGGAAGTAAATCACTTTTTAAATAAATCTCTAGATATTGAAAAGTATATTTTAAAGTATAAGTATCCCAGAACAACAGGGTATGCTACGTTAGCTAGAAATGGTTATGCGGTATCAACGGTAACTAACGGCTACGGTGTACCAACATCTGCAGAATATATTGATTTTAAGGGCGGCCCCGGTACCGGTTCAGCAACCTCCCTGGCACTTAAGAATTTAATGCCCAATCCATATAGTGGGAAAAATAATCATTCTAACATTTATGATGAAGACATTTATAAAACTGCCAAATTGCCAAGCGATTTTGGAAAAGGAACTCGCACCTCCAACTTAAGAGCAAATTTTGACGATGGAGTTACAGTTGAATTTTGGATGAAAACTGGTTCCATAGCAGAAACAATTACTAAAAAGCAAGTCATTTTTGATATGTGGAACAATGCAGGATCGTCTAGTACCGATTACGGTCGAATTAGAATTGAATTAACTGGTAGCGGTTTCACAACAGACTCCCTGGGACAACCATTCCTTATTACAGTAGAGTCGGGATCAGACAGTATTAGCCAACAGCAGCTGGGTACCGCCAGTCTACACACCACAATGGGAGACTGGAACCACTACGCGATTACAATGCAGAACACTGGTAGCAGCTTCGCAATTGAACTTTATGTAAACGGACAATTTCAAACCTCTGCGTCATCTGACAATCACGGCTATACAACCATAGGAGAAATCAATCCTAAAGCTGCAGTCGGTCGAATTGGGGCTCTTGTGACATCTCCGAGTGGCGCGCATGGACCACATGCTGCAGCCGGCGCCGGTAGACTTAGCGGTTCCATAGACGAATTCCGTTACTGGAAGGTTAAAAGGACAGCGAAAGACATCGGGCGTAATTGGTTTACACAAATTCGCGGCGGTGCAAATAACGATGTTTCAAATGCCGACTTGGGAGTATATTACAAATTCAACGAAGGTATAACTGGCCATACCGGCACCGATAGTATCGTATTAGATTATGCTGGACGAGCAACCAACGGTGCCTGGACAGGTTACAGTTCCAACGCAAGAAACACAGGATCTGCGATCGTGTCGGCTTCTGCCGCGGCATCAGAATATCATGATCCAATTATACGCACAAATCATCCCGATGTCATAAGTCTAAAATCTGAATTAATTGAATCCGGATCTTCGTACGATTATAACAATAACGCTTCAATGATTTCTATGGTACCGGGCTGGATCCAAGATCAAGAATCAGAAAACGAAAATTCAGACTTAAGGTATATTGCCCATATTATGGGTGCTTATTTTGATAAACTGAAGCTTCAAATAGCTGAGATTCCGAAACTTAGACAAATAAATTATCCAAGTGCATCGTTTAAGCCATACCCCTTGGCAGAACACCTTCCCCAATCATTGGGTTTGTATGTTCCAGAATTGTTTATTGATTCGACTATTATTGAAAAGTTCTTAAATAGAAACGAAGATACAAAGTTCGAGAACAGTTTAAGTGATACGAAAAACTTAATCTATCAAAATCTTTATAACAACCTTACCCAAATATATAAGTCCAAGGGTACCGAAAAAGCAATAAGAAACGTAATGAGATGTTTCAATGTCGATGATAAAGTCCTCTCTCTTCAAATAAATTCGAACAATCAAGAATACGAACTTAGAAATAATTTACAACAACAGTTGCTAAATAAAAACTTTATTAATTTTAATACAGTTAATAACAGCAAAGCAATTGTTTATCAGAGATCAGCATCTCTGCCCGGCCTTGATAACATCGATGTGTCTGGTTCTATACAAGGAAATGAAACTCAAGAAGCGTACGGGTTAACTTATGAAGGAAACTTCTTGTTCCCTAGTTATAATAATCAAAGGCCAGCTTTTGTCAGAGATAACAACTATGATAAAGTCTCATTATTTGGATTTGTTCATGTGGATACAGGGACCGGTGGCGGTGGAAGTGTTTCTAATAAAGAAAAGGGAGTCGCGACCACCACAGAGCTGCAAGACGACCGCGCAACATTAAAAATATATGCAGTGCGCGACGACACAGCTTCAAAAAATGTATATTTCCAATTATCGTCTTCATTTACCACTGGTTCAAGCAATTTTTCTTTAACAAGCAGCACCTTATTCGATGTTTATAATAATGAACAATGGAATTTATCTGTAAGAATCAAGCCTAAAAAATATCCATATGCACCCTTTGTTACGGGCTCCGGAGATAGCACCTACGAAATTATATTCTCCGGATATAATCCGCAAACGGCCGGCCACTATGATAGTTTCTCTCTCTCTCATGACGTAACGGGCAACATTGCCAAGCAAATAATTCGCGCCCGTAAGCGGCCGTATGTAGGAGCAGACAGGACAAACTTGACTGGCGCCGTTCAGTACAGAAGTGATGTATATGCATCTTCGGTGGCTTTTTGGACAAAATATCTTAACGATGATGATTTAATACAACACGCATTTGATTTTGAAAATATTGGAATCTCTGCTTCTTATAGACCAATATCTGCCCTTGACACTGGCAACAGGGGTTCTGATATTAAGAATATAAACACCCTTGCTTTAAACTGGAATTTTAGGAACGTAACCGGCTCAGATTCTGCAGGAAACTTTGTGGTACAAGACTTTAGCTCTGGTTCTCTTGAAAATAGAAATAGCTATGGATGGGTTGGAAAAATTTCGGGATACCAAAACACAGGCTATGGTTATGGATTTATCGCTTCCGACACCGGTGTTGTAGATAAGAAAAAAATCAACACATACAAGTTTGTAGATCCTGAAAAAGTTGTATCAAGTGACTTAGTACAAACATTCTCGGATGAAGATGTACTCTTCCCAAACTTGAGAAGAAGTGAGATTGTTCCAAGCTATGTATATTCTTTAGAGAAGAGCCTTTATAATGCAATCAGTGAAGAAATGCTTGACTTTTTTGCGGGCGCCGCTGACTTCCATACGTTAATAGGCCGGCCAGTAAACCGATATCGCAATAGATATAAAGCTATGGAAAAACTTAGAGAAACGTTTTTTCGTAGGGTGAAGGAAGTTGCAACAGTAGAAAAGTATATCAATTATTATAAATGGTTTGATGATGCGATAACTGCAGTTATATCTCAAATGGTTCCCGCGTCTTCTGAATTTGTAAATAATGTAGGAAATATTATTGAAAGCCATGTATTGGAAAGAAACAAATACCAATCAAAGTTAAACATAATCGATTCAGATCAATTCTGGAGAGATTACGAGCCAGTAATACCGCCAGTTACAAGTGTTTCACCCCACAGCCCCACTCCGGATCTCGGTTTAGCAGACTCCGATGGGTCGGCCGACGATGGTACCACTTCAGTAACATCTCTGGATAGTGCGCCCGAGTCTCCACGTGACATCAATAGATCCCACAACTATTGGAAGAAAAGAGCTGAATCGAAACAAAGTGAAATTTCTTCAGGCAATTCTTTTGTTGATGACCACAGAGATATATTCAAAAAAATTATATATTCACAACCCGCATACAGTAATAGTGCAGGCCTTCCAAATCTTCAAACCAAAGACGGCGTAAGATATGAAAGTAGCAGATATGCCGATAGAAATTATGGCTCTAGAACCAACTTGTCCATGGACTTTGATCAAACAAGAATAACCCGAAATCAAATCAAAGGTGGCACGAATTTTAAGAGACTAAAAAGTATTGATTTTACACAAGTAGCCTTAAGACCGGCCGGCCCTGTCAACAAGGGTGAGAACATATTCACTCCAACTAACGTACTGATTGCTTTCACTAGCGAGTCTGTATCTCAAACAAATTTCATCAATCGCTCTTGGCCTGACGAATTTATTAGAACAGAAACCAAAACCTTCAATGTACATCACGGTCGCGATTGGGAGGATGGAGTAGGTTACAAAAACTTAAAATCTTCAGTAGCACTCCCATTTAACATCATTAGCTCCAGTGTAGAATTGAGTTCGGGATACAACGTTCAAATTCTTGATAAGGTCGGCCGAAATCTACAAATAACCAATCTTCATCATGACGCTTACGGAGAGCAATTAGAAATTCCAATGCAGGGTCCCTTCACTTATAACACAGTTGGCGGCCACCAATCACGGCATATCGGCCTAAACGACGGAACAGATAATCCTGAAACCCGAGCTGAAGCCTGGAGAATTTTATTGGGAACATGTGATATTGTCCCTCATGGTGCTATTGGTATGGTCGGTCCAGATTATCCACCGCCAGATTTGAAAATTGATACAGCCCTTCCTTATCGGGAACCTTACCCTTATGACAGACACCAAAAGGCTTATTTATACAGAGATTTCATCGCTAAACGCCCAGTTAATATTAAGAATATTTCGCGACAATCTGGCAGCACAACAGTCCCGGGTAATTATCAGAATCAATATGAGATAATACACTCGTTTGGTGCTACTAATAATCCGCGCGCCTTTATTGAAAACCAGCCTACATTACCTCCACAACTAGATAATGTAAGACACACAACAAATGTTATGACTTTCTTGGAGCGCCACCGCGGCTCGGAAGAACACTTCCAGTTTGTAGATGAATATAATACCGGATACTTAACAGGCGCAGTTAATAAAAGTATCATAATTACTCGGTTTGCCGCTCCCGGCGGTCCCGAGGTAGAAAGCCGCGGCTACCAAGATTTTAAGGCATCAGAATTTTCCCCATACAATGCATTAACTTACAGAAACTTGTCAGTTCTAAAACCCACCCAGGGGCCCTCTGGTTCGACTTCTGAGCCTCATGGCGGTACTCCCACTACTTCACGCGTCTTTGACATTCACGGCAAAGACTACGGGCTTAATTCACATACCGCACGTCGTACCGGCAAGTTCGGTCGCGACTCGGTGTTCCAAGGCTCTCCCGGAGCCTCATACGATCAGTTGCCCGGGTTTCACAAAACTCATAGAAATCGTAAATATAGAATAGAAATTTCCGGAACACGAGAAATAAGCTATAATACGAATAAAGATATATCAAACACATATGGCTTAATGTTCAGTGGCTCTTCTGGAGTCACTGCCGCGTCCGCACACCTGAAGCATAGCGGTTCCTTTAAAAACAGTGCCGGCGGCACATGGACTGCTAAGACTTTCACACTAAGCACATGGATCTATATGCAAGCCGGCCAGAGCAACACTAGAGCAATATTGACTCTTGGTGATGCAGCTGCTACTATCGGACCCGCAGCCAACCGAGCGCTTCTGTGGGGAATTGGCGCCGATGAAAAGCCACAGTTTTGGATCCAAACAAGCGTAACAAATAGATGCAAATGGCGCTCCGATGCCGCATTAGCTACGGGTTCTTGGTTTCATCTGGCAGTAACTTATGATGGTTCGTCAGCTGCAAATGAACCAGTATTCTATCTAAATGCCGTGTCACAATCAATAGATCGTTATGATGGTTCTATGAGTAGTTCAATGCAGAGCATTAATGAATATGGTGGAGATGGCAATGCATATATTGGTGGAATCAATACTGCCGGCAGCGCCTACAATCCAATATCCAAAACTGCTTTAGATGACATGGCAATTTACGATGAAGTATTTTCTGCTGCTGAAATTAGCACTTTATATGCCGGCGCAGGAATTTTAAATCTTACAAGTACCATCGCTCCAAATACTGGTTCACTGGCAACTTGGATTCGTTTTGGAGACGTTAGTGGCGATCCAACCAATAACGACTTAATGACACAAAGTGCGGGCGTTGGACCAAGATTCTTTGATAAAATGGGTCGTAATAATTTTGATATTCGATCTTCTGCATCAGATATTAAAGCATTATTGATAAGTAGTTCGTTGCCAAACCACCCGGATGTGTTACCAACTGCATCAATAATGGCAGTAACTACAGAAAATGTATATTTAACAAGATCAGTTTACGATAATTTGAATATTCAACATCAAATTCCGAGATCTGATAGACAGTATATGTGGATATCTCGATCAGTTGTTGATGTAGGAAATATGAGATATGCAGGCTACCAAAACACTACTAACTCCACCAGAATGGCTTGGACGTCTTCAGCCGGCCTAACACCTTACTGGGTGTTCGTAAGCAGTTCAGACGCGTATACAGGCAGTTCACCGAATCGCTTTCACCAGCCTACGAACAGGCTTAACATTATTGTCTTAGACCCTGTTGATGATGATAACGGGCTCATGGGAAATTCTGATGGAACGGTCGAAATAAACGAGGATCTTGTTGGTGCTGCTCGTCCGGTTGCTAATCCGGATTATTTGAATCAGTTACTGAATAAACGCGGCGCCAAATACGGCTGGGGATGGAATGCCTTACGTCAACAAGACCACCAGTTGATTCTTAAACAAAGAAAAGAAAATGAATTAATAATCAGAAAAGATGCAACCGACACTTTAACAAAATACAACTTACCTCCGGTTTCGATGAAAGGCAGGGTTGCCTTGGTTAATATAGATCAAGTAGCCCTAGATCTGACAGTTCCCGCCAGCAAAGGCTTAACTAAACAGAATGCTACATTTAAGGTGTCCAACACTAATGAAAGAATTTTCTTTAACCAGTTAGATATGAACAATATTGCAAACATCGATGTTGAACAAACCTATAACCCACTTAAAAATGTGCTTCAATTTGCAAATTATACTCCCGGCACTAAATTAAACTGGGTATTATATTCCCAAAACATATTCCCGTCAATGAGAAATGAATTCGTAAGTGGCACCGATCGCCCAAACTTTGATAATATGTATTGGAGAGACAGCATTGGTGAACGAGCAGCACTTACTGTTGATCCCCGCGGTAGTGCATATACACCCACCAATAACGTTGCCGGCGCAAACTCATTTGGAATTTTTGTGACCCAAAGCGCTTGGTGTCTTGATGCAATGCCTTCGTTCCTTACAAGATCCGGACTAGAGGTCGCTCCAATTACTAATATGCTCACCAACTCACTACCCGCGGGAGAGCTTCAAAATTCATATTTTAGATGGAACAGGATACCTCCGTTTAACCAACCCGGCGCTTTGTATGCTAGAATGCACACTCTCGATACCCCAAGATCGGTTGCAGCTCCAACGGGCCCGCGCATTGCTGAGACAGGTTCCTTACCGGGCCGTAGTGCATCGTTTGAATATGCCAGTGCTATCAAAAACTGGGGTGCCGGCGAGGCACTATGGGAAGCTGGAGATCAGGCCGGCCGCATTGAGTTTATTATTGGCAAGACGCCTGAAAAGCGCGGAGCCGCGGTACCAAAAAGGTTTGTATCAGCTTCATCACAACCATGGTGGAACAATTACGAATCATTTAAAGAGGACTTAAAATTAAAAGCCAAAGGCTTCGCAGTTATACCCGAGTTCAGAATTAGCGAACAAGTGGATAATTATCGAAAACTTGGAACAGATACTTCAAAATTTACTGGTATACCAAATTTCGCAGTTGTTGGTGCAAATAGTAGCAGCGTACAAAACGCTATCACAGATGCACATCATCGAAATTTCTATAAAGATTATTCAAATTCTGATTTCTTAGAGGGATTCTTAGGAATTCAAAAAGACAGTCTTCTAAAAGCTAAAGAAATTAGACTGACTTGTACCGGCGCAATTCGATACAATGCTTATAAAGGGTTCTACCCGGCCCAGCGAACACTCGACTTGGTCACTCAATTTAGTAAATCTTTTTACTCACAGTTAATCATTAGTCAATCTAATGCCAGCGCCGGCGCGTCATTTTTATATGGTAAAGATAGTTCACTTGATGAAATGGGTGGAACATTAAAACAAATTTTTGATCCAGTCTTTTCTCCGGGTATTCTTTATAATTCAATCAAATCTGGCATAGCGGTCGACTATCCAATAATCCATGATGGTACAAAAATCAAACTTGCGCACTATGGAAAAACAACTGCTGATAATAACTTTGCTCTTTCTATCACCGGTGCTGTTGGCGATGCTACACACGAGGGAAGTAGCAAATTCAAAATTGGTATGTCCGGTGGCATCGGCTATGCCGGCGGACAATTTTGGGATCGCAGGATCCCTTTCGAGGCGATTATTAGACCAAAATCATTCTTCCCTGGATATACATTCTTAAATATGGAAGCTCACCCAAGTGCAAGTGTTGTTCAAGCCACTACTAAAGGTGGTCAAACACTCAATGCATTCGAGGTTACAGCCTCTTTGGCAGATGGCGGAGACGACTTATATCACTTAATGGCTAAAAACTTCTTTGGAGAATCAGCGACATTCTTCTTGGATGATTCTGAGCTTACAACTTTAGAATCGAACACAGTAACCAATGATCTTAGATTCCGGCCCGGCGAAGTTTACATGTCCAGAATTAAACTTAGGCGTTCACACAATGGTGCCCGAACTTATCAGCATGAATTTGACTCTTTTGCACTCACAGCCGACGGCAACGACGGTGACATAGGTACTGGTGTCGTGGGTATTGTCATGCAGAACAGCGGCTATGGAAACTATGGCTGTAGAACCTATGTTTCTTCATCAAGAAAAGATAGCTCATTTGCCGGCTCTCCGGCCGGAAACAATGTTTTATTGCAATCTGAATTTCCACTTCCTCAAGATCCAAAAATGAATCCGGATTTCAAAGAAACCTTCACAATGTATTCCCGTCCTTCTGCGTTTGGTCCTCCGGTTGCCGGCCGCCCAACGGGCAGCCACGCAACCCGTAATATTACATATCAGGTTGGTGGCAATAAACTAAATGGATTTTATACCTCCTCGTTTGAAAAAGCGTCATTCGACAGCTTTGAGGGATATAACCCGGCATTCACTCCCCCATATACAAACGGAGAAGCTTGGGTTGATTTGATCTTTAGGCCATCAGCAAGCATTAGTTATGATTTAGAAAGAATTTTGGCAGAAACAGAAACAGTTTGTTGGCGATTTGATGCTGGACCAAAAATACGCCTCAGTGGATCAACTGCATTTACAGCCAAACTACCAAAACCCGGCATCCCAATGCTAATACCAGTACAACAACGAGAGGGTACAAACGCCGGCGTTATCAATGAATCCGAGTCGCCCAACGATGATAATACCATACCCTCCCCATATGACGGTTTAAGAATTAATGTTAATTCGATGCAGATCACATCTAGCATAGATATTTTTGGTGTTGAAAGGGTTTTAGAAGAAACCAGCACTGGATTAGTAACAAATAAATCGGTTGGCCAAAAATGGTTAATCCGACCGAAATGGGAAACACCAATGATGAATTTCAATGATGAGGGGATACACCCGATTACTGCACACGCTAGCACATTAACGCTTCCGACTTTTGCATCAGCTTCTGTTCCGCGCGGAATGTGGCACCAATTCGGAGTGATGCCCGAAGATCCAAACATCGGTGTCTTCATGGAGATCTCGGAGATACCCTTACAGTGGCTAACTAATCACTATGATGTTGTTAATGAGCCAAGCGTATACAATGATTTTTCAGTTGATAATGCACGCAGCCTGCCGAACAAAGTTAAGTCTTTGGCCAAATTGTGTGGATTCAACAAAAACAACAACACTAAAAGATTGGGAGAGTTAAAAGATAAATTGACGGTTAAAGAAGCAATTGTGGCGGTTCCTTATATAACCAAAACAATTAATTCCAAAGCTAATTCTAAGCTTGGCACCGGTGGGAAGAAAAACAAGATAAAAGAAACCCTCAAACAATTCATCTCTATTCCTAAGCGCCGGTGGAGTGCGGCTCTTAAAGAATCACAAGGGACGTCTGTACAATCAGACTCACTTAGTACTAGTGGTGAATCGATTAGAAAGTTGGCACAGTCGTTGCAGAACTATGTATTCCCTCCCCAATTTGATGCAATTAACAATCCAAAAATCAAGCCGATTGCTATGTATGTGTTTGAATTTGAATATCAATTTGATAAAGATGACCTATCTTATATGTGGCAAAACATAGCCCCAAAAGATTATAAAAAATTATCTTTCCAAACGCAAACTGTTACACACAATCTGGGGGATAATGAACTAATTAACGAAAAGATATTATCAAATGAAAATCTTCGTTGGATGGTATTCAAAGTTAAACAAAGAGCAACCTCAGATTATTATGATCTGCTTGTTGATCAAGCCGGCGAAGCAACAACTCAGATTAAAAATACCAAGAAAAAGAAACAAAAATATGAAATTGGATACAACTGGCCCTATGATTATTTATCCTTTGTTGAGCTAATTAAGATGGATGTAGACATACTATTTAAGAGTGGAAAATAATGGCAAAGTTTTTAGATAAGAAAGAAAGAGTGTTCGATTTTGAATTAACTCCTTATGGAAAGCAAAGGCTTTCTGTTGGGAGGTTCAAACCTATTTACTACGCTTTCTTCGATGATGGTATTTTGTACGACAGCAAATATGCGGGCTTTTCTGAAGCCCGAAATACCACAAATGAAAGAATAAAAGATAACACCCAGTTCATTGAAGGCATTTTATCTTTTTCAGAAATAGAAAATTTCGCACCTGCAGGGAATTACCTTAACGTTGCGGCTGCAGATATTGAAATGGATCCCGCCGATATTGATATTTCTCCGGTAAGTCAGATTTTGAGAACTGATAAGTTTTCTTTTGAATCTGCAATCGGAGACGCGCGCTTCGATTCAGATGACAATCAGAATGCACCAGCAACCAAAATTGTAACCTGTCAAGGTGAAATTATAAATATTGCAACAAAAGATTCGTCAAGCTATGATTTTACTGCATCGCCGGAAGATACAGAGAGTCGCGAATTCAATATTCCACAAATTGACATCTCGCTTTATTATACAAAGACAATTACTGAACCAACATCAATATTAAATTCTGAGAATGTGAATGATACGATCAATCAAACCCAATTATTTTCAGATGGAAAGGTTATAAAACTTGAGAGAAACGATTTAGTTGTTTACGCGGAGGAAGTTAATACCGAATTGCTAACAGAAAACTATGATATTGAAGTATTTGAAATCTTACCTAGTGTTCCCACCAACTTGGAACAAAAGTATTTTAGAAACGTCGATGAGCAAGTAGTTGATGGTATAATGGTATCAAAAAATCACCAGCAAGTGTTTTTAGATACAACAGATGAAAAAGCTGTTGAATTTTATTTTGATGTGTTAACAGATTCACAAATTAATGCTAAAATAGCATGTAACTGTGCAAGTAGTTTTAATGCCGATTCTTTTTATGTTGACATAGACTTTGATTGTGAAAACCTCAAAGCGGAAGAATTATATTATGATATCTATGGAACAGTCACAGTACCTGAGATATGTGATTCAGGTTCTTCAACCTCTGCTGCAGCTGCAGCAATAAATGAAGATGGCGAAGAAATTGATAGCGATGATACTATAAATTGTGAGGATAATTAATGGCAAATGTAAATCTTAAATTGAATGCTGAAAGAACTTTTGGAAATGTGTTGCCCACAGTACACTTGAAAAAAGTGTATGTTGCGCTTAATGAAAGCGCAGACGACCCCGCTGAACAAGATAATATTAGAATAGAGGCAAACTTACAAATTTCTTTTACAAAACCAGACAATCTCGAAGATCGTGGTTCCTTGGGCGAAGCTGAATATTTGGGACCCTCCGTAGAAGAATTTGTAAGAGATAACTTAGATAATTTGTGCCTATATACATGGATATCCCCATTTCAAAATTTGAACATAAACCTAGAAAACAATTCTCTTCATTTAAAAGATCTATTTACAGCCTTCAGTAACCTGAGCAATGTTAATATGGATAATTTCACGTCGGAGAGTCCAATTTGGCCGATAGTAAAAGACCACGCTTTCAATGCCATGGCTAACCAAGATTATTTTTATGCCGCTAGAATTCCCGATGATGAAGAACTAGCTCGACTTGGACTTGACCCCGACGAAGAATGGAATGATTTAGGCCATGGCGGCTGGATGACCGCCGCCATCTTATTAGAAAACACCGATCTCGCCATAGCCGGCATTATCAAGAACTGGGCCGATCTGGCGCGCTCAGCCCTGGAGGCCGGCCTCGAAATCGGCGGGGATGGCTCTGGAACCATGGACTCCCTAGTTGAAAAAATCATGTACGGGCCAGCGGGCCCCAACGGGCCATGGAATACTCCAAATAGTATTACTTGGGATTTTCTCAGGTTTGTTGATATCACAACCGATGCAGGCATGCCTGAATATGATGCCGGCATAGCAAAGCACAAAAGTACAGTTTCAGCTGAGGCGCGCGAAGCCTCTTTGACGTGGTCCGATTCAGATACCTCCCGTCATAATAGTTATTTATATGAACATCTTGGAACGTTCCTGGCGACCGAGGGCGAGAATGCTGAAGTATTTAATATGTCTCAAAAAATTAAATTATCGGATTATGCACTCTCTACTGACGACAACGGCCGTTCACAGATGGTTTTTAACAAAAATTATGATATAAATAACAAAGAAATTTTTACAATTTCAAATATAAAATTGAATTTTGTATTTGAAAAACAGATGGCTTCGTACGGCTCTGCCAGGACTGATCCTAAATATGTAGAAGAACTTATAAAAAATTTAGAAAGAGTGTTTATCATTTCTACTGTCGGTCTAGATATGGAAGATAGAGTAACCTCTGATATATCAGTTGAAAATGAGGTTCCAAGAGAATTATTTAATAGCTTCTTTGGAAATATCACATACGAGAACGTATTGTCTTATAACACAGTTCCAAATCCATATTATGAATATTATGTTTTTTCTGATTCAAAATTAGAATATGATGGCCTCCCGATCATGGGCTTAAATGGCAAGTTATATGCCGCAGAACCATATTCATTAGAGAAAGTGGTAGAACAGTACAAAAAATTAATAAAAAAATGGACGCCAAAAGCCCGGGCCGATCGCGCGCTTAAAGGACATATAAGAAATCTAAATATGATTATACTATCGAGTGGTACATCGCCCTCTTTAATAGCGAAAATAAAGATGTTTCAGCGGACGTTTACAGACAAATCACAATCAAAAATATCAGGGCAGTTTTATTCTGAATTTTTGCGGCTCATGTCTATGATAAATAAAAGCGTTATGAAACAAAAACAAGTTGAAAAACGGATAGGAACAAGTGGCACTTGTATCGATATTCGCCCTCCACGCCATATTGGTGACACCTACATTTTGCCGGAACCCAACCTGGCCCCAGGTGGCCTTGAAAAATTCTCAACAGATTATGACGAGAATAAACTCCGCAGCCCATATATTCCACAGACATGGTCTAGAGTATTTAGAGAACTACAATTCCTTGAACCGACGGACCCCTATTACGCTAGCGAAACAAAAACATATAGAGATCAACTTATTGCTAAAACAATAGAGCGCTACAGAAGTTCCCCCGGCATCGATGAAGCTCTAATCGCCGCGGCCGTGGAAGAAGCACTAGCAGCAGAATTTGGCGATAGCGCCCTCACCGCAGACGAAACGACGATTGATTGGAATCTGGATATGATTGTTAAGAATCATGGTTATTTCTTTTTTGATTGGGAAAAGGCGCTTCATACTCGATCCGCAATAGCTAACATAATAAACTTGCCAAAGCTTTCTGTTTTCCTCGGCGCCGAGGTACCATATTCTTATTTTAGAGTTAAGGTTGTGAGATTAAAGAGAAAAGAATTGAACTTAGATTGGACTGTGGAGGGAGGCATGGAGTCCGTAGCGGGATACGGAGGCGCAGTCCCAACACATACCGTCGAAATGGAATCATATTTCAAAGCCGGCGGCGAGATTCCAGAAATGGTTAGAACAGAACATTTTGTAACCGACAATAACTACGTGTATGGGAAGCCGTTTGTCAGCAATCAACCCACACACACCGGTAGAGACTACTCTCATGTCAAATATGTGCTCTTTAATCCGGCCGGCGATTCCGGAGCCCGCGGCGCCCATGCCGATGGGTCGCTTGTAAACATCATGCAAGTTCCGTTCCAGCAGCTCAACCTGCAGTCAGAAGGCTACGGAGCACCAGCATCCGACCTCACCGGCCGTGGTACCAAGCCCGACCCCATGGGTTTCATGAAGTCTTATAGGATCTTAGCATTTGAATTTGTTGATTATATGGATGATGATGTTGCACTCATGAATACTGGCACAGGCGCCGGCAATTACGCCGATTCTGATACGGCTGCCCCTTCCACTGATCTGGATGAAGCGCGCAGAGAAATTATCGGCACGCATTTAAATCCATTTGGAGACAAGGCTACTCATTACGAAGTTGAAATTGATGTAAAAGACAATACAATGGCATTCCTTGACTTGCTCTATACAAGATTCATTAGTCCGATGATTGCTGCTTGGGAAGAATATTTTGCATATGCGGAAGAATTATGTAGCTATAATAAATCCGAAGAAGAATTTAATCAATTTTTCGTCGACGCGATGTTAGAAAAATATCAAGGGAGGGATTTTGATACCTATTCCGTAGACACCTCCGCCGCCATGGCTGCGATTTTCGGGATGATCATAGGGGATGAGGCAAACACTATAGACACCGCGGATACATCAGTAATAAATTTTGAAGCACTCGCCAGAAATCTGCCGCCATGGGTCAGCGGCGCCTTCCTGTCTGCAGTTATAAAAGAGCTGTTTTTTAATAATACCCCCAGATCACAGCTCCTCAAGACCCGGCGCGCCCTCAGCAATAGTTTCGTTGACTTTGATGCTTCCCTAGGACAGCCCCCCGATCCGGCTGTTATTGCATTCACAAGAGAGATGTATTCGATATCCCCACAGAAAGGCAATATAATGAGCCTTAGAAATTTTGATGAAAGAATTCGACCATTGATAAACATATTTAGATTTGAACAAGAACAAATAAGAAATAAATTATTAGAATTATTTGGAGGCGACAGTTGGGGCGATGACGCAACCGGCACCGCAATTGCCATGCACGTTAACGAAAACCCGCGGACTATAATGTTTAATTCATCAATAAAGATTGACACCCCTGTCGCCGTCGGCGAAGATAGAGACAGCTTCTACTTTAATTCCTACAGTAGCCGCCCCGGCGCCGGTGACGTTCCGGAAATAGCATCGACGGTCGTCCGCCAATCGATCGCCGGCCCCCCGGGACTTATGTACATCCCCCGCGGCGGAGTGCCGGCCACCGCCGACAGGCACCTATTAAAGGCCGTGCACCACCGCGTAGAAGCATATATGATTGCTAATATACCAGACGGCCCCTGGCGCGGCCCCATGGCCACTGTTAGTGATTATGTTTTTACTTTACCGGACCTTGAAGACTGGCAAAAGCGCGTTCTCTCGCCTGGCACGTTAGAGTCATTGCCACACCCGCCGGGCATAAAAGTCGATGGTGACCTAACGTCGAGAAGATTATATCTCCCAGCAGAACATTGCAATGAAAAAGTTTTAGCATCGAACGAAGAACATCTCTCTTATTTTGAAGTTATAGAATGGGATGACACTGAGTCCGCCCCCCTCCCGCGAATAATGCGACTAGTCTGGTACGAAGACCCGGGATCTCTCTCTGACACTAAAACGACTGAAGACATCGCAAGAGACGTCGCCGGTGCACTGGATGGATATTAATGTTTTATCAAGTCCAAATTTATATTTTGCTGTTAAATATTAAACATAGAGATATTTATTTAAAGGAAGCACAATGTCTAAGACACCCTTAAACGGAAGAATAATAGACTCAGACACACAGCCACACAGCATGATACTGCAGTTAGCTGCAGCACACCTGCGTAGTGCTGGCTATATGTCGGGCACCAATAGTGAAGATTTTTTCCAAGCTAATTTAATTTTAAGTTCTTTGAATGTTACAGTTTCACGAGAACCTATAACATTTTCTCTTGCGTCTGCTGATAACAAAGATGAAGGAATTGACAATCCGCTTATAGCGGATCCTGATATTGCCGGCCTCACACCAGAGCCGGCTTCATCTGAAGATAAATTTCCAGCATACAAAGAATTTCAGGCCAAGAACTCCGTTGATGCTTTTTACGAACAAGACGAAGAATTGACCGAAAGACAAAAAGAAGTCATAGAAAAGTTAAAAAAGAAAAATGCTCAAATAATATTTAAATTAGCGTCAGGTCTTTCAATAGGGCAATCTGAAACACAAAAAAACAAATCTGTCAATAAGTATTTTGTCTCACCCCAGCCGAGAGGAGAGGGAATATAAATGTCAAGCGATGCAATACACAGTAGCTTTTACACAGATTATAAATTTTCTTATTTTACTTTGAGTTCTGACATCGCCAAAGATCCAACCACCGGTATATACGTTGATGTACAGAAATATAACCCCCTCGATGGCGCGTCTATCCCCGGCGGCACTCAAGACTTCAACCTCCCCGACTCCGGAGACGTGTCCCTCCTGGGCGTGTCCTTCAGCAGCATAGAAAGCGCGACTGAAGATGAACTCGCCGCACTCGCCGCCCCCGGAGTCGTCGAAGCCTTCATAGACCTCGGCGGAAACATGATCACCGACACCGCCCCCCGGCCAGAAATTGTAGACTTTAAAATTGTTCAGGATCAGCCCCTAATCGCCGGCTGGTCCGTGCTCGCTCATCCTCTAGAGCTAGAGGCCTATTCGGCCCGGGCCAATCAGATGCAACAACCAAGTTTTGTAAGGGATCTCGACTCCGAATTTAGGGACAGAGACCTTTTCAACAGTTTCAGAAGATGTCATTCTTTAATAATATCAGGCGCCCCCGGATTTCTAGAAGACGGCTTTCTGGATCCAGACTCAGATTTTACTTATACAAATTTTCGAAGTCTTTTCGGTATCGCCAAGCTGAGCAGCAAACTCGTAGTTCAAGAAATCACACCAGAGTCTTTCCACTCCGTTGCCGGCCGGCCGGCCAGTGACAGCTGGACCGAACATGAAATGGAATATTGGGATATTCAATATTCTGGACCGCTGCCGAGCCTTGCACAGTCCAATGCCGTATCCAGCAACATCCGCACCCCCGATGCCGCGAAGTTTGTGTACACCAGTTTTACTGTTCAAGTGGATTTCGAGTATTTAAAATCCACAAATGCAACAACCAACGAGTATAGTCCGTACTATGGTGGCGGCGACTGGCGAGACCTGCACGACAACGCGGTCAATGCCGGCACCAAACCACTAAATTATAAAATTGCCGCGGCACGTTGCAGTACCGAGCGCGCCATGGGTACAATCATCGAGCCGCATTACACCACGGATTCTGACATCGCCAAACGGTTCGAACTCGCCATGGCAGATGGCGATGCCGGCACCGGAGGCTCCGGAATCGGTGCTAGCATTGGCCGCATTTTCCCACTGGCTCTATCCGAACCAGAACAATATCAACTTGAACTCCGGGAGTGCTATCCAAAAGCGTACGATGGATTAGAAGGAAAGTTCCAATGGCATACCGGCACCACCGACACGGAGACCATCTGGCGGACACAAGAGACTCTTCCGGACATAACAGACCTCCCTGTAGATTTGGGTGGCGCCGATGAGGGCGCCGTTGTTGACTCGATGAGAAGTCATCACCATGCATACCTCGGTCAAAAATTTTTAATGCACTGGTCCAACGGATCGTACGTTGAAGGCTCTCCCGCCACCGATCTCCACTCCAGGGCGTACGTGAACAGAAGGTTATTTATGAACCTTTATTTTGGTACTTCCGTCGGAACAATTTATAATGTATACTCTGGCTTCATGAAACGCGTCCGCACTCTACAAGATGCGTGGGTTTATGATGATACTGCATTAAAAACACGAATCAGATCCCAATCGGCACCAAAGATTGGTCCAGCCCTCTTTACAAGTATGGACGCCGGCTATGTAAAAGAAGATTTTACATTAGAAAAGTATACGGATTATATACACGCCGCAGAACAGGTCGACCTTGGCCCAACGGCGCACATCGACATGGAGAGTGGTGAATTTTACTTCCCCGGCGGAGACGATGACGATGCCGACGATGAGGCGCCTGTTCTCGACACGGGCGATGACTCATGATTCGAGAGAGGATTAAAAATAACACAAATGAGCACTAAATTATATATTTTAGAAGATGTAAGCGATACTGGGAATGACTTTCTTCGTCAAGCATTGGGAACAGTTTGGAGCAAGGTTTCCGGTTCTTGGGCTGATCGCGAGCGCTTCTGGGGCCCGACCCTGCCCGATGGCCCCCGCAATGCTGCTGATCCGAAAATATATTATGAGTATACAAATGACACCAATCTAGACACTGCAGCAGGAAGCGTAGAAGATGCGAGAGGGATCTCTACACTACCGGCCAATATTTCACCATTGAAAGAAAAATATAAAATATTTAAAAAAATCGAAATCAATCCTTCAAGAATAATTAAGATAAATGACAAAACACCAATTCCAAATTTTAAAATTCCTGTTAGAATTTTTTCTGATCCAGAATTTGCCAAATCGGATAAACACTGGAATAAAGTTTTTATGGGAGGTGTTGATGGAGATATAATCTACCCTAGATTAATAGATCAAAAATCAGTCTTTTATGATTTGGCCTTCCATGCTCCACCGTACAATTTATACTTGGATTATAAAGCCATATATGAAGACATCGGCGCTTCACCTGAGTGGTCTCAGCGTAACGTTGCTAAAATAATTTCAAAATGTAATTTTTATGATCATCATGTAGAAAACTATATGAAGTGGGCAGAAGATAAACACGAGCTATTACTACCTAATTATCATTTTGAAATTAATTATCGACAAGATGCTGAAGCTTATAGCGACTTAGCTGAGCAAGATCTTACTAATCCCTTGGCTCCTTATCCTCCGCCAATGTGGAAACTAAGAAAAATTCGAGCCGAAGAAAAACCATATCTAAATTTGTTAGATTATTATTTTCCAAAAGAAGTTGGTGGAGAACAACATTTTATGCGTGACACCAGTGTCATCGATGCCATCGACCAAAGAAACATTTGGTTCGGAAAGACTTGGATTTACGACTGGACCCCACCGGATGATTTGAAAGATAAAGTCGTTAACCATCAAAAAAATATAATGTTTGATCATAGTTATTTTACTAAACTTGAAGACTATAAATCTTTGAACAACAGATCACTCCAAAACAAACAGAATTCGAACATGTTTAATATAACAATAGAATTTAATAGGAGATTCGATATGCAAAGCCATCTTGAAGAATTGTATGAAGGAGGTTCTCCGCTTCCACCGCGGTCGTTTTCGGAGACCGATCTTCACTTCACAACCCCTGCCGAAACTTATGGTTGGGAATTTAGAAACTCGATTGAAAGAAATAATGCATCCGCGAAGTTCTTGGAAGCACTTAAAGATCTAGATTCAGGCGCCTTAAGCGGATTTAAAACAGAGAAAATGAATTTTAAAGCGGCCACATCGAAAGTTAAAGTCGTAAGAAATGACTCCGGAAAACAACTTTTAAACAGTCTTAAAACAGAAAACATAAAATTAGAATCTTTTAATTATTTAGATTTTTTAGCGCATATTTATAACAAGCCTCAAGAAGCGGTCAACGATAATTATATCTTCATGGGACCCTCTCAGGAGGGCGCCCATGCGGCAACATATAAAAATAACTTATTATATAGATTTTCGAATAATGCTAACTTAATGGGGGTTATAGACGACTCAGTAAAAGAGCTACAGGTATATTTTGAAAAGCTGTTACAAGAAACAGATATAGATCCCGAGACTGGTGCCGCTTATGATATTACCCAGGAGATGGTGTATAAAGGTATATTAGACGCAAAAACAAGATGGTCGGAGGTTTTAGCTTATAAAATTGAAAAACACGGCGGCGCCGCAACTGGAGACTCCCAGTCACAGAACAATATTCAAAATTTTTGGGTCTTTAATAGTTCTTCTGGTAGTGTTGATGTAATGTCTATTAGAGATACCCAAGTAAAATATGGGAAAGAATATACTTATAAAGCGTATGTTTATATTGCGGCTATCTCACACAAGTATAAGTATTCAAATTTCAGGCTAACAAAACAAACCAACAATTATGATACAGACTCCGATGGCGCCATAGACAAATATTGCATAAAATTTTATGAACCAATATCTCGACAAATCGCTCCACAAATTTTCGCAATCAGTAGTGTTGACGAAAGAAATCCATCTGGCGAGGAGTATTCAAATCTTGCGCACTACAATACTTTTGCCACATCAGAGTACGATATATCAGAGTCTCCCCAACTAGCTGATTTTTATTTAAATGTGGAACCATGTGTAAAAATAATGAAGGTACCGATATTTGAAAAAAAGATAGGTGTTTTTGATTCACCAGCTGGCAAAGTTTCTAATATACCATTTTATGCCATTAATGATAGCAATAAAATTGGCTTTAGCGTAATGAACGACGGCTTCAAGAAAGATACCTATCCAAGTGTGGTCACAGATGCCGATGTGACCCTGAAGGAAAAATATCTAAATTCTCAATGTTTATACAAAGATGAATTTGTAGAGCCATATTCTGTTTCTCCTTCTCGGTATATAGAAGTCTTCCGCTCAAGTAAGAAACCAACCTCATATAGAGACTTTAAAAATAGTTTAATTTCAAAGATAGATCTAAGGATCCAGAACGAGCTTTATAATCGAACAGATTACAACTTATTTGATAAAATTGTTCCAAACAAAAAATATTATTATTTAATCAGAACGGTGACTGAAAATGGTATGCCAGGACACTGCTCCTCAATAATAGAAGCTGAGCTTATTAACGACGGCGGCTATAAATATGCTAACTTTGATACAGTCGACACTATCGACTTTGTAACCGATGACATAACTTTGAAAACAACATCATTCAAAAAGCTTTTTCAAATTGAGCCAAGTATTAACCAGTTATTTTTAGATACTGCGGATGTTGACTTTACAAAAAAAGCAAGTACTCAGATGGACAAAGTAAATATTGGCCGCCCTGGGGATATAAAGCTATGGAATAAGAAATTTAAAATTCGTTTAATTTCCAGAAAGACTGGAAAGAAAACCGATCTAAACGTGACCTTCAATATTCAAGAAAAGGATTTTAGTTGATAACTAATTACAAACAATGGCTTTTTTAAAAACAAGTGACTCAATTATCATTAAGGCGACTTTAACCGACGAAGGTAGAAAGTTGTTGTCCCGCGGCCAATTTAAAATTTCTAAATTTGCTTTAGGCGACGACGAAATCGATTATGAGCTTATTGACAATTTAAAGATAAGCACCACCCCAGGATATGTTCCCGCAATGGAAAGTATTAAGATGCTTGAAGCATATGGGGATAAGAAAAAAAATATTCAATATGGATTAAATTCGTATGATGCGGGCATTGTTAATATATCTGCAGAAGATCATGCTGTTCTTGGCTCAAGAATCACAGAAGAGACTCCCAGTACACATGCCTGCTTATTCTATTTACCGATTTTGAAACAAAACAATAAATTAGATATAAGCCCCACTAAGTCGGGCTCATATTGTTATCTTTCTGTTAATGATGAGACCACAAATAAACTTGATGAAATCTCAAATTTTAAATTTTTAACAACCAATAAAAAAGAAAATTGTAAAATTGTCATAGAATCGGGGATTTCTAATATGGATATGGTTGAATATTCGCTAGATTTGCAGTATCCGTCTAAACGCGCCAGAGAAGAATTTATTTTAAAGAAATTTTTATTAGATAAAGACTATTTTATTTTCTCTGATGATCGGTTTATAAACGAAATTTATGGAGTTAGAAAAGACTCTAGATTTGAAAATTTTGCAAGTGGTGAAACCATAATTAATTTAAAAACAGATAACGCTACCCCGGCTATTTCATATGAAAGTGAGTTTGATAATTATGCCACTCGAATTTTAGAGGGAGTACCCAATCTTATGTATGATTATCCTCCAGGGCGCCCTGTGTCGTTAGCTTACAGCGAACATGATGGCCCAAGAGGAACTTTGGTTGCGCTTAATCCAACTGTAAACCAAGAAATGATGATTAATTCGACGAACACTACAGACTTTAGATTTGCCAAATATGGCAAGACTGAACAATTTCTTTTTGCAGAATTGCCTTTAGATAAGTTCGATTATGTCGATACTACTATTTATATAATAGGTGCTACCACAAACTCTCGGACTACTGTTCCAATAAGAATAATACGTTATGCGGGAAGATAATTTTAAAAAAAATAAAGAATATAGTAAACTCTTTGTAGGAAATTTACTATTTATTTAGTTAAAGGAGAAAATTAATGGCTTTTTTGGACAACTCAGGTGATATCATTCTGGATGCAGTTTTAACTGAGGAAGGTAGAAGAAGAATGGCTAATGGCAATTTCAATATTGCGAAATTTGCTTTTGGCGATGATGAGATCAACTACGGTCTTTATAATAAAAGTCACGCCTCTGGTTCCGCATATTACGATTTAGAAATCCTGCAGACCCCTGTTTTACAAGCTAACACAGGAATAAATGCATCGATTAATTACGGCCTCATGTCCTTCGTTAATCCCAATCTCTTGTACATGCCCACAATGAGAAGAAATGAAAAAATCCCAGAAGCTAAAAAGCTGCGCGACAACATATATTACCTTGCGGTAAAGGATGGGGTTACCTTCCCAGCACTCAAGACCGGCTTTGGTCTTGACGGCGCCAACCAATTGCTCGAGTCCGGCGACACCAGCCACGGGGGTATTATTCTGGAAACCGGCTTAGACACAGCAGAAATTGCAGCCACCACACAGAACAAAAGCAATTATATCACCAGCAATGGTCTTCAAGACACTAACTTTGCGGTTTCGGTTGATACAAGATTTATTGCAGCTGTACTGGGTCCCGACGCCCGGGCCTCATTTACAAACAGTGGAGGCGCCGGCAGCGCTGTGACCAACCTCACCATGGTCAGCGTCCCTGCAACGAATTCGGATCTGAGTAGAGTAAATTATGCATCGGCCAAAGTGCGCGCTGTAAATAACAATGTTGTTTATCGGGTCGACGACAAAATACCGGACACCAATACATCCGCCATCAAGGGACCCCGCGCCTCCGTCGTTTCCTTGAATTTTACCACAAAGATATTTTCAGATGATGCCTTTACCAAGCATGGCAAGACCGGTCAGACCGTCGCCAGCGCTGCCGGAACATACAAATATATTGATACAACAGTTAAAGTAGTTAGTTCTACTGGGCTTGTTGAACAATTGCCAATAAGAATCATACAAAAAGAATAAACGGAGTTTTTTAAATGCCAGTTCGAAATTTTGAGCCAATTAATCCAGCAACGGATGTTACCACAACCAAAACACTTTTACATGAAGTGATCCCGATTACAGGGACCATTGTTAGCGGTACGTACGGAGCCTACCCAAATGAAAATAATATCAAAGACTACACGCATGGTATGTTTCAATCAGTATACGACTATCCCTATTTGAGTTCGTCGTCTAACCATATTTTTGATCTGACGGTCGGATATTCACCTAAGTCTCATATGTCTGCCTCCACAGCAGTTCAAAACTCTAAGAAAATTAATATATACAATGAGTTTGCTCAAGTTCTTCTCGGGTTCACTGGCTCTCACAATGATATTAGAACGTTTGAATCAGATTTAGTATTAGATCAAACTGGTTCCATGAAAGAGCTTTTCTTTGTTAGCCTTTCAAGATTATTAACAAAAGATGAAATTAAAAAAGGCTCATTTAGAATTACAATCGGTAACGACGAATGGAATGCTCCTTTTGCTAATACTGGAAGTGTCGACTTGGGTGACTACGCGTCAAAAGTTGACGGAACAGGTATCGCTAATTCAGACGGAGGCGACTTTGGTATCATACACACCTCATCTGGTCAAACTGCGGCCAATTATGCTGCTGCCACTGGCGTAGGTGTTGTTTTCTATCAAGCTGGCGTGATTGCATTAACTGCATCTTTGTTCACAAATAACGAATTCAACAAGTCTCACGATGGACATGCCACATGGCATGTTGATGATTCGTTTGTTTCTGCGTCGATATCTGGGTCTGTCAACGCGTTTAGGCACAGAATTAAGAATATCCAATTTAACAATACAACCGAGATCAATTCTACAATTTACTTTTGTAGAGCACCTGCAAACAAGTTTAACTATAGTTCAAACCCAACATATACGACAGGAAGTCGCATTCGAATTAAGAATGTACCAACGGATAACCCGATAGCTTATGTTACGACTATCGGACTGTATAGCCCGAATAATACACTCTTGGCAACAGCCAAGCTTTCAGAGCCACTTAAGAAGAGCGTCGATAATGAGTTGACAATCCGCGTTAGATTGGACTACTAAAATGTCTTACCGTAAGTTCGGTAAAAACGATGTTTTAATTAACACAATCAGAACGCACCCAAAAGTAGATCTCTTCATCTATAGCGGGACAATATTTTATAATAATGTCGGTAATACTCCGGGCGAATTTAGAATACAACATAATAACGTTTATATGACGGATCCCGGATACGAGAACCTCTATGAATACAATATCGACAGAACATCGGTAGGAATTGAGGGAACGACAACCACGGGTTCTAATCCGTTGATTTACCCATACATAGTTAAAGATGGATCGCGCACTGAATTATTTATGACGGGCGCTTTTAGTAAGGCTGAATACGATACCGATACCTATGGCAGTCTATTCACAGGTAGCTATCCCCAGTATGCCAGTATCCAAAGAGAATTCATAACTACACCTTCTGGCAGCTGCGATGACCGCAACAAGGTAGACTGCGCACACAATTTTTCCTTCTTTTCATTGAAGAATCTACTTAATCATTATTCAGCCTTAAGTGAACATTATAGTGTTGTTAAAGATGCTGAACATAATGGCGGCTGGAACAAAAATACACAGACGCTAAATTTGATTCATGTGCCTTCCATTTTTTATGGTTCGAAAATGAAGCCCGGTACCGTTTCGTTAAAGTTCTTTTTCACTGGCTCTCTAATAGGAGAACTAAGAGATGAGAAAGAAAATGGTGAATTAATCCAAACACTTCCGACCGGAAGCACAAACTCTGGATCAGTTGCTGGCGTGGTTATGTACAATGAAGGATTTATATTATTGACTGGCTCATGGGATTTGAATTCAACATCTCTTGATTTGGTTGATGGCGCCACCGCGAAACCTAAGTGGATCTATTGGGGCGCCGGCGCCAGAGATGGATTACCTGCCCCATCTGGTTCCAGTTCAACAAGTTTGTTAAGCGCCTCTTTCGGCCTTACGTTTGAAGCAACTACGAGGACACAAGTTCTGACGATGTATGCCCGGGCCCCCAAGGGCGCCGTCAACTATTCAAATAATCCAACTTTCTTAGAGTATGGACAGGATCAATTAACGTTTACTTCATCGCATGTGTATGAGGAAAACAGAAACAGAAAAATGAAGAACACAGTATCATCAAGTTATTCAAACTATGATGAGGATTTTAGTAGGCAAGTCTATGTTTCCAAGGTCGCGATATACGACGAATATAAAAACCTAATTGGAATTGCCACATTAGCTAATCCTGTGTTAAAAGAAGAAGCACAAGATCTGGCATTTAAAATCAAGTTGGATATATAATGATTCCGATTCTAATAAAGTCAAGAATCCTCACTTCGTTGATGTCGATAGTAGTAGCGGTTAACGCGGTTGCTCTGTATCCATTTTTAATAATACGCACAGATCTAGACGAACATCAAATGAATCATGAATTAATTCATTTCGAACAGCAGAGGGAACTATATATTGTTGGTTTTTATGCGTTATACGTTTATGATTTCATCAAAGGTATGATAAAATATAAAGACCGAACACAGGCTTATTACATGATTCGATTTGAACAAGAAGCGTATAACAACCAGTTAGATCTTGGATATGTGGCAAATAGAAAAAAACAAGCCTGGAATAAATACGAGGTATAAAATGGTTTTAGGTGTGGATGTATCAACCAGTATAACTGGGTTTGCTATTGTTGCAGATGGCGAAATTGTTTTTTATGATTCGATTGACCTTCGAAAACATAAAAATGTTTTTGATAAAACAATTGCAATTAAAGAAAAAATACTTGATTTGTATGAGATGTATCAACTTGACAACGAAGAAAGTAGAGTCCGTTTTGGAAATTCTGAATATCCAATTGAGCATATTTATGTTGAGCAGCCATTTACATTTTTCAATTCTGGTGGCTCATCTGCGAAGACCATGGCAACTCTACAAAAGTTTAATGGCATTGTATCCTGGCTTTTGTTTGAGACTTTTGAAATACGTCCTGAATATATAGGCGCCACGGCCGCTAGAAAAGAAGCAGGAATTAAAGTTCCACGTGGTCAAAAGGCAAAACAAGTTGTTATAGAGCACTTGTTGAAGCATGAACCGGCCTTTAAAATAGAATACACCAAGCATGGCAACCCCAAGCCAGAGTCCTATGATCGGGCAGACGCAATAATAGTTGCCAAAGCCGGCCATTCTATCGAAAATAAAAACTTGACAGAGCAATCCACATGTGTTATTCTGTAGAGGATATTTTGTTATTAAAAAGGAGAAAATAATGAAAGTAACAACCGGGCATACCGTTAGTGTCCATTACAAGGGGACATTCCCTGACGGAACAGAATTTGATAATTCTCGTATTCGCGGCGAAGCTTTAAGCTTTGAAGTGGGTTCGGGCCGAATGATTAGAGGTTTCAATGACGCTGTTGTTGGAATGGCGACGGGCGAGACAAAGACCATCACACTACAACCAGAAACTGCATATGGGATGCCTGAAAAGGATGCTTTCCAGAACGTCCCAAAGACGGCATTTGGAGAAGATTTCACATTTGAGCTTGGTGGAATGATTAAAGGAAACGGACCACAGGGCCCCTTCTTAGCTAAAATTCACGAAGTACAAGATGAAGAAGTAGTATTAGACTTCAACCATCCTCTTGCTGGCAAAGAATTAAATTTTGAGATTGAGATTGTTTCTGTTGATAAACAGTAGACCGTAAACCCACACTAAGATTCCCCTGCGGCCACCCAGCTACAGGGGAATTTTATTTTGTGCCACAGAAAAGACTTGACTGTTACATTGTAATATGATACGTTATATATGAGGGCGCATGAACAGCCAAGAAGCAAAGAAGATATTACATGAAACTATTGGACACAGCATTGACAAGGGCCACGAATTACTTTTCGCGTGTCCGGCATGCAATCATCACAAGCGTAAGTTCTCTGTTAACTTGGACAAAGATGTTTATAAGTGTTGGGTTTGTGATTATCGCGGCCGTAATATTAGGCGTATTATTAGACGTTTTGGTTCGTATCTGCAACTACAGAAATGGGACGCAATATCGGACAGGACAGATCTTGAAAGATTTGCTGACTTATTTATGGAACGACGCCCTGAAGAAGTCAAGCCGAAGGTCGACTTACCCGAAGAATTCACAAGCCTAGCAACAGAAAACATCCCCGCGACTGGTAGGTGTGCAATGAAATATTTACAATCTAGGGGTGTAACATACTCAGATATACTTAAGTGGAAGATTGGTTTTTGTTTTAGCGGAGAATATCGCAATAGAATCATTATCCCTTCTTTCGCCGAGAATGGCGATTGTAGCTACTTTATCGCTAGATCCTATACTGGGGACTCCTATAAGTACAAAAACCCAAGAGCGTCCAAGGACGTGGTGTTTAACGAGCTGTTTGTAGACTGGAACAAAGACCTAATAGTGGTCGAAGGAGTATTTGATGCATTGGTTGCCGGGAATGCCGTACCGATACTTGGCTCAACTTTACGTAAGGGATCTAATTTATTGCGACAGATCGTCAGAAATGACACCCCAATCTATGTTGCACTCGATCCCGATGCTGCACCCAAAGAAAGGCGGATTATTAAAATGTTGTTGGAGTATGATATTGAACTCTATAAAATAGATGTTTCGGGATACGAAGATGTAGGTTCAATGCCTAAACGGGTTTTCCAGGAACGTAAAAACAATGCGGCTTTTATTGATAGTGACAACTATTTACTGCTAGATTTACTATCGGCGGTCTAACATGAAAATTACAGAAAGAAGATTAAGAGAACTTGTTACAGAAGAAATTCAAAATGAGTTTATTTTAAGAGAAATAAGAAGCACTATTGGCGAAATGAATTTAAGTTTGACTGAAGAACAAATGATTCTTCTTGAGCAATCGATTTTTGATGCATTGAAATCCGCAGCTAGAAAGGCTGCTATTCCAATTGCAGTGATGGGCGCTTTGGCATTCGGTAGCCAAGTGGCTTCAAATCTTTATGATTTGCAAGGCGTTGGCGTTACTCCGTCAGCAGCAGAACAAATACATAACGCAGTCGAAGCTGGATCGCAGATGACGGATGCACGACTAGACTTTTTACAGAAAGCAATTGATGATAGCTCTAGAGAGGGAGAAACTCCTGCAGACCTAGCCAGTGGCGTTGGCGCTGACAATGCTAAAAACATTGCTATGGACAACCTTAATACAGAATATGTGCAACAAGGCGATGTAGAATCTACCGGACAAGCTCAGGCCGGCTCGGGCTATCTCACCTTTGTTCCATATGATAGTCTGCCTGATGGTTATAAAGACACATTTACCGGCGGCGCCGAAAAAGAAGATATGAAAAAATTCTATCAGACAATGGAAATTCAGGACTTGAAAGATAAAGTAAACGATTTCAATTCTTGGGGTTCCGAAGGTCATGGTAACTTTTATAAATCCGCAACGGGCGACAATCTTTTGCCGGCATCCTTTTCAATTGCTCTAAAGGCTTTGCAAGATAAAACAGCAGACCGCCAAGCCAAGGGCAAAAATATATACAAAGAAAGCACTTGACAGCATCCCTTCAGGGTGATATAGTATATGTATAGGGGGCGCATTTATGCTTAGTTTTACTTTGGATACACTCGCAAGAGCAGTTTTTATTTACACTTCATGGTACGGTTTTAGTGCTCTCGCTTGGATGATGTTAAACTAGGAGAGTTTGTGAGCATTAAAATAGCGCACGTATCAGATATACACGTGCGAAAATTGAAGTACCATAAGGAATACCGAGTGGTGTTTGATCAGCTTTATGAAAAGTTGAAAGAAGAAAAGCCAGATATTATCGTTAACACCGGTGATACATTTCACACTAAACTTGATTTGAGCCCCGAGGCGATTAGAATGATGAGCGAGCTGTTTGTTAATTTAGCAGACATTGCACCTTATTATATGATTCTTGGTAACCACGACATGAATTTAAAGAACAGTGGAAGGCTGGATGCCATTAGCCCGATTGTGGAGAACATAAAACATCCTAACTTACATTTTCATAAATATTCGGAAGTCATTGAGGTAGCAGATGGGATCGATTTACACGTATTATCTATTGTAGATCCAGAAAACTGGCAAGAGAGCCTGCCAGGTGATCGCACGAACATTGCTCTCTACCATGGCTCTGTGGTCGGTTCAGTAACTGATAGTGGCTGGATGATGACTCATGGTGACATCGACATGGAAACACTTGAGAAGTATGATTACGCGCTATTGGGAGACATCCATAAAACAGATCAGAAGATCGACAACGATGGAAGAGCAAGATACCCCGGCAGCTTAGTACAACAGAACCATGGCGAAAGCAATGATAAGGGTTACTTAATTTGGGACATTGAAAACAAAAGTGATTTTGATACCCGCCACGTGTCTCTTGTGAACCCTAAAGCGTTCATCACAATAGAACTTACGCGCAAAGGGCGCATGCCCAAAAATGCAGAGATACCTACCGGTGCACGTTTACGACTAGTGAGCAATAATAATTTGCCATTAGATGTAATGAAACGGGCAGTAGATATCGCCAAACACAGATTTAAGCCTGAAAGCATTTCGTTTCTAAATCGTGCTTCTGGTGATCGCGGGAATGTTGAAGGGTTAACTGATGATCTAAAAACAGAAAACCTTAGAGATATTGCTGTCCAAGAAGAATTGATAGAAGAATACCTCGTTGATTATGAGGCGCCCACCGCGACTTTAGAGAAGGTATTTGAATTAAATAAAAAGTATAATAAGATGGTGGAAGATAGTGAAGACATTTCTAGAAATATTAACTGGAATCTAAAATCTTTTGGTTTTGATAATCTGTTTAATTACGGAGAAGACAACAACGTAAATTTTGAAGAACTCAGCGGCATCGTTGGAGTCTTTGGCAAAAACTTTTCTGGAAAGAGTAGCATCATCGATGCAGCCCTTTGGACGATGTTTAACTCAACATCAAAGAATGAGCGTAAAAACATCAATGTTATCAACCAGAATAAAGATTGCGCTGCAGGCCAGGTTGAGATCGAAATTGGAGACAAGCTTTATAAAATAGAAAGAACCGCTACCAAGTACGTTAAGCGTATTAAGGGAGAAGAATCCAATGAGGCTAAGACTGAATTAAATTTTGAGGTCTTCGATAAGGTAATGGGAGAAACCACATCTCTCAATGGCTTAACTCGCACACAAACAGATGCGAATATTCGCAAACACTTCGGTACGCTTGATGATTTTTCAGTATCTTCTTTATCCTCCCAACACGGAGCTTTAGCTTTTATTGACGAGGGTTCAACTCGACGTAAGGAAATTATAGCTAAGTTCTTGGATTTGGAATTATTCGAACAGAAGTTCAAGATAGCGAAGGAAGATTCTGTGGACTTAAAGGGCGCCCTGAAGAGGCTCGATTCTAGGAACTATGATGACGAGATAGATGCTGCAGCCCAAGAATTAGCAGATACGCGCACAAACTTAGCAGAACAGCAAGAACAATGCACGGCCTTAAAGGGTACCCTCGGTGAACTGTCCACTTTATGTAATAACACTCAGCTTAAAATTGAATCAATCCCCGCAGAAGTTATTGATATTGTCGTAACAAACAATAGTATTAGAGGCAAAGAAAACCAAGTTATGTCCCTGAAGCTAAAAAATGGAAAGCATGAAGACGAATTAAAAATAAAACAAGGCGTCTACAAAAAGATAACTGATTTCTTAGGTGACTTTGAGTTGCGAAAGTTTGAAGAATTACAAGAACAAATAGTTGGAAACAGAACAAAGCTTAAAGAACAAGAAGATAATCTTGATAGACTTTTAGACACACATAATAATATTTTAAAGAAAGAGAAGCTGTTGGGCGAACACGAATATGATCCGGACTGCAAGTACTGCTGTGAAAATGAATTCGTTAAAGAAGCCCACAGTGCAGTTTTACAAAAACATTCAATTGAATCTGAGCAAAGAGAAGTTTTAGGAATGATTGAGTTGATTTCAGAAGAGATAGAGGTTCTAAATCCTGGCGAAGTCGAAGTACAAATTGAAAGATACCAAAACTTAGAAAAGAATAAGCACAATGTTTCTGCCGCAATTGCAGATTTAAACCTTGAGGTTGAGAGAAACAAGAACACAATACACACTATCGATGTTGAGTTGGTTGAACTGTGTGCAGTTAGAGATGAATACGAAGAAAATAAGGAAGCAATAGAAAACCTTGAGTCTTTAATCTCGCAGCTTAACCAGTGCCAATATAAGATCAAGCTAGCGAATAGCGGAATAGAAAAATGTGAAACTTTGACTTTGGATTTTGTTAAATCGGTTGGTTCATTGGAGCAAAAGGTGGAAAATCTAAGAGGACAGAAAAAGGAGTATCTTGATTTGCAAAGAGAGTACGCTGCATATGACCTATACATGCAAGCAATGCACTCAAATGGAATCGCGTATGATATCATCAAAAAGAAGATTCCGGTAATCAATGAAGAAATCGCCAAGGTCCTCGCCAATATTGTAGACTTTGAAATATTTTTTGAAGCATCTGGAAATAAATTTGATATTTTTATTAAGCATCCACAATATGATGAACGACCGATTGAAATGGCCTCCGGAGCAGAAAAGTCCCTATCAGCAATCGCTATCCGTCTAGCCCTTTTGGGAGTATCGTCCCTTCCGACAGGAGACATATTTGTCCTCGATGAGCCGGGAACTGCGTTGGACGAAGAAAATATGGAGGGTTTTATTAGGATCTTGGAACTAATTAAAGTGTATTTTAAGAATGTTTTGTTGATCTCACACCTTGATTCGCTCAAAGATTGTGTCGACACACAAATCGTAATCGAAAAGAAAGACGGATACGCAAGAGTAAATCAATAGGAGATTACAAAATGAAAGTAACCAAGAGACAACTTAAGAAGATTATTAAGGAAGAGATTGAAGCGGCTTTGTCCGAACAAGGTGCCGGCCCAGACCCAGCGAAAGCAGAAGAAATGGCGCAAGTATTATCACAAAGCCCCGATATCATGGCTGCTATTAAACAAGCCATACAAGATCCGAAAGTCCAAGCCGCTCTTGAGCAGGCAACTTCCGGCGATATGCAGGAAGGTATGGGAGAGATAGATCATCTGGATTTTGAAAACGATCCTGTTGGTCAACGCTATAAAAGCGCCGCTCAATCGGCCTCCAATATGGAAACCGCCGGCTATGGGGTCGCCGCCCTAGGGATGATCGCACAGCTGACCCCCGGCGCAATAGCTACGATCGCCGGCCCCTTAGCAGTGACCTCGGCAATGGCCGGTGTTGGAATCCTTGGCGGATTTGCTCTTAGTGGTGTTGCTGTAATTGCCGCGCAACTGTTCAGTTCGGCCGAGGAAGACTACGTGGATAAAGCAACGAATATTCATAAAAGAAACCCAGTGAAAGACTTCGGCCAAAAAGACTATGAAAAAACCATGAGCAAGGGTAAGTAGGGACTAACAATGTCAGACGAAAAAGAAGATAAAAACGAATTTGATTTTCTGCCTCCCGCAGAACCACCTCCCGCGTTCGCGCAGGAAAAAGACAGCTATCACGAATCAGTAGACGCTGAGGACTTCGGAATGGTAGAGGACTTCGGATTACAGATGGAATACTCTGATGAAGATTTACTCCCCGAAAACACCGCGCCTTCTTCGATCAATATCGGCTTTGTTGGGGTTGGCGGCGGAGGCAACAAAATGGCGAATGCGTTTATTGAACTAGGATTCAATAAGACGCTACTCGTAAACTCAACAGGAAAGGATATTCCAAAGAATGTTGAAGAGGACCACGTCGTTTTAATTCCCGATTCTGATGGAATCGGCAAGAATGTAGAATATGGAAAAGAGGTTTTAAGTCAAAATGGCGCGATTGTTGAAGATGCCCTGCGCATCAAACTCGGTAAAGTTGATTGGTTATTCGTCCTTGCTGGCGGTGGTGGCGGTACCGGTAGTTCTGTTACCGCTCTGCACCCTGTCTTTGAGCGTTACATGCGCTCTGTGCAGTCGAGTGGCAAGGTCGTTTACGTAGTCTCATGGCCAACCGCACAAGAAAATCTTAACCCTACAATTGCTCGTAATGCATTGACACTGGCGAATGATGTTGCACAACACCCGCACATCATCCTTGATAATGAACGAGCCACACGATTACTGCGTGGCAGAATAGGTATGCTCGGCATGTACCCTGTCGCCAACACAACATTTGCTAAGTCGTTCGCCCAAGTTTTAAAACTCTCCACCGAGGATTCACCGATCCAATCTTTCGATAGCAAGGATTTGGAAACATGTTTGGGCAATGACGGTCGTGCCTTTCTAGGTTCGACTATGATAAAAGATCCAAATACAGCTAAGCTTGGATCGGTGATTCTTCACAACTGCATGAATCGTTCTGCATGTCCTCCGCCCAAGGGCAAGGCTGCAGCAGGATCGTTGGTGCTGGTTGTGTCGGAGGAGATGGTGGCTGATCCAAAAATCAGTAAGAATATTGAGTCTGCGATCGCTTATGTCGGTGGTCGATGCGAGACACTTTTCTCTGGCGTTTATGTCAGAAAGAATGTGCCCGGATTGATTGCGATACTAAGCATGAATGGATTAGCAACATGAAACAATTATTTGAAAATTGGCGAAAGCACATAACTGAAGCAGCTGTACCACATTCAGCCAATCATGTCGTTAAAAAGATGATGAGCAAGGATCCGCCAATGAGTGCTATGGATGCGCTAAAGAGCTTAACTCATGATCTTTCTGATGAAGAAGCTGAGCGTTGGCTTGAGCGCCACAAAGATGAAATGGATAGTGCTAAACAAGATTTAGCAAGCCGATAATAAATAAACATAGGAGATTATAATGGCATTTAGAAAAAACAAGAAGAGAATCGACCCTCGGTATTTTTTACACGAGACGACACATAGAGATTTAGATGAAGGATTGGGCGACACCGCTTGGTCTTTTCTTAAAGATGCAGTTGCCGGCAAGAAGATCGAGATAGGTGGGCACCCAAAAGGCATGCCTGGACTTTGGATATTCTTGTATGATGAAAACGGTAAACGTCAGCCCAACCTCCTTGATGACAACACCACAGATCTGCTAGCACAACAGCTCAATGACCGCGGAAATGAGGCAGTCGTTGATGAACTCCGCGGAGTCGCTGCCGAGGTTATCAATAAACTACACAACCGAGACGGAACACGGTCAAGTCAAACAGATGCTCCGGGCGGCATCCCCGCCGGCGGTCCTGTTCGAGAGGGAGGTTACTTCACAACTAACATGCCCGACGACATACCGACGACAGCCCAGCTTATGAAAAAAATGCGGGGTGAACCTGACGAGGAACCAAGCCCATTCTCGACCACCGGTCCTGATCCCCAAGATGCGCTAACAACTGATGACTTATTTAAGTTATTTAACGCTGGCATCAACCCTGCGGATTTGCGTGATGTAGACAATTCTAATCTCTCGCCTGAAATGAAAAGTATTCTTGGGCGCCCAGTATAATGAATTGGTTAAAAGCACTTTGGAGCAAACTTGTAAACAAGACTGCGGTTTCCGTAACAACTGTCGAGGCTGAGGAAGAATCAGTTATTGAGATTCTTACAACTATATTAGTAGAATCCGGCGTTAGTGAGAGTTATGTATCAGAACATGTAGCAGCGCGCTTTGAAGAGTCATACGATGGAGAAGCAACCATAGAAGCCGTAAAGGTCGCACTGAATGCTTTTACTGAGGCAAATCCAGGAATAGGCCGAGCCATGAGTAAACAACAAGTCAAAGCCAGATTAAAATGAAACTCACTAAGTCCAAACTCAAGTTGATCATTAAAGAAGAAATGGAACAGATGGAGTTGCAGGACTTGCAGCCGCAGGTTGACGCAATTTATAATATTCTGCAATCTGAGATGGAGAAGGTTCCTCAAGAGGTCCGCGGAATTGTTTTACAAGCAGTGACAGCTAAGATGGGCGAAGCGTCTAAAGACTCAGAGCAGTTAGAAGAGGCCGGAGAGAACAATTCTTACGGAGGTGGATAGTGATGGCGAAAGCAGAAGCCTTTGTTGATGGTTGGCTCGCAAAATTAACCTCAAGAAAGCTGATGGTGTGGTTAACTGCCACGGCACTAACTTTAGCTGGACATGTTACCAGCGAAGATTGGGTAATCATTTCAGCAATATATATTGGCGGCCAAACGGTTATCGATGGTATAGCGCGCTTGAGAGGTTACAATGATTAAGAAGCAATTACTAGAATTTGCACTCAAGAACTGGAAAGCAATACTAATCGTGTTGCTTTCTTTAGTTGTGACAATGAAAGCACATCATGATTATAGTTTAATGCAAAAAGCATATGAGATACAATCGGATTCCCACAAGGCACAAATCGAGGGATTGAAAGAAATACACAAACAAGAGATTCAAGCCAAACAATTGCTCATGGAAAGTCATTTAGAATCCATTGCTGCGATTGAAGAAGAATACGAAGAAGCTTTTAAACAGCTTGAAAAACTTCGAGAGAAAAAGAATAACGAATATAAAAGAAAGTTCAGACATGATAAGGAAGAATTAATTAAAGATATAGAGACTAAATTTGGTATTGAATATGTTCCTTAAACTCCTCCTAATGTTCAGTCTTTCGGCAAATGCAACCGAGCCGGCCAAGTTTACTATTTTAAAATACAAGGCGCCGGCCCCGTTTGCTGGTGTAATCTTTGATGAGAAAGCTATGGCAAAAATGCTAGCACGCTACGATCTTGCTTTGTACTCTTGTGATATACAAACCGAATACCAACTAAAGATTCAAAAAGAAGAATATAGTTTTAAGCTAGATAGTTTAAAAATTGAGCATAAATCCTTAACAGATGAATACGATTTGTTTATAATACAAAAGGATATGGAGATTAGCTCCCTTGCAGATTCACTAAAAAAAACTTCCCCGGGCTACAAATGGTTGTATTTTGCTGGTGGGATCCTTATTGGCACTGCAAGTTCATACGGCGTATATAAGGCGATAAATGACTAAAAAAGATTTGAACTATATTGCATCGGTTGAAAAGGCAATCGCTGAAAAATATGGTAAAGAAACAATCCAGAACCCAATGAAAGATTGGGACGAAGAAAAAGAAAATCAATATATCTCTCAAATGAAAGAGTTATATGCAAAGAACTCTTCTAACTCTTCGTGGCAAGAGAAAATTGATATAAATGGTATAAAGGTTACAAAAAAACTACTTAATAAGGAGCCTTTACATACATGTCCTATCTGCGGATCCTTTCCAAAGAAATCTATGGATGATGTTTGTCTTCTAAAATTCGATTGTTGCAATACTTGTTATATTCAATATATTGAAGGTAGAGAAGAAAGATGGCAAAAAGGTTGGAGACCAAATTTAAAAGAGGAAAATGAATAATGGCTACAGTTTACGAAATAGTGCAAGGGCTTTCACAAGCAGCTGCAAACGCTTACGATGGCGCTTTAAATGAAGATGGCGAGCAATTAAAAGCTGGCTTGCAAAGAGAGGAAGGGGACCCAATTCTCGATAAGAGAGTGATGGACGGGTTCAATGTAAAATTCCATGGCAATATTATGTGTCTAAATTATATGTCTGAGGTTCAGCTTAAAGAAGTTTATGCGGCAGGCTTTGAAACTGAAGTGGAGCAGAGGATGACCGATATCACCTCGTTCCTCAAGAAAGA